>Ga0208490_100165_pt1 | contig 53611 bp, 58 predicted proteins | sample SubbioAug_CSWold_FD_184818 | JGI IMG/M metagenome (GOLD analysis project Ga0208490, IMG submission 184818) | Serpentinite rock and fluid subsurface biosphere microbial communities from McLaughlin Reserve, California, USA - CR11Aug_CSWold (SPAdes) | ecosystem: Environmental > Terrestrial > Deep...
CCTCCAAGGCTAACTACGGGCGGTTGGTCTACCTTACCCGATGGGATTCCCACCCACTATATTTTACGACCTGGCACATCCGCACTGTCAGGCACCGTTGTTTCCTTGTCCCCTTGTCTGTTCTTAATCACCCCGGTAAATTAAACCACACTTCTTGAATTAAACCACACTTCTTGGAAAGGGACAAGGAACCTGTCCCTGTGTCCCCCCTCCTTCTTGGAAAGGGACAAGGAACCTGTCCCTGTGTCCCCCCTTGGCATTGGAAAGGGACAAGGAACCTGTCCCTGTGTCCCTTACTAATTCTTGTTTAAAGTCTTGCATAAATGATCAACTCCTTTTAGTGGTAGTTATTTCCATTTACACAATCCTTTAAACATACTCACTTTTTCGGAGGTTTCTCTGGCACCGGGTTTTTCAGTTCATAGCAGTTCATAGAAAAGGGTGGCAAGTATTTGACTTAAATACCTGCCACCCCAACTATTAATGAAAAATTTTGTTAGTTAATCTCTACTGCAGCTGGTGCACCAACTGGAGCAGCAATATTAAATGTTGCGATGTTTATAACTGCGCCAGTTCCTGTTTCTGTAATAGTAGTTGCAGCAACAGCACCTGCAACTGCACCATTTACAACAGTTGCTGTAAATGTAATTTGATTATTAGCTACAGCTCCTGTAGTTCCAGAAATATCTGCATGTACTGCATCAATTGCTGTTTGAATAGCTGTTAAGTTTAAAGCATACTGGAAGTTTGAAGTGATATCAAATCTATCTGCGCCTGCGTTCTTAGCAATAGCTAAAGTAGCAGCTGTTAATGCAGTAGTTCTATCAAATGCTGCTAATAAATTACCATTAACATCTGCCATTCCAGTAGAACCATTGTAGTGTACTGTTGTACTAGCTGAGAATCCAGAACCAGTTAATACGATAACGTTGTTTGCAACACCTTTAACTGCAGATGTTAAAGTACCACCATTTACTGTGAATCCGTTATTTCCAGCTAAAGCGATTGTGTTAGCATTTAAGTTTTCTTTGAAGAATACTTGGATTTGAGTTGGAGATACGAATACTACTCTGTCTACAACAGGAGCCATCTTATCTACTACTACTGTTTCAACTACATGAATTGGTCTTGCAAATGCATTCTTACCATTTGCAGCTGGTTCCGCTACTAATCCATTGGTAGTTGTTCTTACACTAACGTTTGCTGCATCCATACCGAATGCATCAGCAGTTGGAATTACTAATGTTATTACTGATTTTCCAGAGCTGTTGTCGATGGAGAAGGTTGCTGGGTATACCCAGTTAGATGCATCTTTTCTTACTTGGAAGTCAGATATTGTAACGCCAGATACTAAATCATTTAACGCGATTCTTACTGTTGTAGTTGATTGAGTCATTACTGGAGTTGGAACTGCTGTTGTAACTCCATGTAAAACAACATTTGATGCAGTTGCGTTAGTTAATGTAGCAGCGAATCCTGAGATTACAGTACCTGCTAGGTCTCTCATGGCACCCATTACTATATTGCCAGTTCCACCTGTAGCAAATACTACATTGACTGATTTTCCATCAGCTGCAGGAGTAGCAGTTGTAGCAATTTCGCCAGCTCTGATATACTTTGTTCTATCAGCTAAGTCTGTTTGGTTCATTGCTTCACTGAAATAAATACGTACATTCTTGTTAGTTCCAGAGTCTTGGATGAAGTAAGTTGTTCCAGCAGTTGTATTGTTTTCAGTAGTTACAAATGGTGCAATTAAGTCTGGTACACTTACTGAGTAAGTTGCCGTAACAATCTTGTTCTGAGCGATTGATACGTCTCTAATTTCTTTAATTTCTAAGACATGGTCTCCACTCATTGCGTCGCTTGCTGTCAAAGCGTACTTGTTGCCAGATACTAAAACTGGTGGATCTGTGAATCCTACAACAGTTGTACCTTTCTTTAATGAGTAGTTAGCAGCATTTGTTGCGCCTGTAACTGGCTCACTGAAAGTAATTTCGATAACTCTATTGCTGTTAGCTGCTAAAGCAACTGTAGCTGTTGGAGGAGTAACATCAGCCACTGTGTTAACTGTTAAGTTAACTAGGGCTACGATGTTTCCATAGTTATCTTGAATCTTGTTTGCATCAACTGTACCAGTTGCATATTTCATAAACATTGTAGCTGCACCTGGAGGGAACGGATTAGCAAATGTGATAACAAATGTTTTGTTATCTCCACTTGGGTTAGTAATAGCTGTACCTGTTACTTGGTTAGTTAGATTGTTGTAAGTGTGAGTAACCTGCACGCTTGCATTAGTTAATAATGCTGTGACAGTATGTGAAAATTCAATTGTAGCTGTAGTTTCAGTAGAAGACTTTAATGTATAAGTCGGAGCTACTGCAACTGGAGAGTAAGTGAAACTTGTTGTAGTTGGGACTACACCGTATCCAACATAGTCAACTACGTTTGTGCCACTTGCAATCTTAACTGAATATTGTGTACCTTTTACAAGATTAGTGTAAGTAGAAACTGTCATTGTGTAATCAGTCACACTGTAAGTAGCACCTGCTAGGTTTAATGCTACTGTTCCATCGTTTAAAGTAATGTTTATTGGAGCAATTGCGCTTGTTACTGGCTCAGAGAATTGTAATGTAATCTGGTTTGAACCAGTAGCGTTAGCACTTACTAATGTAGGTACTGTAATGTCAACTAAAGAAACGTTTGTTACTGTAGCATCTGCCGCTAAACCAACAGCCTTATTAACAACAACTTTGTTAGTTGTGCTGTGGTTAACAATTGAAGCTCCGTTGTCAAGTGTTAAGATAACTGTTTTACCAGTCGCTTTTGCACTTGCACCGTTTACAGTTGTAGTAAATTCATCTACAGTTAAAGCACCTTGTAAGAATACATCGTAATTACTAACTTTCTGAGCTTCTGTTACATTTACAGCTTTGTTAAACTCAATTTTAATTTGTTTTCCGTTAACAGCACTTACTGATTGAACAGCCAGCGGTGTCACCGCAGCTTTGGCAACAATTACTTTTGTGTTATGACTAACTACTCTTTCAGTGAGCACAATTCTTTCAGCAGCATCTATAACTTTTGCAATTGCATCAGTAGCAGTTTTTGCTAGTGCTTCTGCTGCAGTTACTTGTGCTAAAGTAGTTAAAGGAGCAGCTTCGTATGCAGCTACTGCTTTCTTTGCTGCATCAAGAGTTGCTGGGTCTTGTTTCTTATATACACTGAAGATAATTTTAGTTCCGTTAGCACCTACTATATCGTAGATGGCTTTTGAAGTAGCTAGAGCAACTTCGCCTCTGATGGCAGGAGCATTTGGGTGAGCAGCATAATGTGCGCTGATTAAACCTAGTTCGGCGCCTTTGACGTCATAACCTAAAGGCCAGCCTAACCCTGCTTCCACATCGGGCCCATAGCCTAATACCCTGATCAGCATGGTAACCATTTCACGATAGGTAACTTGGCCGTCCGGCCTGAAGGTGCCATCCGGATGGCCCTTAATGATCCCTTGCTTGAAGGCATACGCCACCGCATCACTTGCCCAGTGGGTGTTGGCTACATCTGGAAATCCTGATTTAGTAAGAGCTGCTTGGTTTGGCTCATACCCGGAAATCCTGGCCATAACTGTGGCAGCTTGCGCTCTGGTAAAGGTGTCGTTTTCACGGAAGGATCCATCGGTGAACCCAACCATGGCTTTTACTTCGGTAACTCTCTTGATGGCGTCACTGTAGTTTGCAGTATTGGCAAACGCCGGTGCAGCTACGCTTAACAAGAAAATTAATGCTGTCATCAATGCAATAATTTTTCTGCTTTTGTGCATTATTTTAATATCCCCCTTTTTAATTTAAAAATTTTTTGTTAAACCTAGATGTCATATTTTGCTCAATTATTAACTGTCTCCGGTTCCCTCCTTTCAGTATGTAATATCTCCCGCAATTAACCTAAAGTTATATCTAAAGGCCTAAGCCCTCAGAACTGAATAGGAAAATCCTGACGCCTTCACGTCTAGTGATAAAGTTCGAGCTTGGATAGATGTTTTTGTGGGTAAAACAAAATATTTTTTATGGAGAAATGATTATTTTTCCTCCATCACCAATCCAGTCCACCTTTTTACCCAATAGTTCCGCCACAAATCGGACCGGGACATAGAAAAATCCTTCTTCAACAAAACCAGGTACATCCAGCAGGTAAACCTTGCCGTCAACTAATGCTTCCCTGTTATTAGGCGTAATTTTAATGGATTTTGTTCCATCGGCTAACATCAATTCAGCAGTGTTTTCCTGGTGGTGCCATTTAACAGTTGCCATAACCAGGTGACCCATCAATCTTAAGGGAACAAAGCTTCTGGAGCTGACCAGCCTGGGTGCATTGGTCAGGTACCTGTCTTCGTCCACAATCACTACAGTCTTATCAACCTGTAGGATTACCTGCTTATTAAAACCAAATATCCCTGGATATAGCTGGTAACTCTCCAGGATTTTTACTGCGGCAGCACTTTCAAAAGACGCTGTCCCTTGAAAATCCGGGGCAATCCCCCGCCCTTCAATTAACTTTCCTGACGGGCTTAGGTATTCACTTGTTGTCAGCTGCAGAGCTCCCCCGTTCTTCAGGCGGAAGATGGATTGGATTAAACCTTTGCCATAGGTAGTGGCACCTAGGATTATTCCTTTGTTATTCTCCTGGATTGCTGCTGCTACAATTTCAGCAGAGCTGGCTGTACGGTTATTAACCAGCACTATGGCAGGCTTAAGCAGTCCTTTGCCTTCGCCATGCAGAACTCGCTTACCCGTGGTCCGGTCGATGGTTTGGACCAACGGGCCGCTTCCCACCAACTCCCCGGCAATTTCCAGGGCGGTTTGAAAGGTTCCCCCCGGATTATCCCGCAGGTCTATGATGTATCCTTTGGCACCCCGATTCCTAGGGTGATTCAGGATATCCTGCAGTTCCCGGTGGCTGTTGTTAGTAAAGCTGGTTATTTTAATTAGCAGCAGCTGGTTGTCCAGCAATAGCCCCGTAACACTGGCTCTCTGGTAGGAAAATGATTCCAGCTCCATCTCCATTAGCCGGTTATTTCTCTTCACCACCATGGTTAGCCTGGGTATTTCCAACTGGTTCAGAAGGATGGTCAGGTAACCGGCGCTGGCCCCGATTACCGTTTGGCCGTTGATGGAAACCACCTGATCCCCGGTCTTTATTCCGGCAGCGTCTGCAGGAGAATCCTGATATACTTCGCTGACCATTACCATCCCATTGACATCCACCATGACCAAACCCAGTCCGCTGGTCCTCCCCTGCACTCCTGCCATGAGCCGCTCAACCTCCAACGGGGAAAGATAGATTGAGTACCTGTCCGGCAGCATATCAATCATCTCCGGAACGGTTTTTCCCTTCAAGTTATTAATATTTACCGGCTGGTAGTACCTTTGTTGGATATGGGCAAACACTTCTTCTTCCAAGGAAACGGCAGCGGCAGCTACAGGTAAAACAGCCCAGCAAACCAGTGTGACTATCAGAAACGCGCTGGTCAGGCAGATGGGTTTATGGTACTTTTTTTTAATTGCTACGACTATCTCCCCCTTGCTAGCTCCGATGAAAATATTCCAAACCGCATATCTGTAAAAATTGTATTCAATATAACTGGTGAATCTCCTTCTTAACTGCAATAAAAAAAAGAAGAGTTTTTTTGTAAACTCTTCTAAATTTTTCAATTAACCTATTCAATTACTGGGTAAACCTTACCCATTTAACTCCTCCACTATCATCCCTGCCGAAATCAACTTTAGTGTCAAAAGCCTCTGCGATTGCCCTAAAGGGGATAACTAATCCGCCTTTCACAATCCGGGCAGGCGCATCTGCTTTGATAACTTTGATCATCCCATTGGCATACTGGACATGGATAAAGTTTTGCCCCAGAGGAATACTTACTGTCCGGTCGTCCCGCTTTAAGACAATTAGATTTAATTGATTGTCCCTATGGGCCAGTTCAATTTTGGCCTGGAATGATTCAGCGATGGGTCTCACCGGAACAAACACCCGCCCTTCCATGATAAAGGGAGGGATATTAATCTCCATTAATTTGCCGTCCCGCAAGTAACCCGTTGTCCCCAGAAACATCAATACTTCCCGGGCTCCCAGCACTACCTTGGGGGGCATGGCGGGGTAATATTCAATAGCTAAGCGCTGGGTAAAGCTGGTCTTCCCCCTGGAAACAGTTACATCCAGCTCCACCAGGCCGGGCTGTTCAGTTGAAAGGAAAAATCTGCCCGTGCCTTGCTGCCTGAATTTATCGCCAATACCTTCCTCCAGCTTAACACTTACTTTACCGTTCATATCGGCGGCAGGCACCGCTGCTACTGTCAGACTGCCGCTCTGAGCCTCCTGTCTGAGCTCATCAAGCAAGGTAAGGGAAACGGCCACTTCCTGGCCTGTTTCAGGGTAGCTTCTAGCTGCCGTCATTTTAAATCCGGCATAGCTGTGGTCTAGCCATAGGGTGGCATTTCCCACCAACCGGTGCTCCCGGTCAACAACAATAGCTGACAGCTCCCTGCCCTCAGTCATCCCCCCCGAATTGGTGATGGAACCATTTTTTCCAATGGCGGCATGGGTATAATCATCCATAAAGAATACATGCACTTCAGGATTAACGGTCCGCGGATGATATCTCCCAAAGCTATCCACCAAATAGAGGCTTGGGGTTCCTGTGTTTTCTCCTACCTTTAAGAAGTTTTTGGGATAAACCAAAATTATCCCCTGGTACTCCCCGGTTTCCGCCTCAACGGGTATTATTAAAAACGCGATCACGAGCATACTCAATAGCAGCTTTTTTAACATGCCAATAACCCCCAGCAGTTGTTACCATATATTTTCGTATGGCCTTTCAGAAACCTGGGGGTAATTTTTATTTTTTTGATTGGATAACCTTAAGCATAAATTTAGGCAGGGCCAGCATTCGCTTATAACGGGCAGGCTCTTTGACTAGCCGGTAAAGCCATTCCAATTTAGCTTGCTGCATCCAGCCAGGAGCCCGGGTCACTTTGCCGGCGATCACATCGAAACTGCCTCCTACACCGATGCATACCGGCACCTGCAGGAAGTCTTTGTGCTTTTTAATCCAGTATTCCTGCCTAGGGGCTCCTAAGGCCACAAATATTATGTCCGGTGCGGCATTTTTAATCTTCTCAGTTAATTCCTTCTCCTCTTCTTTAGACGAAATATACCCGTGTTTGGTTCCCACAATTTTAATATTTTTATATTTTTTTTTCAAGTTCTCCACTGCCTTATCCGCTACTCCCGGGGCACCACCAAAGAAAAAGAGTTGCCAACCTTTTTGGTCAGCTTCCCTGACCACCTCCTGGAGCAAATCAATTCCGGTCACCCGCCCGGGTACCGGTGTTCCCAGGTATTGGGCCGCCCAGACGACGCCGGCTCCATCTGGAGTAACTAGGTCTGCCTGGTTAATAATCTCTAATAGCTCTGGTTCACTTTGGGCCCGGTAAATAATCTCTGCGTTTAGGGTAATGATATGCTTGGGTTTAGCAGCTTGCAAACCGGCATTTCGTGCTTCAGCAATTGTCTTGGCCACAAAATCTATTGCCCCCTGCATGTCTAGCCCATCAACCTGGGCGTCGAGAATTGCCACCTTTTGTTTATCCATCTCCTTAACCTCCATTAAAATGGCCTAAGCAATTGCTTAGGCCATGCATCTTAATGTCTTTCTTTATTAATATTTCCAGCTATAGTATTCCCAGAAAATTATTCCTGTTGCTCTTATTCCACTTTTTCTTTTGGCTGCTCATAAAGGATCTCATCCAGCATATTCTTTACTTTAGCCTTATCCAGCTGCCAATAGCTTATCTTATTAATCCACACCGGTTCCCCGGGCAGGGTCTGGGAGGATAGGTTTTCAATTTTGACGTTTCTAAGCAAGTTCCCCACAACAGCCATGTCCTTGACATTCATATCAGTTTTGACGTTACTGTTAAACTCCCTCACCAGGTTAGGGATTTTTAATATGTTGGTGACGTTCAGCAAGTGCTCCGCCAGCACCTTCATAAACTTTTGCTGCCGTTCCATCCGGCCAATGTCACCCTGGGCGTTACTGCGGTAGCGCACATAAGCCAGAGAGTCGGCTCCGTCCATTTTCTGCACCCCCGGAAATAGGTCAATATCCTCGTCAGGGTAATACATCCGCACTTCCACGTCCAGTTCAATGCCGCCGATAATGTCCACTATTTTGGCAAAGCCTGCAAAATTGGTGGAGATAAAGCCGTCAATCTTAATATCCAATAGTTTTTCCACTGTTTGTTTAGTCAGTTCTCCCTTGCCATAGGCATAGGCATGGGTTAGTTTTTCCGCACCCCGGCCGGGGATATCCGCCCTGGTATCCCTGGGGATTGAAAAAAAGTGCACCTTCTTCTCCTTTTTGTCAAATATAGCCAAAATGGTGGTGTCAGACCGGGCAGCCTCCCCGCCCCGCTGGTCAGTCCCGATAATTAAAATCGACAACACATCCCGCTTCTTTAGCCCGCCAGGGTTTACTTGATCCGTCTTAGTTTTATTATCCAGCAGAGTACCCTCATCCACTGCCAGGAGCCGATCGGTATACTGAAATCCCATGTACATTGCACCCAGTAGCAGTACGGTGAGCAGCACTATCAGAAATGTCCGTCCCTTAGCTTTACTTTTGCCGACAGTGGGGCGCACTTTTTCGGAGTCGGCGAACTCTCCTTGGTCACCTTTTTTAGATTTTCTTATTGTCCGGGATTTGCCACCAGCTGACCATTCGTCTTTACTCATCTTATTCTCACCTCGCTTATGACTGCCTTTCCTTAGCTGTCATGCTTATTAAAGTTGGAATGTTGGAAAGCTAAAAGGATTTGAGCTAACCAACTAACCAACTAACCACCTAACCACCTAACCAACTAACCACCTTAGCGAAAGCTGAGCTCCAGGGCCCGAGAAATAAAGGCAGCCACTTCTGCCCTGGTGGCGTTGTTGCCCGGCTTATAGGTCTTGTCAGGATAGCCGGCGGTAATCCCGGCTCTAGCCAGGGCATCAATGTGGCCTTTAGCCCAGTGATTTCCTGCCACGTCACTAAAGGGAATGGATTGTCTAGTTCCCTGGAGACTGAAGGCTCTGTCCAGCATGGCGGCGATTTCTGCTCTGTTTACCGGCCGGTCCGGCCGGATGGTGCCGTCGGCATAACCGCCGATAATCCCTGCCTGCCGGGCAGTGAGGATGTCTGTATAGCCCCAGTGATTCGCTTTTAGGTCACTAAAGGGATTTTCTGCCGCAGCCGGATTTGCCTTGGTCAATCCCTTGGCCCGGACCAGCATGGCCGCCAGTTGAGCTCTGGTTACCGTTTGATTTGGCTTAAAGGTTCCATCAGGGAAACCTCCGGTAATTCCCTTAAAATATAGATTGGAAATGTTTTCCCTGGCCCAGTGGCCCTTGATGTCGGTAAAGGGAACTATTTTTCCCCGGAGCTCTTCCAATGACGCTGCTATTTCATTTAATTGACGTTCCAGGTCACTAATTTGTTTCACCTTCGGCTGAAAAATTTTATTTAATATTTGCTGTAAATAGCTTTTGGTGATGACCGGGTCCTCGAAGGAGCCGGGGTTAGTTCCGGCCATAGCCCCTGTTCCCGGAGTCAGGACAGTTGCTCCCAGGAAAATCATCAATGCTATTAAAACTAAAAAAGGCCTGTGCCCTCGCCTCATTATCAAATACCTCCAGTCAATATTATTCAGGCAGTCAGAATTCAGGCAGTCAGAATTCAGGAGTCAGGAGTCAGAATTCAGAATGTATTATCAACGTATCCAAGCATACCAGTAACTGGCTCCTGACTACTTATTCTAAATTACAGTTCGACACCCAATCTTTTTTTCCTTTTTTAAAAATAATAATGTTATTTTACTGTAATAGAAATGTAATCATTTTAAAAGAAAGTTCTTATTGACACAATCTCCGGCTATTTGTATAATATACTTAGAATAGCAGGTAAATACTACGCTGCCAATAGTTAGACCCTATTAGTTGTCATGGTATTAAAATTTTATCTTTTTGGTCTGACTGGTCTGACCATCAGGCAGCCCGAAATCCTTTAGCGAGAATTGTTATTTTATTTTACATAATCTTCATACTCCATGTATAGTTTGATTAAAAATTTGTAATAATATAAAAACTTTCTCGAAGTTGTTCCCATTAACAGTACTATAGTAAAAAGGAGGTTCGATGGGCATGAACAAACGCATCATCAGTTCAATGGAAAAGGAAAGAAACATGTTGCTCACCCAGTGGGCACGGGCCACGGAAGAAGAAAAAGTCAAAATCCTGGTGCAGATCATGGATCTAGACGAGAGTCTTGAAGACCAAGTTTCTTCTAAAGAAACTAGGACATATGTGCTTTAAGGAGTAATGGCCTAATTTAAAAAACGTTTGGCAAGGGAAAGGCCGCCTCAAGCTACGGGGCGGCCTTTCTCTTTTCCTGTGCTTTTATTTTTTTTTTGCATTCTGACTACTGACTCCTGAATTCTGAATTCTGAATAGTAACCTTTTAACATATTTTAGTCCGGGTGAACCCCCGCCAGCTGCTCCTCGGTTACATCAAAGAGGGTCTGGGCAGAGGGAGAGATTTCGCAGATAAAATGCTCCGGCAGCCGGTCATGGGCACTGGTAAAGCCCGCCTTTTTATTAAACTGCCGCTCCAGGGCCACTGTCTGCCGCCCCAGGTCAAGGAGCTCGTCCTGGGTATATTTAACTCCCGTGTGGGCTGTCACCAGCTCCGCCAGGAGGTCAAGCCTGGTACCCAGGGCACTGCCGATAAAGATGCATAGGCCTAGGGAATCCAGGAGGGCGGCCACCCACTGGGCCCGCCGGGAGATTTCCTCCTGACCCACTGGGCTGCGGTGGTCTATTTGGGCTCTGACGGTATTGCCGGCGGTATGGTCTGCTCCCATGGGGGAGGTGGCATAGGTGACGGCCAGCCCCTTAATGCCCCGGGGCTCATAGGCAGGCATGGCTTGACCCTTCACCACCGGGATGCGCCTGACCCCCAGGACCCTGCCGGTGACTTCGGCACCCTCCGCCAGCACCCGGCCCAGGATGGTTCCCTGGCCCATTTCCTCTATCAGGTTGATGGCTCCTTCCACATCTCCAAAGGGGATGATTCCCCCATCCATGGCCACTGCCACTGCGGCCCCGGTCTCAATGGTGTCCAGACCGTAGTCGTTGCACAGGTAGTTCAGCCTGGCAATTGCATCCAGGTCGGAGATGTCACAGTTAGCTCCCAACAGGCCGATTGTTTCGTATTCCAGGGGAGAAACCACTTCCACGCCGTTCTCATCGGGAAAGACATTGGAGCAGCGAATGACACAGCCGGGCATGCAGGCATGGGTGGTCTCCCCGGCGCCGCCCCGGCTTGTGATCAGCCGATGGAGAGCTTCGCCCCCTATTTTTCCCCCCTGGTCATGGTAGCCGGTACTGAAATTCCTGGTGGGCAAGATTCCCATGGCATTGGTGTTTTCCAGCATGGCTGCGGTGCCGTACTTGGTGAATATAGCGATATTGTCACTCTTTAACAGGAGCTGGTTATATTCTTTAAAAAGCTCCTGGAATTTTGGTCGCCGCCCCCGTTACTTTCCTTGATGCCGCCGGTGAGGGGGCTCTTGGCCCCAATGGAAATCCGGTTGGAGCTGGAGACGGGAGTGCCGGCAAAGACGCCGGTGGCAAAGACCAGTTTGTTCTTGGCCCCCAGGGGGTGACAAGTGGGCTCCACCTCCCGGGCAATAATCTGGGAGGTGAGGGTGCGGCCACCCAATGCCCGGTCTTCCTGGGGCAACTGCTCCTCTGTGATGGACAGGTTCGTCATATTCACCCGGATGATCCGGTTGCGTTCCATGTTGTGATTAGTGGCCTGTTTCATATAGAGAACCTCGCTTTTTTGCATGAGATTAGCTTCTAGTTACTATTTCAACCTCTTTACTCAGTAAATATACCATGTACTGGTTCAAGCTCACCCCTTCTTTTTCAGCCAATTCTACCAGCTTCTTGTGTAAACTTTTAGGAGCTCTTAATGTAATTCTTCCACTATAATCATTTATGTTTGAAAACGGTTCAGGAATGTTATACCCTTCTATATATCTTGTCTCAATCCAGGCATTTCTTGCATCTTCACCCATTGCAATTGTGTCTTCCAGCTCATCCCCATCGCTATAGCATCCAGGTAGATCTGGATAATAAATAAGGAAGCCGCCTCCATCATCTTCTGTCAAGGTTTCTATCCTAAAAGGATATTTTAGCGAAAAATAATACTCTAAGCTTTTTCTTTCCATAATAAACTAACTCCTCTCCAAAAACTTAAATTCCCAGCTCTTCGAGAATTTTTACAGCTAATTTGATATAGATAGCCTTTACAAATGGCCTCTTATACGGAATAGTCAATGTTTTCCCTTTCACGAAAACCGCAATCCTTCCAGGAAATCTCTATAAATCTCTATTACTTTAATTATATCGTGACACTATATTTAATGTCAATATTTTGTTAGCCGATGGACAATATTCTTCCAGGTATCCTCCGGGATGACCCTGATCCATTCTCCCTGGTGATAGTAATCCCATCCGGAAAGGATGGTCTTGGTTAAGAGGGCAGGGTCAATTCCCGTGGCCACTTTAAAGTGAAAATAGAGGTTAGAGGGAGTAATGGCAAAGTCGGTGGAGATATATTTCCTAAAGGAGAAAAATAGCTCCGGCAAGGAAAAAAAGTACACCGTGGGCTTGCGAAACTGCTTCACCAGCTCCCCCAGAATATAGTCGTCGTGGGGGGTTACTTCCATGTCAAACAGGTTGGTAATATCTATCTCCTCTCCCTCCACGTAAATGGGATCGATTATTTCCGCCACCTTTTGCAATACCTTGCGGTCAACCTTAATATAGTAGTTAATATCAACCTCCAGCTTATCTTCTAAGGCTTTCACCAGACCCTCTACCCCTTTATCCTGGTAAATCCGGTAGAGCATATTTGATGCTCCCTCTCCAGGCAGGGCCACTGTGGTCCTGTTAGGAAAGAAAATAGCTGCTGACCGCCAGGTTTCCTGGTAGTCAATGGAATATAGGCAAGCCATCTTCAGCTCCCCATCCCCCACACCCACAAAGAGGACGTTAAGATTATCTGTTTTCTTATTTAACCTTTGCTCCACAACGGGGGTGCCACCTTGGCTAGTTCCTGCCAATTTGGCCAGGGCAGCCTCTGTTTCTTTAAGCATTTCCCAGGCTGCCAGGATCTCTTCAGGGGCAGCTTGCCCTGTGATATCTGTTTCCAGTTCCCCGTCCATTTCTTCCGTTAGCAGTGATTCTCCCGCTATTATTGGTTCTTCTGATAGTTCACCCAGCAACTGCTGGGGTTCCGGTAGGCCAAAGAAATCCTCCACGTTAAAAATACTGCGGGCAGTTATGTCTTCATAGGACAAGCCATGCTCGGGAGTTTCTTTCCCTCCTGTCTGACCTGTCACTAAAATCATGCCCACCATTATTACAACGGCAATTATCAATAGCTTGATTCTTCCCAGCTGGCTCATGAACTCCTCCTGCAACAAAAACGCTTTACACATTATTGTTTGCAGTTATGGCTAATTTATATACCTTAAATGTAGTTGTCAGGAGTCAGGAGTCAGGAGTCAGGAGTCAGGATGAAAAACCGAAGGAAGACTGCTTAAACGTTTAATAGTTACCTTTAGTTAAAGAAAAACAACTTCTAGGCTCACACTGGAGCCAGAGAGTTGTTTTTTATACGGCACCTATAAGGGGGGTAGGTGAGTATTTTGTTTTATGTTTATCTTCTCCTGGTCAAGTCGTCATAGAGGAGCTTAGCCAGGCCAATGCCGCCTGCTTGGGACATTTTTTCTGCGTATTGCTCGTCCAGCATGCCTTCGTAAATTTCCCGGGCATAGCTTTTAGGAATAAAGCCGCTCTGGGGAACGGTGGCCCGCATCCCTTGCATCATTTGCTGCAGGAAGTAGGTTTCAAACTGGAGGCAGGCTTCTTTTAATTCCTGGTCATTATTTTTTTCCTTGGCCCGCTCCAGCATCCGGGCAAAGGTGTCGGTTTCCTGGTGACTCTTTTGTTGGACGGCTTTATCTGCCGCCATGGGCAAGGTAACGGGAAAGTCTATTTTAATAGTCATGGTTAATCACCTATTTACCGTTTCAAGTTGTTAGCAATCTGCAGCATCTCATCGGAGGTGTTGATTGCTTTGGAGCTAAGCTCGTAGGCCCGCTGGGCTTGAATCATATCCACCATTTCCACCACAACCTGAACATTGGACATCTCCAGAAAGCCCTGGTTAATAGACCCAAACCCTTCCTCCAGGGGCAATCCTGTTGTCTCGAAGCCCGCTGCTTCCGTGGGCTTAAATAGGTTGCGGCCGATTTTTTCCATGCCCGTGGGATTGGGAAAACGAGTCAGCCCTAATTGAGCAACTCCCACAAATTCGTCCCCGTCAGGGTGCTGAACGCTGATAATCCCCTCGGGGCTAATGATGATGCTCCGCACCGGCTCGTCACTGATGTAAATCTCCGACAGTCTTTCATCCAGTACATAATGGCCATTGCTGGTCACCAGGTAGCCTTCCCCGTCCATCTTGAAGGAACCGTCCCTGGTATAGGCAACGGTATCATCAGGGAGCAGCACGGAGAAAAACCCTTTGCCTTCGATGGATAAATCTAAGGAGTTGCCTGTTTCCTTCAGGCTGCCCTGGGAAAAGTCGGTGGGAGTGGCCACTGAGCGCACCCCATGCCCCACCTGAATCCCCGTGGGGATAGTGCCGCCGTTTCTGGTGGCCTGGCCCGGAGGCCTCAAAGTTGCATACAGCAATTCTTGAAAGTCTACCCTATTTCTCTTAAATCCAGTGGTGTTCACGTTGGCTAAGTTATTGGAGATGGTATCCAAATTAAGCTGCTGGGCTCGCATGCCCGAGCTGGCAGAATAAAGGGCTCTTAACATTATTTAATTACCTCCTCTTCGACAATCATGTCGATTTTCTTAAGAATCCTGATTGTGTGGTTAACATTTGTTTAAATCAGATCTCCTTAGGTTTCCTGAGATTTCGACAATTTCAGGATATTATATTGCCCTGCCTCAGTCGGTCAGCAGGGTGGAGGAGCCCGTGTTCAGGAGGCAAGAAACAAGATACAAGAAACAGGATTACTACATTTAGTTCCTATTTCCAGCAGCTTGCCAATCATACTCCCTATTAGGTCCGTCCTCAGTTATTTTTGTATTTTCTTGCGTCTGGCTTCTTGTATCATGCCTCCTGATTAGCTTCTTCCTACTTCGTTCACCGCCTTTTCCAGGGTCTGGTCGTGGGCTTGAATTGCCTTTTGATTTGCTTCATAGGCCCGCATCACCTGAATCATGGTCACCATTTCCCCCACCGAGTTCACATTTGAACCCTCTAAAAAGCCTTGTCTTAAGAGAAAACCATTAGCGGGCACTACCCCTTGGGGATCCGGGTGACGAAACATGGTGTTCCCCACCTTCTCCAGTCTTGCCTGGCTGTCGTTGCCGTTTACATCCACAAAACTGACCACCTGCAGGGTGTCCACGGGCACCCCGTCGGCAAAAATTTCCCCGGCGCCGTTAATTTCGATGTTGGAGCCCCTTAAGTAGATTGCCCCCCGTTCACCCAAAACCGGATAGCCATCGTTAGTCACCAGCATGCCGTCTTCAGCCAGCTTAAAACTCCCTTGCCTAGTGTAGCGCTCTTCCCCACCGGGGCCGCCTTTCACTACAAAATAACCGTTCCCAATAATAGCTGCATCCAGGGGATTGCCTGTTTCCCGGAGAATCCCAGCCACGTTAACTGAGGGTATTACCTCCTCCAGCAATACGCCGGTTCCCAGATAGCCCACCCGGGGCGGCAGGTAACTGGGGTTGTCCTTTTTGGTATCCCCCAACCGGTATAGGAGCATTTCAGGAAAGCTGTGCACCACTCCCGTGTCCTTTTTGTAGCCCACCGTATTCACATTAGCCAGGTTGTTGGCGGTCACATCATTTAGCTTAGCCTGCACCTTCATCCCTAGCCCACTGGTATAAAGTCCTCGCAGCATTTTAAATCACCTCCTCATGAACTATTGTTGAACTATCGTTGAACTATCGTTAAACTATTGTTAAACTATCGTTAATGAATGCTGGTTTCACCCAGTTGCTTTCCTGGAAATAGACCTGCTCCCCTGGAGCACATTAATCATGGTCAAAGCTTTCCCGGTGCCCATGGCCACACAGGAAATCGCATCATCAGCAATATGTACCGGCAGCTCTGTTTCTTCCTCCAGCAAAGTATTCAGGCCGTGGAGCAGTGCTCCCCCTCCCGTCATCACCATGCCCTTGTCCACTATATCTGAGGCCAGCTCCGGCGGGGTTCTCTCCAGTACTTCTTTGACCCCACTGACAATAGCTTCCACCGGATCCGTTAAGGCTTCGTTCACCTCTCGGGAACTGACGGTGATGGTTTTCGGCAGGCCCGTCACCAAATCCCGACCCCGGATTTCCATTTCCAGGCCGTTTCGATCTCCCGCTGGGAAGGCTGTACCGCACTTGATTTTTAATTCTTCGGCAGTGCGCTCGCCAATCATCAGATTATACTCCCGGCGGATATAGCGAACGATGGCATCATCAAATTTATCCCCGCCAACCCGCAGGGACCTGCTCACAACGATTCCCCCCAGGGATAAGACGGCGATATCCGTGGTGCCTCCACCAATGTCTATGATCATATTGCCGCTGGCCTGGCTGATGTCCATTCCGGCTCCTAAGGCCGCCGCCAAGGGTTCTTCAATCAAAAAGGCTTCCCGGGCTCCTGCCTGGATGGCGGCTTGTCTGACTGCCCTTTCCTCCACACTGGTTACCCCGGAAGGGATGCAAATCATGACTTTGGGCTTAAAAAAGAGGCTTCTGCCGCAGACCTTCTCAATAAAATACCTGAGCATTCGTTCAGTGATGTCATAATCAGCAATTACACCGTCCCGCATGGGTCTGATGGCAGTGATGTTGCCCGGTGTTTTGCCAATCATCAGTCTGGCCTGTTCACCCACGGCAATTATCTGGTTAGAGTCCCTGTTAATGGCCACTACCGAAGGCTCGTGCAGCACTATCCCCCTGTTTTTCAGGTAGACCAGCACGCTGGCTGTTCCCAAATCAATTCCGATGTCCTTTGTTAGTCCTAACATTATATTAGTCTCCCCCAATGTTTTAGTAGCTTGTCCCTCTGCAATAGGCCGGGGATTCACTTGCTCCGCAAAAAACAAATTTCCGAACATTAATCACCACCTATTTTCCAAGATGTTCGGAAATTAATCATTAGGGAATTAGTTCTTCATTTACTCTAATTTTCCTGCTTTATGTTTAAATAAAACCTGCATTATTTTCCTGACTCCTGAATAGTTAATCCTGTTCCTTATATTTCTTTCTAGTGGCTTCCCCGCCCCGGATGTGCCGCTCTGATTTATTAAGATCCAATACTTGCTTAACTTCAGCGGCCATCTCTTCATTCAATAAGGGTAGTCGCTCCGTTAAATCTTTATGAACCGTACTTTTACTCACGCCGAATACGGACGCCGCTTGCCGTACAGTAGCGGTTGATTCTAAAATATAGTTGGTTATTTCCAAGACCCGCTTCTGAATGTATTCTTGCATAAACCGTCCACCCTCTTCCCCGTTTTTACAATATATATGAGGGTAAACAATAAAAAAGACGCTTGTATGGCGTCTTTTTTAAAACAATTTGCTGGCAATTTATGTTATTGTCCTCGTTCCTTCATTCTGGATCCTGGTTCCTAGCTTCTGACTCCTGACTCCTGACTCCTGACTCCTGACTCCTGACTCCTGACTCCTGACTCCTGACTCCTGACTCCTGACTTCTGAGTAATTTAGCTGCTTCAAGGCCTTCCCAATCAGTTTATTTGCATAATCCGCCATAAACAGCGGAATATTCAGCAGATCATCATCCAGGCGCAGGTTGTTCAGCGAAAAACGGACACGAAGCTTGACCTTATCTCCGAATTTCTCTTTAAATTTCTTGAGACTCTTGCTTTCCACATTGGTCTCCGATTTTACCTCAATGGGCAGAATATCATTTTCCCGCTGTATTAGAAAATCCACTTCGTAACGAGGATTATCCATCGTCCAATAACGCGGTATGGCCTCAAACTGGTTTCTCAATGCTTGCAGTACATAATTCTCGCTAAGTGACCCTTTAAACTCCACAAACAGACGATTGCCTTCGCTGAAGGCAGAGGGTGCCAAAAGGGACAAACGGCGCAAAAGCCCCACGTCTACCAGGTAAAGCTTAAAGGCAGACAGGTCGTCATAGGCTGAAATTGGCAGTCCCGGAGCAGTGCTACGGTAGATTTTATAAGTCAGATTTGCATCACACAGCCATTGCAGCGCATCCTCATATTCTCTAGCCCTAGCACCTTCCTTGACCACTTTATAGATAAACTTCTTATTCTCTCTCGCCAGGTGAGAAGGTATGGACTTCCAGAGTAGTGAAATCTTTGGGAAATCCTTAGGATCTGAATGCTTGGCAAAGTCCCTTTCATATGCCCCTATTATATTATAAAGTACTTGCTGCATAAGCTCCACATCACGGTCTTCCGTCCAGGATCTGACGGATTCCGGCATCCCACCGGTGACAAAATACATCTTCAATTTTTCATATAGAGGATTGAAAAAAGCCTCTGGCATGTTTTCAATGCTATCTATGCTGTTCATATAGTTAACAAGATTATCGTCACCATTGGCCATTAAAAACTCGGTAAAGGTCATGGGCCCAATTTCTAAAAAATCCACCTTTCCGACAGGGAAGGAGGCAGGCTTTGACAGGGCAATGCCTAAAAGAGAGCCAGCACAGGCCACATGATACTCCGGTGTATTCTCGCAAAAATATTTAAGTGTATTTAAAGCATTCGGACATTCCTGTATCTCGTCAAAAACAATAAGTGTTTCCTCAGCCTTAACTGTTTGACCGCTTGCCATCATCAGGTTTTGCAGAATGCGATGGACATCCTTCGTCTTTTCAAAAAACTGCTTATATTCCTCATGCTCATCAAAGTTAAAATAAGCAATATTTTTATAATAACGCCGGGCAAATTCCTTTAGCACCCACGTCTTACCCACCTGACGTACGCCTTTTAAAATGAGGGGTTTACGATGTTTAGATTTTTTCCATTGCAGCAAATCCTGCAAAATCAGTCTTTCCATAGCGACACCTCCCAAATTATCACATAATTATACAACTTTCGCGTGAACAAATCACACTTTTATATATAGTATACCCAGCTATCTAGCAAAAAGTCAATACATCAAACAAGAACAAAAGCACTTCGTGCCTTTCGGCTTAATAAGGTAGTGCTTTTGTTCTCTCCCAGGGAACCAATGCGTTCCCTAGGACATTTCACTTGTGACCCTCCTTGGCAGATAAGGGAGCATCTCCCTTAACAACCCTCACGCATAGGAAATTATCCACAGATTCCACGAAAGCATAATTTCCTATACATATAAAAAAGACGCTTGTATGGCGTCTTTTTTCTAACAATTTACTGGCAATTTATGTTTATCTGGTTAGATATTCTTTGGGATCCACCGGCTGCTCTGCTAGTTTTACCTGGAAGAACAGGTTTGTTCCTAAGCCCAGGCTATGGTAGCCCGGCTGCCCTACCTTGCCCACCAGAGCGCCCTGTTCCACTTGATTACCCATGGCTGCCGCCACCTGGGCCAGGTTGCCGTAAAGGGTGGTGAAGCCCCCTGGATGCTCTATAACTACATATTTGTTATAAAGTAAATTTTCTTCCACTACCAGCACTTTTCCCGGTGCTGCTGCTTTCACCTGACCATTTTCCTGGCTGGCCAGATTTAACCCGGGGTTAAACCGATAATCTCCATATGCACTGGAGTAACCTAACCCGTAGTCAAGGACAATTTTCCCTGTTACCGGCCAGGTTAAGCTTAACTGGGGCATTGGAGCGGGCTGTTTTTCTTCTTTTGTTTTTTCTTCTGCTGCTACTGCTTCTGTTTCCGACAGGTTCTCATTGGTTTGATTTGGAGGGAAAACTAGTTCATTAAACAAGTCACCGGGTAGGCCCCCCAGTTCCTCCCTGCCCAAGGTATCCTCCACGCCCTCCAGAGTTATGGTGGGTCCCTGGCTTGCTTCCTTTCTTTGCCCCAATTGGACCAGGGCAGTTAGGTTTGGCATTCCCTTGGCCGACAGATATGGCATCACACTGGCAAATACGATAATGACCAGGGCAAAATAATACCATCTTCCCTTGACCAGTGCATAAATTCCTTTTCCCTTAACCAGATTCTCCCCGCCTTTTTTCTTGCTTTCGACAACCTTCGCCGACGCTGTCGCTTTTTCAAGCAGCTGCTTGAAGCGTCCTTGCAACTGTTTAGTTGCCTTTTCGCCATAAGCCGTCAACTTTTTAAAACTTAATTTAAATGATTTCTTTTTATCTTTCACCATAATCACCTCTAATACAATTATCTCCATTTTTATGCCATTTTATTCTAATAAAGTGTGGGAAAGCATTTTTTTCCCATGTTTTTTGCACCAAAAAAAACCGGACAGAATTAACTGTCCGGTAATTAAAGAAAACACCTTTTAAAATTTTTAGCTGATTACTGCTTGTGACAAATGATGCAGGATTCTTGTGTCTTATCCGGTTTTGCTTGATGGGGTGGATCATGAACAACCCGATCATGGCAGGCAAGACAGCCATGATCAAAGCTTGCGTGAATCTTGTGTGCCATCACTGTTTCTGTCTGCTCTTGGTCATGACAGGATATGCAAGTGGCTTCATTTACATGGGCTAATCCGATTACATCTTCCGGTTGAACATCAGATGTAAGGGTAACAGCTACCTGTCTTATGCCACCTAGCTTCACTTTCACAAACCCACTAAATCCCGGCTCTGAATGACAGGTCATACAATCTACCTGCCCATGGGCGGAATCTGCCCAGTTTTCATAAGCTGGTTTCATTGAGTGACAAGTACTACAGAATCCCGGTTTGGATGTTTCTTTCATTCCTATAAATCCGACTGCCATTAAACCAATCACTGCAACGGCGATGATCAGAAAGAGTTTTTGCTTGGACTCCACGGCCTCTAACCCTCCTTTTTACCCTTGATGCTGGAAATATTTAATTTATTATCCCATCTATTCTCGTGACATTTGCGGGACATCCTTGTGACTTATGTAACAGTCACATCTTAAAACATTATTCTCCGTTGTTTTTCTTTTTCCTGCCTAGTCCACAAAAATTAAATAATTTTTTACCGATACCCGGTGAGCTGCATCAACTTAACCCCGGTATAGTAGTAGGTAAGTATTTCTGCAAAGTTTCGTCCTTCTTTGGCCTGTCCGTTGGCTCCATATTGACACATGCCTACCCCATGGCCAAAGCCGGTGGTGGTAAAGGTTAAACCCCTATTATTGCCGGACAGTTTTATGTTGGTGGAGTTTAGTCCCAGTATTTTTCTTAACTCTGTTCCCGGGAAAATTTTCCCTGCCACCTGGGCCTCCTTTACCCGTCCGGTGGCAGTGGAGCTTATTGTTTGAATGGTGTTGCTGCTAGTCAGGGTAGTGGCAGGCAGGACTGCAAAGGATGTACCCAGCAGCCGGTCCAGCTCCTCCCAGGTAAACCTCTTCTCCTCTTGGTATCTGGGGGAATCGGCACCCCAGATGCATTCCACGCTGCGCAGATAGGGAACGGCAATCTGCCACACATCCTCGGAGTTTTCTGTTCTTGGCCCGCTGGTGGAGTGATAAACCGGGTCAATTAACTGATTGTCATAGATTAGGACCAGTCCTTGGGTTTCCTGAACTGCCCGCTGTATTTTTCTTTTGTAGGCTGTGTATCCGGTCATACCCCACCTGGCTTGCATTGCTTCATCGGACAACCAGGCTTGGCAGTGATTTGAATCATCACAGATATCTGCTTCCGGGTGCCTGTCATTTTGAAATTGCATCTTTCTCAGGGTATAGGTCCTGGCGGCAACTGCCTGGGCTTTTAGGGCATCCATTTCAAAGACTGCGGGCATTTCCGCCGCCACTACCCCCACCAGGTACTGTTCCAAAGGAATAGTCCTTATTTCCCCTGTTTCATTAATCAAGAGCTTTACCCCAGGTCCTTCCCAAAGGCTTGGCTTTTTTTCCGGTTCCATGCCCCTTGACACCAACAGGCTAAGGCTTGCGGGGATTACGATGATGGTTATCAGCATTACTGCGAGAAAAAGGATAATTGTTTTTTTGATCATGTGGTTTGAACCCTCCGTTCCTGAGCAGTTACTCTCATTATATTAACGGGCATAAAAAAAGATGCCCCTTTTTTAGGACATCCTTTAAACTATAGAATTTCTAACTGGTCAGTACTCAGTACTCAGAATTCAGTAGTCAGTAATAAGTACTCAAGGAATCAGAATAAAAGAACTTTAGCTCTTTGTCTCCTGTCTCCTCCTGAGTAGTTCCAAGCATTTTATATTTCCGCCCGCTCAATCCGGGCGCCCAGCTCTTGAAATTTTTGCACGATGTTGTCATAACCCCGGTCGATGTGGTGGACACAGCCGATTTCTGTTCTGCCGACGGAGGTCAGGGCGGCTATAACCATGGCTGCTCCCGCCCTTAGGTCCGTGGCCTTTACCTGGGTGCCTGTGAGGCTGTTAACTCCCTCCACAATGGCACTGCGGCCCTCAATTTTTATTTCAGCCCCCATGCGCTTCAGTTCATCCACATGCATGAACCGATTTTCAAAGACGCTCTCGGTGATGATGCTTGTTCCTTTAGCCCTCGTTAACAGGGCCATCATCTGGGCCTGCATATCCGTGGGAAAGCCAGGGTAGGGCATGGTCTTAATGTCAACGGACTTAAGCTGCTGAATCCCGATTACCCGTACCCCGTCTTCTTCCTCCAGCACAGTGGTCCCTGTTTCTTTAAGCTTAGCCACCACCGGCTTTAAGTGGTCAATGATCACATTTTCCAATAATACATTTCCCCCCGTGGCCGCAGCAGCTACCATGAAGCTGCCCGCCTCAATCCGATCGGGAATAACGGCATGGGTTGTACCGTGCATTTTTGCCACCCCTTCAATTCGGACAATCTTTGTACCGGCTCCCTTGACCCTGCCCCCCATGTTGTTGATAAAGTTGGCAAGATCCACAATCTCCGGTTCTTCCGCTGCATTTTCAATTACTGTCTGACCCTCTGCCAGAGCGGCTGCCATCATAATGTTTTCGGTGGCACCTACGCTGGGAAAGTCCATGTAGACCTTGCTGCCCGTTAGCTTTGACGCTGTTGCCTCCACATAGCCATGGCCGATAAAGATTTTGGCTCCCATTGCCTCAAAGCCCTTTAGGTGCAGATCAATAGGCCTGCTGCCAATGGCACAGCCCCCGGGGAGGGGAATTCTAGCTTTCCCCAATCGGGCCAGTAAAGGGCCCATCAACAAAAAAGAAGCCCGCATTTTTCGTACATATTCATATGGGGCTTCCCACTCCTTGATGTATGAGGCATCTATTTTAACGGTTCCTGCCAAATTGTCTTCCACATTTGCTCCCAGCTGCCGAATTAACTGACTGATGATAGTAACATCTGCCAACTGGGGTATATCCAGTAAAGTGCTCTCACCTTCTGCCAGTAGTGATGCAGCAATAATGGGCAGAACTGCATTTTTCGCACCGCTCACCGTTACTGTTCCCTCCAGGGGATTGCCTCCGTAGATAATTATTTGCTCCAAGTATCAGACCTCCAATTTATGCTATTTCCCCCGTGCTTTCAAGCTTAGCTTGCTGTCCTGATTCTTGTATCCATCTTCTTGCTTCTTGCATGTACGCATTCCTATTCGTCAAATTTAACTAATTTCCTGCTGTTTTTTAACAATTTTGTTTCAGCAAAATTTACCAATTTTCTAACTTGAAAAACAAAATCATCCTCATAATAGCTAAAGGACACAAAATGCTTTTGTTGGGCTTAATTAATTTATATACTTAGTATCCTGTTAAAATAAGGGGGTAACCCACATAAATTAAGGTGCGACTGCCATTGGAGTAATCTCTGACGGCAATCTGCAAATTTATTTCTTCTGCGCCGGCCCACCAAGTGTCTGCTATCAGTGGGGTGTAGCCGCTGTAGCTTGCCAAAAAGTCTTCCTCGATTCCCTCCACTTTTTTCCCCTTTACAACACCCAGCATGTGGTTAATCAGCTGACTTTTACCTTCTTTGTCAATGCTTTGTGCCCGAAAACCGGTGTAGAGAACTGCTTGTCTGGGTATTAACTGGAAGGGTGAGAAGGCATTTGTTGTTTGGTATTCCAGTTTCACAATCCCCGCTGCCGGGGCAGCGGTTATCATCACCACCAGGTAGGTTTCCCCTGGCCCCACCGCTTCTCCCGTTATTGTCAGGGACTGGAGCAAAATAGCAATCTCTTCCATCCCGGTGGCTGCCCTCAGTTCCACCTGCCGTTGACCCAGGGCTTCTCCACTGGTTACTTGCCAATCTTCAATTTCCGGCAGGATGTTCTCCTGGTCAAAGGTGCCGACCACCAGGCGACCTAAATCCACCAACTCTGCCACGGTTAAATAGCTGTTGTTAATTTTAGCCCAGGTCTGAACGTTTATCTCCGTTACTTGAGCACCACTGGCAGCAAAGGCTTCCGCCACCACCTGCCCAGGAGTCATGTTATGCCCCAGGGTAGCTTTAGCAGGATGGTACACCAGGGATACCAGCATCCCTAAAGAAATAATAGAAAATAAGGCCTTTTTCAACATCCCGTTTATCCCCCTTGCATTTCGCAATCTATTGCTTGCTAGCTATTGCTTGCTAGCTAGCTAGCTATTTACTTATATTTTTGCCAACTTTTAGGGGGAGTATACTGAAATATACTCTGATGTTATTATACACTTGTCAGTAACAAATATATAAGTTATACTTATTCCATATAGTGGTAATAATTATAATATCCATTAGATTAAAGAGGTGAAATATGGATAAACATGATTTAATAGATTATTGGCACGAAACCTCTGATAGAGACTATCAGACCATGTTAAACTTATATAATAGCAACGACTACCATTGGAGTTTATTTATGTAATCCGCCTAGAACACATGATTTACTGCGCTTGGCAGAAAAAGCAAAATTAAACTTATCTGAAGATCAGCAAGATGTACTAGATTTTATAACAACTTTTAACATTAATGCTAGATACCCAGATTATAAACAAATGTTTTATCGTAAATGCACCGCCGAATTTTCGTCAGATAATATTGCTAAGATAAAGGAGTTTAGGAAATGGTTAAAGACAATATTAGAGAAAAAATAGTTCAAATAGCCAAAGAATATGCTAAGCTTTTAGAGAGTAAGCTAAACATTAAAAATATTTATGTGTACGGTTCATACATTAATGGTAATTACACAGAAGACAGTGATATTGATATAGCTGTTGTAGCCGACGATTTTAGCGGTGATCCAATAGAAGATATTTTTATTCTAATGAAAATTCGCAGAAAAGTTGACATTAGAATTGAGCCCCGTCCTTTCACCAGCAGTGATTTCACTAAAGATAACCCTCTAGCGCGTAAGATAATCGAAAATGGTTTGAAAATAGTTTAAAAAAGACAGAAACGCCCTAGTCTAGTGATAGACTAGGGCGCTCCTGTCTTTAGGTTAATTGCTTGTAAAATAGCTTCTATGGCAGTACAGCTTGTACCCACCATGGAAGACAATGGTCTTCCTCGAAGCCTATCCGGAAATCATTTTTTCTCCATTGCGGGTGGAAAAAAAAGTTTCCGGGATTCAAGCATAAATAGGTTATTCGACCTATTTGCTCTATTTCCTGCTTTTGAATGCTGTAATTATTTGTAATTTATTAAAAAGTGGAGCTTGCGGGCATTTACTCACCGTCTCCGGCCTTTAACCTGGCCAGTGCCCGGTGCAGAGCTAAGTGAACCCGACCATAGTCAATACTAGCCTCTCTGTCTGTTAGGCGCTTTTCTGCCCGCTCTTTGGCTTCTTTAGCCCGCAGGACGTCTATTTCGCTGCCTAACTCGGCCGTATCAGCCAGCACAATAACTTTGTTTTCCTTAACTTCCATAAAGCCACCACTGATGGCCATCTTCCGGATCTTGCCCTCTTGGGTGAATTTGATCACCCCGATTTGCAGACCGGTAATTAAGGGAGCGTGGTTAGACAACACACCCAAAGAGCCTTCAGTGGCAGGGACTACTATTCCACTGACCTCCTCGCTGAACACCTTGCGCTCAGGAGTTACCACTTCCAGCATAATCTGACCGGCCATATTTACGCACTTCCTTCTAATTCTTGAGCCCGGGCCACAACCTCATCGATTGTTCCCATCATATAGAAGGCCTGCTCTGGCAAGTCGTCATGCTTACCTGCAACAATTTCCTGGAAGCCTCGGATAGTTTCCTTTAGTGGCACGTATTTACCAGGTGTACCGGTAAAGGCTTCGGCCACGAAGAAGGGCTGGGACAGGAATCGCTGGATCTTTCTGGCTCTGGATACTACCAGCTTATCGTCATCGGACAATTCGTCCATTCCTAGGATGGCGATGATGTCCTGCAACTCTCGATAGCGCTGCAATACCTTTTGCACTGCCCGGGCTACCTGATAGTGTTCTTCACCCAGCACTCCTGGCTCTAGAATCCTGGAAGAGGAGTCTAGTGGGTCCACCGCCGGGTAAATCCCCAATTCGGCAATTTGCCGGGACAATACAGTGGTGGCATCCAAGTGGGCAAAGGCTGTTGCCGGTGCCGGGTCAGTCAAGTCGTCTGCAGGTACGTAAATAGCCTGCACCGACGTAATTGAACCGGTCTTAGTGGAGGTAATCCGCTCCTGCAGGTTGCCCATCTCAGTTGCCAAGGTGGGCTGATAACCCACCGCGGAAGGCATCCGACCCAATAGTGCGGATACTTCTGAACCCGCCTGGGTGAAACGGAAGATGTTATCCACGAAGAATAACACGTCCTGACCTTCCCTGTCCCGGAAGTACTCAGCCATGGTCAACCCTGTCAGGCCTACCCGCAGACGGGCACCGGGAGGTTCGTTCATCTGGCCGAATACTAGGGATGTTTTATCAATAACGCCGGAATCCTTCATTTCATGCCAAAGGTCATTCCCTTCCCGGGTTCTTTCTCCTACCCCGGCAAACACGGAAAAACCGCCGTGCTCGTAAGCAATGTTTCGGATAAGCTCCATAATTAATACTGTTTTACCTACTCCGGCACCTCCGAAGAGTCCTACCTTACCACCCTTGGCGTAGGGAGCTAAGAGGTCTACTACCTTAATTCCCGTTTCTAGAATTTCAGTGGATGGAATGAGGTCTTCCAGCAATGGAGCCGGCCGGTGAATCGGCCAAGTTTCTTTAATTTCCACTTGTTCGCCACCATCAACTGGTTCTCCCAGCACGTTAAACATTCGGCCTAGGGTTTCCCGACCAACAGGAACTTTAATTGGATCACCCGTATCCATAGCCATCATGCCCCGCTGCAAGCCATCGGTGGATGACATGGCTACGGCACGCACCGTATTGTTGCCCAAATGCTGGGCAGCTTCCAAGGTGATATTGAGGTCAATCTTTTTAGCTGCTTCATCCAGGTCCTTTTGAAATTCGCTCTTTATTTTGATTGCACTGTATATCTTAGGTAGTTTGCCCGTTTCAAACACAATGTCCACCACCGGGCCAATTACCTGAACTACTTTACCCATATTCATGCTTCAAGTTCCCCTCCTTTGCGCTAATCCGTAACGATTCAGTAGTCAGGAGACAGTAGTCAGTAGTCAGTAGTCAGAATAAGATCAGGTAGACAATATTTAATCGTCATTTCCATTCTGAATTCTAGTTTATTCCATTCTGAATTCTGACTCCTGAATTCTGAGTTCCTGACATTAAGACCCTGCTGAAAAGTTACTTTAATCTTTACTTCAACGCTTCCGCGCCGCCGACGATTTCAGAAATTTCCCGGGTAATGGCCGCCTGGCGGACTCTGTTATAGGTCAAGGTGAGTTTTGCAATCATCTCTGCCGCATTGTCCGTTGCCGAACCCATGGCTGTCATCCTGGCCCCGTGTTCACTGGCCTTGGCTTCCAAGAGCACCTGATAAATCTGATTTTCCACGTACCGGGGCAACAGGGTGGCTAAGACCTCCTCCGCCTCGGGTTCAAACAGGTACTCAGTCTCGTCAGCCTCTGCCTCCTCAGGCTGTTCCAAGGGCAGCAGCTTAGTGACCACCGGCTTTTGGCGCATGGCAGTGATAAACTCGGTGTAAACCAGGTACACTTCGTCGTACTCACAATTTTTATAAATATCCATGAGATACCGGGCAATTTCCCGGCTCTGAACCATGATGATATCTTCCCCCAGGTTGATAAACTCCTGGACAATCACCTGTTCCTTGCGCTTGAAGAAGTCCCGGCCCTTTTTGCCGATGGCGATCAGGTCTGCCTGGACTTGTTGGGCAGCAATATCTGTGGCCGCCTTTCTGATGATGTTGGCGTTATAGCCGCCGCATAAACCCCGGTCAGCTGTCACCACCACATAGGCAACCTTGTTAGGCTCCCGCACCTTTAACAGGGGGTGTTCAATCTCCGCTGAGGCTTGGGCCAGTCGACCCAGCACCTCCTGCAGTTTTTTCTTGTAGGGGCGGGCATGAATCACCCTCTCCTGGGCCTTTCTCAGCTTGGCTGCTGCCACCATCTTCATGGCTTTAGTGATTTGCTGAGTGTTTTTTACACTGCGGATTCTCCGCTTGATATCTCGAATTCCTGCCATATTCTCACCACCTTTGACGGTCAATATATCGTGACGTCATCAATAAATTCATCGCAACAGCAGTTAGGAGACAGTAGACAGTAGTCAGTAGTCAGTAGTCAGTAGTCAGAATAAAACATGAAAAATAATACATTTCTATTCGTATTTATTATTCTGAATTCTGACTCCTGAATTCTGAATCCTTGACAACTGGTAGCCTGCTAATTAGAACTGTTTAGCTGAAGTTTGCTTTGAACTCCTCGATGGCTGCCTTCAGTTTTGTCTCAGTTTCTTGGGACAAAACCCCGGTATCTCTGATTGCTGCCAGGATATCGGCCTTTTCAGTTCGCATAAACTGGATGTATCCTCTTTCAAACTGCTGCACTTTATCTACTTCCAGGTCATCTAAGTAGCCGTTTACAGCCACATAGATTACCAGTACCTGCTCTTCCACCAGCATGGGCACGTATTGACCCTGCTTCAAGATCTCCACTGTCCGCTGACCTCTGCCTAAACGGGCCTGGCTGGATTTATCCAGGTCGGAACCGAACTGGGCAAAGGCTGCCAACTCCCGGTACTGGGCCAGGTCCAACCGGAGTCTGCCGGCTACCTGCTTCATAGCTTTAATCTGGGCTGCACCACCAACCCGGGATACGGATAGACCTACGTTAATGGCAGGACGCTGACCGGCATAAAATAAGTCTGCCTCCAGGAAGATCTGGCCGTCGGTAATGGAGATAACATTGGTGGGAATGTAGGCTGACACGTCCCCTGCCTGGGTTTCGATAATGGGCAGAGCCGTCATGGAGCCCCCACCCAACTCATCCTTTAGCTTAGCTGCTCGCTCTAAGAGTCTTGAGTGCAGGTAGAAAACGTCCCCGGGATATGCTTCCCGGCCGGGTGGTCTCCTTAATAACAGGGATAACTCCCGGTAGGCTACTGCCTGCTTGGACAGGTCGTCATAGATAATTAGCACGTGCTTGCCGTTGTACATAAAGTATTCACCCATGGCACAACCGGCATAGGGCGCTAAGAATAACAGAGGTGCAGGCTCACTGGCGGTGGCTGATACCACGATGGAGTATTCCATGGCGCCTGACTCTTCTAACTTGTTAATCACCCCGGCCACAGTTGATGCTTTCTGGCCGATGGCTACATAAATACAAATTACATCCTGGCCTTTTTGGTTGATAATGGTGTCCACCGCTACGGCAGTTTTACCTGTCTGACGGTCACCGATAATCAACTCCCGCTGGCCCCGGCCAATGGGAACCATGGAGTCAATGGCCTTCAGACCTGTTTGCATTGGCTGGTGTACCGATTTCCGATCCACTACCCCGGGTGCCTGGGATTCCACCGGTCTGAACTGGTCAGTCTCAATGGGGCCTTTGCCGTCTAGGGGTTGTCCCAATGGGTCTACTACCCGGCCAATCAAGGCCTCACCCACGGGAACCTCCACAATCCGTCCGGTACGCTTCACCTGGTCGCCTTCTTTAATATCCGTAAATGGTCCTAGAATTACACAACCAATGTTGTCTTCCTCCAGGTTTAATACCATGCCGTAAACGCCGTTGGTGAATTCCAACAGCTCTCCCGCCATGGCCTTTTCCAAACCATAAATGCGGGCAATACCGTCTCCTACCTGGATAACAGTTCCCACATTGGTTACTTCAACCTGTGTCTGATATTTCTCAATCTGTTGTTTCAAGATTGAACTGATTTCTTCTGGCCTGATACTCAACTTAATTCACCCCACTTACAGTAAAATTAATCCCTTTGAGATTGTTCTTCATCAGTTCAAGTCGTTTCTGAACACTGCCGTCCATGACTTCGTCACCGATTTTTACAATGAGCCCCCCTAAAATAGCTGGGTCAATTGCAACATTTACTTTAATATTCCTGCCGGTAGCTTTAGAAAGCTTTCGCTCCAGCTCAGCCACATCTTCCCGTTTCATCTCCACTGCACTGACAACCTGGGCTTTACTCAGGTTGCGCACCTGGTCAGCCAGATTGCTAAACTCCTCAGCCATTTCCGGCCAGTAGAGTTCCCGACGTTTGTCAATTGTCAGCAGTAGAAAATTAAGGGTTTCTGGAAGGATTAAACTCCCAAAAACGGCTTTAGCCAGAGCTTTTTTTTCGTCGGCGGGAATTAATTTATGGGCCAACACATCAGTAAGCTGCTGGCTTTCTTGAACACCGGCAGCCACTGCTTTCAAATCTTGTTCCGCCCGATCCAGGATGTTTTTTTCCATGGCCAGGGTTAAATACGCATGGGCATAACGCCGGGCAATAGTTTTATTTATCATTGTACATCCCCTACCTGATTCATAAACTCTGTAATCATTCGCTCATGGTCTTCTAAAGTGATGGCCTTGCCCACAACCTTGCTGGCAACTAGTACCGCCAAGGTAGCAGCTTCATCCCTGACCATGGCCAAAGCTTTTTCCTTCTCCAGGTTAAGTTCTGCTTTGGCTTTTTCCAGAGTGCGTTCTGCCTCTTCGTTGGCTTTGGTCACAATGTCATCCTTAATTTTTTCCCCTGTTTTGGCAGCTTTTTCGATAATCTGCAGGGTTTCTGCCTTAGCTTCGTTTATCTGAGCCTGATACTTGGTTAGCAATTCGGTGGCTTCAGCCCTATCCTTGGCTGCCTTGGTCAAAGAGTCTTCAACCTGCTGCTCCCGCTGGGCCATCAGGGTAGTCAGCGGTTTGTACAGCAATTTATTTAAAACAAAGATCACTAAGCTAATATTCAATACAGTCCACAAAAAGGTCCAGAAATCAAAATGCACCGAGACAACCTCCCCTCTTGCCTAAATAGTAGGTAGGCGAATGATAGCACTTCACAGCGCCTCCATTCGCCCCTAAAAACTTATAATTGCTCACATTAAATCTCTACAATGCCATTAAATCTTTGTCCATAATAGAATGGCAATAACGAATGCAAATAGAGTTAATGCTTCAATAAAAGCTAAGGCAAGAAGTAAAGTTGTCCTAATTTCTCCTGCAGCTTCCGGTTGACGGGCAATACCCTCCATCGCAGCAGCAGCAGCCTTTCCTTGTCCCCATGCAGAACCTACAGCAGCTAAACCAATAGTTAACGCCACCGCAAAAAACATAATGCTTTCCATTTTTAATTCCCCTCCTTTCTAAGCTGGAGTAATTTTTTTTGCAGCAAAAAACTAGAAACACTACCAATTGAAAAACTTAAAAACTAATTATTATAGCAAACAACTTTTTTCTATTGTTAATTGTTTGCTGAACTGCCAATTTTTAAATGCTGACTCCTGACTCCTGAGTACTTAAAGTGTTTTCCATTAGTGCCCCTTCAGAGAAGTGGTCAGGTAAGTTACTGTCAGCAGGGTAAATACGTATGCCTGAATAACTCCCATCAAAACACCCAGCATCATGATCGGGGTAGGTACCAACACCGGCACCAGAATAAACAGAATAGTCACCACTACTTTTTCTCCGAACATATTGCCAAAAAGACGGAGGGAAAGGGATAAGGGCTTAACCAATTCTTCAATAATATTCAAGGGTGCCAGTACGGGAGTAGGCTCCATGAAGTGGTGCACATACCCGCCGATGCCTTTTTTAACGACACCAATAATGTTAACGGTAACGATGGTGGCCACCGCTAATCCGGCAGTGGTGCTCAAGTCAGTTGTGGGCGGGATCAAGCCGGGGATAAACCACAACAGGTTCATGGTTAAAATAAAGAGGAATACCGAACCCACCAATGGTAAAAACTTGCGGTTTTCCTTTCCAAGGGCAGGGTCCATCACACCGTATAAAAATTGAATAATTAGTTCCATAAACACTTGGGCACCCTTTGGCCTAATGCTTAGCTTGCGAGTGCCAAGATACACCAGGGCAAACAAGACCAACATGGCCATCCACTGGTTAACCACTGTGGAATCAACAGGGATTGGTCCAATATTAAACATTTCACCAGGAGTCATTTTCTTCATAATCTTGGATAACTGATACACTTTTTCTTCCATAAAATCACCCCTTTCTGTTTATATTCCAGGTTCGACGTACAAATTTCTACGTTCCACCCACAGGGAAAATCCTGGGTATCCCGTGGACTTAGAGTCTCTCCCTGGATTAATTATCTTAATCCGGTGGAACCCAGGCTTTTTATTTGTCCTTATTCTTTTCTGCCGCTTCATCAGCAATTCTGATTTCATCCAGCACCATAATCTCTTTGATCAGGGAGTAAAAGGCTAGCATGACACCCCCGGTAATACCGATCACCAGCAGCCAGGGACTTGTGCCCAAACGCTGATCCAGGGTCCATCCGCCCCAGCCTCCCAGCAAGCCCACCACGGTAAAGTTAATGCCAAAGGAAAGTCCCATATGAACAAACCGCGCATTTATCCATTGCTTACCCAAGGGCAACCCACCTAATTTAATATCAGTAGTCAGGAGTCAGGAGTCAGGAGTCAGGAGTCAGGAGTCAGTAGTCAGGAGTCAGGAGTCAGGAGTCAAGTAGTTACAAATAATATGCCAATTTTCTCAAGAGGCTATTCTTCCCATTAAGCGGCTATTTGGCTGGTTTAATTGCTCCTATTATTTCCAATAGTGCTTTGCCAAAATCACCTAATAGTTGGTAAAAGGTTGGATTTTGTCGGTTAATGGTATACTCCTGTATACGAAATACAAACTAAGTTATTCTCTTTCACTTTTTAAATTCCTGCTAAAATAATAAACTTAATTTTCGCAATATTGTTAATGGTATTTTCGAATATACACATTTTCTTTTTCAGCTCTGCCATGGTGCCGGAGGCTGTTGACTTTTTTTAAAATGATAAAGGAGCCGATCAGTAATCCGCCGGGAAGCCTGTCCATCTCCATAGGGGTTCACCGCATTGGCCATCTGCCCATAGGCTTCGTCCGAGGTCAATAGCTCACCGGTGTGCCGGTAGACCTGGTCAAAACTGGTGCCCACCAGGCGCACTGTGCCTGCCTGGACAGCTTCCGGCCGCTCGGTGGTGTCCCTTAAGACCAGCACCGGCTTGCCCAAAGAAGGAGCTTCCTCCTGCAAGCCTCCAGAGTCAGTAAGCACCAAGTAGCTCCTGGCCATTAAATTAATAAAGGGCTGGTAATCAAGGGGCTCAATTAAGTGGAACCGCTGGACACCCGCTAAGTATTTTTCCACTATTTGGCGGACTTTTGGATTTTTGTGAACAGGAAATACCACCTCCGCTTCGGGGTGTTCTGCCAATACCTGCTTCAAGGCCCGGTAGATGTTGGCCATGGGCTCTCCCAGATTTTCCCGGCGGTGGGTGGTCATCAGGATGATTTTTTTGGCGTCAAATTCAAGTCCCGCCAAAAGGGGATCGTCAAATTGATAGCCCTGGACAACCGTTGCTTGCAGCGCATCAATCACCGTATTGCCGGTGATAAAGATTCCCTCTTCCTTGATCCCTTCCTGTCTGAGGTTGTTGGCGGCAGTGGCGGTGGGAGCAAAGTGCAGGTCTGACAGGCAGCCGGTGAGCTTGCGGTTTATTTCCTCGGGATAGGGAGAATACTTGTTGCCGGTGCGCAAGCCCGCCTCCACATGGCCAACGGGAATCTGGTGGTAAAAGGCTGCCAGGCTGCCCACAAAGGTGGTGGTGGTATCACCATGGACCAGCACCATGTCCGGCCGCTCCCGGTCCAGCACCCTTGCCAATCCCTCCAGGGCCTTGGTGGTGACAGTGAACAAGGTTTGCCCCGGTTCCATAATGTCCAGATCGTAGTCGGGGGTAATGTAAAATAAGTCCAGCACCTGGTCTAACATCTCCCGGTGCTGGGCGGTGACAGCCACCTTCACTTGAAGGTGGGGGGCAGCCAGCTCCAGCTCTTTCACCAGGGGCGCCATCTTGATAGCTTCCGGCCTGGTACCAAAGATGACCATTATTTTAACAGTTTTTTTTGTGAAATTATTCAAAATCCCTTCCGCCCTTCTAATTCAAGTTGGTTGGTTAGCAAATTCCAATTTTTCCAACAATTATCTGCAGTAGCCCTTCCGGCGGAGCTTATCCAGGTGGCGCTCTACCAGCACACCATAGTCAATGCCGTACTTATCCTGGAGAATATACATCATGGTGAAACAGCACTGGGCGATATCCAACAGCTCCAGGGAATAGCTGTGGATTAAATCCGCCTCACCCGGCACCTCTATCAGGGAGGCCTCACCGCTTTTACCCCGGCCCTTGCCCCAGTACTGGCCTGCTTCGCCGATTTCCTCCTGAAGTTTGCAGGCAGTTTTCAACAGGGTTACTCCTTTCAGGTGCAGCCGGGGCAGATGCAGGTACTTGAAGTCTGCCTCAGAGGAGATAAAGTAGGTGATTGCTCCATCAAAGACATACCCCTTTTCCCCCAGCTTTCCCAGGTGGCTTTTGATAAGTGCCGCCATGTCCACCTGGTAATTTTCCTCCAGAACAAAGATCATGGTCACACAGGTCTGGGCCACATCCAGCAGTTCGCTGCAGACTTCTCCCAGGATAACCTGGGCCTGCCGGTGGGACAGCAACTCGCCTGGGGCTAGGTCTTCATATGGCAAAAAGGCCAGCACACACCTGGCTAATTCCCCTGCCTCTTCAATGATTTTAAAAAAAGTGGACTCAACAGTGGGGGAAAGATTATTTAGTCTGGGCAGCTTGATTTCCGTTGTCACCCCTTATCACCCCCCCTAGCCTTTGTTTTTAATCTCAAATTCAAAAAAGCTGTTTATTTTTGTCACTGTCACTGCCGCCTTGCGAAACATTTCCTGGGCGTATTCATCGTTGTGGTAGTCTTCCTCATAGTAGACCCGGGTTATTCCCGCCTGGATGATGAGCTTGGCGCAGCTGAGACAGGGAAAGTGGGTCACGTACAGATGGGCCCCGTCGGTGGATACCCCCAGCTTGGCACACTGGAGAATGGCATTGGCCTCGGCGTGGATTGACCTGATGCAGTGGTTGTCCCTAATTTTGCAGCCCTCATCCACACAGTGAACATCCCCCCGGATGGAGCCGTTATAGCCACCGGCGATAGTCCGCTTATCCCTGACAATGACACAGCCCACCGTCAACCGGGGACAGGATGATCTCAGGGCAATTATTTTGGCCTGGACGAGAAAATATTCCGTCCAGGAAATTCGCTTGGTAACATCGTTCTCATTCTCCATGTTTCCTCTCCTTTTCAAGAAACAGGATGCCGGAGGTTTCTTGCATCTTGCATATTGCATCTTGCATCCTGAACGGGAAACTTCTCTGCTAATTGTGCCACAATCTCCCGGGCTTGGTCAAGTTTTTCCGGCGCATCCCCGTAGGATAAGGCCAGGTCAATCGCCCCTGCAATTTTTCCCATGGCTTCCTCATCCATTCCCCGGGTGGTGGCAGCGGGGGTGCCAATCCTGATGCCGCTGGTGACAAAGGGACTCTCCGGATCAAAGGGGATGGTGTTTTTATTAACGGTAATATGGGCTTGATCTAACCGGAATTCACCTGCTTTGCCGGTTAATTCCTTATTCCTCAAATCCACCAGCATGAGGTGGTTGTCTGTTCCGTTTGATACCAGTTTAAAACCTTTATCTTGCAGTCCTTTGGCCAGAGTCTGGGCATTTTTCAGCACCTGCTCCTGGTAGGCTTTAAAGCTAGGCTGGAGTGCCTCCTGGAAAGAGACGGCCTTGGCGGCAATCACGTGCATCAATGGCCCGCCCTGAATTCCTGGGAAGATGGCCTTGTCAATTTTAGCAGCCCATTTTTCTCCGCAAAGAATCATGCCCCCCCTGGGACCCCGCAGGGTTTTATGGGTGGTGGTGGTGACAATGTCCGCATATGGCACCGGGTTTTGGTGCAAGCCCACGGCTATTAGGCCGGCAATATGGGCCATATCCACCATGAGCAGGGCATCCACCTCTTTGGCTATTTCGCTAAACCGGGCAAAGTCAAGCTTCCGGGGATAGGCGCTGGCTCCCGCCACAATCATCTTGGGACGCACCTTTTTAGCTTTCTTTAATAACTCGTCATAGTCAATTTGCTGAGTTTCCGCATCCACTCCATAGGCCTCGAATTTAAAGTAAATACCGGAGATGTTTACCGGGCTGCCATGGGTTAAGTGGCCTCCATGGGATAGGTTCATGCCCAGCACCGTATCTCCCGGCTCCAGGGCAGCAAAGTATACGGCGGTATTGGCGTTTGCTCCTGAGTGGGGCTGGACATTGGCGTGCTCTGCCCCGAAGAGCTTCTTGGCCCTTTCCCGGGCAAGATCTTCCACCACATCCACATACTCACAACCGCCGTAATATCTCTTGCCCGGGTAGCCTTCCGCATATTTGTTGGTCAAAACGGACCCTTGGGCTGCCATAACCGCTGGGGAAACAAAATTTTCTGAAGCAATTAGTTCAATATTCCCCTGCTGCCTTTTCTGTTCCTTATAGATAGCCTCCGCTACCTCCTGATCAATTTCCTCAATTAATTTTATGTAATCCATGGCTAATTCCTCCTTCAGTAATGTAAATTATATGCGATGCGATTTAAGTATTCAGAATTCAGGAGTCAGAATTCAGCATATTTCAAGACAATAGCCGTTCCTTCTTCCTGTCTTTCGTTTCATGCTCCTGTCTCCTGTCTCCTGTCTCCTGTCTCCTGTCTCCTGTCTCCTGTCTCCTGAGTACTTACTGTTAATTTTTCTTTGCTGTAAGATATTTATCAGTATACTGCCCGCTCGCCGCCTATCAGCTTTGGTCTGGTTCTGGCCAAGGTCAAATGTGCTTGCCCAATGGAGTTAAAGTCTAACCGCACCGGGACCACCACCGGTTTTAGGTGCATCCCGATAAAGGTATCTCCCATGTCAATGCCTGCATGGGCTCTAATGGTTTCCACCAGGATAGGCTGTGTGAAATGTTCAAAGGCCAGGGACGGCAGGGAACCCCCTGCTTTGGCCACCGGCTTTACTGCCACCTGCTCCAGGGGGTAGTAGTTAAGAATTTCTTCCTCCACCAACAGGGCCCGGTTTAAGTGTTCGCAGCACTGTAGTGCTAGAAACAGATTGTTGGAGTAGGCCTCCGCCATTAAGGGTGCAAGGATGGCCTGAGCTACTTCCCTGGTCCCTTCAGAGCCAATTTTTTTGCCAATGACCTCACTGGTGCTGCACCCTACCACCAGGATTTGATTTGGCTTTAGACCCGCCACTGCCAGCAATCCCCGCACTGCTGCCCGCACCTGTCCTCCCATGGTGTCAAGTAAAGAAGCATCCACTTGCCTCACCTTCCCTTGTTTCCCAACTCTTCCTCAATATTTTTAATCTTGTCCACCCGGCACTGGTGCCTGCCCCCGGTAAAATTGGTTTCCAGCCAAATCTTTAGAATATCCAGGGCTAGCCCTGGCCCTATGACTCTTTCCCCCATGGTGAGAATGTTTGAATCGTTGTGCTCCCGGGTAGCCCTGGCACTATAGGTATCGTGACAGAGGGCTGCCCTGATTCCCGGCACCTTATTAGCCACAATCCCAATGCCGATGCCGGTGCCACACAAAAGCACACCCCGCTCAAAATTACCCTGGCTCACCTCCCGGGCTACTTTTACAGCCACATCCGGATAATCACAGGAGTCGCAGTTAAAGGTACCGAAATCCTCGGGGGAGTGGCCTTTTTCTTTAAGATAAGCTATTATTTCTTTTTTCAAGTTAAAACCGCCGTGATCACTGCCTACAGCTATTCTCATGTGCTCTTATCTCTCCTTCTCCACTGCTGCTAATTTGGGTAGAATCTCCTTTAGTTGGCCGGCAATTTCTTCAGCACAGGCCTGGTAGTCATCCTCTGTTCCCCCAAAGGGATCGCTAATATTTAATACGGTTATTTTGGTGATTGCATCCCCGCTCATGGTCAGAACCTGTTGCTTATGGCTTTCAGTCATGGCAATAATTGCATCCGCCTGGTTAACATCATCCGTCGTTAGCAGGGCTGCCTGATGGGTTGACAAATCAAGGCCTTGCTTTTGCATGACAGCCACAGCCAGGGGACTGGCTGCTTGCCCACTCCAGGCCATGGTGCCCCTGGAGCTCAGTTCTACCCCATCGGCTTGTCCAAGTTTAGCTAAAATTTTTTCTCCAATCGCCTTAGCCATGCTGCTGCGGCAGGTATTGCCGGTACAGACAATCAAAATTTTCAATGCACCAACTCCCTCTACAATTGGTTGGGAAGGTTGCTGCCAACTGACCAACTGACCAACTGACCAACTGACTGCTCACTTTAGAAAAAAGCCATGTGAACGCCAATCCCAATTAAGATAACTCCCCCGAGAATTACTGCTTTATCCCCAAACCATTCCCCCAGGTGGCGACCGAAAACCAGTCCGGCGACGGTCATTAAGCCGGCAACCAAGCCCAGGGTGATCACCGTCAAGGAGATATTAACCGCTATGGTTCCCAGGCCAAAGCCAACTGTTAGAGCGTCTAAGCTGACGCCGACGGCCAGGGCCATCAATCCCCATCCGGAGGTAATTACCAGGGGCCTGCTGTCGCACTTGTCTGCACCGGCTACCTGGGCCATCCCTCCCGGGAGCAACTCTCTGTGCTCTCCCTTTAAGCCTTCCTTGACCATGTGCAGCCCAATTAGCACTAAGATGATGGCGCCGATAACAGCGGCAACATCTCCCATGACCCTGCCCAATAAACTCCCCAAAAATAGGCCGATTAGTGGCATAATCACGTGAAAAACGGCCACCACTCCGGCCACCAGCAAAATTCTTCTCCCCCGAACCATCCCGCAGGTACCAATACCCACCGCCATGGAGAAAGCGTCTGTGCCTAAGGCTACTGCCACAAACAGCAATGTCAATGTAGTCATTAGTGTCCCCATCCTCACCAGGTACCATATCCTGATAATTTTTCTCCCTATTCTACATTTGTTATCATTTTCCTGCCTATCTCTTAATTTTTAGGTTGAAAATGTTCATTTGCCTGCTGGTTAATCCGGGCTTTGCCAAAAAATTCATAAAAGCCCATGGCAATGAGAAAGCCCCCAAAAATCTTGCGCAGCATATCAGGACTAATCTCCGCCGCCAGATTGGCTCCCACTATTGCTCCCAGCATACTGCCCACAGCTAAAAACAGTGCCAGTTTTATTTTTACATTATTCTGCCGATAATGGGTATAAACTGCCACCACAGCCGTGGGAATAAAGGCGGCCAGGGAAACTCCCTGGGCAATGTGCTGTTCCGTATTGGCTAAAATCACCAAGGCCGGAACCAACAGAGTTCCGCCGCCAATGGCTAAGCCGCTTAATATCCCCATTCCCAGCCCGATTAATATTATCATCATGCCAGAATCATCCTTAATCCTGCCAGGCCCATAAAGACCCCGAAAAGTTTTTGCAAGGTCACGGGAGGAATCCGGTTCATCAGCTTGGCCCCTATGTAGCCTCCCACAATTCCACCCACCGCCACCTGTGCTGCCAAAGCCAGGTCCAGATTGCCGTGGGCTCGGTAGACAAATGAACTGACAATTGCCGTGGGTAAAATGATGGCTAAGGAGGTGCCATGGGCTTGGTGCTGCCGCTCGCAGAGCAAAAACACCATGGCGGGAATCAAGATAGTGCCGCCTCCGATACCCAACAGGCCATTGACCAGCCCGCTTAAAATGCCAATCACAAATATAAGTGCCAGCCTTTTCCAAGTTATAGTTATGCCCCAAATGGTATAGTCTCTTTTCATAGTTTCATTGTTGCCAGATTAGAAACATTTAATGTATTTTATAATTTTAGTGGATGAACCAGATGGAGGTCATTAGGAGCATCCCAAGCATTAGGCCCAGCCGGGCGTAGTTAGGGTGCCTTCTTTTGGCTTCGGGAAGCAGCTCGTATTTTACGATATAGGTCATAGCTCCCCCGGCTAGGGCCAGCATCAGGGCCATGGAGCTGGGTGACATATTCACCAGAATAAAACCAATGATGGTTCCCAGTGGTGTAAACAGGGCTACGATAAGTGTCAACAGCACTATTACCCAGCCCGCCGTTCCCGCCATGGTCAGGGGTGCCGCCACCGCCATCCCTTCCGGGATGTTATGCATGCCAATGGCCAGGGCCAATGATAACCCCAATTTCTCAGTGGCCGAATAGCCTACGGCAATGGCAATTCCTTCGGGCAGGTCATGCAGAGCTATGCCAATGGCAATTAAATAGCCCATTTTGCGCAAATAAGCCTGATCTCGTTTTTTTTCCCGCTTGGTAAACCGGGAGAATAGTTTATCCATTAAAAACAATATCATCATGCCCATGGCTACACCCAATACCGCCACCAGCCAGTTATCGTAGGTTAATGCGGAAGGGATCAGGTCCAATATTACCACTATTAGCATAATCCCGGCGGCACCGCCCAGCATCAAGGCCAGCGTAGTTTCTTTGGGTTTACCGATGGCTACTACCAGTATGGCTCCCAAGGCAGTGGCTAATCCCGCCAATAGACTTAAAAACATCATCTCAAACAATTGCATCCCACCCTCGGCCAGCATAATTCTTATATATTTATGCCTGGCAGGGGCGGGTTATACCCCTTAACGAGGGCAAGGGGCAAGTGGGGACAGAGGCAAGTGGGAGGGCAAGTGGGGACGGTTCTTGCTTGCCCTAGCAAGCAAGAACCGTCCCCACTTGCCCTCCCCTCTAGACTTGAATGATGTGGTAGGCGGCGGCCTTGTCCAGCCGGTTCATCAACGCCATCCCCACCCCCATCCGGGGATAGGCTTCGGCAATAATCAGCTGGATGTCGAGCTGGTCACACTCCCGTAACACGCCGTAAATTTGCCGGCTGATAACTGCTGGCTCCTGGCGGGAACCCAGGATAAATGCCTGGGACGGCTCTGTCAGAAGTCCTATTTCCTGATCCACCGTTTCCTCGCTTACCATTACCGCCACCTTTAGCTGATCCTGCTGTCCCTGTTGAACCAGCTCCAGAATTTTTCGGGCAACCTTGGCCGCACTGTCGCCGTTAACCAGTATTACCTGGGCTGCCGGGGCGTAATGGGTGTACTTCATCCCCGGAGACTTGGGAACGCCGGGGATAGGGTTTTCCCTGGCCAGAGCCGGATCAACCTCCACCTGGCCTACTACCTCCTCCAACATCTCCCTGGTAACACTTCCCGGCCGCAATATGATGGGCACCTGGCCGGTTATATCTAAGACAGTGGACTCAATTCCCTCCCGGGTACTGCCTCCGTCCACGATTACCTCAATTTTCCCCTGGAGGTCGTGATAGACATGCTCAGCCAGGGTGGGGCTTGGTTTACCTGACAGATTGGCGCTGGGGGCTGCCAGGGGCACTCCAGCGGCTTTAATCAAGGCCAACGCCACCGGATGGTCAGGCATGCGCACTGCCACCGTCTCCAGCCCTCCCGTCACCTCCTGGGGTATGAGGCTGCTTTTAGAAAATACCAAGGTTAAGGGACCTGGCCAAAAGGCTTCCATCAGCTTGTCCGCCAAAGGTGGAATCCTTGTCACCAGTGGACCTAGGTCTGCCCTTGCGGCTATATGTAATATTAAGGGGTTATCCGCCGGTCTGCCCTTGACCACAAAAATATTCTGCACTGCTTTGATGGACAGGCCGTTGGCTCCCAAGCCATAAACTGTTTCTGTGGGAAAGGCCACCAGTCCGTTTCTGGTCAGGATCTTCCCCGGCTCTGCCAATTGGGATTCCAATGGCTTGTCCCCATCTATTTTATATACTTTAGTTTCCATCACTTTCCCATTTCCCTCCTTCCAACTTTCCAACTTTCCAACTTTCCAACTCGATTCTCACTTGTTAAGGGCCATCTTCAGTAATACCGGGGTCATCACCGTTGTAATCAGCACCATTACCACCAGGGAGACAAACATATTGCCGTCAATAATCCCTTTATTCATCCCCATGGCCGCCACAATTAAGGCAATCTCCCCCCGGGATACCAATCCGGTGCCCACCGCTGCCGAGCTGGAGATGGAGAAACCTGCCATCCTGGCACCAAGGGCACCACCCACAGCCTTGCTGGCAACTGCCACCAGTACCAGCGCTACGACAAAGAGCAGGGAACCCCCCAGATCAGCCACAGAGGTGCTGAGGCCAATGTTTATGAGAAAGACGGGCACAAACAGGTTATAACTGATGGACTCTACTTTATCATAAATAATCGGTGAAAATCCACAACTTTTTATGAGCAGCCCTGCCAGATAGGCTCCTGTGATACTGGCCAGACCACCCATTTCTGCCAGATAGGCCAACACCAGGCAAAGCACTATCCCCAGGGGAACCAGTCCTTCCCGGACACCCATGCCTCTGGCCAGGCGAAACACTACGGGAACTACCCGCCGCCCCACCACCCAGCTGCCCAGCAAAAATACCATAATCTTTACTATTAGGAATACCAGGTCGTCGCTCTCTGCCCCTGCCACCACTCCCAGCAGAATGGATAAAATAATGATGCCAATAATATCATCCAAGACTGCGGCCCCCAGAATGGTCATCCCCTCCTTAGACTGCAGCCGGCCCATTTCCTTCAATGTCTGCACCGAGATGCTGACACTGGTGGCTGTCAAGGTAATGCCGATAAAGACTGCTATCTTTAAGGAAAAGCCAAATAGCAATCCCAGCCAGATGCCGCTGACCAAGGGCAGGATAACGCCCCCCAGGGCACTCAGCACGGATGCTGTCCCTGTTTCCCGGAATTTTTGCAGGTCTGTCTCCAGTCCCGCCAGAAACATGAGCAAAATAACTCCAATCTCTGCCATGGCTTGGATGACCGGGGTGGAGGTGAGCAAATTAAAAAAAGACGGCCCAATAATAATTCCCACCAGGAGCTTGCCGAAGACAGCAGGCTGCTTCAGCTTGCGGCTAAGTAATCCCGCTGCTTTTACTGCCAAGATTATTATGGCCAGTTGAATCAATAAACTTTCCTTTATTTCTCCCCCGATAAGGGGCATCCATTCAAACATATTCACTCCCCCGATGTATCATATTGCAACGAGAAAAGTTTTATGATTGAATCATAAATATAGTCAACCTTGGCTTCGCCGGATGCACGACATGCAAAAAGCTGCCTTATTTTTTTCTGCCCATCACTACCCGGTCTCGCCCGCCGTAGTCCTTTACCACCCGAATGGCTTCATAGGCACCAGCCTGTTGAAAAAGTGACTGCACCGCATCTCCTTGATCATAACCTATTTCCAGGAGCAAATACCCCCCGGGCTTTAGGAAGGGTAATACGCCGGGTATTAATTGGCGATAAAATACCAACCCATCAGCCCCGCCGTCCAGGGCCAGCCGGGGCTCGTACTCCACGACCCCTGGTTCCACCAGCTGCCAGCCCTCAGTGGAAATATAGGGTGGGTTGGAGACTATCATATCCAGGCGAGCCTCTGCTCCGGCACTGACAACCCACTGCTCCAGCGGCTCCAGTAACTCCCCTTCCACCATGGCCACCCGATTTTCCAGACCTAAGCGGTTACGGTTTTCTGTGGCTATTGCTATGGCTTTATCACTGATATCCGTTAAAAACATCCAGGCATTTGGGACGTAATGGGCAATACTTAAGCCGATAGCCCCGCTGCCGGTGCAAATGTCTGCCACCAACAGCACCGGTAGCTCCATCTTCTTCAGCAGCTCTATTGCCTGTTCCACCAGCACCTCGGTATCATTTCGGGGAATCAACACCCCTTCGGCCACAACAAAATCAAGGGACATGAAGTTCTGCACTCCCGTCAGGTACTGCAGGGGATAGCCACCGGCCCGCCGCTTTACCAGCCGGCGAAATCCCTCCGCCCGGTCGCCAGCCACCCCTTGGCCAAGCTCTGCCAACAGCTTGGTGCGGCTAAGTTTCAGGACATGGGCCAACAGAATTTCCGCCTCCAGGCGGCAAGTTATCTTGTCCGGTTCACCCTTCAGGTAGTTTTCCTGGACATAGGAAACAGCCCACTGGAGTAAGTTTCCTGCAGTGGGCTCATTTTGAGCAAAAATATTTTGTCCAGATCCTGGTTTGCCGGCACCTGTTTCCTCATTCATCCTTAGTTCATCCTCTTATCGCACTGAAAATACCTCCGTCGGAAATTTAAATCACTCACTAGTGTCTCCAGCTTTTAAATTTCTAAGCTCGGTTCAGGAAACTCCAAACTCGCTACGCTCAAACAGTGGAGTTTCTTACCAAACCTTCGCTAATAAATTTGTTAAAAGTTTCCGCCAAATCGTTCGTTTAATTAAATTTTCCCACCGTCTGCTGGTGCCACGTTTAGCATGAAGGTTTATTCAGCATTTCTCGGTATAGAAAGTTAGAAAATCCAGGTCCATATTTAACTTTCTGTCTGGGCCTTCAGCTTTTCTGCCTGGTCGGTGGTAATTAAGGTGTCTATAATTTCATCCAAATCACCAAGGAGGATGTAGTCAAGCTTGTGCAGGGTCAGGCCGATGCGGTGGTCCGTTACTCGCCCCTGGGGGAAGTTAAAGGTCCGAATCCGTTCACTCCTGTCCCCGGTTCCCACCTGGCTCTTCCTGGCCTGGGCCATCTCCCCGTGCTGCTCCTCCTGAGCCTTGTCCAATAGTTTTGCCCGGAGCACCCTCAGGGCTTTATCCTTATTTTTATGCTGGGATTTTTCATCCTGACAGGAGACCACTATCCCGGTGGGCAGATGGGTAATCCGCACCGCCGACTGGGTGGTGTTCACCGATTGGCCCCCGGGCCCACTGGAACAAAATACATCTATCCGCAGATCATTGGGATTTACCTGGACATCCACATCCTCTGCCTCGGGCAGCACTGCCACCGTAGCAGTGGAGGTATGAATTCGGCCACCTGACTCGGTGGAAGGAATCCGCTGAACCCGGTGCACCCCGCTCTCAAACTTGAGCCTGCTGAATACCCCATTGCCTTCAATAACAAATATTATCTCCTTAAAGCCCCCCACATCAGAGGGATGGGATTCCAGTATTTCTGTCCGCCAGCCTTTTTTCTCTGCATATCTGGTGTACATCCGGTAAAGGTCAGAGGCAAACAGGCCGGCCTCATCTCCCCCTGCTCCTGCCCGAATCTCCATGATGACGTTTTTTTCATCATTGGGGTCTTTGGGTAATAATAAAATCCGGAGCTCTTCCTCCAGCTTTATTTTTTCCTTCAGATTTTCCTCCAGCTCCAGCTCCACCATTTCTTTAAAATCTTCCTCCAACTTGTCCTGGAGCATGGCTTTGGTCTCGGAGATATTCTCCACCACCTTTTTATACCGGCGGTAAACCTCCACCACTTCAGCAATAGCTGCCTGGGCCTTCACATGTTTTTGCCACTGGGCCTGGTCCCCTAGCACCACTGGGTCGCTGACCAGCTCACTGAGCTGATCGTATTTTAATTCTATTTGATTTAGCTTGTCATACATGCTTCCTTCACCTCGTCAACCAATTCCTGTGTTTCTTGATGCTCATCATATTTTCGACGTTCTTCCAGGGGCAAAACGGCTGTCAGGGCCTTAATGGCCACCTGAATCTGTTTGTCCTCGGGATCTTTGGTGGTCAGCTGCTGCAGCCATAAGCCCGGAGCTACTAAGGCTTTCACCCAACCCCGGTGCATTTGCTTGCTGGACAGTTTAATAAACTCATAGGCCAGTCCGGCAATTGCCGGCATTAGGGCTATCTTGATGGCTATTCGCTGCAACGGCCCTGTCTGCCCTACAAAAGTAAAGACTATAATAGTCAAAACCAATACTATCAGGACAAAGCTAGTGCCACATCTGGGGTGAAGATTGGAAAATTTTTTGGCGTTAGCCACTGTCAACTCTTCCCCCGCCTCATAGGTATGGATTACCTTATGCTCCGCCCCGTGGTATTGAAATACCCGGCGGATATCCTTCATGCGGCCTATTAACAGCACGTAACCGATAAAAATACCAATGCGCAAAATACCTTCCACTGCGCTGCGGCCAAAGTCCCCCAATGTCTCTCGGACAAAATTGGCGGCCACCACCGGCATCACCACAAATAACAAAACCGCTAAGCCTAAAGCTATGATAATGGTTAGGGCCATTTCCCAGTTGCCCAGCTCTTCTTCTTCTTCCTTCGCCACCTGATTGGCAGAGAAGGTCAGTGCTTTCATGCCGATAACCATGGCTTCAATTAAGGCTACTGTGCCCCTCAAAATAGGCCAACCCAATAGGGGGTATCTTTTTGTAATGGGAATCAGCACCTGCTTTTCTACTATTATCTCCTCCGGGTTCTTTTGCACGGCAATAGCCATTTCCCCGGGGCCACGCATCATAACGCCTTCAATGACAGCCTGGCCGCCATACTGAAATTTTGCCATAGTTCTCTCTCCCTTCGGATTGAAGTTTTCTAAAAAGAGGCAGAGTTTTTATACTCTGCCTCTTTTCTTACATTCCGTATTTTTGTTTAAAGCGCTCTACCCTGCCGCCGGCCTGAAGTAAGCTTCGGCCAGTCCCGGTAAAGAAGGGATGACACTTGGAGCAAACCTCCACCCTGATTTCCGGCTTGGTAGAACGGGATTTAAACTTTTCCCCACAGACACAGCTGATTTCTGTTTCATTGTAGGTTGGATGAATATCCCGTTTCATCGACAGTCACCTCTTTCGTTCAAAAACTTTTCCAAAGCTGCATTGCTACTTTAAAACGCAATTTCAATTATATCACAACCCTTTGTCAATAGCAAACAATACATTCAGAATTCAGAACTCCTGTCTCCTGTCTCCTGTCTCCTGTCTCCTGACTACTGACTACTGACTACTGACTCCTGAGCAGTGACCTAACACTTTAGTAGTCGTCGTCCCCTTTACTCCGCACTTGCCTGTATCTGCCCTCTAATTCGTCCAGCACACTTTTATCCCACAGTTTTACCCCTACTTGATAGGCAGCCCGGGAGATCATTTGCCCGGTCACCGGCGCTGTCAGGAAGACAAACAGGATAGTCAGCATCTTTTTGCCGCTGAATACTCCCGTGGTCATGCCGAAAAAGAAGAGGGCCGCCAACACAATTCCCGCCACCCCCAGGGTGGCACTTTTGGTAGCAGCATGAAGCCGGTTATAAACATCGGGCAATCTCACAATCCCGATGGATCCGGCCACCACAAAAAACACCCCGAACAACACCATCCCACTAGTTATTATCTCGATCAATGATTTCACCCTTTACCAAAAATTTTGAAATGGCCACTGTCCCCAAAAAAGCTAAAATAGCGATTACCAGCATGGCGTCAATATAAAAGTCGCTGGCGGTTTTGATGGTAATAAGCCCAATCATGGCCACCACATTAATCCCAATGGTATCCAGGGCCACCGCCCGGTCAGGCAGGCTAGGGCCCAGCATCAGCCGGTAAAAGCATAGGGCAATGGAAATAACCACCAGCACCATGCTAATATCTAAGACCAGATCTAACATTCCTCTGCCACCTCCAAAATTCCTTTTTCAAAGGTGCCCTTGATGGTACGAATAATCTCATCCTTGTCATCAATGTTAAAAATGTGCACGAACAAAAACCGCCGATCCTCCGACACATCCATGGACAATGTCCCAGGAGTAAGACTAATCATGCTGGCCAGCAGGGTAATCTGCACATCTGTTTTAACATCCAGGGGCAAGGCAATAATTCCTGGCTTAATGTTTAGCGTAGGCGCCAGCACCTGCCTGACGACTACGATATTGGCCACCACCACTTCCTTTAAAAAAAATCCCGTTAATTTCGCCACCTGCCACAGCCGGATTGTGTAACAGCCTGCACCCAGGGCGCTCCTAAAGACGTAGAGGAGCACCAGCCCAATCAAAAAGCCCATGACTAGGTTTAAAAAGGTAACTTCATCCTTCAGCATCGCCCAAACAAAGGCAACCAACAGGTTTATGATAAATTGCACAGCCATAGCATTACTCCTTTGCCAACACAGCATTAATATAAATTTCCGGATTCATCAATTCTTCTGCAGAAAGCATGGCATAACTGAAGATCCACTCTGCGTTGAAGCCTATGAATACGGATAATGCCACCAAGGCCACCACCGAGGGTATCATCTTCCCATGGGGTACCCGCTGGGCGGGAATCCCTTTTTCCTCTCCCCAAAAGACCTTAATGAAAATCTTCATCATGGAGAAAAGGGTCAGCAGACTTACCAGCAGGCTTACCGCTACAATCAGGTACCTGCCCTCCAGCAAACCGGCCTGCATAATCACTAATTTGCCAAAGAATCCGCTCAAAGGCGGCACTCCCGCCAAAGAGATGCCAGCCACAAAAAAGAGCCAGCCAACCATGGGGTAGTGTTTGAGCAAACCACCCATCTCCAACAAATTGGCGGTGCCGGTAATTTTTTCCGTCACCCCGCTGATCAAAAATAAGCAGGATTTAACAATGATATTGTGGGCAATATAAAGAATCGCCCCGGCAATGGACAAGGTGGTGAAAATTCCCAGACCCATTACCATATATCCCACCTGACTGATAATGTGATAGGATAAAATTGACCTGAAGTCCATCTGAGGAACAGTTGCCAATACCCCAAGGAGCATGGTAAATCCCCCCAGGACCAAAATAATGTTGTGGGTGTAACCAGTGTCCCCTATGAAAATCAAAGTAAATACCCTGATCAAGGCATACACCCCTACTTTAGTAAGCAGACCACCAAACAGGGCGCTAATGGCCGGCGGCGGGGTGGTGTATGCCCTGGGCATCCAGAAATACAGGGGAAACAGAGCGCCCTTGATGGCAAAAACCAACATATACATGATGGCAATAACCGTAACTATCCCCTGATTGGCCACCTGGGGCATCTTCACTGCCATATCTGCCATGTTCAAGGTTCCCACCACTGAGTAGGTTAGGGATACCGCCACTAAAAACATGGTGGAGGAGAACATATTGATGACCATATACTTGATGGTTTCCCGCAGCTGGGGTTTCTCTCCCCCCAGCACAATCAAGATATATGAGGACACCAGCATAACCTCAAAGAACACAAACAGGTTAAAGATGTCACCGGTCAAAAAGGAGCCGTTAATCCCCACCAGCAAAAACTGAATTAAGGGATAGTAGTAGTGTTTCTCCCGTCCCTCGTCAATGGTGAAAAAGGAGTAGAATACACAGGCAGTACCGATAATATTAGATAGGATAAGCATAATGACACTAAAGGTATCCGCCACCATGACAATCCCGAAGGGGGGCTGCCAGTTGCCGGCGGTCATCAGCTGAATTCCTTGGGCTTGGACTACTGACATCAGGTAAAAGGAGAGTCCTAGCCCCATCACAGACACCATGGCGCTGACAGCCCGGTTCAGCTTAATATTTTCCCGGAAAAATAACAGCGCTATTCCTGTAATCAACGGTATGACAATTGGCAATATAACTAAGTTATTATTCATCTTCCACGCCCCTCAACTTATCCAAGTCATCAGTTCCCAATTCCTGATAAGACCGATACGCCAGCACCAGGATAAAGGCAGTCACCCCGAAACCAATTACAATCGCTGTCAGGATCAAGGCTTGGGGTAAAGGGTCAGTATAGGCAGCTTGCCCTGACAAGAGGGGCGGTCCCCCCCGCTTTAAGCCACCCATGGTTAAAATCAATAAAAATGAGGCATGGCCCAACAGGCCGGTTCCCAGCACTACCCGCAACAGACTCCTGGTGAGGGTCAGGTAGATACCGATGGCAAACAGTACCCCGACTACAATAGTCATCAATAATTCCATTTTACCTATCCTCCCCGATGGTGGTAATCACAGTCAACGCCCCGCCCACCACAGTCAGATAAACCCCCAGATCAAAAATCAGGGCAGTAGTCAGTTCAGTTTTGCCAAAGACGGGCAGGTAGTAGTAGGCAAAATATTGGGTTAAAAATCCATCCCCAAATAACATGGGGATAAATCCATAGCCTACACCCAGCACCAGGCCTATTGCCGCCACTATTTTAAAGTCAAATGGGATAGCTTCCTTCAACACTTGGCCGCCAAAGGCCAGGAAAACCAGCGCCAGGGCCCCCGCTGTCATCAGACCGGCGATGAAACCTCCACCGGGATTGCTATGCCCGGCGAAAAACAGGAAAAAGGAAAAAGCAACCACGATGAACAGTGCAATTTTGCCTATGGTTGTGAGAATAATATTGTTTTCTTTGTTTTCTTCGTTTTCCCTCATGACTACTCACCCCCTTCCTTTAGATGAGCTTCCTTTAGCTTAACTATCTTTTTTATCCTGAGCTTAATCATGGCGTATGCGGAAAAGGCAGCAATTCCCACCACAACAATTTCGCCCATGGTATCCAAGCCACGGAAGTCCACCAAAATTACGTTAACCATATTTTTACCCCCCGCCAACTCATAGCTGTTTTCTATAAAGTAAGAGGCGATTGGTTCAAAGGATTTTAAGTTGTGGGCAGAGATGGCCAGGACAGTAATCAGAACGCCCGACAGCACTGATACCACCACATTAATAGCCTTGATAGTATGTTTCCCAGTCTCCGCCACCAGTCCCTTGGGCAAGTGGTAAAAGGCCGCCAGGAATAGGATCAGGGTTATTGTCTCCACTATTAGCTGGGTCAAGGCCAAATCCGGCGCCCTGAACAGGATGTACAGCAAGGAGATGGCGTAGCCTACTACTCCCATGGCAATAATAGCCACCAGCCTGGATTTGGCCAGGGCTACCGCCAGGGCCGCCGCCATGATAATCCCCACCAAAATGACCTCATGGAGGGCAATTGGGGCCATGTTTACCATGTTAAATTCAAACCCTTGCTTGAAAAAAAGAGTCCCCCCGGCGATGGCAATGGCGAAGGTCAAGATAAAGACCAAGTAATCCCGGAGATAACCGGTCATCTGCCAATCGATGAGCTTTTTAGATCCTTTAATCATGGTTGCTATAGTCCAGTCGTAGCATGCGTTGGCACTGACACAGGCACTGACTTTGTTATTAGTGATGGCGTTTACCACTCCCCTGGTCTTTTCAAATTGCCAGTAGAGGAGGCTGCCAAAGGCTATTACCGCCCCACTCATGGCCAAAGGCAGGTTAAACCCATGCCACAGGGTTATTTTTATTTTCATGGGTTCCAATAAAATTGCTTCCGTTACCGGCCCTAAAATTGTATCTGCCACCAGCTTGGGATACAGGCCGATAATAATACTGATGGAAGCCAGCACCAGAGCCGGGGCATATAGACCAACGGGAGCCTCGTGGGGCTTCTTGTCCGTATCCTTGGTCAAGGGGCCAAAGAAGACCCCATGGAACAGCATCATGGAATAAATAAAGGTAAAGACGCTTCCAACCACCGCCATAATGGGATACAGGGCGGCCAGGGGGTGGGCAAAGACATAGGTTGAAGTAACTGCTTCCAGCGAAGCCACAAAGAACATCTCTTTACTCAAAAAACCGTTAAAGGGCGGTATCCCTGCCATGGCTAAGCTGCCGATACCGGCAATAGCGGCGGTGATTGGCATCACCTTGGCCAGTCCCCGGAGTCGCCGGATATCCCGGCTGCCGGTTTCATGGTCAATAATCCCTGCCACCATAAAGAGGCTCCCCTTAAAGGCAGCGTGGTTCAACAGGTGAAACATGGCCCCTAAGATGGATGCTGGAGTACCAAAACCCAGCAGGGTAACAATCAAGCCCAGCTGACTGACAGTGCCGAAGGCCAGCAGGGCTTTTAGGTCGGTCTGCCTGATGGCCATCATGGCGCTGAAAACCATGGTGACAATCCCCACCCCTGATACGATTAAAAACCATTCCATGGTTCCTCCCAGGGCGGGGGTCATCCTGGCAATGAGGAAAATACCTGCTTTAACCATGGTGGCCGAGTGCAGGTAAGCACTGACGGGGGTAGGGGCTTCCATGGCGTTGGGCAGCCAGATATGAAATGGCACCTGGGCCGATTTAGTAAAGGCCCCTAACAAAATCAAGATCATGGCCGGAAAATATAAATCGTGGCCTTTGATTACACTCGCCTGGGCAATAGTCTCTCTGATATCAAAGGTTCCGGTGATCATATACAAGAGGACAAAGCCGGCCAGCATGGCAAGGCCGCCCAAAACAGTAATCAGCATGGATTTTTGGGCCCCATAACGGGATTCGCTCCGGTGGAACCAAAAACCAATCAACAGGAAGGATGATAAACTGGTCAGCTCCCAAAAAATATACAGCAGGATCAGGTTATTAGAGGTGACCACCCCCAGCATAGCCCCCATGAAGAGCAGGATGTACACATAAAAATTCCCCATGGACTCCCTTTGATCCAGGTAGAAAATTGAATACAAAACCACCAGGGTGCCAATACCTGTAATTAACATGGCGAATAACAGGCTCAAGCCGTCTAAATACACAGTGAAATCAATGCCCAGGGAAGGAATCCATTGGTAGGCGATATGCACAACTTCCCCATTCATCAGTCTGGGCAATTGGGCAGACAGGTAGGCAAAAATACCTGCCGGAATCAGGGCTACCGGCCAGCCCACATGTACTTTCAGGTAGCGGTTCAGCACCGGAATTAGAGGTGCCAGCAAAAATGGAGCAAGTACAGCTAAAACTAACGACATTTCAAACCTCCTCACTGATTAAATCTTATATAGGAACGAGAATGAGTGAACGGTTTATCGCCTTAAAATATTCTGAATCCTGACTACTGAATACCTCTTTTCCACAATATGTAAGCATACGCAAAAGCAAATTCACATTGATAATATCACAGTGCGACAAAACTCGTCAATGAAAACCTGCAGGTTTTGGGTCTCCTAATCTCCCCACCAGTAACTATTCAGCAGGCTATCAATTGTCAGAATTCAGAAGTCAGGATTCAGGATTCAGGATTCAGAATGTATTATTCAGGCAATATTTTAAGAATTATT
>Ga0208490_100167_pt1 | contig 53351 bp, 48 predicted proteins | sample SubbioAug_CSWold_FD_184818 | JGI IMG/M metagenome (GOLD analysis project Ga0208490, IMG submission 184818) | Serpentinite rock and fluid subsurface biosphere microbial communities from McLaughlin Reserve, California, USA - CR11Aug_CSWold (SPAdes) | ecosystem: Environmental > Terrestrial > Deep...
CCCCCGCCGATGCCCGTCGCGTCGCGCAGGCGCAGGTGGTGTTCACCAACGGTCTCGATTTCGAAGGCTGGATCGACCGCCTGATCGCCTCCTCCGGCACGACGGCGAAGGTCGTCGCGGCAAGCGATGGGATCGACACGATCGCGGAAGAGGAAGACGCTCACGACGGTCATGGTCATGCAGAAGCGCATGGGGATTCTCATGTGGATTCTCATGGGCATTCGCATGGACACGCTCATGGACACGCTCATGGACATGACCATGACAAGAAGGAAGAACACGCCCACGGGCACGCGCATGGCCATTCCCACGGGCATGCGCACGACAAGAAGGAAGAGCCCGCGCATGGGCACGCGCACGGCGATTCTCATGCCCATGCCGAAAGCCATGGCCATGATCACGCAGGCCACGAGCACGGCGAATTCGATCCGCATGCCTGGCAGGATATCGACAACGTGAAGATCTACGTCGCCAATATCCGCGACGCCCTGATCGAGGTCGATCCAGAGGGTTCGGAGACCTACACGGCGAATGCCGCTCGCTACCTCGAGGAGCTGGCTGCTCTCGAAGCGGAAGTCGAAGCGGCCATCGCGTCGATTCCGGAAGGCAACCGCAAGGTCATCACCGCGCACGACTCCTTCGCCTACTTCTCCCGCGCATACGGTCTGACCTTCATTGCGCCGCAGGGCGTTTCCACGGAATCCGAGGCATCGGCGAGCGATGTCGCGGCGATCATCCGCCAGATCCGCGAGCAGGACGTCAAGGCCGTCTTCGTCGAGAACATCTCGGATCCGCGCCTGATCGAGCGCATCGCGGCGGAAACGGACGCGGTCGTCGGCGGCACGCTCTACTCCGATGCACTTTCGACCGCTGATGGCCCCGCTGCCACTTACATCGACATGATGCGTCACAATATAAGTGTACTCAGCGAAGCGCTCGGTTCCTGATCGCTTCACGACACTCTACCCATGAAGGCGGGGGCTTGAGGCCTCCGCCTTTGAAAAGGACCAGGCTGCCCATGTCCGTGAATACGTCCGACAAGATCCCCGTCACCGTCCTCACCGGCTATCTCGGCGCGGGCAAGACCACGCTCCTCAACCGCATCCTCACCGAGAACCACGGCAAGCGCTACGCGGTGGTCGTCAACGAGTTCGGCGAGATCGGGATCGACAACGATCTCGTGGTCGGGGCGGACGAGGAAGTGTTCGAGATGAACAACGGCTGCATCTGCTGCACCGTGCGCGGCGATCTCATCCGCATCATGGACGGGTTGATGAAGCGCAAGGGCAAGTTCGACGCGATCATCGTCGAAACGACGGGCCTCGCCGATCCCGCCCCGGTAGCCCAGACCTTCTTCGTCGACCAGGACGTCTCCGACAATGCCCGCCTCGACGCGGTGATCACGGTCGCCGATGCGAAGTGGCTCGCCGAGCGCCTCAAGGATGCGCCCGAGGCGAAGAACCAGATCGCCTTTGCCGATGTGATCCTGCTCAACAAGATCGATCTCGTGAGCGCGGAAGAGCTCGCCGATGTCGAGAGTCGCATCCGCAAGATCAACCCCTACGCCCGCCTTCACCGCACCACGAGATGTGAGATCGAGATCGCGGAAGTGCTCGAGCGCAACGCCTTCGACCTCGAGCGCATCCTCGAACTCGAGCCCGATTTCCTGGAGGAAGGCCACCATCACCACCACGACGACGACATGCAGTCGATCGCCGTGACGATCGAGGGCGAGGTCGATCCCGAGAAGTTCCTGCCGTGGATCTCGGAACTGACGCAGACCGAAGGCCCCAACATCCTGCGCTGCAAGGGCATCGTCGCATTCCCCGACGAGCCCAAGCGCTTCGTCTTCCAGGGCGTCCACATGATCCTCGACGGGGATGTCCAGGGCGACTGGAAAGACGACGAGAAGCGCCGCTCGCGGGTGGTCTTCATCGGCCGCGATCTCAAGCAGGATCTGATCCGCGAGGGTTTTCTGGCCTGCGCTGCTTGAAAATTGTCAGGCGGGCAAACCAACCCGCCTGATCTCCCATTCGAGCGCAACGCCGGAGGTCTCCAGCACCCGCCGGCGCACTTCCTCGCCGAGCTCCTCGATCTGGGCGGCGGTGGCCGAGCCGTGGTTGATCAGGAAGTTGCAATGCAGCTCCGACACCTGCGCATCGCCGATCCGCAGACCCCGGCTGCCCGCCGCATCGACGAGCTCCCAGGCCTTGCGCCCGGGCGGGTTCTTGAAGGTCGAGCCGCCCGTGCGGGTGTTGACGGGCTGGGTCGATGAGCGCTGTTCGGTGATCGCGTTCATCTGGGCGAGGATCGTCTCGGGCTCTCCGGGCGCGCCCTGGAACAGGGCCTGCGTGAAGATGAAATCGTCGGGCGCAGCGCAATGCCGGTAGGTAAAGCCCATCGCCGCGTTGTCGAGAACATGCGCCCGGCCCGAGCGGTCGAGCGCCCGCGCCTCCACCAGCACGTCCTTGACCTCGCCCCCGTAAGCGCCGCCATTCATGCGCAGCGCGCCGCCGATCGCGCCGGGGATGCCGCGCAGGAAGCTCAATCCGTCGATCCCCGCCTCCGCCGCCGCGCGCGCGACCTTGACGTCCGGCATGCCGGCACCTGCGCGAATGCGATGGCCGTCCTCGATAACTGTGGTCGCAAAACCCTTGCCCAGCCGGATCAGCACGCCCGGAAGCCCACCATCGCGGATCAGCAGATTCGAGCCCAGCCCGATGACGAGAAGCGGGATGTCGAGTGGGAGCTTTTCGAGGAAGAGCGCGAGATCCTCCTCGTCCGCCGGCGTGAAGAGCAGCTGCGCCGGGCCGCCGGTGCGAAACCACGAGAGCGGCGCGGCGGGCGCGTTGGCGCGCATCTCGCCGCGCAGGCCCGGTGCCCGATCGCGGATCGCGGCGGTGATGTCGGGGAAGCTCACGCCGGCTCGCTCAGGGCTGCGAGCTGGCCGGGAAGCGCATAGGCCCATTGCGTGATGTTGCCGGCACCGAGAAAGATCACGTAATCGCCGGGCTTGGCGATGCCGCTGAGCATCCCCGGCAGATCGTCCGGCGTCTCCATCGCGATCACGTTGCGATGCCCGCGCGCCTTCAGCCCCGCAACCAGCCCGTCGCGATCCGCCCCCTCGATCGGCTCCTCGCCAGCCGTGTAGACCGGGGCGACGATGACTGTATCGGCATCGTTGAAGCAGGTGCAGAAATCGTTGAACAGGGCGTTGAGCCGCGTGTAGCGATGCGGCTGCACGATGGCGATGACCTTGCCCTCGGCGGATGCGCGCGCGGCCTTCAGCACCGCCGTGATTTCTACCGGATGATGCCCGTAATCGTCGAAGATCACCGCGCCGTTCCATTCGCCCGTACGCGTGAAGCGCCGCTTGACGCCGCCGAAATTGCCGAGCGCCTTGCGCAGCGCATCGGGCGGGATCCCGAGTTCATAACCGAGCGCGAGCGCCGCGACCGCGTTGAGCGCATTGTGATGGCCGGGCATCGGCATGACGAGATCGGGGATCTCGACCGTCTCGCCCTTCTTGCGGTCATGGATGAGGATGCGGAAGCGGCTGACGCCACCCGTCAGATCGATATCCATCATCCGCACATCGGCCTGCGGGTTTACGCCATAGGTGATCACGCGGCGATCCTCGATCCGCCCGACGAGATCCTGCACCACGGGATGGTCGGTGCACATCACCGCGAAACCATAGAAGGGCAGGTTGTCGATGAAGGTGCGGAAGGCGTCCTTGATGGCGTCGAACGTCTTGAAGTGATCGAGATGCTCGGGGTCGATGTTCGTCACGATGGCGTAGTCGGAGGGCAGCTTGAGGAAGGTGCCGTCGGATTCGTCCGCCTCGACCACCATCCAGTCGCCGTTGCCCATGCGCGCATTGGTGCCGTAGGCGTTAATGATGCCGCCGTTGATCACGGTTGGATCGAAGCCGCCGCCTTCGAGCAGCGTGGCGACGATCGATGTCGTCGTGGTCTTGCCGTGCGTCCCGGCGATGGCGATGCTGGTCTTGAGGCGCATCAGCTCGGCGAGCATCTCCGCGCGGCGCACCACCGGCAGGCGCATTTCGCGCGCCGCCATGAGTTCCGGATTGTCGCGGCGGATGGCGGTGGAGACGACGACGACCTCCGCGTCCCGCACATGCCCGGCCTCGTGCCCCACGAAGGTCCTAACGCCCAGATCCTTGAGGCGCTTGACGTTGTAATTGTCCGCCGCAGCATCCGATCCCTGCACCGTGTAGCCGAGATTATGCATCACCTCGGCGATGCCGGACATGCCGATACCCCCGATGCCGATGAAGTGGATGGGGCCGAGTTTGGGGGGCAGCTTCATGATTGTCTCACAGGCATTCGGGACGAAAGGCGCGGCCTCAGGGAACGACTCGGGCGAGCCGCATGACGAGCGCGGCGAGCTTCTCGGCGGCATCGGGAACACCTGCGCTCTTGGCCGCGATTGCAGCCTTCGTCAAGCTTTCGGGATCCGTGATTCGCTTGCGTAGCTCGGCGGCTACCCGCTCGGGGGTAAAGTCCCTTTGTGGAAGCATCAGGGCAGCCCCGATGTCACTGAGCGTTTTCGCGTTCGCCGCCTGGTCCTGATCGAGCGCGCCGGGGAGCGGCACGAGGATCGACGGCCGGCCGATGACCGCGAGTTCCGAGACGGTGGATGCGCCCGAGCGCGAGATCACGAGATGCGAATCGGCAATGCGCTGCGGGAGATCGCGGAAGAACGGCTCGACCTCGCATTCCGCCCCCGTTTCCGCATAGGCCTGCCGCACCCGCGCCAGATCTTCTTCCCGCGCCTGCTGCGTCACGACGAGACGCGACAGATGCTCAGGCGAGAGCAGCTTCATCGCCTGGGGGACGACATCGCTCATGATCTTTGCGCCCTGGCTCCCCCCGAAGACAAGGAGCCGGATCTTGTCGCTGGCCGTGATGGCGGGATACGGCGTCTGCGAGGCCTTGATCACCATGTCGCGCACCGGATTGCCCGTCCGCAGCACCTTTGGCACGGCGGAGCCGGGGATGCCCTTCACGGTGAGCGCGCTCGTCGCGAGATGCGTGACGAAGCGAGCCAGCAGCTTGTTCGCCCGCCCGAGCACGCCGTTCTGCTCGTGCACCACGGTGGGCACCCGCAGCATCGCCGCAGCCAGAACCGGCGGGACGGTGGGATAACCGCCGAAACCCACGACGACATCCGGCTTCTCGCGCCGGATCAGACCCTGCGCCACGAGAACGCCGCGCGACAGCTTGCCGATTGCGGAGATCACAGCCAGGGGAGAGCGTCGCGAGGGGGTCGCGGAGGGAACCGAGATCACCTTCTCGGCGGGGAACGTATCAGCCAGCGCACCGATGCGCTCGTCCGTGACGAGGATCGTGCGAAGGCCCTTTTCCCGCAGGACGGTCGCCAGCGCCTGGGCCGGGAAAAGATGCCCCCCGGTTCCGCCGGCGCAGATCATGATCAGCGCAGGGCGGCTCATGCGTTTGCGGCCTTTGGCGAATAATCACGCTCATAGAGTTGCGAGCGCGGGCGCTTGCGGGTGAGCGCGATGAGGAAGCCCATCGCAAGTGCCAACGAGAACAGCGACGATCCGCCGTAGGAGATGAAGGGCAGCGTCATGCCCTTGGCCGGAAGGAGGTTCACGTTCACCATCATGTTGATCGTCGCCTGGAGGCCGAACATCAGGAGCAGGCCGGAGACCGCGAGGCGCGCGAATGTATCCTCGCTGCGCGCCGCGAGCAGAAGACCACGCAGCACGATGAAGGCATAGATGAGTAGAATCACGAGGCAGACGACGATTCCGAATTCCTCCGCCGTCACCGCATAGATGAAATCGGTATGGGCGTCGGGCAGGATGCGCTTCACGGTCCCCTCCCCCGGCCCGCGCCCGAGCCAGCCGCCACGCTCGAAGGAGCTGAGCGCCGCATCCACCTGGAAGTTGTCCCCGGCCTCCTTGTCGAGGAAGCGCACGATGCGATCGCGCACGTGGGGGAGGAAGGTGTAGGCGCCGAATATCCCGACGGCGCCGGCGCCTCCAAGCCCCAGCACCCAGAACCAGTGCAGCCCGGCGATGAAGAACATGCCCGCCCAGACCAGCGTGATCAGCATGGTCTGGCCGAAATCGGGCTGGAGAATCAGCGGGATGATGGTTGCAGGCAGCAGCAGCAGGGCGAGCAGCGCACCCGGCATGTCGCGCCTTTGCGCACCCTCCGAGAAGGCCCAGGCGGCGAGGATGACGAAGGCGGGCTTGACGAACTCGGAGGGCTGCAGGCCGATCCCGAGGATCGAGATCCAGCGATGCGCGCCCTTGATCTCGGGGCCGTATTCCAGCGCCAGGAAGACGAGCGCCATGCCGGCGATATAGGTGAACAGCGCCACCCGACGCACGAGGCGCGGCGAGAGAAACGAGACGACGAAGAGAAAACCGAGCGCCGGGATCAGAAAGATCGCCTGGCGGCTGACGAAGTGGAAGGTCGGCAATCCAAGCCGCGAGGCGACCGGCGGCCCGCCCGCCATCAGGAGCACGACGCCGATCACCATGAGAATGAAGAGCGCTCCAAGAAGCGCCCGGTCGATCGTCCACCACCAGTCACCGATGACGGAGCGTTGCGCGCGCGAAACCATGTCCAGAACCTTCCGCCAGAACCGACGCCTTCCGCGCGCATGACGATGCGCTGCGGATCAACGGCTCGATTGTGGTGAACAGGTGGTTAAAAAGCCCTTTAAATTCCAAGCTTCACAATTCGTGCTCCACCCTCGACGTTGCGCAATCAGAACGTGAATTGCACAATCCTCGATTCTGTATACCATAGGGTTGTGTCATTATCAGGCCAGGACTGGGGGGTCCGAAGATGCCGCGACAGATCGCAATTCTGCATGGCTGGGGCGATAAGTCCGGCTCGTTTCGCAAGCTTGAAACGTTTCTGGCGACGGCCGGTTTCGACACCAGCCGCATCTGGTTGGGGGATTACACCTCCACCGATGATGATGTTCGCGTCGAGGATGTCGCATGCCGATTTCAGGCAGTGATAAAAGGCTTGCAGGCCAAGGATGAACTGGATGAGGAGTTCGATCTGATTGGCCACAGTACGGCGGGCCTCGTCATGCGCGAATGGGCGGCCACCTTCTACCCCGATGGGAAGGGATGCCCGGTCAAGCGCATGCTGATGCTGGCTCCGGCGAATTTCGGCTCGCGGCTGGCGACCCTCGGCAACTCCTATCTCGGACGCGCTACCAAGGGCGCCATGAACGGCTTCCAGCCCGGCCGCGAGATGCTGAATGCGCTCGAACTCGGCTCCAACTATCAGCGCAGCCTCGTCACACGCGACCTGCTCGATCCGGACGGCAGCGGCGGAAGCGGTCCCTATGGACCGGACAAGATCTGGCCCTTCGTGATCATCGGCAGCCGCGGCTATCGCAACATCAGCCGCCGCCTCGTCAACGAGGACGGCAGCGACGGCACGGTGCGCGTGCCCGCCGCCAATCTGAACACGGCCGGGATCACAGTCGATTTCAGCGAAAACGTCGAGTTGCCGCGCGTGCGCGCCTGGGGTTCGCGCATCGGCGGGATGACGATCCCATTTGCGGTGCTGCCCGATCGTGATCACACGCAGATCAAGTTTCCCGACGATCCCGGCGATGCCGTTCCGGAAATTGCCGGACGTCTCGGCGCGTTGATTCTGGAAGCGCTCGCCTGCAAAAGCGGAGGGAAGTACCAGCAGATCGCTGAAACCTGGAGCACGGTCTCGGAAGAGACGGCGGCGCTCGCTGACGACGATGGTCGCCGGAATGGTATTTTTCGCCGTCCCGCGCCCCGAGCGCAGGAAGTCCACCGCTATCTGCAGATCGTCACCCGCGTACAGGACGATCAGGGGCAGCCAGTCAACGACTACTTCATCGAGTTCTTCTCGCCTGACAGATCGGCCAATGCCAGCCTGATCTGCTTTCAGTCCGAAGTGCTCAAGGATGTCCACGTCAACAAGCTGGATCCGTCAGTGCGCTGCTTCTACGTCGACCGCGACGACCTGATGAAGCGCTTCTACGGCGGAAGCACGTCGGGTCGTCAACTGGCGGCGAGCATCGTCGCCGCCAATCCGGGACGCAACGTCCGGTACTTCGACACACAGGTCATCGGCGCACGCGGGCACCTGCTGCTGCATTGCGACAAGGAACCCGATCGCGCCGCGCTCGGCCCGACGAGACTCCACCGCAACTCGACCCACTTCATCGACATCATCATCCCGCGCAAGGCTCTGGATGGGGTGTTCAAGCTAACAAGATAGGCAAGAAATGTACTGCCCCCCACTAGCAAAATCAAAAACGCTCGGCCTGCTTCCTTTCTTATGCGCATTATTGACGATTGCGTCTGGTAATGCTGTAGCAGGCACATGCCCTACTGAGATACTTACCAAAAACCTTCAAGGTGGAGAGATATTTGTATCGTCCCCCAAGAATTCTCTGAGAGAAGTTTCGCACAACATGCGCCTCACCTTAGAACGTGACGGCAGAATCAACATAAATTTCGTTATCAGAAGCGATGATCTCAGCATCTATCGAGCGGTCGCATTTCTACGTAAAACAAACGGCGTTGGAGAAGTATCCCTCGACGAAAACGTCACCATCTCGAATAACCTGCGAAACCGTGGCGAAGCAACGACAAATAGAAGCACTTACTACGACTATCACAGAAGAAACAACACTAACAGATTAATCACAACGCGCTTCCACGTTTTATACGACTATTTCAGAGGAAACTCGTTCAGCAACATACAGGATCCAAGTTCATTTTTGAATTTTTTTGATGATAACGCCGCAAACTATTGGGGCCGCATCCAGCGTTATCGAGGAATGAACGCGGAAATCATGTGCGCCAACGTCGTATTATTCACACCCGGCCCCGCTCCCAGGCACGTCAATGATGTGACCTTTCGCATCATTTCACTTTCAGAGATCGAGGCAATTCCGAGCTGGCACGACTTTCAGGTGAGTTTTGGAGAGCCCAATGATAACTAAATCTACAGAATATCTTCGGAATTTTAATCTATACTGCGACTCAAATTATGGAAAGAACGGTCTTCTATCATTTGAAGGTCTTTTCATTCTAATCCTTACAGCACTTATGATCAATGACTTGACATACTTTTATGACGAATTCATCCAATTGATACAGCTGGATAAGAAAAAACTGTCTCAAGTTGCGGTTACAAATGCCGTCATCTGTGTCGGCGCAATGTTTTTCATATATATAATAAATCTCTTCGCCACCAACAATAAAGAACGCGCGATAAACAATTTCTCATGGTCAATCATTATAATTGCGATCGCTTCGATCGTAATATTCTTATTCAATCTTACCGCCGGACCCCTGAAAGAATTTGCTCAGTATGACACCGACATCGCTTTATTGTCCGTTTCGCTGTTCTTGATACTTGTTATCTCCCTCTGTGCAAAATCTGTCTACTTTCCCGAAGCATCATACATTACCTTCTTCAGAAACAATTACAGATACATGATCGCCTTTTTCTTATCATCATGTGTCCATATGATCGTGTTTCTTCGATAGTTTACGCGCGCGAGTTGACCAACTCCCGAAACACATCACCCCGATGCTCGAAGCTGCGGAATTGATCGAACGACGCACAGGCGGGAGAGAAAAGGATGACCGGATTCGGCTCACTGCTGGCGCGGGCATCCTCTGCGGCGCGGGCGACTGCGGTTTCGAGGGTGCCGCAGTGCTCGTATGGCACGCGTCCCTCCAGCGTTCGGGCGAAACCGTTCGCCGCTTCGCCGATCAAATAGGCGCGGGCGATGCCGGGGAAGAATGCGCCGAGGCTTTCAATACCGCCCGCCTTCGGCTTGCCGCCGAGGATCCAGTAGACGCGCGGATGGTTCTCGAGCGGGAAGGATGCAAGCGCCCAGGCAGTGGATTCCGCATTGGTTGCCTTCGAATCGTTGATGAAGACGAGCCCCTGCGGTCCCGGAACCTGCTCCATGCGGTGCGGTAACCCGGGGAAGGACGGCAGGGCGGCCGCGATCTCTTCCGCCTCGACGCCGGCATGGCGGGCGACGGCGCAGGCGAAGGCCGCGTTTTGCGCATTGTGACGGCCGCGCAGCGTGGGGATGCCCGCAATGCTGCCGAGCACCAGCGCTTCCTCAAGCGTCTCGCCCGCATTGCGCGCGACGATATCGTCGCCGTTTGCGAAGTAGCCCCAGCGCAGCTCTTTCGTCGCCGAGACCGGGTAGACATCCGCCCCCTCGACCGTCGAGAGCCGCCGCCCGATCTCGTCGCTCATGGGATCGTCCACCCCGATGAGCGCGAGCTTCGCCCCCGCCACGAGCCGCTCCTTGACGGAAGCGTAGTGCTCCATCGTCCCGTGGCGGTCGATGTGATCCGGCGAAAGGTTCATCAGCAGCCCGATCGTGGGGGCGAGCGACGGCGTGAGGTCGATCTGGTAGGACGACATCTCGATCACATGGAAGCGGCCCGGAGCGGGCGGCTCCAGCGAGAGGATAGCCTTGCCGATATTGCCGCCCATCTGCACATCGAAGCCGGCATGCGCGAGAATATGCGCGATCAGCGCCGTCGTGGTGGATTTGCCGTTGGTTCCGGTGATCGCGACGAAGGGCGCGTCCGGCGCGAGCCTCTCCCGCTCGCGGCAGAACAGCTCGATATCGCCGATGATCTCGATCCCCGCATCCAGCGCCTTCTCGACGCTCCAGTGCGGCACGGGATGCGTCAGGGGCACGCCCGGCGAGAGCACCAGCGCAGCAAAGCGCGACCAATCCGCCTGTGCGAGATCTGCGGTCTCGATCCCCTGCTCCCGCGCCGCCTCGACGCTTGCAGGCTTGTCATCCCACGCAATCACCCGCGCGCCACCCGCCTGCAGGCTGAGCGCGGTGGCGATGCCCGATCCGCCGAGGCCGAACAAGGCGACCTCGCGGTCGGCGAAGACGGTCGAGGGGGTCATCGGCTTACCTCAGCTTGAGCGTGGCGAGGCCGATCATCGCGAGGACCACGGAGATGATCCAGAAACGGATCACGATCTGCGGCTCGGTCCAACCCATCTGCTCGAAATGATGGTGGATCGGGGCCATCTTGAAGACGCGCTTGCCCGTGAGCTTGAACGAGGTCACCTGGATGATGACGGAGGCGGCCTCCAGCACGAACAGCCCGCCGACGATGGCGAGCACGATCTCGTGCTTGGTAGCGACTGCGATGGTGCCCAGCATGCCGCCGAGCGCAAGAGATCCGGTATCACCCATGAACACCTGCGCGGGGGGTGCGTTGAACCACAGGAATCCAAGCCCCGCCCCGATCAGCGCGCCGCATATCACGGCGAGTTCGCCGGTGCCGGGGACGAAGTGGATCTGGAGGTAGTTGGCGAAGATCGCGTTGCCGACGAGATAGGCGACGAAGCCGAAGGTGGCGGTCGCGATCATCACGGGGACGATGGCGAGACCGTCGAGACCGTCGGTGAGGTTCACCGAATTGCCGCCGGCCACGATGACGAGCGCCCCGAACAGCACGTAGAACCAGCCGAAATCGATGAGCACGTCCTTGAGGAACGGCAGGGCGAGCTTGTTGGCGAGCGCTGGCGTCGCGACATAGGCGATGGCGACGCAGGCGGCAAGCGCGATGACGGCCTCGATCAGGAGGCGCGAGCGGCCCGAGAAACCCTTGTGCGATTGTTTCGTAACCTTGAGGAAATCATCGTAGAAGCCGATCGCGCCGAAGCCGACGGTGACGAAGAGCACGATCCAGACATAGGCGTTCGACAGATTCGCCCACAGAAGCGTCGAGAACAGGACGCCGGCGAGGATCATCAGCCCGCCCATCGTGGGAGTGCCGCGCTTGGTGAGCAGATGCGATTGCGGCCCGTCCTCGCGGATCGGCTGGCCCTTGCCCTGGCGCAGGCGCAGATTGGCGATGATTGCGGGGCCGAACCAGAACACGAAGAGAAACGCCGTCGCCGTGGCCATCCCTGTGCGGAAGGTGATGTAGCGCAGGACGTTGAGGACGTTGATCCAGGCGCTGAGATCGGCAAGCCAGGTGAGCATCGGCGAAACTATCCTTGTTGCGAGGCCAGCGCAGGAGCTGAAAAGCGCTCCTTGATGGCCTCGACGACGACTTCCATCCGGATGCCGCGCGAACCCTTGATCATGACGACGTCGCCCGGCCTGAGCGCCGATGCGACGACCGTCTTCAGATCGACGGCCGCATTCGCGTACCCGCCCCGGCGCTCCGGGGGAAGGGCCGATATCAAATTTTTCATCAAGGGGCCCGCCGCGAAGACGAGATCCGTGTTGTTCGCCGCAATAGACGACGCGAGATCACGATGCAGCTGCGGGGCATCCTCGCCGAGTTCGAGCATGTCGCCCAGCACGGCGATGCGGCGGCCGCGAAAGCCGATTTCCGTCTGCCCCAACGTCTCCAGCGCAGCACGGATCGACGCGGGGTTGGCGTTGTAGCTCTCGTCGACAAGGGTGATATCGCCGCCCGGCAGGCTCAGCACCGAGCGCTCGCCACGCCCCGCCGGCGGGGTCATGTCGCCGAGCGCCAGCGCCGCCAGCGCGAGATCGACGCCGAGCGCATGGATTGCGGCGACGAGCCCGAGCGAATTCATGGCGATATGCCGCCCCGCCATGCCGACGCGGTAGGCCAGCGGCTGGCCGAAGACCTTGGCATCGACGATGGTCATGTCCTGCCTGGCGATGATCCGCTCGGCCCGGATATCGGCACCCTCGCTCTCGCCGAAACTGACGATTCGCCCGGCATTGGAGGCGAGCGCATGCGCCTTCAGGCGCTCGAAGTGCGGATTGTCCCTGTTGAGCACCGCAACGCCGCCGGGCTCAAGCCCAAGAAAGATCTCGCCCTTGGCGTCGGCGATGGCTGCGACCGACTGGAAATGCTCGATATGCACGGCCTCGACCGTCGTGATGATCGCCACATGCGGGCGCACCATGCGAGCCAGCGGCGCGATTTCGCCGGCGTGGTTCATGCCGATCTCGAAGACGCCGAAGTCGCAATCGCGCGGCATCCGTGAGAGCGTCAGCGGGACGCCCCAGTGATTGTTGTAGGAAGCGGCGGAGGCGTGCGTCTTGCCGGCGCGGGAAAGCAGCATGCGCATCGCTTCCTTCGAGCCGGTCTTGCCGACGGAGCCGGTGATGGCGATGATCTTGGCGTTTGACCGCGCCCGCGCGGCGCGGCCCAGCCGCTCCATCGCAGCCAGCGTGTCCTCGACGACGAAGAGCGGCCCGGCATCGCTGAGCGCCTCCGCCATGTCCTGCGCGACCACCGCTGCCGCAGCGCCGTCAGCCAGGGCCTTGCGCACGAAATCATGCCCGTCGCGCGCCTCGCCCCTAATCGCCACGAAGAGATCGCCCCTGCGCAGGGAGCGCGAATCGATCGAGACGCCGTCGATGGCGGCGGGCAATGCACCGACGACATGCGCGTCGAGGGCGTCGCGGGCTTCCTCGCCGGTCCAGAGGGGGAATGTCATGCTTGGGTCTCCCCGCTTGCCTCGGCAATCGCCGCGCGAACCGCTTCGTGATCGGAAAACGGCAGGGTTCGGTCGCCTACAATCTGGCCGGTTTCATGGCCTTTGCCGGCAACGACGAGAACATCCCCGGCTTTCAGCGAGCGCACCGTCTCGCGGATCGCCAGCGCCCTGTCGCCGATCTCCTGCGCTCCGGGAGCAGCGGCGAGGATCTGCGCGCGGATGGCGGCTGGATCTTCGCTGCGTGGGTTGTCGTCGGTGATGATCACGCGATCTGACTTCTCGACCGCAATGCGGCCCATGATCGGGCGCTTGCCCGGATCGCGATCGCCCCCGCAGCCGATGAGGCAGACGAGATCGCCGGTCGCGTATGGGCGCAAAGCGTCGAGAACATGGGCCAAAGCGTCGGGTTTATGGGCATAATCGACGATGCAGAGCGCGCCGTTTACTTCGCCGACCCGCTCCAGCCGACCGGATACGCCTTGCAGATGCGCAAGCGCGTCGAACACCCTTTCGGGCTCTCCCCCCGTCGCGATCACGAGCCCGGCTGCGACCAGCGCGTTCTCCACCTGAAAAGCGCCGATCAACGGGAAAGCAACCTCAAAATGCCGCCCCTCATGCTCGATCACGAGGCTCTGCGTGAAACCGATGGTCTCGTTGGAAACCAGCCTGATCGTCTCGCCCTTGATCCCCACCGTCAGCAGCGGATGATTCGTGCCCTTGATGACCGCGATCGCCTGCTCCGCGTAGTCACCGTCGGCATTGACGACAGCCGGCGCGCCCTCGGGGAGCAGCGCCGTAAACAGCCGCATCTTGGCCGCGAGGTATTCCTCCATCGTGGGGTGATAATCGAGGTGATCGCGCCCGAGATTGGTGAAAGCTGCAGCGCTTATGCGCACCGCATCGAGCCGGCGCTGGTCGATCCCGTGGGAGGACGCCTCCAGCGCCACATGCGCGATGCCGGAGCGGGCGATTTCGGAGAGCGTGCGGTGCAAGGCCGTCGGGTCCGGCGTCGTCAGCGATCCATAGGCCGCGCCGTCGGTGGTCACGACACCGAGCGTCCCGATGCTGGCTGCCCGCTCGCCCAGATGCGCATGGATCTGTCGCACGAAATCGGCGACCGAACTCTTCCCGGCCGTCCCCGTCACCGCGACGATGTCGCGCGGCTGGTCTCGATAAAACCGCCCGGCGGCGAGGGCGAGCGTGCGGCGGGCGTCGCTCACGCGGCGATAGGCGATGTCGCCGGCGAGCGCAGCCGGCCGCTCGCCCTCCCCTGCGACGGCCCGCGCGCCACGCGCCACCGCATCGGGGATGAAGCGTGCGCCGTCCGCCTGAGTCCCAGGTATGGCGACGAACAGGAAACCGGGCGCGACGGCCCGGCTGTCGGCGGTGAGGCCGGTCAGGACTATGTCGTCGAATCCGTCGCTCGCGGTGCCGAGAAGCGCCGCGAGCGTTATGGGATCCGCGTTTTCAGAAGGGCTTCTCGCCGCTTCGTCGCTCATGGTCTCGTGCCCCAGGCCCCCAGCCGGGTCATCAACGGGAAAGGTCGTTCGGGTGGGTTAAACCGTGGCGTGATGTCGAGCAAGTGCGCAGTGCGCTCGACGATGTTTCCCGTCGTCGGCGCGACGTTCCAGCCCGCCGTCGCGAAACCGTGTGTTTCGGGGAGGCCCTTGGGTTCGTCGAGAATGGTGAGGAAGAGGTAGCGGGGATTGTCGGACGGAGCGACGGCGACGTAGGTCGTCAGCAGCTTGCCCTTGACGTAGCGTCCGTTGACGTTCTTCTCCGCGCTCCCGGTCTTGCCGCCCACATAGAAGCCGGCGATCGAGGAGCGGGCGGCGGATCCGCGCTCCGCATTGAGGCGCATCATGTAGCGCATGGCCTCGCTGGTTTCAGGCTTGATGACCTGCGTGGCATTGCGCCGCGCTTCTTCGGGCGTGCGACGCAGGAAGGTCGGCTTGATCAGGTATCCGCCGTTCATCAGGGCAGCCGTCGCCATGGCCGCCTGGAGCGGGGCGACCGCGAGCCCGTGCCCGAAGGCGATCGTCGCGGTGTTGATCTCGCCCCAGCGCCCGGGAACGATGGGTCGGGCGTTCTCCGGAAGTTCGGTCTGGAGCCGATCCAGCTGGCCCATCTTGCGCAGGAATTCCTTGTGCCCCTCGACGCCGACCCCAATCGCCATGCGCGCGGTGCCGATATTCGAGGAGTGCACGAAGACTTCCGGCACCGTCAGCACGCGGTTCTGGCCGCGGTAATCGCCGATCGTATGGCGCCCGAAGCGCAGGCCGGAGCGGGCGTCGAGCGTCGAATTGATGTTGAACTTGCCCTCGTCGAGGCCCATCGCGATGGTCAGCGCCTTGAAGGTCGACCCCATCTCGTAGACGCCGACATTGATGCGGTTGATGCGGTCCGACTGAAGCGCATCGACGGGATGGTTCGGATCGAAATCAGGCAGCGAGACGAGGGCGATGACTTCGCCGGTCTCGACATCGAGGATCGCTCCCGCGCCGGCGATGGCGCTGAACTTCTCCATCGCCTTCACCATCTCGTCGCGCAGCGCATGCTGGACGCGCAGATCGATGGAGAGCTGAATCGGCTCGAGATCGAGAGCACTCTCCAGCAGGCCAACGCCTTCGAGGTCCTGCAGCCCCTGCTCGTCGATCCACTTCTCCATGCCGGCAATGCCGACATTGTCGATGTTGGCGAACCCGACCACGTGCGCCGCCGCGACGCCGTTGGGATAGACGCGCTTGTTTTCGGGCAGGAAGCCGACGCCGGGGATGCCGAGACGATGCACCTCCGCCTGCTGGCGCGGCGAAATCTCGCGCTTCACCCATAGAAACCCACGCGACGTGCTCAGATCGTCGCGCAGCTTGCGCGCGTCGAGATCGGGAAACACGGCGGTCAGGAGCTCGGTCGCCTCGTCGGCATCGATGATGTTGCGCGGCTCGGCGAAGACGGAATACGACAGGACGTCGGTCGCGAGAATCTCGCCGTTGCGATCCACGAGATCCGGGCGCGCCACGGCGACCGCGGACGCCGAGGAGCGACGAACGTTCTGGCTTTCGTCGATGGATACCCCGAGATAGATCAGGCGACCGCCGATGACGGCGAAGAGGATGGTGAAGCAGATCGCTGCAAAGCCGACGCGCCCGCGTCCCTTGTCGCCGCGCAGGCGAAAGAGTTCGCGCACCGCGCCGAGAATTCCAGCGCGCGCGACGGGAGCGGCGTCACGCTCGTGTGCAGGCGAAGGCCGACGATCCGGAGAGACTGGATTATCCAAGGACACGGTGCATCACCTCGTCGGAGTGCGGGTCGAAGGGGTCGCAACAGTGCGCGCGGCGTTGGCTCGGGGGGTCGCGGTGGGCGCGGCGAGGCCGAGCGCCTCGAGCTTCCGGCCGATCTCGTCGTCCTTCTCCGGACGCGCGGGCAGATCGCTGAACTGTGCCAGACGCGACGCATCCATGGCGACGATATCCGGCAGATGCGCATCCGTCATGGCCTGAACCCGGTCCGGACGGTTGAGCAACGCCCATTCCGCGCGCAGCACCGCGATCGCATCGCGCTCACGATCGATCGCCGTGTTGATCCGCGCGAGTTCCTCGGCATGAAAGATCGTGTCGTACTTCACCGAATAAGCGTAGCCGGCCGCGCCGATCAGGCTCGCGATCGCCACGACGTGCAGGATCTTGATCATCGCTTGCCCCTCATCGCTTGCCCCTCATCGCTTGCCCCTCGGTGCAGCAGTACGCGGCAGGGCCGCCAGCGTCTCGATCGCGGTCAGCGCCGCCTGCGGGGCGGCATCGGTGCGCTCTCCCGCCCGCAGCTTGGCGGAGCGCGCGCGCGGATTGGCGATCGTCTCGGCATCCCCTGGAATGATCGGACCCTTCGTCACGAGACGGAATGTCGGCTCGTCCACGGCCACCGTCGGCATGTGGCGCGAGCCGGCCGCCGCCCGCCCGCTGCGCGAGGCGAGGAACTGCTTGACGATGCGATCCTCCAGCGAATGGAACGTCACCACCACGAGCCGCCCCCCCGGAGCGAGAATCCGCTCGGCCGCATGAAGCGCTCGGGCGAGCTCGCCGAGTTCGTCGTTCACCGCGATGCGCAACGCCTGAAACGTCCGCGTTGCGGGATGCGGGCCGTGCGGGTCCGCCCGCACCAGCGTCGAGACGAGTTCGGCGAGATCGCTCGTCGTCTCGAAAGCCTGGCGACGACGGCGCTCGACGATGGCGCGGGCGATGGCCCGGGCGCGGCGCTCCTCGCCGTAATGATAGAAGATATCGGCCAGAAGCGCCTCGTCGCCCTCGTTGATGAGATCGGCGGCGCTCTCGCCCGCGCGCTCCATGCGCATGTCGAGGGGGCCCTCGAAGCGGAACGAGAATCCCCGCTCGGCTTCGTCGAGCTGCATCGACGAGACGCCGATATCGAGGACGACTCCGTCGATCTTGCCCGCAAGGTTCGCGTCTTCCGCAATCGCATCCAGCGCGCCGAAGCGTCCCTCGATGAGCGAAAGCCTGCCGGAAAACTCGTCGACCAGCGGCTGCCCGCCGGCAATGGCGGTCGGGTCGCGGTCGATGGCGATGACGCGGTTGTCTGGATGATCTGCGAGAATGGCGCGCGTGTAGCCGCCTGCGCCGAAGGTCGCGTCGATGAAGGCGCCGCCGCGTTCCGCACCCAATGCCGCGAGCACCTCCTCCAGGAGCACGGGCACATGACGGGCCGGTCCGCCAGCGGCTTCGGTGTGTCCGTCGCCGCGGCCCGTCATTGTTCCCGCGCTCCTGGCGGAGACGCATGCGCCGTGGGAGCCCCTTCCCGTGACGCCGTCAGATCCCGGACCCCGAAGGTCCGCTTGAGCTCCCGCACCTTCGCGCGCGCCTCCTCCAAGTGCGCACGAAACTGCTCCGGCTCCCAGATCTGGAACTTGTGGCCGAGACCCACAAAGGACACTGCGTCCTTGATCCCGGCATGTACCTTTACGCTCTCTGTCAGGATGACTCGCCCCTCCGGATCGACTTTCAGAATTTCGCTCGTGCCGAACAACGCCGTCGAGAGCTGGTCCCGTTCGTCCGAATATGGCGACAAAGTCGACAAAAACGCGTCGATTTCGTTCAAAAGAGCATTTCCCCCCGCATCCAGCGCCGGCGAATCCAGTGCCGGATGGACGTAGAGACCCTCGAACCCGTCGCGTGCGAGCGCAGCGCGAAAAGTCGCGGGTATCGAGACCCTCCCCTTCGAGTCCAGCTTGTTCGTGAAGTTGGACACGAAGCGATTCATCGGATCTCGAAACGCTCCCCTTGGTCAGCCCCGGGACGGCAAAGCCGCCCAGCCCCTTATGTCGCCTTGACCCGGTCGAGCGCGCACGATCGCCGCCACTGTCGCAGCGACCGTTCGGCTCGAACTCAAGCTTCACCGACGGGATGATTTGGGATAGCATGGGCTACCATGGTCGTCAACGGAGTCTCACGGGCCGCCACGGTCCGCGATTGTCCCCTGATGAGAACCCGAGTTGGTTAATGAAGCGTCAATGGATCGTTGGAAATGCAACGATTCCAACCCGGATCCGGGGCCGCAAACGCAAAGCGCGCGGCCCCTTGCGAGGCCGCGCGAATGATGGATAAAAAGAGGCGAAAAAGAGGTAGAAGTCGGATCTGCGGAAATCGCGCCTGATCGAGCGCCTTCTGCGTTACAGCCCGACGAGAGGCATGAGCGCCACCGCCAGCAGGAAGACGAGCCCGGCGACGATCGTCGTCCAGATCGCCTTTTCCACCAGCAGTGGAGCCGCGGGAGCGCCTGGCTCGGACCCCGAAACCACATCCCCGTCTTCAAGCTGGCTGCGCACGCCAAACGGCAGCACGGCAAACAGCATGATCCACCAGACGACGAAGTAGAGCGCGATCGCGCCGGTGATGCCGACGCCGAACAACTGCATGCCGGCGACGATTGCCGCGATGATCAGGGCCAGTATGACCCCTGTGCTGGCACCGACGGAGGTGGCGAGCAGCTTGATGGCGTTTGTCATGGTTCAGGCCTCTTCGAGTTCGACGAGCGTCCCGCAGAAATCCTTCGGATGCAGGAACAGCACCGGCTTGCCATGCGCGCCGATCTTCGGCTCGCCCGTACCGAGGACACGCGCGCCGGCGGCAACGAGCCGGTCGCGCGCGGCGAGGATGTCGTCCACCTCGTAGCAGACATGGTGCACGCCCCCCTCGGGGGAGCGCTCAAGAAATTTCTCGATCGGCGAGTTTTCGCCTAGCGGTTCGAGCAGCTCGATCTTGGTGTTCGGCAGCTCGATGAACACGGTCGTTACTCCGTGCTCATGCTGCGGAACCGCCTCCGACACGCTGGCCCCGAGGGTATCACGATAGACGGCCGTCGCGCTTGCGATGTCACGCACTGCAATGGCGACGTGATTGAGACGCCCGATCATCCGCGATACCCCTCTTCAAGAACCCCTGCTATCTCATACCTCGACCACGAGCACATGGCACGCGGGCTTTTTGCCCCAGGCATTGTTGATCGTGGCGCGCACCGAGCGCAGCACCGCGTTCTCGACGAAATCCGAATCGCGACGCTTGACCTTGGCCAGTCCATCCAGCGTGCGACCGACGCTGTCGGCGATGAGGTCGATCAGGAGTTCGTTGTTGCGCGTGTTCTTGGGCAGGCCGAGCACGTCGATGACGGGATCGCCGGCGATCTCGCCGCGATCGTCGATGGCGATCGCGATCGAGACAATGCCGGCGGCAGCCAGCCGGCGACGATCGCCGATCGTCTTGTCCTTCTCGTGGATGACGATCTCGCCGTCCTTGAGGAGCCTTCCGGCGGGCACATGATCGATGATTTCGGGCGTGCCGGGTGCAAGCCGCACCATCGCGCCGTTGCGCACGACGAAGGAGGTCGGGATGCCGAGCGACTTGGCGAACTTCACGTGCTCCGCCAGATGCTGCGCCTCGCCATGCGCCGGGATGACGGTCTGCGGACGCAGCCAGTCGTACATCTGCTTCATCTCGCCGCGACGCGGATGCCCGGAGACGTGCACCAGCCCGTCGCGATCGGAGAGGATGTCGATGCCCTGCTCGGCCAGCGCGTTGACGATGCGCAGCACCGGCTTCTCGTTGCCGGGGATGAGGCGCGAGGAGAAGACCACGATGTCGCCCTGCGTCAGCGCGATCGAGGGGTGATCGCCCTGCGCGATTCGCGCGAGCGCCGCGCGGCTCTCGCCCTGCGAGCCCGTCAGCAGCGCCACGACCTTGTTGCGCGGCAGGTGGCCGAAGGCGTCGGTGGAGCGGAATTCGGGAATGCCGTCGAGATAGCCGAGCTCGCGGGCGACCGCGATGACCCGGTCCATCGAGCGGCCCACGACCACGACCTCGCGGCCGCAGGCCTGCGCTGCCTGCGCGATGGCGCTGATGCGAGCCACGTTCGAGGCGAATGTCGTGATCGCGACACGATGCGGGGCGGCCATGATGATGTCGGTGAGCGCTGCTGCGACGTCGCTCTCGCTGGGGGAGACGCCTTCGCGCATGACGTTGGTCGAATCGCTGATCGCTGCGATCACGCCCTCGTCGCCCAGTTCGCGAAACGCGGCCTCCTTGGTCACGTTCCCGATGAAGGGCGTGGCGTCGAGCTTCCAGTCGCCCGTATGGACGACCATGCCGAGCGGCGTGCGGATCGCGAGGCTGTTCGATTCGGGGATTGAATGCGAGACTGGCACGAACTGCACGTTGAAGGGACCGAGATCGACCCTGCCGCCCTGCTGCACGACGGTCACGGGCACCTTGGGCGCTCCCGGCTCGCCGAGGCGGCGCGTTGCGAGCAGATCTGCTGCGAACTGCGTCATGTAGACGGGGGCGCGCAGGCGGGGCCAGAGTTCGGCGATCGCGCCGATATGGTCTTCGTGGGCGTGGGTGATGATGATCCCTACGAGATCTTCCTTGCGCTCCTCGATGAAGCTCAGATCGGGGAGGACGAGATCGATCCCCGGAACGCTGTCATCGCCGAAGGTCACGCCGCAATCGACGAGGATCCATTTCTTTTTCTTGCCCGATCCAAAACCGTAGAGGGATGCATTCATCCCGATCTCGCCCAGCCCGCCCAAAGGCAGGTAAATCAATTCATCTTGTCGCGAAGTCATTCGTCATTCCTCGGTGTCGTATCCCGACCGGAATCCACGGGCGTTCATGCCGTGTGGCCGGGAAAATAAAGATCGCCGGCATCGATGGTCTCGATGCCGGATTGAGTCGCCAGTAGCAGTCGGCCCTCACTGTCGAGGCCCGTAAAGATTCCTTCGCGGGGACCGGACGGCAGCCGTATCGTGACGGTCTGATCGAGCCCGGCGGCCCGCATGATCCATTCGTCGCGCAGCCTTGCCAGCATTCCCGGCATGTTCAGCGACGCGCGCCACTGCGTATACCGCAATGCGAGCCGTCGCGACAGGGCCTCGAAGAGCATTGCCCGATCAATCTGCGGTGCGAAGTCCTGAATCCGCGCCGTCGGATACGGCATCCCGTCCGGCGCATGCACGACATTGACCCCGATCCCGACAATGATCGCGGACTTGCCCCCCGGCGCACGATGCCCCTCGAGTAGAATTCCCGCGACCTTCGCCCGCGCGAACAGCAGGTCGTTCGGCCATTTCAGGCGAAGCATATCGGTGACGTCGGGCGCGTGCTCGCAGATCGCCTCGTGCAGGCTCAATCCGACGAGATAGCCGAACTGGGCTGCATGGCGCATCTCGCAGGGATCGACGAGGAGCAGGCTGGCGAAGAGGTTCCCCTTCGGCGAATCCCATGCCCGCCCATGGCGACCGCGCCCCTGAGTCTGCATCTGCGCAACGACCCACAGCAGCCCTGGATCGCCCGCCTCCAGCGCCTTGCGGGCGTCGTCGCTCGTCGAACCGGTGACGTCCTCGTCGATGAGGCGAAAGCCTGCCTCCCGCGCTTCGCTTGCGATCTGCACGCGAACTCAGAACAACGAGCGCGCAGCGAACCCGGCTGCTGCGACGAGCGGGGCCGGCAGGAGCCAGAAGAGCAGGATGAAGGCGCTGGAAACGCCGATCACGCCCTGCAGGTTGACCGAAAGCGGCTCGAAGGAACCCTTTGGTTCGTCGAAATAGATGATCTTGACGATCCGCAGGTAGTAGAACGCGCCGACGACGCTTGCGAGCACGCCGAGGATCGCCAGCAGGTACAACCCCGCCTCGACCGCCGCCCAGAAGACGTAGAGCTTGGCGAAGAAGCCGGCGAGCGGCGGGATGCCGGCGAGCGAGAACATCAGCATGGCGAGCGCGAAGGCGAATCCCGGATGCGTCCGCGCGGTGCCGGCAAGATCGTCGATCGATTCGAGCGCGACCCCGTCACGGCGCATGCCGAGGATGCAGGCGAAGACGCCGAGCGTCATGACGAGGTAGATCGCCATGTAGATGATCACGCCCTGAACGCCGTCCACGGTGCCGGAGGCGAGGCCGACCAGCGCGAAGCCGATATGGCCGATGGAGGAATAGGCCATCAGCCGCTTGATGTCGCGCTGCCCGATCGCGGCGAAGGAGCCGAGGAACATCGAGGCCAGCGCGATGAAGACGACGATCTGCTGCCAGTCCGGCGTGATCGTCGGGAAGGCCTGCACGAAGACGCGCACGGTGAGCGCCATCGCCGCCATCTTGGGTGCGGTGGCAAAGAACGCGGTGACCGGGGTCGGCGCGCCCTGATAGACGTCGGGCGTCCACATGTGGAACGGCACCGCCGAGATCTTGAAGGCGAGACCGGCCGAGACGAACACAAGGCCGAAGATCACCCCCGCATTCGCGCCGCCTGCGAGCGCAAGGGCGATTTCGGGGAAGGACACCGTGCCCGTGAAGCCATAGACCAGCGACGAGCCGTAGAGCAGCATTCCGGAAGAGAGCGCGCCGAGCACGAAGTACTTCAGACCCGCCTCCGTGGAGCGCGCATCGTCGCGATGGAACGAGGCTATGACGTAGGCGGCGAGACTCTGCAGTTCGAGGCCGAGATAGAGCGCGATCAGATCGTTGGCGGAAATCATCACCAGCATGCCGATCGTGGCGAGCACGATAAGCAGCGGATATTCGAACCGCACGGTCTTCTCGCGGGTGAAGAACTCGTTCGCCATGGTCAGGGTCACGATCGAGCCGATCAGGACCAGAACCTTCATGAACTTGGAAAAACCGTCGCTGATATACGAGCCGAAGAACGCGAGCTGCGTCTCGGCCGGCGTCGTGATGACGAGAGCCAGCGTGAAGGCGAGGAGCGCCAGCGCGCCGGCAGTCACGAGACCGGGCGAGCGATCCCCGCGGAAGGCGCCCAGCAGCACCAGCACGAGCGCGCCGGCGGCAAGCACGATTTCCGGCAGCGCCGGCCACATGGCCGGCACGGCGAAGATCGGGATCCCGGTTGCGGTGTACTCAACGATCATGTCGATCAAACCTCACTGGATCCCGACCAGAGCGGTCGTGGCTTGGTTCAGCAGGGGATAGGCGCTCGCCAGCAGGGCCTGGGTCGGCGCGGCGAAGGCATCGAGGATGCCCTGCGGCTGCACGCCGTAATAGATGACGAGGATGCCGAGTGGGGCGAGCAGCAGGATCTCGCGGCGATCGAGATCCTTGATCGCCTGCAGTTCGGGCTTCACGAGCGGCCCGTTCATCACGCGCCAGTAGAGCCAGAGCGCGTAGCAGGCGGCGAGGATCACGCCGCTCGTTGCGACGAAGGCCACCCAGAAATTCGCCTGGAACGCGCCGAGCAGCGTCAGGAACTCGCCGACGAAGCCCGACGTGCCGGGCAGCCCGACATTGGCCATCGTGAACAGCAGGAAGGCGACGCCGTAGAGCGGCATGCGGTTGACGAGCCCGCCATAGGCGGCGATCTCGCGGGTATGCATGCGGTCGTAGACCACGCCGACGCAGAGGAACAGCGCGCCGGAGATCAGCCCGTGCGAGATCATCTGGAACATCGCGCCCTCGATCCCCTGCGGGGTGAGGCTGAACAGGCCCATGGTGACGAAGCCCATATGCGCCACGGACGAATAGGCGATCAGCTTCTTCATGTCCTCCTGCATCAGGGCGACCAGCGAGGCGTAGACGATGGCGATGACCGAGAGCGTGAAGACCAGCGGCGCGAAGTCGATGGAGGCTTCCGGGAACATCGGGATCGAGAAGCGGATGAAGCCGTAGCCGCCCATCTTCAAAAGGATCGCCGCCAGCACCACGGAACCCGCCGTCGGCGCTTCGACGTGCGCATCGGGCAGCCAGGTATGCACCGGCCACATGGGCATCTTCACCGCGAACGAGGCAAAGAAGGCGAGCCACAACCACGTCTGCAGGCTGACCGGGAAATCGTGCTGCAGGAGCGCCACGATGTCCGTCGTGCCCGCATCCCAGTACATCGCGATGATCGCAATCAGCATCAGGAGCGAGCCGAGCAGCGTGTAGAGGAAGAACTTGAAGCTCGCATAGATGCGCCGCTTGCCGCCCCAGATGCCGATGATCAGGAACATCGGGATCAGCCCGGCCTCGAAGAAGACGTAGAAGAGCACGAGATCGAGCGCCACGAACACGCCGATCATCAGCGTCTCGAGCACGAGGAACGCGACCATGTACTCCTTCAGCCGGTGCTGGATCGTCTCCCACGAGGCGACGATGCAGAACGGCATCAGGAAGGTGGTCAGCAGCACGAACGGCATGGAGAAACCGTCGACGCCCAGCTTGAAACGCGTCGTCTCCGACAGCCAGGCATGCGATTCGACCAGCTGGAAATCGGGAATGCCGGTCTCGAAGCGCGCCCAGGCGACCAGCGAGAGCAGGAAGGTGACGACGGTCGTCGCCAGCGCCGCCCACTTGATGTTGGAGCGCACAGCCTCGCTGTCGCCGCGCAGGAGCAGGATGAAGGCCGCGCCGACGAGGGGGAGGATCAAAAGCCCGAAAAGAATGCCGAAGCCGAACATCAGCGGGCTCCCGTGAACAGATACCAGGTCACCATCAGGGCGACGCCGATGAGCATGACGAAGGCGTAGTGGTAGACGTACCCGGTCTGCAGTCGCACGATCCAGCCGGTGGCGTCGATGACGCGGGCGGATACGCCGTCGGGGCCGATCCCGTCGATCACGCGACCATCACCCGTGCGCCACAGGAACCGCCCGAGCCGCTTGGCGGGACGCACGAAGATCAAATCGTAGAGCTCGTCGAAATACCACTTGTTGAGCAGGAAGCGGTAGATCAGCGGATGCTCGGCGGCGAGGCGGGCCGGGATCGCCCGATCGCGGATATACATGAGGTAGGCCAGCCCGAAGCCGAGCACCATCATCACGAACGGCGACCAGACCACCCAGGCCGGGACGTAGTGCAGGTCGTAGAGGATGGTGTTGTCGGGGCGGGTGTAGATCGCGCCCTTCCAGAAGGCGTCGTAGCCATCGCCGATGAACGAGCCCTGGAACAGAACGCCGGCGGCGACTGCGCCGACGGCGAGAATGCCGAGCGGGATCAGCATGATCATCGGGCTCTCGTGCGGCGTGTGATCGCCATGACCGTGATGCGCGTGGTCGTCGTGTTCGTGAGCGGCCGCCTGCGCCGGCTCAAGGTCCCGATCGCCCTCGCCATGCTCGACACCCTCGTGCGTCGTCTCGCCGGGAGCCGTCGCATGCGGATCATGCGCAGAATGGCTGCCCCAGCGGGCAGTGCCCTCGAAGGTCAGGAAGAACAGGCGCCAGGAGTAGAACGAGGTCATCATCGCGGCGGTGACGGTGGCGAAAAACGCCACGTGCGCCATGCCCGCGGTCGAGGCATAGGCCGCCTCGATGATCGCGTCCTTGGAATAGTAGCCCGCCGTGAACGGGAAGCCCGTCAGCGCGATGGTCCCGATCGCCATCATCGCGGCGGTGAACGGGATGACCTTGCGCAGGCCGCCCATGTTGCGGATGTCCTGCTCGTGGTGCATCGCGTGGATCACGGAGCCCGCACCGAGGAACAGCAGCGCCTTGAAGAAGGCGTGCGTGAACAGGTGGAAGATGCCCGCACCGTAGGCACCGAGCCCGAGCGCCACGAACATGTAGCCGAGCTGCGAGCAGGTCGAATAGGCGATGATGCGCTTGATGTCGTTCTGGACGAGGCCCACGGTCGCCGCGAAGAACGCCGTCAGTGCGCCGATGAAGGTGACGAAGACGAGCGCCGTCGGCGCGAATTCGTAGAGCGGCGACATGCGCGCCACGAGGAACACGCCCGCCGTGACCATGGTGGCCGCGTGGATCAGCGCGGAGACCGGTGTCGGGCCCTCCATGGCGTCCGGCAGCCAGGTGTGCAGCAGGAACTGCGCGGACTTGCCCATCGCGCCCATGAAGAGCAGCAGGCAGGCGAGCGTCAGCGTGCCCTGCGCATCGAGCCCGAGGAAGGTGAAGCCGGCCTGGTCAGCGCCCGTGACGAAGCCCTCGACCTGCGGGAAGATGACGTCGAAGCTCGTGGAGCCGAAGATGTAGAAGACGAGGAAGATGCCGAGCGCGAAGCCGAAATCGCCGACGCGGTTGACCACGAACGCCTTCATCGCCGCAGCGTTCGCCGTCTCTTTCTGGTACCAGAAGCCGATCAGCAGATAGCTCGCGAGACCCACGCCTTCCCAGCCGAAGAACATCTGGACGAGGTTGTCCGACGTCACCAGCATCAGCATGGCGAAGGTGAAGAGCGAGAGATAGGCGAAGAACCGCGAGCGCGAGGGATCCTCGTGCATGTAGCCGATGGAATACAGGTGCACAAGCGCCGAGACCGTGTTCACCACGATCAGCATGACGGCCGTCAGCGTGTCGATGCGGAAGGCCCAGTCGACCACGAGGTCGCCCGACACCATCCAGGTCGCGACCCGAACGGTCTGCCCCCCGTCGCCGAAGCCGACGCTGAAGAAGGCGATCCAGGACAGGAGCGCCGAGATCATCAGGAACGACGTCGTGATGATCTCGCTCGGGCGCGCGCCGATGACGCGGCCGAAGATGCCTGCGATGAGGAAGCCGAGAAGCGGCAGGAAGACGATCGCGTGATACATCGAAAGCGCCCTTAACCCTTCATCGTGTTGATGTCCTCAACCGCGATCGTACCGCGGTTGCGGAAGAAGACGACGAGAATGGCGAGCCCGATCGCCGCCTCGGCCGCAGCGACCGTCAGCACGAAGAGGGCGAAGACCTGGCCGACGATGTCGTTCAGGTAGGTGGAAAACGAGACGAGGTTGATGTTCACGGCGAGCAGGATGAGCTCGATCGACATCAGGATGACGATCACGTTCTTGCGGTTCAGGAATATCCCGAGCACGCCGATCGTGAACAGGATCGCTGCGACCGTGAGGAAGTGGACGAGGCCGATCATCGCATGCGCTCCTTACACGCCCTCACGGGACTTCACCTTGCGGACCTCGATCGAGGTCTCGCGGGTCCGCGCCGACTGCATCGCCGGATCCTGGCGCTTGACGCCGGGGCGCTCGCGCAGGGTAAGGACGATGGCGCCGATCATCGCGACGAGCAGGATGAGGCCGGCGAGCTGGAAGAAATAGACGTAGCGGGTGTAGAGCACCGAACCGAGCTGCGCGGTGTTCGTGATACCTGTCTGCACCTCGGCGGCCGCGGGCAGGTTCAGCATCGCAGGCTCGACCGTGTAGGTCGTCACCACGAGAACCAGCTCGACGAGAAAGATCACGCCGACGACGGCCCCGATCGGGAGATATTGCAGCGCGCCACGGCGGAATTCGGTGAAATCGACATCGAGCAGCATGATGACGAACAGGAACAGCACCGCCACAGCGCCGACATAAACCACGATCAGGATCATGGCGAGGAACTCTGCCCCGAGCAGGATGAACAGCCCGGCGGAATTCACGAACGCCAGAATGAGGTACAGCACGGAGTGCACCGGGTTCCGGGAGGCGATCACGAGAAAGGCCGAAGCCACGGTGATGCCGGCAAAGAGATAGAAGAAGGCGGCGGTGACCGTCATGCGCGTTAGCTCGAAGCCTGTTTCCGGTGGCTTTTGGATAAGCCGCCCGTCGGATGCCGGGCGGCCTGTCTATAGACCCCGATTCCCGACCGCACAACCCGCGTACGGCCGATCTCTTGTGACCCTCCCTCGGAAAAACCGCATCTGGCGGCATCTCGGGACGATCACGGCGTAAACCCTAGCGGTAGGGCGAGTCGATCGCGAGGTTGCGGGCGATTTCGCGCTCCCACCTCTCGCCGTTGTCGAGAAGCTTGTCCTTGTCATAGAGCAACTCTTCCCGGGTCTCGACGGAGAACTCGATATTTGGACCCTCGACGATCGCATCCACCGGGCAGGCCTCCTGGCACATGCCGCAATAGATGCACTTCACCATGTCGATGTCGTAGCGCGTCGTGCGGCGCGTGCCGTCGTTGCGGCGCGGCCCGGCCTCGATGGTGATCGCCTGCGCGGGGCAGATCGCCTCGCACAGCTTGCAGGCGATGCAGCGCTCTTCGCCATTGGGGTAGCGACGCAGCGCGTGCTCCCCGCGAAAGCGCGGCGAGGTCGGATTCTTTTCGAACGGATAATTGATCGTCGCCTTCGGCTTGAAGAAGTAGCGCATCGACATGGCGAATGCCGAGACGAACTCCCGAAGGAAAATCGATTTCGCAGCCTGATCGAGCTTCATTGCTCTCTCCATGCTCTCAAATGTTGCCCGGTCAACCGATGAGGGTCACGCCGAGGAGATAACCGACGACGGGAAAAGCCCCGACCGTCATGACGAACAAGGCCCACCGCAGGATCACGATGCGCTTCTCGAAATCCGCGAGCTCCGCCGGCGTCGTCGACTTGTCGAGCTTGCGCAAGCGAGGCACGAGCATCGCGACGACGATCCGGTAGTCCACCCAGCCGATCACCAGCCCGAGGGCTGCGCCGATCAGGCCCGGCAGCGACAACCAGTCCAGCAATGCCCCCTCCCCCGTTCAACGCGGCTGCCCAACGCGTCTTGCTCACCTCACCATCGCACCCGGGGCGAGCCCCGTGATCTGAAGGAAGGTTGCGACGATGACCACGGCCGCGAGCGAGATCGGAAGGAACACCTTCCAGCCGAGCCGCATCAGCTGGTCGTAGCGGTAGCGCGGAACGAAGGCCTTCGCCATCGCGAAGACGAAGAAGACCAGCGTCATCTTCAGAACGAACCAGATCACGCCCGGCACCCAGGTGAAGGGCGCAAACGGGATCGGCGAGAGCCAGCCGCCGAGGAACATGATCGTCATCAGGGCGCACATGGTCATGATGGCCACGTATTCGCCGAGCATGAAGAGCAGGTAAGGCGTCGAGGAGTACTCGACCATGAAGCCGGCGACGAGCTCGGATTCCGCTTCCGGGAGATCGAAGGGCGGGCGGTTCGTCTCCGCCAGCGCCGAGATCAGGAAGATGATGAACATCGGGAACAGCCAGAGCCAGTACCAGCCGAAGATCCCGTACGCGGAATCCTGCGCCATCACGATGTCGGTGAGGTTGAGCGATCCCACGAGCAGCAGCACGGTGATGATGACGAAGCCGATCGAGACCTCGTACGATACCATCTGCGCCGCCGAGCGCAGCGCGCCGAGGAATGCGTATTTCGAGTTCGAGGCCCAGCCGCCCATGATCACGCCATAGACCTGCAGGGAGGACACGGCGAAGATGAAGAGGATGCCGACATTGATGTCGGCGATCACCCAGCCGTAGCTTACCGGGATCACCGCCCAGGCGGCGAGCGCCAGGAAGACGAGCACGAATGGCGCGAGCAGGAAGAGGCCCTTGTTCGCGCCCGACGGGATGACCGGCTCCTTCAGCACGAACTTCAGGAAGTCGGCGAAGCTCTGCAGCAGGCCGAAGGGTCCGACGACGTTCGGCCCGCGCCGCAGCTGCACCGCCGCCCAGATCTTGCGATCCGCGTAGAGGATGTAGGCGATGAAGAGCAGCAGCCCCGTGAGGAGCAGAAGGCTCTGGCCGATGATGAGCAGGATCGAGAGGAAGGTTTCCATGGTCGTTTCTCTCTCACTCCGCCGCTTCGCGCTGCGCACTGCTGGCGAGCGCAGAGCATTCGGCCATGATCGCGGAAGCCCGCGCGATCGGGTTTGTCAGGTAGAAATCGGTGACCGGGCTCGCGAACGGCTCGGATGAGGGCTTCCCGCCGAGGACGGCAAGCGCTGCCAGCGCCGCAGCGCCATCGCTCGGCTCGATCTCGTCGAAATGAGCAAAGTGCGGATGCTCGGCGTAGAGCGTCTCGCGCAGTTGGCCGAGATTGTCGTAGGGCAGCTTGTGGCCGAGCACATCCGACAGCGCCCGCAGGATCGCCCAGTCCTCGCGGGCATCGCCCGGCGGGAAGGCGGCGCGGTTGCCGAGCTGCACGCGGCCCTCGGTGTTGACGTAGGTGCCGGACTTCTCGGTATAGGTCGCGCCCGGCAGGATCACGTCCGCGCGGTGCGCTCCGCCATCGCCATGCGTGCCCTGATAGACGACGAAAGCGCCCGGACCGACCTCGATCTCGTCTGCTCCGAGCAGGAACAGCACGTCGAGCGCGCCCGCCTGCACCATCGCCTTGGCGTCGAGCCCGCCCTCGCCCGGCACGAAGCCGAGATCGAGCGAACCGACGCGGGACGCGGCGGTGTGCAGCACGCTGAAGCCGTTCCAATCCTCGCTCACGGCACTGACAACCTGCGCCGCCTTCGCCGCAAGCGCCAGGATCGCAGCGCCGTCGGGACGCGTCAGCGCGCCCTGGCCGACGATGATGAGCGGCCGCTCGGCGTTCTTCAGCGTTTCTGCGAAGGGGTGCTTGCCGGAGACGATGTCGGCCAGCGTATCGGGGCCGGCACCCAGATATTCGTGATCGTAGGTCAGATCGACCTTCTCGCCGATCATGCCGACCGGCAGCGGCGCCATACGCCAGCGCTTGCGGATGCGGACATTGACGAGCGAACCTTCGATGCGCGGGTTCGCGCCCACGATCAGGATCGCGTCGGCATCCTCGATGCCCTCGATGGTGGAATTGAAGAGGTACGACGCGCGGCCATGCGCGGGATCGAGAGCCGTGCCGTCCTGGCGGCAATCGATGTTCTTCACGCCGAGCGCACCCATCAGCGCCTTCAGCGCATAGGTCTCCTCAACCGCCTGCAGATCGCCGACGATCGCGCCGATGCGATCCGGGCTCGTGCCCTTCACGGCGCTCGCAATCGCGCCGAACGCCTCCTGCCAGGAGGCCGGGCGCAGCTTGCCGTTTTCGCGCAGATAGGGGCGATCGAGGCGCTGGCGGCGCAGGCCGTCCACGATATGGCGGGTCTTATCGGTGATCCACTCCTCGTTGATCGCCTCGTTGATGCGCGGAAGGATGCGCATCACCTCGCGACCACGCGAATCGACGCGGATGGACGAGCCGACGGCGTCCATGACATCGACCGATTCGGTCTTCGTCAGCTCCCAGGGCCGCGCATTGTAGGCGTAGGGCTTCGAGGTCAGCGCCCCCACCGGGCAGAGATCGGCGACGCAGGACTGCAGTTCCGAGCCCATCGCCTTTTCGAGATAGGTCGTGATCTCCATGTCCTCGCCGCGCCCGATCGCGCCGAGATCCGGCACGCCGGCAACCTCCGTCGCGAAGCGGATGCAGCGGGTGCAGTGGATGCAGCGGTTCATCCAGGTCTTGACGAGGGGGCCGATATACTTGTCCTCGACCGCTCGCTTGTTCTCGTGGAAGCGGGTCGAATCGACGCCGTAGGCCATGGCCTGATCCTGCAGATCGCACTCGCCGCCCTGATCGCAGATTGGGCAATCGAGCGGGTGGTTGATCAGCAGGAACTCCATGACGCCCTCGCGGGCCTTCTTCACGGTGGGCGAACGCGTGGAGATCTCCGGCGGCTCGCCGTTCGGACCGGGGCGGCAATCGCGCACGCCCCAGGCGCAGCTCGCCACGGGCTTGGGCGCGCCCTTGATCTCGACGAGGCACATGCGGCAATTGCCGGCGACCGAGAGGCGCTCGTGGAAGCAGAAACGCGGAATCTCCGCCCCCGCCTGCTCGCACGCCTGAAGCAGCGTGTATTCGGCCGGAACGTCTATCTCGATGCCGTCGACGATGAGTTTAGTCATATTGACGTCGTCCTGTTCGCATTCCGCTCTTATTCAGCCGCCGCAGAGACCGGCACCGGGTCCGTATGCGGATTGGCCGCATAGCGATCGATCCGCTTCTCGATTTCCGGGCGGAAATGCCGGATCAGCCCCTGGATCGGCCAGGCCGCCGCATCGCCCAGCGCACAGATGGTGTGGCCCTCGACCTGCTTCGTCACTTCGAGCAGCATGTCGATCTCGCGCTTCTGGGCGCGGCCATCGGCCATGCGGTTGAGGACGCGCCACATCCAGCCCGTGCCCTCGCGGCAGGGGGTGCACTGGCCGCAGCTCTCGTGCTTGTAGAAATACGAGATCCGCGCGATCGCCCGGACGATGTCGGTGGACTTGTCCATCACGATAACCGCTGCCGTGCCCAGCCCCGATTGCAGGTTGCGCAGCGTGTCGAAATCCATGTGAGCGTCGATGATCTGCTCGGCGGGAACCAGCGGCACGGAGGAGCCGCCCGGGATCACGCAGAGGAGATTGTCGGAGCCGCCGCGCACACCGCCGCAATGCTTGTCGACGAGTTCCCGGAAGGGGATGCCCATCTCTTCTTCGACATTGCAGGGCTTGTTCACATGCCCGGAAACGCAGAACAGCTTGGTGCCGACGTTGTTTGGGCGACCAAGACCGGAGAACCACGACGCGCCGCGCCTGAGGATAGTGCCCGCAACCGCGATCGATTCGACGTTGTTCACCGTGGTCGGGCAGCCGTAGAGGCCCATATTCGCCGGGAATGGCGGCTTGAGGCGCGGCATGCCCTTCTTGCCCTCGAGGCTCTCGAGCAGCGCCGTCTCCTCGCCGCAGATATACGCGCCCGCGCCGTGGTGGACGTAGAGATCGAAGGGGTAGCCGTGGACGTTGTCCTTGCCGATCAGTTTCGCCGCATAGGCCTCGTCCACCGCCTTCTGCAGGGCGATGCGCTCGGCGATGTATTCGCCGCGCAGGTAGATGTAGCCGGCATGCGCGCCCATGGCGAAGGAGGCGATGAGGCAGCCTTCGATCAGGAGATGCGGGTCATGCCGCATGATCTCGCGATCCTTGCAGGTGCCGGGCTCCGATTCATCCGCGTTGACCACGAGATAATGCGGCCTGCCATCGGACTTCTTGGGCATGAACGACCATTTGAGGCCCGTCGGGAAGCCCGCGCCGCCCCGACCGCGCAGGCCCGACTTCTTCATCTCGTCGATGACCCAGTCGCGCCCCTGATCGAGCAGGAACTTCGTCTCGTCCCAGGCTCCGCGCTTGCGCGCAGCGTCCAGCCCCGGCGAGTGGAAGCCGTAGAGGTTGGTGAAGATGCGGTCCTTGTCCTGAAGCATGTGCGTTCTTCCTCTCAGGACTTGTTTTCTTCGACGAGCCGCTTGGCCTGCTCCACCCAACCCTCCCGGTCCACGCGACCGGGGAAGGCGAGGAAGGTTGAGACCCAGTTCGTTTCCGGGTGCTTCCAGGCGGCGATCTGGTCGTAGTGATGAATGCCGAGCGCGTTGAGCTTGGTCGCGATGACAGGGCCGATGCCGTTGATCTTCTTCAGATCATCGCCCTTGCCCCCGCGTGGCGCGTCGAGCGCTGCAGGCTTCGTGCCGACCGCGTTCGCCTTGGTCTCCGGACTCGCATCCTTGGGGAGCTTTGCAAGCTTCTCGGCGGTTTCATCCGCTTCCTCGGCGAGATCGGGATCGACAGTCGTGCGCTTGGAGGGATCAGCCGCGCCTTCGCGCTTCTCGACTGAAATCGGCTCCTCGTGAGCGGCGGCGCGCTGTGCCGGCGCATCCACGACAGGGCGTTCCGTAGCGCGACCGGCATCGGGATGAGCCGGCTTGGGCTCGGAGGCGACCATCTTCTCGTCGGCCTCGGCCTGCGCCTTGGCCTTCTCCTCGGCAGCCTTGCGGGCGGCCTCTTCCTCGAAGCGCTTGCGCCAGGAGCCGATCAGCGAACCGTCGAACAAGGCCGGATCCTGCAGCGTCTTGACCTCGCCCTCGGGCTCGGAGGTCTTGCGGTCGCTCTGCGGGCCGATCTTGACGGGGCGGCCCGCGGCGAGATCGTCGAGCAGCTTGTTGAAGCTCTCCGGCGTCAGATCCTCGTAGTAATCGTCGTTGATCTGCACCATCGGCGCGTTGCAGCAGGCGCCGAGACACTCGACTTCGAGCCAGGAGAACATGCCGTCGGCGGTGACGTGGTTCGCGGGGCCGATGCGCTCTTCGAGCACCTTCTTGATCTCGTTCGAGCCACGCAGCATGCACGGCGTCGTGCCGCACATCTGAACGTAGAAACGCCCGACGGGTTCGAGGTTGAACATCGTATAGAAGGTTGCGACCTCGTAGACGCGGATGAAGGGCATGTCGAGGCGTTCGCCCACGGCTTCGAGCGCCAGACGCGACAGCCAGCCGCCATTATCCTTCTGAACCTGCCAGAGCAGCGGAATCACCGCAGAAGCCTGGCGGCCTTCGGGGAATTTCGCGACGAGCTCGTTCGTCCACGCCACGGTCTGCGGCGTGAAGGAGAAGCTCTTGGGTTGCAAGTCTTCCGATGCGAGCCTGCGAACGGCCATCGTTTCAGTCGCCTTTTGCTATCCGACCGCGAATGCGGCCCTCAACACGTCACTTCGCGCCGAACGCCGGCGCGTACACAGTCAGCGATCCACTTCACCGAACACGATGTCGATCGACCCCAGGATCGCCGCGACATCGGCCAGCATGTGCCCCTTGCAGAGGAAATCCATCGCCTGGAGATGCGCGAATCCGGGAGCGCGGATCTTGCAGCGATAGGGCTTGTTGGTCCCGTCCGCCACGAGATAGACGCCGAATTCGCCCTTGGGCGCTTCCACCGCCGCGTAGACCTCGCCCGCGGGCACGTGGAAACCCTCGGTGTAGAGCTTGAAATGGTGGATCAGCGCTTCCATCGAGCGCTTCATCTCGGCGCGGCGGGGCGGCGCGATCTTGCCGTCCATCGTCACGACGGGCCCCTGCCCGTCCGGCGCGCGCAGCTTTGCGATGCACTGCTTCATGATCCGAACCGATTCCCGCATTTCTTCCATGCGGATCATCTGGCGGTCGTAATTGTCGCCGTTCTTGCCGATGGGAATGTCGAATTCCATCTCCTCGTAGCACTCGTAGGGCTGCGACTTGCGCAGATCCCACGGCACGCCCGAGCCGCGCACCATCACGCCGGAGAAGCCCCAGCGGTAGCAGTCGGCGATGTCGACGACGGCGATGTCGACGTTGCGCTGCTTGAAGATGCGGTTCTTCATGACGAGATCGTCGAGATTGTCCACCACCTCGAGGAACGGGTCGCACCAGGCCTCGATATCGTCGATCAGATCGGGCGGAAGGTCGCTGTGGACGCCGCCGGGGCGGAAATAGTTGGCGTGCAGGCGCGCACCCGAGGCGCGCTCGTAGAACACCATCAGCTTCTCGCGCTCCTCGAAGCCCCAGAGCGGCGGCGTCAGCGCGCCGACATCCATGGCCTGCGTCGTCACGTTCAGAAGATGCGAGAGGATGCGGCCGATCTCGCAGTAGAGCACGCGGATCAGCTGCGCGCGCCGGGGAACCGTGACGCCGACGAGGCGCTCGATGGCGAGGCAGAAGGCGTGCTCCTGGTTCATCGGCGCGACATAGTCGAGCCGGTCGAAATAGGGGGTGCCCTGCAGATACGTCTTGTATTCCAGCAGCTTCTCGGTGCCGCGATGGAGCAGGCCGATATGCGGATCGACACGCTCCACGACCTCGCCGTCGAGCTCCAGCACCAGGCGCAGCACGCCGTGGGCCGCGGGATGCTGCGGGCCGAAATTGATCGAGAAGTTGCGGATATCGTGCTCGCCCATGATCAGCCCTTCGCCTTCTCGTCGCCCGGCAACAGGTAGTCCGTCCCCTCCCAGGGGGAGAGGAAGTCGAAGTTGCGGAATTCCTGCGTGAGCTTCACGGGCTCGTAGACGACGCGCGCCTGGATATCGTCGTAGCGCACCTCGACGAAGCCGGTCAGCGGGAAATCCTTGCGCAGCGGATGCCCCTCGAAGCCGTAATCCGTGAGCAGCCGGCGCAGATCCGGGTGGTCGGCGAAGACGATGCCGTAGAGATCGTAGGTCTCGCGCTCGAACCAGTTCGCGGCCGGGAATATCTCGATGATCGAGGGCACCGGCGTGAACGCGTCGGTCTCGAGCTTGACGCGGATGCGGTGGTTCCTGCGCAGCGACAGCAGGTGATAAACCACGTCAAAGCGCTTCTCGCGGGCCGGATAATCGACGCCGCAGATATCGATGAAGCAGATGAAATCGCACTCGGGGTCGTCGCGCAGGAAGGTGATGACCTCCCGGATCGCCGCCGGCTCGACCGTGATCGCCAGCTCGCCATAGGCGATCTGCGAGCCGAGCATCAGCTTGCCGAGGGCGCCGCCGACATGGTCGCGCAGAGCTTCGAGGGAAGCCGTGTTGTCGTGCAGTGCGACGCTCGCGTCCGTGTTCATGGTCATCTCAGCGCTCGATCGTGCCGGTGCGGCGGATCTTCTTCTGGAGCAGAAGCACGCCGTAGAGAAGGGCTTCCGCCGTGGGCGGGCAGCCGGGAACGTAGACATCGACGGGCACGATGCGATCGCAGCCGCGCACCACCGAATACGAATAATGATAGTACCCGCCGCCATTGGCGCAGGAGCCCATCGAGATGACGTAGCGCGGCTCCGGCATCTGGTCGTAGACCTTGCGGAAGGCGGGTGCCATCTTGTTCGTGAGCGTGCCGGCGACGATGATGACGTCCGACTGGCGTGGGCTCGCGCGCGGGGCGAAGCCGAAGCGCTCGGCGTCGTAGCGCGGCATCGACATGTGCATCATCTCGACGGCGCAGCAGGCGAGCCCGAAGGTCATCCACATCAGCGAGCCGGTGCGCGCCCAGGTGATGAGATCGTCCGTGGAGGTGACGAGAAAGCCCTTGTCCGCCAGCTCCGCATTCACCTGCGCGAAATACGGATCCTTGGGTGCAGACGGCTGCGTGCGGGCGAGCATCGCCGTTCCCTCAGTATTGGGCGTGAGAACGCGCGGATCTTCGCGACCGATCAATCCCATTCCAGGGCTCCCTTGTTCCACTCGTAGATGAAGCCGATCGTCAGCACGCCGAGAAAGAGCATCATCGACCAGAAGCCGAACCAGCCGAGTTCGCCGAAGACCACCGCCCAGGGGAACAGAAAGGCCACTTCGAGATCGAAGATGATGAACAGGATCGCGACGAGATAGAACCGGACATCGAAGCGCATGCGCGAATCGTCGAACGCGTTGAACCCGCACTCGTAGGTCGAGAGCTTCTCGCTGTCGGGGGCGCTGTAGGCGACGACGAACGGCGCGACCAGAAGCGCGCCTCCGATCACCGCACCGATCCCCATGAAGATCACGAGGGGAAGGTAATCGGCCAGGAGATTGGTCATGGGGCACCTTTCCTCGACACGTTCGTTGCTGGCACGACGGCGCCGACGCTGCGGCGCAAACGCCACCGCTCGACGATTTCCGTGGCGAGGCTTATCCCAGCCCTCCCTCAGTGACAAGGCCGGAAGGTCCGCAATCGCCGCGAATTCGCCCGTTTTTCCGTCGCCTCGACCAAGCAGCAATCGCACGTTTACGCGTTATTATGTATAAAGTAGCGAATCAGATGCAGGTTTGGAGGGGTTGTGATGTTGCGCCGCAGCGTTTGGGCTATCAGCGCGCTTGCGCTCGGCTTTTCCACGGCACCGCTCGTGACGCAACCCGCCTCTGCGCAGATTGCAGATCTCGCGCGGGCCGACTGCGCCAGGTTCAACATGCTTCCGCTGCCGGAGCGCCGCCAGTTCGGCCTCTGGCTGCACGGCTACTACACCGGCGCGGCGCAGCGCCCGTCGCTCGAAATCGCGCAGCTGGAGGGCGCCATCTCGGCCATCGTGCAGGAGTGCGGCGAGCATCCGGACCGCCCTCTGCTGGGCGCAGAAACGGGAGCGACGCTGCGCGGGGATCATCCAATCGAGCCACTTGCCGACGGCCGAATCGTGATCGAACCGCAAAGCGAAGCCGGCGCGGCTCGCGTCGTCCCCGGGGAGCGCCCGCGCCCGGAGTGACGGGAGAAGCCGCCGACCCTCGTCAGCCTCCGGTCAGCTCGTCGATGCGGCGCTGGAGCTGCGCGATCGTGCCCTCGAGTTCGCGAATATGCTGGCGGAGCCCGGCCTCCACCGTGTCGTCGTCGGAAACGCCGCCGTGTTCGTCGTGACCGTCGAGATAGGCGACGCCGCAGAAATCATCGTTGCGCCAGCACAGACGCACGCGCCGCTTCTGGTTACGCTGGGGGATGACGAGCTCGAATTCATCGGGCAGCGTCACGCCGCCGGAAACCTGCAACTTGGCCCCGCCGTCCGAAATGTTGCGGATCGTGCAATCGACCGTCACCTGCCCGTTCTTGTACGATATCCGCGCAGCCATGAAGGTCCGCATGCGATCCGAGCGGCGTCCATCGGTGGAATGAGGGGCTGATTGCATCGTGGCGCGACCTTTGACGGCAGGAACTCGGCGGCCAGGCGACTGCAGGGCCACGAGGCGCACCCTACCCGGCCTTCCCTGATGTTTCGTTAAATGCATCAACTTTTAATTATGCCGCAGCAGCGGTATACTCGGCTGACGTCATATCGGAGCTTGTCGAAGGGAAAACGGTCTGGCCATCCTATTGCGATGGCGCGGGCGACGGGACTCGAACCCGCGACCTCCGGCGTGACAGGCCGGCACTCTAACCAACTGAGCTACGCCCGCTTTCCAGTGCCGCTGTCGTGCGGCAGTGGCGGGGGTTTACGTCCAGCGCCCCTCCCTGTCAAGCGTCCCGAGCCGACAAAGTGAGGAATTCGTCGAGTCCGCGAAAGTTGGTCTGGCGGCACTCTCAGGAAGCACCCTGCAGGCGTCTCGGCTGAACCTTCGAAGGCGTGAGAAAACCCGTCGGCTCACACCGGAGGCGCGAGATCGAGCGCCGCAGCGCGCGCCTCGATATCGACGCGCTCGGGGCGCAGCAGCGCCAGCTCGCCATCCGCGCCGGGAGCAAAGCGCTGCACGTGGAAGTAGAGGTTCCCGGCCGCACCCATCACGGGAGAGGGTGCGGATATGATTCGCGTCTCGCCATATGCACCGATCCAGTCGATATGCCGGTGACCGTGCATGGCCACGATCCGCCGCCCCAGCGGGCGCAGCTGGCGGACGAACCAGCTGCCGTTGATCAGTGCCGTGCCGACGCGCGCGGAGAAGGGGGCCACGGAACTCGGATACTCGACGAGATGATGATGCAAAGCGACGATCCAGCGCGCCTCCGGAAACTGTCGCGTCGCCGCAAGCAGATCCTGCGCCTGGACGGCGGGGACCAGCCCGAGAGCGTTGGTGAAGGAAAAATGGGTTTCCGCATTCGAATTCAGCAGGACGACGCCGAGCCCGTCATTGGGACGGGGCGGCAGGATCATCGGGAAAAGATCGTCCCAGAGCCGACCCAGCTTCAGCGAGAGCAGGAAACTCCCGGTATCGGCGAATTCGCGCATCGCCGCCCGGTGCGGAGCGAGCGCGGCGGCGAGCGTCTTGCCGAAGTAGCCCGTCTCGCGATCGATGACCCGCACGCGGTCGCCCTGGACCGCCGCCATGGCCGACAGCATCCTCATTTCGCGCAGGCACTTGCCGGTGCCCGTCGGCAATTCGAGGCGCGCGGGGTTCGCGCGATCGACGACATTGAGATCATGGTTGCCCGGGAGGATCAGCGCCCGCTCGGCAAGGGCCGGATGCGCGGCCAGGGCATCGAAATACTCCGCCCATTCCGCAGAACGCCCGCAATCCGTCATGTCGCCGCTCATCAGGACGATATCGACGGGATTCTCCGCGTGAACCTGCTCCAGCCGCGCAAGCGCGCGATGCACCCCTTCATTGCCGCGCGGACCGGCGCGACCGCTCTCGAGCCGGAACTCGTAGCGGCTGCCGACGGCATGGAGATCCGACAGATGCGCAACGCGCCAGAGCCTTGCACCGGCCACCGGTTCGTCGAACTCACTGAAATCCCGCGGCTGCTCCATCGAGGCGTCGGCGAGGCTCCAGACCAGCGAGGCCGCCGCGAGGAAGATGCCGACCACGACCACGCTGTTGGCGAGGGTCGGTGCGATCATCCGCTGCGGCGAGCGCAGATCGGCGAGGTTGCCCTCCCAGCGCGTCGCCGGCCACACGGCGTAGACCGCCCACAGCGCCAGCCCGCAAAGCAGCAGCCCGGCGGCGGCGGTGGCGGTGGCGCGAAGCCGCGCCCTCCCCCGGGGACCGAGCCCTGCCGGCGCGAGCCGTTCGCCCAGATGGCGCAGCCCCTCGCGGAAGAGGACGTAGCCGGGCTGCACGACGAGCGACGTCAGCGACCAGAAGCTCCGCTCCGTAGCCCGAAACAGAGGCCGCCCGCCGAACCACGCGGCCGCGATCACCAGAACAAGCGAAATCAGGGGCACGAAACCCATCACGAGCGATCCCACCCGCCGCGAGAGCAGGCCGTACCACCCGGTGGCGAGCAGCGGCGCGAGGCCCAACAGCACCGCCGGAAAGACGATCATGATCAGGCCCGCCAGCGCGAGCTTGAGCAGGTTGATCTCGACCAGCATGCTGCCTGCAATGGCGAGCAGCGAACGGTGGCGCGGGCTGGACGTATCGTCCTCCACATCGCCGCCGCGGGGGTCGATCGTGAATTTTCGAGGGTCTGTCGGCGGGCCTGTCGGCGGGTCTGTCGGCACTTGGCGATCCATTCTCCTTCAGTGCGAGCCTGACGGATTGGACGCTGCGGGGCAATGCAAAAGACGAGAGCTTCGCGCGATGTGCTTCAAAAGTCCGTCGCGGCGGCCTACCTGCGATCGGTTTCTGCGGCTGCGGGCTGGGAAGCGTAGGATTCCTGCGGAATGACGCAGGCGACACCTTCCGCGACCATGGAGCTGCGAACGAGTTCCTGCGGCTCCGTTCCCGGACAGAGCTGGAGCGCCAGCCGCACGGGAACCTGCATCATGACAGCGCCGAATCCAACCGTCACGAGCGCGTCCTGGTCGAGCCCGTTCTGGTCGAGCATCTCCTCGACCATCATGCCGGGCTCCACCGCCTGAGCAACGGCGAGCGGCGTCCAGAGGACGGCGAAGGAGGCGGCGAGCGCGACGTTGTACAAACGCATGATTTTCATGACGAATTCCCAGCGGTCCCTGCGACCCTGAACCAACGTCGTCGCATGCCGCGAGTTCCACGCGACGCAGCTTACCGTGAAACAACGCCCTGAAAATCTCGGCGTGGGCCCCTGCCACACTCCGGACGCCGCGCGGCATCCATCTGTCAGGCCGCGGCCTCGCTGCGGGGGGCTTCCGCAGCTCTCGCCGCCGGAACGAGCGGGGTCGCGTGCCGCCTCGGCATCTGCGCCAAACGGTCGAAGCTCGCGGTATCGGAGTACACGGCGAGCTTCTCCGGCCGCTCCAGCGCGTCGAGCGCTTCGTCGAGGCTCGACGCCGCAGCGACCCGCGCCGCGCCCACCACGAGTGCACCATCAATGCTGCGCGCGGTTTCCGGCGCGCGCGGCGGCAGGTTCTTGCGGTGGAAGGCGAGGAGCGCCGGGTCCGCGCTCAGGCGCAGGCAACCGCGCTGCGAGCCGGCGAGCAGCGCGGTGAATTCGTCCGCCGCACGCCGCGCTGCGACGTGAATGGCCGGCTCATCGCGTTCCTCGGGGATCATGAGAAGCCCCAGGCGCCGCCAGGCCAGGCCGAACTTCCGCGAACTCGTGGCGGCGGAAAGCGGAACAGCGATCACCAGCCCCAGGATGGCGGGACTCATCCAGGCGAGGAGCGCCGGCGAGACGAGGTAGGCGCTGACGCCGAGCGCCACGCCGAACAGGCTGTGGTAGCGATGCCTGCGCACGATCTCGGCGAAGGGGATCGTCCCGTCCGCCCGACGCTGGTTGCCCCACCCCGAATCGCGACCGATCAGGATGTTCTGCACCGCCAGCGACTGGATCACCATCATGATCGGCGCGAGCAGCGCGGCAAGGATGCTCTCGAAGACGAGGCTCGCGCTCGCCCGCAGCGCACCGCCGGATCCGCGCCGGAGCCTGCGGTCGCACAGCGTGTGGGCGAGGCCGAGGAACTTGGGCGCAAACAGCATCGCCATCGTCGCGATGAAGAGCTGCGTGGCGCGCTCGAAATCGATCACCGGCCAGGTCGGGAAGAGCTGCCATTCCTGCGTGAAGTATTCCGGACGGATGAAATGCGCCTGGAGCGCCAGAAGCAGCCCGGCGCACAGGAACATCAGCCAGATCGGCGAGGCGAGATACGACATGATCCCCATGCCGAAATGCATCCGGCTGACGAAATCGAAGCCGCGCGCTCCAACCACCTTGGCGTGCTGGAGATTGCCCTGGCACCAGCGCCTGTCCCGCTGCGCGAGGTCGATGAGGCTGGGAGGGCTCTCCTCGTAGGAACCTCCCAGCGTCGGCGCGATGGCGATGTCCCAACCCGCGCGGCGCATGAGGGCGGCTTCGACGAAGTCGTGGCTGAGGATGTGCCCGCCGAAGGGCTTGCGCCCCCGGAGGTGCGGCAGGCCCGCGGAGCGCGCAAAGGCCTGTGTCCGCAGGATGGCGTTGTGCCCCCAGTAATTGCCTGCCATGCGCGACCAGACCGCCAGCCCCGTGGCGATCGTCGGGCCGTAGACGCGGCCGGCGAATTGCTGGAGCCTGGCAAAGAGCGTTTTGCCGCCGACGAGCAGCGGCACCGTCTGGAGCAGGCCGAGGCGGGGGTTTCGCTCCATGGCGAGCGCCATCGAGACCAGCGTTTCCGGCTCCATGGTGCTGTCGGCGTCGAAGACGACGAAGTTCGGATAGGCCCGCCCGAAGCGCGTCACCCATTCCGCGATGTTGCCGGCCTTGCGGTCGGTGTTGAAGCGCCGGTGCCGATAGAAGATGCGGGCTGCGGGCGTGGCGCGGGCGATTGCGGCGCAATAGCAGGCCTCCTCCTCCACCCAGAAATCCGCGTCGTTGCTGTCGCTCAGGACGAAGACGTCGAACATCTCCCGCGCGCCGATGGCCGCGAGTCCTTCCGCCGTGGCCACCGCGGTCCCGAAGATCGTCGCGGGATCCTCGTTGTAGGTCGGGATCAGGATGGCGGTCCGGGACGTCGGCAGCGGCGGCGGGCTCTCATCCTGCCGCAGGGGGAGGCGGACGAAACCTCGCCCGGTGCGGAGCGCGACGAATCCGGCGAGCGATGTCGCGAAGGCGAGCGATATCCACGAGATGCTCAGCACGAAACAGGCGAGCATCCAGATCTTCAGCGGCGTCAGGCCGCCGACGGCGAGGACCGCGTGCATTTCGTACGTGAAGAGTGCCGCAATCAGAGTGGCGCCCCCCAGCACGACGATGCGCAGGAACGTGCCCGCATTGTCGGGCTTCGGCTCGATGCTCGGCGAGGGCGCACGCGCGAGGTCCTGCACGGGCATGGCGAGGCGCGCCTCCGCCGGGAGAGCGGCTGCCCGATCGACCAGGCGGGCCAGGTCCGGCCGCTGGAAGGACGTGGCCGGCCTGCGGCGGGAAGCGGCCGGCTTGCGGTGGGAAAGGGAATGCATCACGCCGTCCATCGGAATGTCCAAACTTCGGAAACGACCGCGCCGCCGCGGGTCAGGGTGCAACGCAGGTCGGTCGGATCGGGAACGTCCGGCCCAAGCTCGAAACTGACGCGGTAGGCGTCGCTTTGCGGATTGTACTGCAGCACCGGAGCCTCGAGTCGGTCCGCGCCGACATTGACCTGCGCCACGATTTCATCGGCTGCGACTCCCTCGGCCGCAGCTTCCTCGCGCAGCCCGCTCGCATCGAATTCGACGACGACCACCCGGTTCACGATCGACCGCTGCGGCATGCCCGCACCGGCGAGCCCGATCATGGTGCGGCGGACCTTGGCCACCGGATTGTCCAGCGGCGTCTGGTCGCCCCAATGCAGGCGGTAGGTGAAAGGATAGGCCTCCCCCGCCATCAGGGCCTGCGCCGGACGCCAGAAGGCCACGATGTTGTCGTGCGCTTCGGAATCCGTCGGGATTTCCACGAGGATCACCGCCCCGCCCCCCCAATCGCCGACCGGCTCCACCCACAGGCTCGGCCGCATCTCGTAGCGCGCCTCGAGGTCGTGGTAGTTCCGGAAGTCCCGCTCCCGCTGCATCAGGCCAAAGCCCTTCGGCTGGTCGTCGACGAAGGCGCTGATCTGCAGGGCCTGCGGGTTGATCACGGGACGCCAGAGCCGCTCGCCGCGGCCGTTCCAGATCAGCAGCCCATCGGAATCGTGCACCGCGGGGCGGAAATCATCGACTCCGACCCGGTCGTGCGCGGCGAAATAGAACATGCTGGTCAGAGGCGCGAGCCCGACCTTGTCCATGGCCTCGCGCGGAAACAGCGTCGCCTCCACGTCCATGATCGTCGTCGGCCCCGGCTGCAAGGTGAAGCGATAGGCCCCCGTGGTGCTCGGGCTGTCGAGCAGGGCGTGGACGACGATCGAACGCGCGCCAGGCTGCGGTTGCTCGATCCAGAACTCGCGGAAGAAGGGGAATTCCTCGCCCGATCGGTCCGCCGTGGCGATGGCGAGGCCGCGGGCCGACAGCCCGTAATTTTGCCCGGCCGCGACGCCGCGAAAATAGGTCGCGCCCTGGAAGACCGCGAATTCGTCGCGATAATCGTCGCGGTTGATGTGCGAATGCAGTCTGAAACCCGCAAAGCCCGGCGCTTCCTCCGCTTCCGGCGGCGTCTCGATGAGCGGGCCGTATTCGAACAGGTCGGGCGTGAACAGGATCGGGCGGGTGATCCCCTCGGCGACGAGGTTGACCGTCACGGGGCTCTCGTAGACGCTGCCGAGGTGGAAGAACTGCGCCTCGAAGCCGAGATCGTCATGCTGCCAGAGGGCCGCATCCGCGCGGTAGCGGATATTGCGGTACTGGTCGTAGTTGAGGCTCTTCAACGCATCCGACACGACCGCGGCCGGCGGCTCGAAGCCCGCCTGCGCCAGGGCATGCGCCTTCTGGCGCACCATGTCGGCATGGAAGTCGCCGCCCGCCCCCAAAGACGGCTTCACGCCTCCTCCGCCGCTTTCGGCCATTGCCTGATCAGCGAGAGGATTTGCGAGGCCGGCCAGAGACATGGCGGCGCTCAGCGTCAACATGGAACGACGCGTCAGCAACATTTGGGGGCGAGCCTCCGGAAGGGATCGAAAAGGGGGATGCAGTCGGAAAAGTCTCTATCCGCTGTTCCCGCGACAAGAATATGGCCTGGGTAAATTTTCCCTCAGCAGCGACCGCCCTTTTTAGACATGTCATCAACGCCAAGGCGGAACAGTTGTTCCCGCACTGCAATATCACGACCTGCGGCGACCAGGCTGCTGAATCTTTGGGCAGATTCTGTTCCCGGGCGAAGAAGCGACGGCGAAAAAAATGGCGCGCTGGAGATTTCAAATCTACGATGCCGGCGCTCAATCACCAGCCGAGGACCCCATGATCGACACCGCCGCCGCTGCCGCCCGCCTCCTGCGCGAGCACGACGAACGGGCCACGTTCAGATCAATCCGGGAGGCCTTTCCCTTCGAGGACATCGGGGTCTCCTACGACATCCAGCGTGAGTTTGTGAAACGGCTCTGCGCGCGCGAGGGCTGCGGCGCCGTCGGTTACAAGATCGGGCTGACATCCGCGCGCATGCAGGCCATGTGCGGCATTCCGCATCCCATCGGCGGTCAGATCCTGGAAAGCCGGGTGCATCGCTCCGGCGCACGGGTGGCGCTGTCGCAGCACCTGCGTCTCGGCGTCGAATGCGAGATCGCGGTTCGTCTCGGCCGTAACATCGACGCCGGCTCCCTTCCCGCGACGATCGCAGAACTGTCGGGCGCAGTCGCAGCCGTCGCCCCCGCATTCGAACTGATCGAGGACCGAAACGCCGATTACACGGCGCTCGACATGCTCACCATCGTCGCCGACAATTCGTGGAACAGCGGCATCGTTCTCGGCGAGTTCCGCGAAAGCTGGCCCGATCTTGGGGCCGTCGAGGGGATCGTGGAGGTCAACGGCGCGGCGGTCGATCGCGGCTTCGGGCGCGACGCGCTGGGGCATCCGTTCGAGCCGCTCCTCTGGCTCGCCCGCCACCTCGTGCATCGCGGCGAAGCGCTGTCGGCCGGCGACATCGTCATGACGGGCAGCCTCGTCCCCACGCGTTTTCCGGCTGCGGGAGACCGCTATCGATTCTCGCTGGAAGGGCTGGGTCAGGTCGAAGCCGGCTTTGCCGAATAAGACAGGAGAACGAACATGGATCTCGGACTTGCCGGCACGCGCGCCATCGTCTGCGGCGCGAGCAAGGGCCTCGGCTATGCCTGCGCCCGCTCGCTCGCGGTCGAGGGGGTCGCGGTGACGATCGTCGCACGCCATGCGGAAACGCTGGAACCCGCCGCGCAGGAACTCCGTCGCGAGAGCGGCGCGCATGTCGCCTGGGTGGCGGCAGACGTTGCCACCGATGCCGGCCGCGCCGCCATTCTCGAGGCCTGCCCCTCCCCCGACATCCTGATCAACAACGCCGGCGGCCCGCCGCCCGGCGATTTTCGCGACTGGGAGCGGGAGGACTGGCTGAAGGCGATCGACGCCAACATGCTCGCGCCGATCTTCCTGATCCGCGCGGTGGTGGACGGGATGATGGAGCGCGGCTTCGGGCGCATCCTCAACATCACCTCGATGGCCGTGAAGGCGCCGATCCCGATCCTCGGCCTCTCCAACGGCGCCCGCGCGGGGCTGACCGGCTTCGTGGCGGGGCTGGCGCGCGAGACAATCGCGCGAGGAGTGACGATCAACAACGTGCTTCCGGGCATGTACCTGACGGACCGCCTCAAGGGCACGATCGAGAGCTGGGCCCGGGCCGAGGGACGCAGTCCGGAAGAGGCCGCCGCGAGCCGACAGGAGGGCATCCCGGCAAGGCGCTTCGGCGAGCCGGGCGAGTTCGGCGATCTCTGCGCCTTCTACTGCAGCCGGCAAGCCGGCTACATCACCGGCCAGAACATCCTGACCGATGGCGGGCACTATCCGGGGACGTTTTGACGCGCAGACGTCATGGGGGGAGCTGACCGGCAAATTATCAACGCGGTTCTGCCCTGCCCGTTCTTCTCCCTCCCCTCAGGGGAGGGCCGGGGTGGGGTAGGCCGCGAGAGCGGCCTCCCGCGCGCGCGACTGCACGAAGCGTCTCAGATCCTGTACGCCCAGTTTCTTCTGCACGCCCCTTCGCGCTGCGCGCGAATACCCCACCCTTGATCCCTCCCCTGAGGAGAGGGAAAACGCGGAGTTGGGTCCCATCGACTAACTTGATGACCCGGAACGGAGTGGAGCCCTCAGCCCGAGCCCGGCACCGCGGCTCCGTAGATCACGATGCTCGCGCCAAGCTCCGGTCGCCCCTCGAGAAAGGCCGCGATTTCGACGATGCTTCCGCGGGTGATTGCGGCTGTGGGGAGCGAGACCTCGGAGGCGACGAGCGCGGGGGTGTGCGGGTCGAGCCCGTGGGCGAGGAGCTTGGACGTCAGCGCGGCAAAGGTCGCCTTCCCCATGAAGACGCAGGTCGTGGCGTTCGCGTCCGCCAGCGCAGCGATGTCGAGATCGGGGGGCAGCGCGCCATCGACGTCGTGCCCGGTGACGAACTGCACCCGCCGCGCCACGCCCCGCTTGCTCAGCGAAAAGCCGGCGAACGCCGCAGCCGCCGTCGCGGAGGTGACGCCGGGGACGATCTCGAACGGGATCCCCGCCTCCCGCGCCGCCTCGATCTCCTCGTCGAGCCTCCCGAAGATCGTCGGATCGCCGGACTTCATCCGCACCACCCGCTTGCCCATCCGGGCATAGGCCACCATCAGGCGGCTGACCTGCGACTGCTTGGGCGAAACCCGCCCCGCACGCTTGCCGACGGCAATCAGCTCGGCACCCGGACGGACATGCTTGAGCAGCGGGCCGCTCGCGAGATCGTCGAAGAGCACGACATCCGCGGCGCTCAAGCGCTCGACCGCGCGCAGGGTCAGGAGATCGGGATCGCCCGGCCCCGCTCCGACAAGGGAGATATGCCCGTGTTTGTCCTGCTGGTCGCTCGCGCTCATGATCTCTCGCCTGCCGCAGCGCCGATGAGGTGGAAGAAGGAGCCCGTGACGAGGCCCCGCCGCGAGCCCGTTTCGGCAACGGTCGTGCCGTTTGCGTCGGAAACGTCGGCGAGCGGCTCGTCGGGCTGATCGAGGATGGTGGTGTAGTGGAATTCGTGCCCGCGCAACACCGCCTCAGCCTCGAAGCCCGGGATCACGGAGCGCAGCCGCGCCACCCGGTAACCCAGATGCATCGAGCGCCTGGCGAAGGATGTTTCGAGCCCGAGCAGCCCGGTCATCGCATGTCGCTCCCCCTGCGCATCCACCAGCCCGGCACCGAGCACCATGTACCCCCCGCATTCGCCGTGGACCGGGCGCGTGCGCGCGAACTCCGCGAGCCCCGCCTTGAAGCGAGAGGCTGCGGCGATCCGCCCGGCGTGAAGCTCGGGATAGCCTCCGGGGAGCCAGGCGACATCGCAGGAGGCGTCCGGCGGCTCGTCCGCGAGCGGCGAGAACGGCAGGATCTCCGCGCCAGCAGCGCGCCAGATCGCGACGAGATGAGGATAGACGAAACTGAACGCGACATCCTGCGCCAGCGCGATACGCTGCCCCGGCGGTCGCAGATCGACCCGCGCGGAGGCCGCCGGCATCTCGCGCAGCGGCCGGGCGAGCGCCTGCACCGCATCGAGATCCACATGCGCCTCGACGAAATCCGCCAGAGCTTCGAGCCGCGCCTCGAGATCGGCGTGATCGCCCGCCTGGACGAGACCGAGATGGCGCTCGGGCAGGACGAGATCGGGGCGCTTGGGAAGCACGCCCAGCACCGGCAGTCCCGCCTTCTCCATGCCGACCCGGATCAGCGCCTCGTGGCGCGGGCTGGCGACCCTGTTGAGCACGACGCCTGCGATGGAGATGTCCTCGCGATATCGCGCGCAGCCCAGCGCCAGCGCCCCCGCCGATTGCGCCTGTCCGGACACGTCGAGCACGAGGACCACGGGCCAGCCGGTGAACGCGGCCATGTCCGCATTCGAGCCGTCTCCCAGCGCGCCGGGCCGCGCCACCCCGTCGAAAAGCCCCATCGAGCCTTCCGCCAGCGCCAGATCGGCTCCCTCGCACATATCCAGCACATAGCCGAGATCGTCGCCCGAGAGCGCCCAGGAATCGAGATTGTACGAGGCCCTGCCGGCTGCGGCTGCGTGAAATGCAGGATCGATGTAATCCGGGCCGCACTTGAACGGCTGCACCCTCCGCCCCCGCCGCGACAGGGCGCGCAGGAGGCCAAGCGTCAGCGTCGTCTTGCCGGAGCTCGATTTCGGCGCGGCGACGATCAATCCGGGAAGGCGTCCGGCCGTTGGCGAACTCATCGCACATTCTCCTGACAAAGCGCGGGGGGGACCTTATAAGCCATTTGATGAACGAGGAACGCCCCGTCACTCGCCCCGTCAATCTCCTGCGCCGCGGCTGGACCACGGGAAGCTGCGCCACGGCTGCGACCCGCGCCGCATTCGAAGCGCTCGTCACGGGCCTTTTCCCCGATCCCGTCGAGATCGCGATCCCGAACGGCGCGCGCATCGCCTTCACGCTCGCCATGCACGATCTCGGCGATGGCTGCGCCAGCGCGGGTGTCGTCAAGGATGCGGGAGACGATCCCGACGTGACCCATGGCGCGCTGGTCATGGCGACCGTACGCCTCAACGCGCCGGGAGAAGGGATCGTCTTCAGGGCCGGTCCCGGCGTCGGCACCGTGACCCGCGCCGGGCTGCCCCTGCCGCCCGGCGAACCCGCGATCAACCCCGTCCCCCGCGCCATGATGGTCCAGACCATCGAGGAGGCGGCGGCACGGCTGGGCGTGCCTGCCGACGCGATCGTCGAGATCTCGATCCCGGGCGGCGAGGAGATCGCGAAGAAGACGCTGAACGGCAGGCTCGGGATCGTCGGCGGGCTGTCGATCCTCGGCACGCGCGGGATCGTCATCCCCTTTTCCTGCTCGGCCTGGATCCACTCGATCCATCGCGGCATCGACGTCGCGCGCGCAGCCGGGCTGACGCATGTGGCAGGCTCCACGGGCAACACCTCCGAACTCGCCATCGCGCGGCTCGACGGGCTCCCCGAGATCGCCCTGATGGACATGGGCGATTTCGTCGGCGGCATGCTGAAATACATGCGAAAGAACCCCATCCCCCGCGTCACCATCGCCGGCGGTTTTGCCAAGATGGTGAAGCTCTCGCAGGGGCTGATCGACCTGCATTCGCGCTCCGGCACCGTCGATCTGCAGCATTTGGCGGGGATCGCGCAGGAGGCTGGTGCCCCCCCCGCGCTCGTCGCCGAGATCCCAGGGATGAATTCCGCCCTCGAAGCGCTGCAGCGGGCGCAAGTTGAGGATATCGACATTGCGCGCATCGTCGCGGACAGGGCCGTCGCCACTGCGGTCAAGCTCGTGCGGGGGGCGGATATCGCCGTCGATGTCGCGGTTTTCGATCGCCAAGGTGCGCTACTCGCCCGAAGCCGGGTTTTCTGACCGGAAACGCCGGTGATACCCGCCGTCATAGAGCGCGCTGTCGCGGAAATCCCGCGCATCGAGCACGCGCCCGACGATGATCAGCGCCGTGCGCTCGGCCGGGTCGCGCGCGTGGATCTCCTCGATCGTCGCCAGCGTGCCGCGCAGGATGCGCTCGTCGGGCCAGCTCGCGCGGTAGACGATGGCGATCGGCGCGTCGCGTCCGTAATGCGGCGTAAGCTTGGCCACGACATCCGACAGCACATGGATCGACAGGTGGATCGCAAGCGTCGCCCCGGTTGCCGCATAGACCGCCAGATCCTCGCCCGCCGGCATGGCGGAAGCGCGCCCGGAGGTGCGGGTGAGCACGAGCGTCTGCGCGACTTCCGGCAGGGTGAGTTCGCAGGCGAGGCTCGCTGCAGCCGCGGCGAAGGCGGGCACGCCGGGGGTGACCGTGAAGGGGATGCCCAGTTCGCGCAGACGGCGGATCTGCTCGCCCATGGCGCTCCAGACGGAGAGATCGCCCGAATGCAGCCGCGCCACGTCCTTCCCCGCCTCGTGCGCGCGGGCGAATTCCGCTGCGATCTCGTCGAGATCGAGGGGGGCCGTATCGACGATGCGCGCGCCCTGCGGACAATGCGCGATGATCTCGCGCGGCACCAGCGAGCCGGCATAGAGGCAGACCGGGCAGCGCGCCACGAGATCGCGCCCGCGCACGGTGATCAGATCGGGAGCGCCCGGCCCTGCGCCGATGAAATGGATGGTCATGCCGAATCCTTCATGAAAGTGGCCGCAGCCGCCGTCGCCGTGCCGTCGGCGGAGACGATGCGGGCAACGAGCAACTGCGCATGTGCGCCAGCCCCAGCGATTGCCGCAGCCTCGCAGACGCAGCCGACGCCGCGATATCCCGCGACCACCGCCGAGCGGGTCGCTGTCCCCGCATCAGCCGCTCGAAGTGCTTCGGGCGAAATCGGCGCGATGGCGAGGTCGAGTTCCAGCGCCGCCTCGCAGAGCGCCGATGCCTGCGCCCTGTCGGCGGGGACGGCGAGCATCCGCGCCCCCTCCCCTGCGGCGAGAACGACCGCCCGCACCGCCTCGACGATCGACGCCACTGGCGCTTTCTCGCGAAAGCCGACGCCGACGACGCAGCCGCTCGCTATCCCGCTCACTTGACCACGCTCCACTGCATCACCGGCATTGCCGGCCGCCAGCCTTGCATGTCGCCCACCGGGCTCGCACGGGTGATCGCGATGCGCAGGAGCGCGCCGCCGTGGCGGGCCTGCCGGGCGAGCAGCAGCGCCTCGGTCTCCAGCGTCACGCCGTTGACGACGAGCCGCCCACCGTCGGGCAGCGCCTCCCAGATCGCATCCATGAGGCCGGGGGCGGTGGCTCCGCCTCCGACGAAGACGGCATCCGGGCGCGGCAAGCCCTGCAGCGCTTCGGGTGCACTCCCCTGCCGGAGCAGCAGATGCGGGACGCCGAGCGCATCCGCGTTGCGACCGACGCGCTCCAGCCTGTCGGGGCGCTCCTCGATCGCGACGGCGCGGTTCCCGGGATGGGCGAGCAGCCATTCGATGCCGATCGACCCCGCCCCCGCGCCGATATCCCAGAGCAGCTCGCCTCCGCGCGGCGCGAGGCTCGAAATCGTCATCGCCCGGATCTCGCGCTTGGTGAGCTGGCCGTCGCTCTCGAAATACTCGTCCGGAAGCCCAGAGGAGAGCGGGATGATGCGCGCGCCCGGCTCCGCGAGCGCCAGGATTCCGACGGCGAGGGGTGCACAAGCCTCGATGCCCCCGCATTCATCGGCTCGCAGCGTGCGCAGGCGCTCGCGGGGGCCGCCCAGCGCCTCGAGGGTGGTCACCTGCGATGGCCCGAAGCCGAACTCGCCCATCAGCGTCGCGAGTTCGCCGAGCGCCGCCGCGTCGCGCAGGAGGACGATCAGCCGCGCGCCGGGGCGCAGATGCGGGCGCAGCAGCGCGAGCGGGCGGGAATGCAGCCCCAGCGTCACGCATTCCTCCAGACGCCAGCGCAGACGCGACGCTGCCCAGCCGAAGGTCGAGACGTTGGGAATGACGCTCATCTCCGACGCCGGCACATGCTCGGCGAGAACCGCCCCCACCCCGTGCCAGAACGGATCGCCCGAGGCGAGCACCGCCACCTTGCGTCCGCGCAGGGCGAGGAGCTG
>Ga0208490_100168_pt1 | contig 53290 bp, 49 predicted proteins | sample SubbioAug_CSWold_FD_184818 | JGI IMG/M metagenome (GOLD analysis project Ga0208490, IMG submission 184818) | Serpentinite rock and fluid subsurface biosphere microbial communities from McLaughlin Reserve, California, USA - CR11Aug_CSWold (SPAdes) | ecosystem: Environmental > Terrestrial > Deep...
AAGAATACATTTTCACACCCATAAATGGAAACACATGGATTTAGTCCTGTGGATAAGTTATCCACAGGCGCAAGTTATTCACAATTCGAAATCTAGGATGAATATCCCCTTGTATTTAATAACCATTAAAGTGATGAAACAAGTAGAGAATTTAAACAAAAAGCACCCTTAACTTATAATTTTTTAGTTAAGCTAGAAGAAAGGAAAAATGGCCATTAAAAAAAACCTGCTCTAGAGCAGGTTTTTTTAATGGGAGTGTCGCAGGTTTTTTCTAAGCCTTGCCTCAGTGACTTCCATCGATCACTTTAATTCCTTTGCTTTCAATGCTGTTTTTTATGTTCTCCCAAAATGGGCATTTAGGAGTGTCGTTATTTTTTGTCTTGATGCAGGTACTTAGATGCACTGCCTGTAAGCCGTACTTTAATAACTTGTCTACTAAGCGGGGAACCCGGCGTCCTGGGCAGCCTCCGCAGGTAAAAAAGCCAACTAGATGGGTATCTTGGTCATAATTTGAAAAAGTCGACTTTCTTTGGGAAAAAGAAGCTAAACATCCACCACCGGGACATATTTCGGAAACAGTTTCGCAGCGGACAATGGCAATTGCTTTCTTTTCTTCCATAACACTTCCATCCTTATCCCTAGTTTATTAAGGTTATTGTGACATACATTTACTGGCAATTATGTGACAACTATCACCACAATAATTTTAATTAATAGTAAATACTGAAGGGGAATTGGATAAATTTATATTATGCAAAATTGCATTTAGTTTAAAGGAAAAACAGTTTCTGCTGGCGAATAATTATAGAAGTTAAACTAGTCAGGAGGTGGTTATGTTGGCTGGAGAAATGACAGCGTGTAATACTAACCAGTATTTGAATCAACAGCATACTGCCGGTGAAGCTTTTCAAATTTTGCGAAGCTGTAATCTTTTTTCCATACCTGTATTAGATAAAATATTAAGAGTAGTTGGCGTTGTTTCCAGGGAAATTTATTTTCAGGGGACAAGTGAAATAGACTGGTTTCAGCCGGTGACAGGATTGATGAGCGATAGCTTTAAAGTAGTAAAAACAAACGACTTTACTAGTGATCTATGGGAGGATAAGTCTTTAAATTATGTGGTGCTGTTAAATGACAAAAATCTTCCTGGGAGTGTTGTTTCCAGAGAACAGTTCAATATGAGCCAGTTGGAAAAGTACCGGCAAAAAGTAAAGCAACTGGAGGGTATGTTGGATTCATCCCATGTGGGAATTGTGGCTATTAATGAAGAAGGTAAAATAATTTATTTTAACCAGGCAGCAGAGCAAATTGTTTGGCGAAAAAAGGAAGAGGCCCTTGGCAGGCATCTGTCCCAAGTAATTATTCCCCAGGGTTTGCTAGAGGTTTTACTTGGGGGGGAAGCCCAGTTGTGCCATAAGTTTTCCATTGAATATTCCAGTCAAGTGCGTACCTATTTGACCCACCGGACACCCATTATGGACAATGGCAAGGTGATAGGAGCAGTTGGAGTATTTCAGGATATCTCTGACATAGAAAGTATTTCAGAAGAACTGTCGGTGGTAAAACAGTTGAACAGTGAACTGGAAACTATTATTGAAGCATCTTATGACGGCATCTTAGTTGCAAATAGTGAGGGGATTGCCCTTAGGGTAAATAATGCTCTGAAACGGTTGCTTTCCATAAGTACAGACCAAATTATGGAGCAAAGCTTGTTTGGCAAGGAATCGGGGGAAAAGCTGACTGGTACCATCGTTGAACAAGTGACAAAAAAGAAAAAAACAATCAATTCAGTTGTCAGCTCCCGGGGGAGACAGTTGATGCTAACGGGTAATCCCGTTGTAAACAATAGTGGTGAAATAGAGCGAGTAGTTATCAATATAAGAGATATGACGGAATTAAATACACTGCGATTGGAACTGGAGCAAACAAAGGAACTTACTGAACGCTATCAATCTGAATTAAGCGAGTTGAAAGCAAAGCTCTCCCAGCAGCAGGGAATAGTAATTAACTCCAAATCTATGCAGAAAACCCTGGATTTAGCTGTTCGGGTCAGCCAGGTTGACTCCACAGTGCTGATTCTGGGAGAATCAGGTGTAGGCAAAGAAGTAATAGCCAAGGTGATTCATAATAACAGTAAAAGAGTTAAAGGACCATTTATTAAAGTTAACTGCGGGGCTATTCCGGAGAACCTATTGGAATCGGAATTATTCGGTTATCAGTCGGGAGCATTTACTGGGGCCAGCAAGGATGGCAAGCTGGGGATGTTTGAACTAGCCCATCATGGGACTCTTTTCCTGGATGAAATAGGGGACTTGCCGCTGCAATTACAGGTGAAGCTTTTGCGAGCCATCCAAGATAGAGAAATTAATCGGGTAGGCGGCGAAAAACCCATAAAAATTGATGTAAGAATACTAACAGCTACCAATAAGGATTTAAGTGAAATGGTAGAGCAAGGGAAGTTCAGGGAGGACCTGTATTTCAGGCTAAATGTTATTCCCATCAATATTCCTCCCCTGCGGGACAGAAAAGAGGAAATTATCCCGCTGATTAAAAAGTTTCAGGAAAAGTTCAGCAACGCTTATCAGTTAGAAAAGGAATTTTCTCCGGAATCAATGGAGGCTTTGCTGATTTACAGTTGGCCAGGGAATGTGCGGGAATTGGAAAACGTAGTGGAAAGGCTGATTGTTACCTCTCCAGGACAGAGAATAGGCTTAGAGGACCTGCCCAGTAATATCAGTGAAGGGCAAAACAATATTCGACCTATGGTAATAGTTAGGGGAATACTGCCTTTGAAGAAAGCATTATTAGAAGTGGAGAAGCAGTTGCTGGATAAGGCGATGGAGCGCTATGGCAGTGCCTATAAGGCGGCAAAAATCCTGGGGGTAAATCAGTCCACTATTAGTAGGAAACTAGCCAAAATTAAACCAAAAGATTAGAAGTTAGCAAGGCATTGATATGATATAATCCTACAGTCTGCTATGCAATTACACAAGCAAGTTATGCACAAATGCATAGGTTATTTAAATTGGCCAAGCAACATAGTCTAATAACAGAAATAAAGGGGACTAGTTATTGCTGTTGTGGCAGGGTTTAAGAGTTTGCTGAAAAAATTTGCCATTCCCTTGGAGTTGGCATTTTTTTTGCAAGTTTAAATTACAAGAATTTTATCTTATTTTCAACCAAAAAAATTAGGAGGTTTTAAAAATGCAATTTGGATTAACAGAAGAACAAAAAATGCTCCAGGATATGGCGAGAAAGTTTGCTGAAAAGGAAATACTGCCGACGTTGGAGGACGATGAGAAAAATCATCGGTTCCGCCCGGATTTGGTGAAAAAGATGGCGGAGTTAGGATTCTTTGGCTGTGCTGTTCCCGAAGAATATGGTGGCAATGGTTTTGGTTTTCTGGAGTCTGTAATTATTGCTGAGCAAATTGCCAAAGTAAGCGCCTCCTGGCGATTGCCCTTTAATATGCAAAATCTAGGTCCGGCAGTTACAGTGAATAAGTTTGGCACCGAAGAACAAAAAGAAAAATTTATCCCCGATTGGGTTAACGCCGATTCCTTGGGATTTTTTGCCATCACTGAACCTAACTCAGGTTCTGATGTGGCAGGAATGACAACCACCGCAACTGACAAAGGTGACCACTGGGAGCTAAACGGCCAGAAGATGTGGATTTCCAATGCTCAGGTAGGGGACTGGGGATTAGTCTATGCATACACAGACAGAAGCCAAAAATATAATGGCATGACATGCTTTGTTGTGAATTTAAAGGAAACAGAAGGCTGCATAACTAACCCTATTGAGACTAAACTAGGCTTACACTGTGCACCCACCGGCGAAATCGCTTTTGATGGTGCTAAGATTCCTAAGGATTCAGTATTGGGAAAAGTAGGGGAAGGATTTAAGATTTGTATGTTCCAGCTAAACAATACCAGGACTGGTTGTTCTGCCGGAGCTTTAGGTATTGCCGGTGGGGCCTTGGACGCATCCATCAAATATGCCAATGAGAGACAGCAGTTTGGCAAAAAAATCGGCTCTTATCAGATGATTCAGGCTTCCATTGCTGAAATGGTTGCAGAACACGAGGCAGCCAAATTACTTGTTTACCAGGCAGCATGGTTAAAGGATCAGGGTTTGCCTAACCAGTACCAGACTTCAATCGGTAAGTATTACGCAGCAGAGGCAGCCGTTCATGCAGCTAACGAGACGATGAAAATATTTGGCTCCTACGGTTTCTCCACCGAATATCCAGCAGAGAGATTCTACCGGGATGCTAAGTCCCTTCAGGTGGTGGAAGGAACTAGCAATATCCAAAAGACAATTATTGCTGGAATCGCTCTGGGAGACGCTTCCAACAGATAGTGGGAAAGGGAGTTGTTAATCTCTAATTCATGGAAAGTATAAAAATTAACGCTAGATAGCCTATCTTAAATGAGATATAATAGCATTGTGTTGAAAAAACACAATGCTATCACTGGGAGGTGAGCAGCATAACTGACTTGGAATTGGTCTTTGAAATATTTTACAGCGGCATTTTAGGTGTATTCATAGTCATGATAATTTTAATGTTAGCGGTAATGGCTAGTTCAGCAATAATCCAATATTTTGAAAAACGTAGAAAAAACAACGTCGATACCGTAATTGAAGTACAAAAATCGACAAATGGTGGAGGGCGTTAACTATGGTGGAAGTGGTTAAAGGACTTATCTTTAACAGTGGATTTGTTTATCTTACGTTAGGGCAAGTATTCATGTGGATAATTGCCTTTGTGCTGATGTATTTAGCGATCAAAAAGAAATATGAACCGTTGCTGTTATTGCCAATCGCCTTTGGTATCTTGATGGTAAATCTTCCCATTACGGACCTCATGAAACCTGGAGACGGCCTTTTTTGGAAGTTTTATAGTGTTGGAATAAGTGGGCAGATTATCCCACCACTAATTTTCCTTGGGCTGGGTGCACTGACAGATTTCGGGCCCTTGATCGCCAACCCAAAAAATCTTCTGTTAGGGGCAGGAGCACAAATTGGTATTTACATCACTTACTTTGCTGCAATTCTTCTGGGCTTTAGTATTACCGATGCGGCATCCATAGCCATCATTGGCGGTGCTGACGGACCAACTACCATCTATTTAACTTCCCAATTGGCTCCAGGGCTGCTGGGTGCAACGGCGGTGGCTGCCTATTCCTACATGGCGTTAGTGCCAATTATTCAGCCGCCGATTATGAAACTGCTGACTACGGTAGAAGAAAGAAAAATTGTCATGCGGAAGCTAAGAAATGTGAGTAAAACTGAAAAAGTAGTCTTTCCTCTATTGACAACTATTATAATTGTATTGACAGTTCCTGATGCTGCTCCGCTAATATCCATGTTTATGCTAGGCAATCTGTTTAGAGAGTCAGGAGTAGTGGAAAGGCTAACTAAGGCATCTCAAAATGAACTGCTGAATATTGTGACAATTTTCCTGGGTATTTCTGTGGGAGCTACTATGCCCTCCACGGTGTTTCTGTTGCCGGAAACTCTGAAAATCTTTGCCTTGGGACTGTTTGCATTTGCCATCAGTACAGCGACAGGGATATTGTTGGCAAAATTAATGAACCTGTTTCTAACAGAAAAAATCAACCCTTTGATTGGTGCTGCCGGAGTTTCAGCTGTGCCCATGGCAGCCCGGGTGGTACACAGGGTTGGCTCAGAGGCAAACAAGCGCAATTACCTGTTGATGTTTGCCATGGGGCCTAATGTGGCCGGTGTGATCGGTTCTGTAGTAGCTGCTTCAGTCTTTTTATCAATGCTGCAATAGGAGTTGTTTGCCAGAAGGTTATAATGATGACATTCTGGTGAAAATATACTAATTATAGTAGAAAGGAGGTCAACTCATGATTGAAATAACTTCGCCAATTGCAGGGAAGGTATGGAAAACGCATGTATCAGTTGGAGACAAAATAGAATTAGATGATGAAGTATTGATTTTAGAAGCAATGAAAATGGAGACACCTGTTTTTGCTGATGATGCAGGAACTGTGGTTGAGGTAAAGGTAAAAGAGGGAGACGAAGTAGCTGAAGGTGATGTACTGGTTGTAATGGAATAGGACTTCGTTTTCCTGCTGGCCTTGGCGGCCAGGGATTTTGGGATTTTGGCCCCCGTTCAAGAAGTCAGACAAAGTGATTGAACGGGAGTCAATTCACCCAAAGTATTTGAGTGTTTGAGCTTGTTTGCTCTTGGGATAACTAAGATTTAGAATATGACTAATTTTATTATAAATAAGTTTAGCCGAAGGGCAATAGAAGGGAGAGGATAGGGATGGCTAGACGCCAAACCCCGTTACGTCCATATTTTGAAAAAATGCCGGAGCTAGGGAAACCTTTAAGCCCCGGGGAGATCAGGCGATCCGAAGAAAATGTTCAGCTTATTAAAGAGCAGGAGGCCATTGTTGCCGAAGCAGTGGAGAAAGTGAAAAACTCCGGTATGCCTGCGGCAAAAATTCATGAAAGAGGGCAAATGACTGCTTACGACCGACTGGAGTACCTTGTTGACCCAGGCACATTTTGCCCGCTGCATACACTGTATAACCCCATGAATAATGAAGAGGGTTGCACCGGTGTGATTGACGGAATAGGTAAAATCGAAGGAAAGTGGGCAGTAATAATTGCCTTTGATAACAAAGTGATGGCAGGAGCCTGGATAGCAGGTCAAGCTGAAAATATCATCAGAGTGACCGACATTGCTAAAAGACTAAACGTTCCCTTGGTATGGCTGACTAATTGCAGTGGAGTAAAGCTAACGGAGCAAGAGAGAGTTTATGCCGATAGAAGAGGAAGTGGAGCTTGCTTTTTTAGACATGCTGAGTTAAACCAGCTAGGTATACCCATCTTGAATGCTATCTACGGCACTAATCCTGCGGGAGGTGGCTACCAAGGTATCAGTCCTACGATTCTATTGGCCCACAAAGATGCCAACATTGCTGTTGGTGGAGCCGGCATCGTCGGTGGAATGAATCCTAAAGGCTACTTTGACTTAGAAGCAGCCCAGCAATTGATTGATGCTACTAGAGGTTTTAAAGCTAAAGACCCAGGGCGAGTGGAAACCCACTTTGACGAAACCGCTTATTTCAGAGAAGTTCACGATACTGAGACAGGTGTGTTAGACGGGATTAAGGAATATATGCGCTGCATACCGGCTTATGACCCTCTATTCTTCCGAGTAGCTGAGCCTGCTGAACCTAAGTATCCAGCAGATGAAATTAATAGGATTCTATCAGCCAACCAAAAAAGGCCATATGATGTCTATCAGATTTTGGCGAGAATTACTGATAACAGTGAATTCAATGAATACCGAGCTGACTATGGTCCCGAGGTATTTACGGGAATTGCCAAAATAGACGGGTTTCCGGTGGGTATTATCGGCAACAAGCAGGGAATGTTCCCCAATTATCCTGAATATGTAGAAGGTGGTACCGGTGTAGGGGGCAAGCATTACCGTCAAGGGTTAATTAAGCAGAATGAGTTTGTCGTCTTCTGTGGTAGAGATAACCTGCCCATAATTTGGCTTCAGGATACTACCGGGATTGATGTGGGAGATCTGGCGGAAGAAGCTGAATTGCTGGCATTAGGCCAGTCACTGATTTATTCAATTCAACAAACTGAATTATCTATGATGTGTGTCGTGTTAAGAAAAGGTTCTGCCGCTGCCCACTATATTATGGGTGGCCCCCAAGCTAATAAGAACAATGCCTTTACCTTGGGAACTCCCCTTACTGAAATATATGTAATGCACGGCGAAACTGCTGCTGCAGCATCGTTCTCCAGAAGGCTGGTAAAAGAGCAGGATGGGGGAAGAGATCTGGAACCGGTTATCGAGAAGATGAATCAAATGATGCAGGAGTATCATGATAAATCAAGACCGGTCTTCTGCGGGAAAACAGGATTTGTAGACGAAGTGGTGACCCTGCCTGATTTAAGGAAATATTTTGCAGCTTTTGTGGGTGCCAACTATCAAAATCCTAAGTCTATCACTCCGGTGCATCAGATGATTTTGCCTAGAACCATTAAGGGGTAGGAAAAAAAGATTAATAGTTTATCACTAAAGTAAATAACTTTTGGGAATGAGGAGGAATGGCTGTGAAAATAGTTGTTTTAATGAAACAAACTTTTGATACTGAGGCAAAAATAGGTTTAGGCAGTGACGGTAAAATTGTATCTGAAGGAGCTAGCAACATTATTAATCCCTACTGCGAATATGCTGTTGAAGAGGCGATTAGGATAGTAGAAAAACTGGGGGCTGGTGAAATAACTCTGGTTTCCGTTGGTTCGGATAAAACTGTGGAATCGTTGCGACAAGCGCTGGCCATGGGGGCAGACAAAGCAGTGCTGGTTGACAACAGCGAGTTTAGTGATGCTGATGAATATACCACTGCTAAAGTGATTGCCAAAGTCCTGGAAGGGATGGAATACGACCTGGTTTTAGGTGGAATGAAAGCTATTGATGACGGTTCAGGCCAGGTAGCAATCCGGGTTGCTGAATTGTTAAACATTCCCCATGTAAATATAGTTAACAAGCTTGATATAAATGGCAGTACAGTTACTGCTGCCAGGGAAATTGAAGGTGGTTCAGAAGTAATTGAGGTACAAACTCCGGCCTTTATTACTGCACAGAAAGGCTTGAATGAACCAAGATATCCCGCCTTAAAAAACATTATGAAAGCAAAGAAAAAGGAGCTAAAAACCATTACCTTGGCAGATTTAGGCTTGTCCGCTGCAGACGTAGCGGCTAAGTTTGTAGTGGAAGGGTATAGACTTCCTAAGCCTCGCCAAGCAGGAGTAAAAATCCAAGCAGACAGTCCTCAGGATGCTGCTAAAAAGCTGGCTAGCTTACTGCGGGAGCAAGCTAAGGTTATCTAATAGAAAAAACCACTCATTTTGGGTAAGGAGGAATAATAATGGCAAAAGGTATTTGGGTAGTTGCAGAATATCAAGGGGATAATGTGCGAAACTTTAGCTTCGAGCTATTGAGTGAAGGGAAAAAAGTTGCTGCTGAATTAGGAGAAGAGCTGGTAGCAGTGTTGCTTGGCAATGGCTTGGATGGATTAGCAGACAGCTTAGCCCAGTATGGAGCTGACAAAGTAATTTTAGTTGAGAGTGACAAATTATCCACTTATACTACCGGCGCATATACTAAGGCATTAACTGAAGTAATTAAAGCAGAAGAACCAAGTGTGGTGTTGTTCGGTAACAGCATCATGGCTAAGGATATGGCTCCCAGAGTAGCTATGCGGTTAGGAGTGGGTCTTGCCACTGACAGCACTAACATGGTGTTAGACTCGGGGAAACTGGTCTTTACCCGGCCAATTTATGCCGGAAAAGCCTTCGTCAACATTTCATCTCCGGATGCTAGGCCGATTATGGCTACTATCAGACCAAACAGTTTTTCTATTGCCGAGCCTGATGCAAGCAAGACAGCAGTTGTGGAGAAAAGGGCAGTTACTATAGAAGATGCAGACCTGCGCACGGTAATAAAAGAGACATTAAAGCAGGCCAGCGGCCGAGTGGAATTGACGGAAGCAAATATCATCGTTTCTGGTGGCCGGGGCGTAAAAAGTCCTGAGGGCTTTAAGGTTGTGGAGGAAGTGGCAGACGTTTTAGGAGCAGCAGTGGGAGCCTCCCGGGCAGCAGTGGACTCCGGCTGGCGTGCACACCAGTTCCAGGTAGGGCAAACGGGTAAAGTTGTATCACCCACCCTGTATATTGCCTGTGGTATTTCCGGTGCAATCCAGCACTTGGCTGGAATGGGTTCTTCCAAGTGTATCGTAGCCATCAACAAAGATCCGGAAGCCAACATCTTTAACGTGGCTGATTTCGGCATAGTGGGGGATTTGTTTGAAATATTGCCGTTGCTGAAAGAAGAATTTGCCCAGTTATTAAAAGAAAACCAGCAAAGTGCGTAGGGGGGGTAATTTAGTGAGCGATATTGCCATAGTAAGTGCTGTCCGTACCCCTGTAGGTTCATTTGCCAAATCCTTGGCCACTGTTCCTGCGGTAGACTTAGGAGCGCTGGTGATAAAAGAAGCAATTAAACGAGCTAATTTGACAGCAGACCAAGTTGACGAAGTAATTATGGGAAACGTGCTGCAAGCAGGTCTTGGGCAGAATCCAGCCCGTCAGGCAGCTATTAAAGCAGGCTTGGCCGAAACAGTTCCAGCCTGGACCTTAAATAAGGTTTGTGGTTCCGGCCTTAAAGCTGTAATCTCAGCCTGTCAGGCTATCACCAATGGAGATGCAGAAATTGTTGTAGCCGGTGGAATGGAAAACATGAGCTTAGCCCCCCACATTTTACCTGAATCCAGGGTGGGTTACCGGATGGGTGAAGGCAAGCTGGTTGATTCCATGATTAAAGATGGTCTGTGGTGTGCTTTTAACGATATCCACATGGGAATTACAGCGGAAAATGTTGCCGAAAAGTACGGCATTTCCAAGGAAGAGCAAGACGAACTGGCAGTGCAAAGTCAGCAAAAAGCAGGGAAGGCCATTGAAAGTGGAGCGTTTAAGGATGAGATTGTGCCGGTGGTAATACCCCAGCGCAAGGGAGACCCGATTATCTTTGACCAGGACGAACATCCAAAGCCAGCTATTACTGTGGAGCAATTGGCAAAGCTTAAACCGGCATTTAAAAAAGACGGAACTGTTTCAGCAGGCAATGCCTCGGGACTGAACGACGGAGCAGCAGCAGTGGTGGTGATGAGAGCTGACAAGGCCAGGGAACTGGGTCTTAAGCCGCTGGTAATCATCAAATCCAGTGCCTCGGCAGGAGTAGACCCCAAGATAATGGGTATCGGTCCTGTGCCGGCTACTAAAAAAGCATTAGCTAAGGCAGGTTTGACTGTTGATCAATTAGACGTAATAGAAGCAAATGAAGCTTTTGCGGTGCAGGCGTTGGCTGTAGTTAGAGAACTAGGGCTGCCAATGGAGAAAGTAAATAAAAACGGTGGAGCAATAGCCTTGGGCCACCCAATTGGTGCCAGTGGCTGTCGTATCCTAGTGACCTTAATTCATCAGATGATGCGAGAAAATGCTAAGTATGGCTTGGCTACCTTGTGTATCGGTGGTGGGCAGGGAATTGCCATGGTTGTGGAGAACGCTAGGTAATTAATAATATATAAATTAGATAAACTGGGAGGGAACGGGAGGGCTTGACCTTTAATGGTTTGCCTTACCGTTTCTCCCATACCTTTTAGTCAAAAGGGAGGGTACGGCGATGCCGATAAGAGAAGTTTATTGGAATATTAGCGGCCATAATTGGATGTACATCTTTTTTGCAATTGCGATGGCTATTTTTATCTATGGCTGTTATAAAAAGTTTCAAATTTTAAAGCTTGGCAAGAGTCAGGACAGGAGTGTGCCCATAGTTGAAAGGTTAAAGCTGGTATTGATCCATGCCTTGGGGCATAAGAAAATTTTAAATGAAAAATTTGCGGGTATCTTTCATAGCTTTATTTTTTACGGATTCATCCTACTTTTTATTGGAACTCTGCTAGTTATGGTTGAAAAGTACCTGGGCATTAAGATTATGCATCTGCAATCCTTCCACTACTACAAATTCATTCTTGATATGGCCGGACTATTAGCTATTATAGGTATTTTAATGGCCATGTACCGACGGTATATTGTTAAGCCGGAAGGATTGGACAATAAGAAAGATGATTTAACTGTGCTAGTTTTAATTTTAGTTGTCCTAGTTACCGGATTTTTTATCTCGGGAACAAGACTGGCAGCTAATCCAGTGGCTCCTGAGTTATTGCTCTATACGCCGGTGGCGTTAGTATTTTCAAAAATATTTTTGGCCTTAACCAGCGATGTTGGAACATTAGCATCCATGCACAAAAGCTTTTGGTGGTTCCATATGCTGATGGCATTTGCTTTTATTGCCTATATTCCATATTCTCGATTGTTTCACATTATATCTTCAACTATGAATCAATACTGGCAGGACTTGGGGAATAAGGCAGCCTTAAGCATGATCAATTTGGAGGATGAGTCGGTGGAAAGCTTTGGAGTATCCAAGCTGGAAGACTTTACCTGGAAAGACCTGTTTGACACGGAAGCATGTACCAGATGTGGTCGTTGTCAGGACAATTGCCCTGCCCATCTAACAGGAAAGCCACTGTCACCTAAAGAACTGGTGCAATCGATTAAGGGCCATCTAGGCGAAAACGCTCCCAGATTATTGGCTGCACATGCTGCTGCACAAGCTGCTGCACATGCTGCTGCACAAGCTGCTGCCGGTGGTGAAGCAGCTGCGGCTAGTGACGCCAGTGAGGAAGCACGTCAACTGATTGGGGAAGTAATTGATGAGGAAGTAATTTGGAGCTGCACTACTTGTGGCTCCTGCCAAGAGCAGTGCCCGGTTTTTGTTGAGCATATTCCTAAGGTGATGGAAATGCGCCGTCACCTTGTACTTGATCAAGGGGAAATGTCAGCGGAAGCCCAGTTGGCATTGACAAATATGGAGCGTCATGGCAACCCCTGGGGTGTGGGTAAAACCACTAGAAGTGACTGGAGCAAAGATTTAGATGTACCTACTATTGATGAGAACGGGGAGCCGGATGTTCTCTACTGGGTTGGCTGTGCCGGATCTTTTGACGGCCGAAACCAAAAGGTAGCTGCTGCATTTGTGAAAGTGATGAAAGAGGCTGATGTAAACTTTAGTATACTAGGCAATGATGAAACGTGCTGTGGAGACTCAGCGCGCCGATTAGGCAACGAGTATCTTTACCAGTCACTGGCTGAAACAAATATTGAAATGTTAAATGAGTTAGGGATTAAGAAGATTGTAACTGCTTGTCCCCATTGCCTGAACGCATTGAAAAATGAGTATCCTCAAATGGGTGGAAACTATGAAGTTGTGCATCACTCACAGTTTATTCTTGACTTAATCAAAGCCGGAAAAATTAAACTGGAAAACCCATTGCCGGAGAAATTGGTTTATCACGATTCCTGCTATCTGGGTCGGTATAATGACATCTATAACCAGCCGCGGGAAATTCTTAAGGCAATTCCCCAAACAAGTCTTAAAGAGATGGAGCGCAACCTGGGCAAGAGCTTCTGTTGTGGAGCGGGTGGTGGTCGCATGTGGATGGAGGAAACAATTGGGGAGAGAATTAATGTTACTAGGGTTGAGCAAGCCTTGGAGACGGGAGCTTCTTGCCTGGTTACCGGTTGTCCCTTCTGCATCACCATGATGGATGACGGGGTTAAAGCTAAGGAAAAAGAAGAACAAGTAAGTACAAAGGATATTGCTGAGCTGGTGGCAGCCTCTATGAAGACCACCCAGGAAGAAGTGGCAGAAGAGGTATCTTAGGAAAAGAAGAAAACAAGAAGTTTTAAAGGGGGGTAGAGGAGCAATAATTCCTTTACCTCTTTTTTTCTGGCTAGATATTCTAATATGCAATTATGCAATTATGGAATTATGGAATTATGGAATTATGGAATTATGGAATTATGCAAGTATTCTTTGCGTTATTACAGGGTTAAAGATATACTTAATCCTGACAATAAATAAGTATTCATTAAGGAAACCTTTATTGGCATTATTTTTGCAACTGTTTATATAAAAATTTAAAAAAGAGGTGTAAAAAAATGTCGTTCAATTCACTGGAAAATTTTTTCTATCCTAAATCCATTGCAATTATCGGGGCATCGGCAGATCTAAACTCTATTTCAGGCAAACCCATCAGGTACCTGCTTGCCCATGAGTACCCGGGGAAGGTGTACCCCATTAATCCCAAGTATGAGGAAATAGCGGGGCTGAAGTGCTATCCCAGTTTGCTGGCTGTACCTGGGGAAGTTGATATGGCAATTATTGCTGTAAACTACAGAATGGTTTTAAAGATGTTGGAGGATGCAGTGGAAAAGGGGGTTAAATATGCACTTATTTTTAGCTCGGGCTTTGCCGAGTCGGGAGATGAAGGGAAAAAGCTGCAAGAGCAGGTTGTAGCTTTGGGTAAGCGGACAGGAATCAGAATAATCGGACCAAACTGCCAAGGAATGGTTAATTTAAAGGACAAAGTGGCGGCTGGATTTAGTGCTTCCCTCGAACCTAAACCCTTTGTTACGGGATCTATCGGTTTTGTCACCCAAAGTGGTGCCCTGGGCTTTTCCATTTTTAATATGGCTCAGGAAGCAGGAGTTGGCTTTAGCTATGTGGTCAGCACCGGCAATGAAGTGGATCTACATACCTTAGACTTTATGGAATATATGCTGGAGGATGCTGATACCAAATTAGTAGTTGGTTATTTAGAGGGAATTAAAAACGGGGAGCAGTTTAAGCGCATTGCTGACCGGGCATTGGCTTTAAAGAAACCACTGGTGACCTTAAAGTCAGGCAAAACAGAATTGGGTCAAAAAGCTGCTTCATCCCATACCGCCTCCTTAACTGGTTCCGATGAGGTATATGGGGCTTTTGTCAAGCAAAAAGGCATTATTCGGGTAAATGATATCGAAGAAATTATTGATTTGGCAGGCCTGGCGGAAAAGTCTCCTTTGCCCAAGGGGAAAGGTCTTGGTGTAATCAGTACTTCCGGCGGAGCCGGGATAATTCTTGTTGATACAGCTATTGAAATGGGTCTGGAGATTGTTGAACTGGCTGATGCAACTACGGCAAAAATTAGCCGGAATGTGCCTGACTATGGTTCAGCAGTTAACCCCGTTGATATTACCGCTCAGGTATTGAATAACCCAGAGGGCTTCAGTAATGTTCTTGATGCCATGATTGCTGACTCTAAAGTTGACGGGATTGTGGTGGTGATTACCATGATCACCGGAACAGGAGGGGCAAAAATGGCTAATGATTTGGTGGGGAAATGCAAAATCAGCCCTAAACCCATCTCGGTAGCTTGGACAGCAGGGGATAAGATGAATGAAGATGTGTATGATATTTTGCGAACAGGGAAAGTGCCCTTTTTCAAGTCTCCCGTAAGAAGCGTTAGGGCTTTGGGATATTTAATGAACTATGGCGCTTTTCACCAGGCCCATAGTCAGGAAACTGCCGTTTATCAGGCTGTGCCTGTTGCAAAAGATGTGGTTGAGACAGCGAAAGCTATTCTGGCAGGGGCTGATAAATCCCTTACGGAGAACCAAGGCAAACAGGTTTTGGCTCAATTTGGCATCCCCATCACTAAAGAAAAAGTAGCCACTGGGGCAGCGGATGCTGTGGTCATAGCCAATGAGATTGGTTATCCCGTCGCCATGAAAATCGATTCCCCGGATATCCTGCATAAAACCGAAGCCGGTGGTTTAAAGCTCGGCATTGCAAATGATGAGGAAACCCGGCAAGCTTATGAACAAATTTGGGCAAGCTGCAGAAACTATAACCCTGGGGCACGGTTAAATGGTGTCCTGGTGCAGGAAATGGTGCGGGGTGGTACTGAAGTAATTGTGGGAGTAAACAATGATCCTCAATTTGGGCCAACGGTATTATTTGGTCTGGGGGGCATCTTTGTTGAAATTCTTAAGGATGTTTCCATGCGGCTTGCTCCAGTGACCCACAATGAGGCTATGGCAATGATCAAGGAAATAAAAGGTTATGGAGTATTGGCAGGGGCCAGGGGTAAAGAGGTTAGGGATATTGATGCTATCGCTGACGTGTTGGTAAGGGTTAGTCAGATGGCTGTAGAGCTAAGAGATGAGGTAAGTGAACTAGACATCAACCCCCTGCTGGTAATGCCCAAGGGCGGCGGTGTTAAAGTGGCTGATGCTCTGGTAATAAAAAAGTAGAGCTACTACTTTGGAACCAGGGGTCAGCATGGGGAACGGTTTGCAAAGAGCATCAACTGATGCTCTTTTTTTTGCAATTAATACTAACTATTGCTAGGTTGTTTTAATTCATAAAAATATGCAAATTTGTAAGCAGTTAATGCACAGAGGCATTATTTGCCATGGCAAAATGAGCTATAACACCTGGAAATATTAGTTTTTATTGAAAATTATGCATTGGCATCATTTTTGCTTAATAGAATTGTATTGCCGCACAATATTTACAAAATTTTTATTATTCACATTAATGCTGATTATTCCAAAAAATAGGGGGTGAGGCTTATTGCAAGAGGCCGGAGCAAACTATAACGATATTTTTAGTGGGGGGGATAGGAATGTCAACAAGGGATGAGGTGGATTCCCTGAATCTGCCTGGGGAAAAATCAAAGGCATTATTTGCGCTGAGGGAGAAGTACGTGGCTCGTGGTCTCTATAATGTTACACCTTTGTTTGTGGAGGAAGCTAAAGGTGCTATCATCAAGGATGTTGATGGAAATAGCTTGATTGACTTTGCTGGGGCCATTGGCGTACAAAATGTTGGTCACTGCCCAGACCAATTGGTAGATGCCTTAAAAGAACAGTTGGATAAATTTATTCACACCTGTTTTCATGTGGTACCCTACGAGTCTTATATCAAGCTAGCAGCCAAACTGGCTGAGCTAACACCCGGAGATGGTGACAAAAAGGTTATGTTGGCTAACAGCGGTGCTGAAGCGGTGGAAAACGCGGTAAAAATTGCCCGGAGATACACTAAGCGGCCTGGGATTATCTCCTTTGAAGCAGGATTTCATGGTCGGACTCTGATGACCATGTCCCTCACCAGTAAGGTCAAGCCTTATAAAATTGGTTTCGGACCCTTTGCGCCGGAAACCTATCAGGTGCCATATGCCTACTGTTACCGATGCGCCTTTGGGGGAACCTATCCTGACTGTGGCTTTCAATGTGTAGAAAATATGGAGAGATTTTTTACCAGTGAAGTGGCAGCGGAAAATGTTGCAGCAGTGATAGCTGAACCGATACAGGGAGAGGGAGGCTTTATAGTTCCGCCGAAGGGATATTTTAAAGCAATCAAAGAAGTATGTGCCAAGTATGATATTCTGTTTATCGCTGATGAAATACAGACAGGCTTTGGCAGAACCGGCAGATTGTTTGCCATGGAGCATTTTCAAGTGGTGCCGGATCTGATGACCATATCAAAATCAATGGCTGCAGGAATACCAATCAGTGGTGTGGTGGGTAAGGGAGAGATCATGGATGCTCCAGGTCCAGGAGAAATTGGTGGTACTTTTGGCGGCAGTCCTCTTGGATGCGTGGCAGCCCTTCAGGTGCTGGATATCCTAGAAAAACAGAATCTAGTGGAGCGAGCTAAAGATATTGGAGAAATAGTGCAGCAACGCTTTAAAGAAATGCAAGAGAAGTACGAGGTAATCGGTGATGTTAGGTGCCTTGGTGCTATGTGCGGCATAGAGTTGGTTAAAGACCGGGTATCTAAAGAACCGGCCAAAGAGTTGACAAGTCAAATTGTTACAAAATGCTGGCAAAATGGAGTTGTTGTACTAAGTGCGGGATTGTTTAGCAATGTTGTCAGAATCTTGCCTCCCTTGGTGGCAAGTGATGAGGAGCTAACCAAAGGTTTAGATATAATAGATAAAGTTATTGGGGAGTTAACCAGGGTCTAATAATTTATTTAAGAGGAGGTAAGGGTAGTATTAGGCGCAGTCTTCTATTTCTGGGCATTAAGTACTTATGGCAGTCAAGCAACCCATGAGGCCATGAGTAGTAACGTAAAGTAATAGGCAAAAATTAGTCAAATTTAGAGTTTGCAGTTTTATCATAAGCAAGGGTGCGAATAGTACCCTTGCTTATTTAAGGAGGAACATAAGATGACTTATGGATTTTACGGCAAAATACTTCATATTGACTTGACAAATCAATCTCATGTAGTTGAAGAAATAACATCTGAGGTTTTATCTCGTTATTTAGGTGGCAAGGGTCTGGGAACCTATTTGCTGCTTAGGGAAGTGCCCAGAGGAATTGACCCATTGTCCCCAGAAAATAAGCTGATTTTTTCAGTAGGCTCGGCCACCGGTACTACCCTGTTTGGTTCAAATCGCTATGGAGTATTCAGCAAATCACCCCTTACTGGAGGTTACTCCGAATCTTATTCCGGGGGAAAGGTAGCCGGGGTAATGAAAAAGACAGGTTATGATGCTATTGTGGTGGGTGGAAAGTCCGAAAAACCTTGCTATCTGGAAATTAACGATGAAATAGTGCTGTTTCATAAGGGTGAGCACCTGTGGGGCAAAGACTGTTATGAGACAGAGGATTTAGTGCTGCAAGCTGCTGCCTATAAGGATGCCCAAGCAGTAGTAATCGGCCCGGCGGGGGAAAATATGGTCAAGTTTGCTTGCATTGAAAACAATTACTGGCGCTCTGCGGGGCGGACAGGATTAGGTGCTGTTTGTGGTTCGAAAAATTTAAAGGCAATTGTGTTTTCCGGCAAAGCCAAATGCAGTTTATACGATGAAGAGGGATTAATGAACATATCTAAATCCTTGGCGGCAGCGGGCAAAGACAACCCTGGAGTAAGCTCTTATCAAAAATATGGAACATCAGCTTTAGTGGGTATCATGAATTCAGTGGAAGGGTTTCCAACAGAATACTGGTCCAAAGGTAAATTAGAAGGCTGGGAGAGTATTTCCGGCGATGAAATGGTTAATAATTATTTTGTCGCTTCTAAGGCGTGTCCTCCTTGTTTTCTTAAGTGCGGCAAGCTAAATAAAGTGCTGTCGGGAAAGCATGCCGGGCTGCAGATAGAAGGACCGGAATACGAAACCCTGTATTCTTTCGGTGGATTATGTAAAATTACCGCCTTTGATGAAATCATGCATTTGAATGATATTTGCGATAAATATGGAATGGATACAATTACCGCCGGCAACTTAGTTGCCTTTGCCCTATATGCAGGTGAAAAGAAAAAGATTGACATTCCCTATCAGTATGGGGATGCAGCCGGTGCTGAAGCCATTTTGATGGATATTATTTATCGCCGGGGGATAGGTGCCTACTTGGCCGATGGAATCGTTAAGGCAGGGGAACAATTAGGCTTACAGGACGAAGTTATTCATGTCAAGGGGCTTGAGCCGGCAGGATATGACCCCAGAGTGCTGCGAGGGATGGGGTTGGCCTACGCTACCTCTCCCAGGGGTGCCTGCCACCTGCGGGCGACCTTTTATAAGCCGGAGTTGGTGAAGATGATAGACCCTCGCCAAGTGGAGGGGAAAGCCCAGCTCTTTGTGGAATTTGAAGATAGGTTAACTATCTTTGATACCATGATTCAATGCCGTTTTTATCGGGACTTGATTGACTGGAATACTTTAAACGGCATTATCCGCTGTACCACTGGATTCAGTTACGAAACAGCAGAGCTAAAAGAAATAGCTGGACGCATAGTAACTGCCACTAAAATATTTAATGTCAGAGAAGGCTTTGGCAGAAAAGATGACCGCCTGCCCCTTCGCTTCTTTAAAGAGGATATCAGTGAAAATATTCCTGCCTATCCTGAGGAAGATTTTAATCAACTGTTAACTGATTACTACCGCCTCAGAGGGTGGGACGATGAAGGGATACCCAAGTCTACTAAAGAAATTGGTGCATAATTTTGCCATAAAGCTAAAGATGTGATAAAATAATTCTATTAATGTCAAGATGGACCAACAAGAGTGAGAAAGGGTGAAGAAAATGGAGTTGAATAATATTATCTTTGAACATGACAGCAATGTGGGTATTATCACCATAAATAGGCCCAAGGCATTAAACGCTCTTAACAAAGAGCTGCTGGAAGAGCTATCCTGGGTAGTGAATCAGGTGAAACAAAATGATGAGATTAGAGCATTAATTATTACAGGAACAGGGGAAAAAGCATTTGTAGCCGGGGCGGATATTGGCTATATGGAAAACTTATCCTCATTAGAAGGAAAAAAGTTTAGCTTATTAGGGCAACAGATTTTTTCTGAAATTGAACTACTAAATAAACCTGTAATTGCAGCGATTAACGGCTTTGCTTTGGGAGGAGGCTGTGAACTGGCTTTGGCTTGTGATGTTAGATTTGCCTCATCCCAGGCAAAATTTGGTCAGCCGGAAATCAACCTGGGCATTATTCCGGGCTTTGGCGGCAGCCAGCGTCTGCCTAGACTAATAGGGAAAGGGCTGGCAGCTGAACTGCTCTATACTGGTGACATAATTGATGCAAATGAGGCCTATCGAATTGGGCTGGTAAATAAGGTTGTTGAACCTGAAAAATTAATGGACACAGCCAAAGAGCTGGCAGGAAAATTTGTTAATAAAAGTCCTGTTATATTACAGCTTTTAAAAGAGGCTGTTAATGAAGGAATGGAGATGGAACTTTCCCAGGCTTTGGCACATGAAGCAGATATATTTGGTTTATGCTTTAGTACTGAAGACCAAAAAGAGGGGATGAATGCGTTTTTAAATAAGCGACGTGCTCAATTTAAAGGACAGTAATTGCTCCTAAAAAAGCAATTTACGAGGAGTGAAATAATAATGGTAGATATCAACAAGCTTAGCTCTGGGGATTATTGGAAACACCTGGGTATGACATTGGAGTGGGAAGCAGACACAGTTGTGGTAAAAATGGCTAAGCTTGAGGAAACAACTCAAGTATATGGCAATATTCATGGTGGCGCATTGGCTGGATTAGTCGACTCAGCTATTGCTGTGGCAATCAATAGGCAATTACCGGAAAACTATGGTGCTTTTACCGTGGAGATGAAGATAAATTACCTGCGGCCAGCCAAGGGAGAGTTGGTAGCCAGAGGCAAAGTCATCCAGAAAGGCAAAAAAATAATTGTGGGCCAAGGGGAAGCATTTGACCAGGATGGAAAAATGGTCGCTTATGGCACAGCCACCTTCATGGTCATTCCACCTGAAGGATAAATGTCAATGCAAGTCAGCATCTATAGCCGTGCTGACTTGCATTTTGCTTTCATGACTTAAATTATTAAAGTTTCAGTAAATATGATAATTTTTGGACTATGCAAACAATGCGCTATTGCATTATAATATAGTGCGGATAGCCTAATTTTTCATATAATACACGGTGAGCAGCAATGGTAGGCTTTGGTATGAATTTTGCAACAGTATTAAGTGGGGGTGCCGGAATGGAAATTCGTCAGGAATTGGAGAGTTTGGGTGAGGTAGTCCGGGAATTAGAAGCTATTTTTAATTCTTCCTATGATGAAATCTTCGTTACTGACGGGGAAGGTATTACCCTGCGGGTCAATGAGGCAGGGCTGCGCTATTATGGTGTTAAGGCAGATGAAATTGTGGGAAAGCATGTCAGTGAATTAGAAGAACAAGGTTTTTTTTCCCCAAGCGTAACTCCTATGGTAATAAAGGAAAGAAAAAGGGTTACCTCGATTCAAACTACTAAAGCAGGTCAGACCTTAATTGTCACAGCAAATCCGGTTTTTGACAAACAGGGTAACATAATCAGAATTGTTACTAATTCTCGAGACATTACCGAATTGACCAGTTTGCGCCAGCGTTTGGAAGATGTGGAGAAGCTAAAAGATATTTACCGAACAGAAATAGCCAAGCTGCGCCGAGAAAGGCTAGGTGCTGCCGAGATAATTAGCGCAAGTTCAATCATGGAACACGTCCTGGACGTGGCAGAGAAAGTAGCCAATGTAAATTCTACCGTATTCGTTCAAGGAGAATCTGGAGTGGGGAAAGGTATTATTGCCTTTAGGATTCACCAGCTTAGCAAAAGAAAGGCAGGGCCGTTTATTACCATTAATTGTGGTGCAATTCCTGAAAATTTGATGGAATCTGAATTGTTTGGCTATGAAGGTGGTGCTTTCACCGGTGCTAAAAAAGGTGGCAAAAAGGGCTTGATTGAATTAGCCCAAGGTGGAACGATCTTTTTTGATGAAGTAGGTGAATTGCCCCTAAGTCTGCAAGTTAAGCTGCTCTCAGTTATTCAGGATAAAAAATTGATGCGGGTTGGGGGAAATAATTATATTGATATTGATATCCGAATAATAGTTGCTACCAATAAAAATATTCAAGAACTGGTAAAAGAAAACAAATTCCGGGAAGACTTGTTTTACAGGCTAAACGTCGTACCTATAACTGTTCCACCTTTGCGCTACCGCAAAGAAGATATTTGCCTGTTGGTAGATTGCTTTGTCAGCAGGTTCTGCGAGAAGTACGAGCTGCAAAAAAGTTTTTTAGATGAAACTAAGGAGGTTCTTACTAAATATAGCTGGCCGGGGAATGTGCGGGAATTGGAAAATGTGGTAGAACGGCTGCTGGTAACGGTAGACTCCACTGAGATTCTGCCAGGACACTTGCCTGAGTACATTCTTCATACTGATGGCGGTAACGAGAGGGTTTTTGTAACTGAGATATGTACTCTGAAGAGTGCTGTGGAAGAGGTGGAGCGGCAACTGTTGAAGAAGGCGCTGGCCAAATATAAAAATACTTACCGGATGGCAGAAGCACTAGGGGTAAACCAGTCTACAGTGGTGCGGAAACTGCAACAGCATCAAATTATTAAGGATAAGGGGGAGGAGAAATGATGTTAGAGGTACAAAAAACTGCCCAGGGAGATAATGGGAGGCAGGAGTTAGTTGAACTGGATAAAAAGTATTATTTGCATCCCACTTCTGGTATTAAGGAACAGCAGGAACAGGGTGCTGCTATTGTTGTCAAGGATGGGCAGGGCATCTACTTAAACGATTTTAACGGTAAAAGGTATATTGATGGGCTAGCTTCCCTATGGAATGTAAATATTGGGCATGGCCGCGGGGAATTGGGGGAGGCTGCTAGTGAGCAAATGGCTAAATTAGGTTTCAGCTCATCCTTTTCCGGCCTTACCCATGAACCGGTCATAAAGCTGGCCACCCGCCTTGCTGCCATGACCCCCGGTGATTTAAATGTTTCCTTCTTTACCACCGGTGGCTCAGATGCCAATGAAACAGCATTTAAGCTGGTGAGACATTACTGGAAGCTGAAAGGCCAGCCGGAGCGGTATAAGTTTATTGCTCGTAAAGTTGCTTATCATGGAGTTATGATGGGGGCTACCAGCGCTACTGGAATTCCTATTTTTCACCAAATGTGCGGTCCGCAGGCACCGGGATTTTGTCATGCGGCTGCACCCTATTGCTACAATTGTGATTATAGTTTGGAATACCCGGCTTGTGACTTAGCTTGTGCCAAGGACATAGAGTTCAACATCGAAAAAGAGGGCCCGGAAACAATTGCCGGGGTTATTGTGGAACCGGTCCAAGGGGCAGGCGGGGTAGTAATTCCTCCTGTTGGTTACCTGGAAAAAGTAAGGGAGATATGCACAAAATATGGTGTTATTATGATTGCTGATGAAGTTATCACCGGATTTGGCAGGACCGGCAAGATGTTTGGGGTGGAACATGCCGGGATTGTTCCCGATATCATGGTGCTGGCTAAAGGTATTACCAGTGGTTACATTCCACTGGGTGCAGTAGTAATTACCGATAGGCTGCACCAGGAACTGGTTGAAAATTCCTTGCCTGGCATCTTGGCTCACGGCCAAACCTATAGTGGACATCCTGTTTCCTGCGCAGTTAGCTTAGCTAATCTGGACATAGTGGAAGGGGAAAATCTAGCAGATAATGCGGCTAGAGTGGGGGAGATACTACTAAAAGAGTTAAAAGAAATTGCAGCTACCTGCCCTATTGTGGGAGAAGGCAGGGCTTTAGGTCTAATAGGTGCCATTGAGTTGGTGAAGGATAAAGCTACCAAAGAGAAATTTGCCCCATCTCAAGCTGTTGCCAAAAAAGTATATCTAAAGGCAATGGAAAAGGGATTAATTGTTCGGGCTATAAGTATTAACGGCTGCGATGTGATTGCCATGGCACCACCTTTAGTAATAACTGCCGCCCAGGTAGAAGAAATGGCGGCAATCCTCAAGGAGGCTGTTATGGAGGTCTATCAAGAACTATTATAAACAATTGTTTCAAAAGAAACTATGGTTAGAGAGGTGGAGTGGTTTTTCACCTCTTTTTTGCATTAGTGGAAAAAGCAATGCTTTTTTTTCTTAGATGTATTATAATATTACCATAAAAGCTAGTGCTACTTGGGGTGATGAGAAATGAAGATAACAAATTTTCAACATACCGGCTTAGATAAGATAGAGTGTTGGATTAAGAGGAACCAAATTAAGGAGATAGACGAACACACCTTAAGGGAAGCTTTAGCAACCGTTAATATTTTTTTTATTGCAGAAGGAATCACCAGAATTCAAAGCATGCTGCTTTGTGAGTTAAAAGCTTCATATATACAGCAGAGCCAAAGATATGTAACAATGGATGGAGAGGTGTTTACCCTACCTCAGTTAGAGGATAAGGATAATCGAGTTGGCAATGAATTAGTCAAAAGGTCCTTAGAACTATATGCTAAAATGTCTGAACTTAGACAATGGGATATTAAAGGAAGGCCTCAATTAGAAAATTATGTCCATGGGATCCCTATTGAAGATGCGCGATATGTGCTGCCCCTTTGTGCCAAGACAAATATGTGTGTAACTATGTCCGGGGATAAGCTATACCAATTATATTGTTTAATCAATAGTAATAGTTATGATACTATTTTTAGTGATTTTAAACATGAGCTTAACCGATGGATACCAGCCAAGTTGATAGGTCTGTTACCTGGAAAATGGGATAATCATAAAAATAAAAAGCTAATTAGAGACCTTTATTTGGATGACTTGCAAAAAATAAATCCAGATAATAATCTTGTATTGTTAAACGCCTTTAAAAATTTAGAATTGCAAGCGGGGCTTGGGGCATTAACCAGTACTCAAAGCAGCACATCTGCTGAAATTTTAACCAAATGGGGAAATGAAGCCACTGATAAAGCCAGAGATGTGGTTGACCGGGTATTGGGCTATGGACATGAGAGCATTGCAGAGCAAGCTAGAACTACCTTTGGTATGATGTTGAGTTTAACTGCGTACCACCAACAAGTTCGTCATCGTCTCCCGGAAAGCTACAGAGAAGAATTGCTGGAGCTAATTTTAGATAGGGATAGACCGGTGCTTATTCCCAGAAGTATAAGCCAAGCTGGTTTTTATGAAGATTTTTTAGGTTTAACTAAAGAGATTAAGGAGTATCGGTTATATATTTATGAAAAGTATGGCGAGGAAAAAGCATTGCCTTTTCTGTTAAATTGTGACCAACTGAAAATGATTATTTCTACAAATGCCAGGATAGATGTAAAAATGTTATCAGAAAGAACATGTATGAATGCTCAATGGGAAATCAGGGAACTGGCAATAAAAAAACTAAAATCATTACGAGGAATGTCTCATATATTGTATGAGAAAGCACTTCCTGCCTGCGTTATCAGCAAGTGCAAAGAAGGTAAACTAAGTTGTGGCAAGCATCAAGAAGTAAAGAAGTTATTTACCAGGAGGTAAAATTGTGGATTTTTTTATGCATGTTATTAATCTGCTAGTATCAAAATGGTATATTGCTTTGATTGTGGGTGGATCTTTGGAAGGCTTATCCCTCCCTTTTCCCAGTCAACCCTTAGTTTTATATATTGGTTACCTTGTTAATATAAAAAGTATTAATTTTGCTTTAGCTGGGGCAATTTTTGCATTTCCATACACTGTTGCTTCCTGTGTGCCTTATTTCATTGGGCTGAAGTACGGCAAAATGATTGGAAATGTTAGTCCCCGATATATGGGATATTTAAGTAAAGGGAAAGAGGCCTTTAATAAATATGGAGATATCTCTGTCTTAATAACGAGGCCATTTGCATTAGGTAACTATGTATCATATCTAGCCGGAATATACCGCATGAATATGATAAAATACCTTTTCTTTACCTTCCTGGGTATCTTTTTTTGGGCTACTGCTTTTCTTTATCTTGGTGCACAACTAGCTTTTCAGTTCAGTATGTTAATGAATTTGATTATAAATAATGCAAAGGAAAGCATGCTGGTATTCTTTGTTTTTTTCAGTTTAGTAATTATTGTATTTGTGCTGACCAGAAAGCTTGCCAGGAGTCAGGATTAGGTAAACACGATTGAAAAATTTTATTCCTTGAGTTGAAATAGCATTACCTGGAAATACTAGCTAAAAAACACTAGTTTTTCGAGGTGAATTTTATGTGCAACCGATTGGGAAAAGATGAATTATTTAGTTTGTTTGAGCGAGTGTTTGACATAGTGAATGGGTGGATCATCCATTTATTAGATCCATGTTGTAAAAAAATAATTTGAGCAAAGGAAGCCCTTGGCCGAATAAGCTGGACATGTCCGGAAATATGGACTTGTCCGAAAAAATGGAAAGGCAGTGGAGAATAATGTATGATAGCAAGAAGTAAAGGAACCTAGCCTTTAAGCCGGAGATTTCACCTGATCTGAAAATCATGGACGGCAGGATTTTTTCCCCACAACCCATGAGGACGGCAGGCTGCTTTAGCAGTTTCTAAGCTTATCAATTAAAAAATACTAAAAGGGTGTGATGACAATTAACGTTGCAGGAAAAGTAGTGATTGTAACCGGTGGGGCAAGTGGAATAGGTAGGGCAACTTCCCTATTGTTCAGTCAAAAAGGAGCAAAAGTAGTTATTGCCGATTTCAATGACATTGAAGGGGGCAGACTAGCTCAGGAAATTAATGATAATAAAGGCAGTGCCATCAGTGTTAAAGTTGATGTGGTTAACAGGATTGATGTGGAGGCCATGATAAAACAGACCATTGATCACTTCGGCACCATCGATGTATTAATTAATAATGCTGGAATTACCCAAGATAATTTTCTGGCTAAGATGACTGCAGACCAATGGCAGCAAGTGGTGGATGTAAATTTAACCGGAGTTTTTAACTGTGCCCAATTGGTTATTCCCGTAATGCTGGAAAAGGGTAAGGGGACCATCATCAACTGTGCATCGGTGGTGGGTGTATACGGAAACATGGGTCAGACTAATTATGCAGCTACTAAGGCCGGAGTGATCGGTATGACTAAGAGCTGGGCCAAAGAATTGGGTCCTAAGGGAATAAACGCAAATGCAGTTGCCCCGGGCTTTATATTAACCGAGATGACTAAAAAGGTGCCGGAAAAGATATTGGCTTTAATGGAACAGAAGACACCAATTAGAAGAGTGGGTAAACCCGAGGATGTGGCAAATGCTTACCTATATTTAGCATCTGAAGAGGCATCCTTCATCAACGGAGCTATTTTAAGTGTAGATGGAGGTTTGGTGGTTTAAAAGTGAGTATAGATAGGAAAGAGAGTTGCTTGTTTAAACTCTCTTTTTATTTTTTATAAAGATATTATAGAAGGGATTTTGCCAACTTTCATAGAATTTTTCTATATATAAGATTATGCTTTTGGTCAGGGTAAAAGGAGTTGAAAAAAATGAGCAGGGATAAGTGTTCTGGCGATAATACCACCGAATTGCGGGGAGTACTTGAAGAACTGGCAGACTTAAAAGAAATTAAAGAATTACTGGAAATAATTTTAGAAAACGCCTATGATGGTATTGTTATGGTGGACGAGCAGGCAAAAATAACCTTTTTAAAAAGAGATGGAGGACGTAATGGGAAATATACATAAAATAGTAATACCAACTCCTTTTGCCATAGGACCGGTGAATGTCTACCTCTTGACGGGTAAGCCGCTAACTATAGTGGATACAGGGCCTAATACCGAGGAAGCCTACCAGGCCATTGTTAAAGGGCTGGCTAAGCTGGGCTATTGCATCAGTGATCTGGAGCAAATAATAATTACCCATATTCACCATGACCACTTTGGCCTGGTGGGAAAGCTGGTCAAAGAGTCTGGGGCCAGGACGGTGCTGCATCCCAAAGCCGCACCTTGGATTGAGAATCATGAAAAAGCCTGGTATAACACATTGGAATATTTTTCGAATCTATACCGTTTGGCGGGGTTGCCTGATGAATTAATAGTCAAACTGACAAGAACAGGGGAAAAAATACTGTCAATGGCAGAGTCCGCCCCCGTCGACAAGCTTGTAACTGATGGAGAGCTACTCAGAGCAGGGGGGGAGGATTGGCAGGTGGTATTCAATCCTGGTCATTCTGATTCCTGTATCAGCTTATACCATCCTGTCAAAAAACTTTTTATCTCAGGTGATCACTTGTTGCCCAGAATCTCATCCAACCCGCTGTTGGAACCACCTGATACTCCTGGAATAAAGAGAATACCAAGTCTGCCAGGTTATATAGAGTCACTAAAAATGACGGCAAAGATGGAAATATTGGAGGTACTGCCGGGTCACGGAGATAAATTTATTGATTACCGCCGGGTGATTGCCCAGCGCTTTGAAGAACATGAGAACAGGCTGAAAACCGTTTATAATTTGCTAACTCAAACGCCAACCAATGCTTATCAGATCTGCCGGGAATTATTTCCCCAGATTCAACCCGACGAGCTGTTTCTGGGACTTTCAGAAGTGCTTAATTATTTGGATATCTTAATAGAGCAGGGAATAGCCAAAAATAATGAGGAGTCAGATGGGGTTGAATATTTTTTTAGGAGGTGAAAGTTCCGGGCTTATACCTGGACAAGGGACATGGAAAAAATTAAAGAATTTATCAGCCAACAGGATAGGTTTGCCAGGCTGGTGGGTATAGAATTGCTGGAAGTAAAAGAGGGCTATGCCAAGGCTAAGCTGGCAGTTAATGAGCATCACTTAAACGGGGTAGATATTGTCCATGGAGGTGCCACCTTTGCCTTAGCTGACCTGGTTTTTGCAGCTGCCTCCAACTCATATGGCACTGTGGCGGTGGGCATAAATGTGAGCATTACCTATCTTAAATCCACCGGGCAGGGGAGCACTATTTATGCAGAGGCAAAGGAAGTAGGACTAAACTCTAAGCTTGCCACCTACCTGGTAAATGTGACGGACGAAAATGATGAACTGCTGGCTGTTTTTCAGGGCACAGTCTATCGGAAAAAGGAACAGCTTTTGCCGGAATAGGAGAAAAGCATATGGTGAAAAGATATGAATTAATTATCGATTCCCAGATTATACCTTGTAAATTAAAAAAACATGGCAGGGCAAAAAGGCTGATAATCACAGTGGATATTAACGGGGTATCAGTAGTAATCCCTTCCTTTATCCGAGAAATAGAAGCCAGGCGGCTTCTCGAGGAAAAAAAGAACTGGATTATAACCAAGATCAAAGAACTTCAAGTCCATCAGGAAGAGCAGCTTGCCCAGAGAGAATTAAGAAAACAACAGGCTAGCTGGTACCGGCAGCAAGCTAACGAAGCCATAATGTTAAGGGTGAGGTATTATAGTGAAAAGGTTGGGGTAGCCTACAACACCGTCAGGATAAAAGACCAGAAAACCCGGTGGGGGAGTTGCTCCGCAAAGAAAAATCTTAATTTTAACTGGCGGTTGATAATGGCACCGCCTGAGGTATTGGACTACGTTGTTGTTCATGAGCTGTGCCATCTCATCCATCTTAATCACTCTCCTGCCTTTTGGCAGCTGGTGAAGAATCAGTTGCCCGATTATAGCCGCCATAAGCGCTGGTTAAAGGATCAGGGGGCAACCCTCATGGCATTTTGAAAATCTTGTTTTTTTTCGTTTAAAAATATTCTGAATTCTGACTCCTGAATTCTGAATACAAAAAAGCAATAAATCATATATGGATGAGGTGGATTATGACCAGGGTTTTTATTAACCAGTTTGAAGAGGGTCAGCAAATAGCCGCTCCCTTTTTAATTAAAACCAAGCAACTCCTCCCCTTTAAAAGCAAAAATGGTAAATTCCTGCATCTGGTTGTGGGGGATAAGACCGGCGATATTGAAGGACGGTTATGGGAAAATGGAGAAGAAATTTTTACTCAGATAAATGATCTTTTTGTGGTGACAATTGAGGGGGAAGTGGTTCGGTTCCGGGATGCCTTGCAGCTTAATATTACAGGAATCCGTCCTTGCAGTGACTTTTCCCCGGCGGACTTTTTGCCTGAATCTCCTAAAGACAGAAATGAAATGATTAATACCCTCAGACGGCATGTGGCAGGGATAACAAACCCACACTTAAAAAGCTTTATTAAAACCCTTTTTGGGGACAATGAATTCTTCCAGAGGTTTACCCTGGCTCCGGCAGCCAAACATCATCATCAGGCTTACCTGGGGGGCCTACTGGAGCATACCCTGGGGGTAGTGTCCATTTGTCAGTCCCTGGCCCAAATATATCCTGGGGTAAATGGGGATTTGCTGACAGTGGGAGCAATCATTCATGATATGGGCAAAGTAGAGGAACTGGCCTACTCTGATACCATAGATTACACTGACCAGGGCAGGCTGATAGGGCATATAGTGATCGGCGCTCAATTAGCGGGAAAAGTGGTTGAGAAGCTGCCCGATTTCCCTGAAGAATTAGGCTATAAATTAATCCATATGATTGTCAGTCATCATGGACAGTATGAATGGCAGTCACCTAAAAGGCCCCAGTTTTTGGAGGCGATGCTGCTCCACCATGCAGATATGCTGGATTCCCAGGTGGACAAATTTTTGCGTGTTCATGAGCAGGCCAAAGGGGAGGCAGCTTGGTCACCCTGGATCAAAGGCCTTGATCGGTATTTGTATTTAAAATAGGCTAAAATACAAAGTAATGTCTGGTTTGGTAAGGTGGGTTAGACAATGAAAATTCTTAAATTTAAAGTAACTAATCAAGACCGGGTGGGATTAATATTGGATATTTCCAAGGTGCTGACTGCCAAAGATATAAATGTCAACAGCTTGGAAGTAAATCCGGATATCATGTACCTGGAGGTAGAAAGTAAAACAGGTATTAATAAGCAAGAACTTTTTGAAGAAATAGAAACAATACCCGGTATGATAAAGTGCATGGAAATAGAGCTATTGCCCTGGGAAGAAACTAACCAGAGATTGCAAGCGGTCCTGGATGCCATTAGCGAGGGAGTGCTGGCGGTTAATGCCAGGGCGGAAATTACAGCGGTTAACCCGGTGGTGGAACGGATATTTAAGTTGAGCAAAGACGAACTAATTGGCAAAAGGGTGGATGAAGTCTTGTCGCCCCATGTGCCTATGCTGGAATGTCTAAAGACAGGGGAGGCTTACAACCACCAGGAAATGTGGATTAAGAAAGGTGCCGCTAAGTACCACTATGTCACCAGCGGCAGACCGGTGCTGGACAAACAAAATCAGGTGGTTGGAGTAGTGGCGACTTTGAAGGATATGACAGAGGTAAGACAGTTGGTATATTCCGTCACCAAGCCAAATATGATTACTTTTCAAGATATTATTGGGGAAAGCAAAAATTTTAAAGGAGTTATGCAGTTAGGGGAAAAGGTAGCGGCAGGATCCTCCACCGTCTTACTGCGGGGGGAGAGCGGTACCGGAAAAGAGCTGTTTGCCAGGGCTATTCATATGGCCAGTGCCAGGAGGGAAAAACCCTTTGTGCCTGTCAACTGTGCGGCCCTTCCCGATTCCCTGCTGGAAAGTGAGCTCTTTGGCTATAACGAGGGGGCATTTACCGGAGCCATAAAAAAAGGTAAGCAGGGACTGTTTGAATTTGCCAGTGAAGGAACCATCTTTTTAGATGAAATTGGTGAAGTATCACCCTATCTTCAGGCAAAGCTATTAAGGGTATTACAGGACGGAAAAGTCCGACGTATTGGCAGCCAGGAGGAAATAAACGTTGACGTGCGGGTAGTGTCAGCCACCAACAAAGACCTGGAGGAAATGGTGGAGAAAAATGCGTTTAGAAAGGATTTATATTACCGCCTAAACGTTATCCCCATTTATTTGCCTCCCCTGCGGGAGCGCAAGGAGGATATCCCTCTCCTGGTAAATCATTTCTTGCAAAAACTGAATATTCGCTTTGGCAAAGAGGTAGAATTTGTCGCCAAGGAAGCATTAGAGAAACTTTACCAGCATGATTGGCCTGGAAATGTACGGGAACTGGAAAATGTGGTTGAGCGGGCGGTGAATTTGATTTCGGGAAAATGGCTGACCCCTGAGCTGGTTATTACCGACCAAAAATTGGACTTCCCCCAGGATAAGACTTATCAGTCTGGATCATTGGCAGGAATTATGGATGAGCTGGAAAAGCAAATAATCGTCCAAGCTCTTAAAAATAAGGGGACAATTAGAAAAGCTGCCCAAGCTTTAGGTGTATCCCATACCACCGTAATGAATAAAATAAAAAAGCATCAGCTTGTTGATGGAAAGATTAAGAACCAGCGGCAATAAATGTTGCCACTGGTTCTTAATCTTGCAAATAGTACAAAAAAATATAAAAAAGGCCTGGTGAAAAAGATAGGATGGCAATAAATATTGCCATCCTATCTTTTTTCTGCTCCTTTTACAACACTAAACCTTATATATTTCAAGGTTTGCTCTCTTTATAATTACTATGGCACAATACTTGCTATAATTAATTATTAGTGAAGTCTAAACAGAGGAGGTTTTATACATGAATGTTAAGGATTTAAATATCGGTATCCCCAAGGAAATAATGTATGGAGAAAGACGGGTTGCTGTAATTCCTGAGACAGTAGAAAAGCTGGTTAAAATAGGTGCCCAAGTTCTTATAGAAACAGGTGCGGGAGAAATGTCTTTTTTTAAAGACCAACAGTATCAAGCTGCGGGAGCACTAATAATTGAAGACCCTGAAGAAATTTTTGCACTAGCAAATATTATCTTAAAAGTTAAGGAACCACAGTTTAATCAACAAAAAAATAAGCACGAAGTTGAGATGATGAAACAGGGGCAATATTTGATAACTTTCCTTCACCCTGCCAGTCCGGCCAACCATCAAATGATTATAGACTTAGCAGAAAAAGGGGTAATTAGCCTGACCCTAGATGGTATTCCACGTATCTCAAGGGCTCAGCCTATGGATGCGTTAACGTCAATGAGTACAATTGCGGGCTATAAGGGAGTACTAATAGCGGCCAACCGGTTGGCAAAATTCATGCCTATGATTGGGACTGCTGTAGGTATGATTAAACCGGCAAACGTCGTGGTTATAGGCACTGGAGTAGCCGGGCTGCAAGCTATTGCTACAGCAAAAAGATTAGGAGCAGTAACTTATGCAGCGGACATTCGCCTAGATGCCTGTGAACAGGCTAAGAGTTTAGGTGCTAAAATTATTAACTTGGACATACCTGCTGAAATTGCTATTGGTGAAGGCGGGTACGCCAATAACTTGTCAGAACAGTGGCTGTTACGTGAGCGGGAATCTTTAAAAGGCAGTGTGGCAGAGGCAGATATACTCATACTCTCAGCCTTGGTACCAGGCAAAATAGCCCCAATTCTCATTACAGAGCAGATGGTCAGCTCAATGCGGCCAGGCTCGGTGATAATAGATATTTCCGTCGACCAAGGAGGTAACTGTGAAATCACAGAAGCTGGGACAGTTGTTGAACGATATGGAGTTAGTATTGACGGCACCAAAAACATTCCAGGTATGGTTCCAGTAAGTTCAACCTGGATGTTTGCTCAAAATACATATAACTTTGTTGCCAATTTGATTCAAAACAATAGTGTTGAGCTGAATTTGGATGATGATATTATTAAATCAACATTAGTTACTTTAGATGGTAAAATAGTTCATTCAGGTACCTTAGAAGCCATGGGCTTGAATTAAGGAGTTGGGCATATGAGCGAATTAATGCTGGTAGTTCTATTTGTTATGACAACTTTTGTAGGCTATAAAGTAATTAGCGATGTACCCAGTCTTTTACATACTCCGTTAATGTCTGGAATGAATGCATTATCGGGAATAACAGTGCTGGGAGCTGTGGTTGCAACGGCATTGGCTGTGGTAACAGGGAAACAACTGTTAGGAGCAGCAGCCATAGTTTTAGCAATGATTAATGTGGTGGGTGGATTTTTAATTACCCATCGGATGTTGAAAATGTTTAAGACAAGATAGGGAGGCAAATATGAACACACCTGCTTATAATATTTTTGCTATAATATTAGTTTTTGGAATTGTCTGGGGCATTAAACTGATGAGTTCTCCAAAGACTGCCGTTAAGGGCAATTTGCTCGGTGCAGTCTCCATATTTGGGGCAATAATTTTAACATTAGTTGGTCAAAACATAGTCAATAATACTGTTGTTTGGGTCTCCATAGCTGTTGGTGGAACTATCGGCTACTTTATTGCAATGAAAGTGGCAATGATTCAAATGCCCCAGCTTATTGCTATGTTGAACGGTTTTGGTGGAGGAGCATCAGCTTTTGTCGCTCTAATTGCACTATTAAGTAGTGATATGCTTACCGGCTTTAGTAAATTTACCGGAAGTCTGGCTTTAATTGTAGGTGCAATTACTTTAAGTGGCAGTTTGCTTGCAGCAGCAAAGCTGGCACGGCTCATGGATCAAAAGCCTATAATTGTCAAGGGACACACAATTGTAAATGGTTTAATTATAATAGCATTAATCATGATTATTATCTTTAATACTATAGCTGCTAATGGTATATCAATTACTTTGCTTATGTTGTCCATATTTATTTCCTTGCTTTTGGGGGTAGTATTTATCATGCGAATTGGTGGGGCTGATATGCCTGTGACTATCTCCTTATTAAATTCATTATCAGGTGTAGCTGGTGCCATTGCTGGTTTTGCCATATATAATCCCATATTAGTGGCGGTGGGAGCCATAGTGGGGGCTGCCGGCTTAATTTTAACCCGGGTAATGTGCCGTGCCATGAATCGAAGCCTAATGGAAATAATAACAGGGAAAACCACCATGGTAAATACTAAGCAGATTGACCCTGAAACAATACTACTGGAAAAGAAAGATGAGCAAAAAAATACCAAGCTCCAGAAAAAAAACAATGAGGCTATAATAAAAGAAGCAAAAAAGTTAATAATCGTTCCGGGTTATGGAATGGCCCTTGCTCAAGCCCAGCATCTAGTAAAAGAATTGGCAAAAAAGCTAGAGGAACAGGGTAAAGAGGTGAAATTTGCTATTCACCCGGTAGCCGGCAGGATGCCGGGACATATGAATGTGTTGTTGGCAGAAGCAGATGTGGATTATGAGCAGCTTTATGAGCTAGAGGCAATAAACCCTCAATTTATTGAGACAGACCTGGTAATTGTGGTTGGAGCCAATGATGTAGTTAATCCGGCGGCAATAACAGCAGTGGGGACACCTATCTATGGTATGCCTATTTTAAGGGTAGATGAGGCAAAATATATTTTTATCTGTAACAAAGACACCCAGCCTGGCTACTCAGGAGTAGATAATCTTCTTTATCAAAAGGAAAATGTAAGCTTATTACTAGGTGATGCAGCACAGACTATAAAACAAATATTGGAGTGCATAGATATAACTGCAGTCTCTTAAAGCTCACTTTATAAAAGGCTGTTAAGAGGATGTGTTCTTATGAATAACGAGGATTATAGCAAATTATCCTGGGCTACAAGGATGTTCTAGTAATACTTTTCTAAAAATTACCATACAAATAACATTAGGGAGGTGATGAATCCGGTTGGCCTTATGGGGACGGTAAATAAGCAACCTGCAAAGCTAAAGCTGGGATAAAAAAAGAGAAAGCAGCTTCTTTTGAAGCTTTCTTTCTCTTTTTTTTAGATGTTCAGCTTGCAATTAGTGGTGGGAAATAATATCAGAAAAACTGTAATTTGCTTGGCTTAATTTGCATAATTTTAAGCAAATCCCAAGAAAGGCCAGGTGGATATAAATGTACATAGTATTGTTGCGTAAGAAAAGACTGGGAATAGCAGGTATGCTTATTGTGATAACTTTATTGATGGTAGGATTAGTTAAAAATGAAGTAGTTCCAGCTTTTAACCTATTTGTAGACAGACCTGCAGTTGTGCTGGATGCCGGACACGGGGGAGTTGATAAAGGAACATCCCATGGAGATTTATTGGAAAAGGAAATCAACCTGGACATAGTCCTAAAAACGGCCAAGTTTTTGTTAGATCGGGGCATAGCAGTGGACCTAACCAGGGATACAGATGAAGACTTAGGGGGAAAACTGAAGAAAGGAAGACATAGAAAGGATTTAGAGTTCAGGGTGACAAAAATGAATCGTGGAATGGTGGCAGTTAGCATCCATGTGAATTCAGGAGCCAGTAAGAAGGGGGGAGCATTAGTCCTTTATCCAAGGGAGAACGAAGAAGCCAAAAATTTAGCTGAGCTTGTACTTAAGGAAATTAGCCAGGTGCAAGTGTTAGACCATGAATTTGCCATTCCTAAGTCAAACCTATATGTGCTAAAAAAATCCCAAGTGCCCACCATATTAATTGAAGTAGGTTTTATTTCACACCCTGAGGACAGAGTGAAGCTTACCAACCCCGATTGGCGGCAACAGATGGCAGAAGCCATTGGAACTGGGGTTTTAAAATACCTGGCCCTTGGCAATTAAGTTCAAAATCATATTAAAAGTTAGCAAAAAAATGCAGGAAAAAGCGTATTTGCAGAGAAGAAAATAAAGAATAAGAAACTTCCATAGTTGGTATTGAGAGGCGGTATTAATTTATGACTAAATGCCAGATAGCTGTTTGCCAGGTTAAGGTTACAGACGATAAGGAGAAAAATTTGCTGAAAACCCGGGAAATGATAAGGGAAGCAGCTGAAAATGGGGCAGAGATGGTTGTCTTGCCAGAGATGTTTAATTGTCCATATGAGGGGAGACAGTTTCCTAGATTTGCGGAAGAATACCCTGATGGTGTCACCATTAAGACCCTTGCTTTACTGGCTAAAGAAAACCAAGTATTTCTAGTGGGGGGGTCTATTCCTGAAAAGGCTGGAGACAAGATCTACAACACTTCATATATCTTTGATCAGCATGGTCAGGTAATTGGTTTCCACCGCAAGGTCCACTTATTTGATGTGGATTTGCCAGGTGGTTTAAGGTTCTATGAGTCTGAGGCCCTGGGTGCAGGGGACAGCATTACTGTGGTTGACAGCCCCTGGGGTAAAATTGGGGTGGCAATTTGCTATGATGTTCGTTTTCCTGAGTTAGCCAGAAGAATGGTGGACTTGGGAGCAAGGATGATTATTGTTCCTGGTGCTTTTAATTTAACCACTGGACCGGCCCACTGGCATTCCTTACTAAAGATTAGAGCGGTGGATAATCAGGTATTTGTCATCGGTGCATCTCCTGCCAGAGACGAAACCGCCGGCTATGTCGCCTATGGACATTCTCTGATTGTAGATCCCTGGGGAGATATCCTTGGCGAAGCTGGAGTTGGTGAAGAAATTATTTATGGCAGGATAGACCTTTCTAAGGTGGATACAGTTAGAGAACAGTTGCCCTTATTGCGCCACCGACGACATGACCTCTATCAGCTTAAATAGAGGGGTGAGCCAATGGACTGGCTGATGTTTTCCTACTTGGGATTTATATTTTTATATCGCCTGGGACAATTTTATGCAATTATCAAGGCCCACAATTTATATAAGCCTGATTATTCCGGGGACTGGCATTTAGCTTTAGTATGGGTGCCTATGCTTTTGGCAGTCATAGGTGCTCCATACGAATATTTTATACAAAGAGAAATGCCGGGTATTATTTTTATCCTGCTGGGAGCTGCTTTCTTTCTAAGCGCTATTGTGCTAAGGAGTAAAAGTTTGGCAGACTTGACCCAAGAATATATTGCCTTTGAAGACAAAAATGCCAAGTATCAGTTATTTTCCCAAGGAATATTCCGATATGTGAGACATCCGCTGTATCTAGCAAATATTTTATTAATGATTGCCTGCTCTTTGTTTTTTGGCAGTTTATTTGCCGGCTTAATAACTGTCATGGGGGTAGGAGGAGTGATTATGAAGATTAACTTGGAGGAAAAAGTGCTGGAGCAGGAGTATGCCATTTTTGCTGACTATAGGAAAAAAACTTATAGGTTAATCCCAAAAATCTTTTAATGCATAAGCATAAACAATTTTAACTTGGTCAAGAATACCAACAGGGCAGGAAAAAGGATATTCAACCTAGAATATATAGAGAGAGCATTAAACCAATAATGAACTCAGGCTATGGGCAGTAGTATCAAGAAAAGCTTTTAGATATATCAAAGAAAGGGAGTGATGGATAGTGAAAGTGGAGAAAGTGGAGAAAGTGGAGAAATTAGAGAAACAGTGCAAACAATGTGGTGCTTCCTACGCTATTAATTGTCCCGTTGCCGAAGAGGATTTCTGTGAAAAGAAAAAGGCAATTACGTGCCCTAGTTGTCAGTATGTGGAATTAGAAGAAGACTATCCAACCAAGTGCAATCATCCCGGAAATGAAGCCAAATAAAATTTATGTATAAAAGGAGAGTTCAATAAATAGACTCTCCTTTTATAATAGACATTAGCCTGTTGTTAAAATTGAGTACGTCACAGCAGCAGGCTTATGTCCAAGGCAGCTGCTGAATGGGTTAAGGCGCCAATTGATATAAAGTCAGCTCCTAAATTGGCTAGGTCAGGAATGGAGCTCTTGGTCACTCCTCCCGAAATTTCTACCAGAGCCTGACTATTAATCAAGCTGATAGCTTTCTTCATTTCCACTGTTGTCATATTGTCAAGCATAATAATATCTGCCTTATTGATCAAACATTCTTCCACTTCAGCTAAATTTTTCGCCTCCACCTCTATTTTACTGGTGATGGGAATATTCTTTCTGACAAGTTCCACCGCCTTTGTAATCCCACCGGCTCCGGAAATGTGATTATCCTTAATCAAGACACTGTCAAACAAGCCAAACCGGTGATTATAGCCACCCCCCAAACGGACAGCATATTTGTCCAACACCCTTAACCCCGGGATTGTTTTTCGTGTGTCAATTATTTTAGTCTTTGAGTTTCCCAATAATGCCACACACTGGGCAGTCACAGTGGCGATGCCGCTAATGCGCTGGATAAAGTTTAGGGATACTCGCTCTCCCGTCAGGATATGTTTAATCAGACCCGAGATACTAGCCAGCTTTTGTCCGCTGGAAACCTGTTCCCCTTCTGCTACAAGCGGAGTTACTCTAACTGATTCATTTAGCAAATAATATGTTTCCTCAAGAACAGATAAGCCGCCGAAAATACCCTCTGCCTTGGCAATCAGCAGGGCTTCCCCCCTTTGGGAGGTAAAAATGCTATCAGTAGTAAGATCTCCCATTCCTATATCTTCAACCAGTGCCGCCTGGATAATGGGCTGGATCACCGATTTAGCAAGAGTTCTTGGCATAATTTACAACTCCTTTATGGTTACTTCCGGAAATGAGGTAATGACAGCCGGTATTCCTAGGGTATGTTAGGGCATGATTAGTTAACTCTAAAGCCAGAGTGATAATATTAACCAACCGATGATGGTAAACTGGAGATAGTTTTAGGGAATTACTGATCATCAGCAGCTTGGATAAACTGTTGGCAGCAGCAACCAGGTTTTCCCCAGAGCGCACTATTCCCAGATTATCATAGACAATTTGGCTAACATTAGTGACAATTTTGGAAAATACTTTATCCTGATCTAGGCTGACAGGTGCTGGAGTAGTTAACCCTAGCTGAAAAGCTTTTTCCTCAGCTAAGTTGACAGTGTATTTTTCCCCTCCGACCATGGAATGTTTATCACTGGTTTCCTGGAGGATTCTCATGGCAGCCCTGCTGCTGAAAACCAAGCATTCCAATAAAGAATTGCTAGCTAGGCGGTTAGACCCGTGCACTCCTGTAAAAGCTGCTTCACCCACTGCATAAAGGCTGGCTATACCGGTCTCACCATGGGAATTGGTTGCCACTCCGCCGATGGAGTAATGGGCAGCGGGCTTAACGGGAATTAAATCACGGCCTAAAGTAAGTCCATGCTCCAGGCAGGTGTTAAAAATTTTAGGAAACCGGGCAGCTAATTTATTGCTGTCTAGGTGAGAGGTGGCTAAATATACATGATCAGCATCCGCTTCAGTCATCTCCTGCCAGATTGCCCGGCTAACCACATCCCTAGGGGCTAGTTCCAGCATTGGATGATATTTTTCCATAAACCGTTCCTGCTTTGCATTTACTAAATAGGCACCTTCACCCCGGAGAGCTTCTGAAATCAAGAAGCCATTAGCACTAGGCAAGGCCAAGGCTGTGGGGTGAAACTGGACAAACTGCAAATTATCCAATTGGGTACCTGCTTTTTTTGCTAGCATCAAGCCATCTCCGGTAATGGTGGGATTAGCGGTGGATAGGGTGAAAATGCCCGTCAGGCCACCGGTGGCTAGAATGATATGTCTAGCTAGAAAGGCTATCGGGGAATTAAGGGCATTGTTCCAGGCGATGGCACCAAAGCAACGCTTTTTTTCCGTCAGCAAGCTAATGGCAGGGGTGTTTTCAAAAATGGTGATTTTGGGGCTGGCAATGAGCAATTGGGTTAATTTTTCACAGATTACTTGACCGGTACTATCGCCAGACCCGTGCAAAATCCTGTTATAGCTGTGGGCGCCTTCCCTGGCGAAGTGAAGTCTGCCATGGGAATCCTGATCAAAGTTTACCCCTAATTTAATTAATTCCAGGACTTGGTTTTTTCCCTGGGCAACCAAAATCTGGGTATGTTCAGGATTATTTAGGAAATTGCCTGCTTTTAACGTATCTTCATAATGGGATTTAACAGAGTCACCTGGATTAAGGGCAACAGCAATACCTCCTTGGGCAAGGTAAGAATTGCTATCCTTTAAGGAGCCTTTGGTAATTAAGTGGACTTTTCCCTGATCCTTTAAAAACTGGGCAAGATAGAGACCTGCCAAACCGGCACCAATTACTAAAAAGTCACATTTTTCAATTGTCATGTTAGGATTAGTTTTCGTTAACATATATTATCTCCCACTTATATGATATCCTACTTATAAGACAACATTTTTTCTAAGGCTAAATAAGCTTTTGCCCTAATGGGTTCAGGCACGGTAATCTTCGGTTCCAAACTTTCTAAAGCTGCACAAATATTTTGGAGATTTGTTTTCTTCATATTAGGGCAAATTAAACCTTGGCTGAGGAGGTAAAAGTTCTTATGGGAAACTTCATGCTGCAGTTTGGTGATAACGCCCATTTCAGTACCGATAATCACTTCCTTTTCAGGACAAGTTTTAGCAAAATTGATAATGGCAGTGGTGCTGCCCACAAAATCTGCCATAGCTACTATCTCTGGCTCACACTCCGGGTGCACTGCAATGGGTGCTGCCGGATACAACTCCCTTACTTTTTTAATATGCTCAGGATAGACCCGTTGATGAGTTACACAGGCCCCCTCCCAGGGGATGATTTCCTTGGTGGTATGCTGTTGTACCCAATGGGCTAAGTTTTTGTCCGGGACAAATAAAATTTGCTGAGCATCAATACCGTTGATTACTTGCATGGCGTTTGATGAGGTACAGCAAACATCGCTGATAGCTTTTACCGAAGCGCTGGAATTTACGTAGCAAACTACAGCTGCCCCGGGATATTTTTCTTTTGCCGCTTGCAATGAAACTTCGGTAATGGTATCTGCCAATGGACAACCGGCGTTCTTGTCCGGAAGCAGCACTGTTTTGTCCGGGGCTAGGATGTAGGCACTCTCCGCCATGAAATGGACTCCACAAAAAACTATCACCTGTTCCTTAGCTTTGGCTGCCTGCTGGCTTAAACCAAAGGAGTCCCCTACGTAGTCAGCAATTAATTGAACCTCTTCTGCTTGGTAATTATGTGCTAAAATAAGAGCATCTTTTTCTTCCTTTAAGGAGAGAATTTTTTCTGCTAAAATTTTATTGCGTTCAGTTATATTAAGCATAGTTTCCTCCTTGTATATGCAGCTGTCTTGACAGCAGCTGTTACATAATATTCTAACGGAAAAAGAATAGCTCTGCAATAACAAAATATTTCTGGCATATTTTTCTATAAAATACTAGTAACTATTCAGGAGTCAGAAGCCAGAAGTCAGAATTCAGAATAAAAGAATAAAAAAGCAAGCAAATGAGCTTTTGTTTCTTGATTTCTAAGTGAGGACGACCGCCATAAGGCTCTGAACTGTTCCAAATTATATTCTGACTCCTGACTACTGAATTCTGAATTCTTGACAATTGAGAACCAACTGAGTAGTTACAAAGGATTAAGAGATAAGACCCTCGGATGGAGGTAGCTTGATGGAAAAGGGAACAGCTATTGAAAAGTTTGTAAAATACATGCTCATTACCAATAAATCATTAACAACTATCGAGACTTATGAGCGGGATGTGAGAATTTTTTTACTGGCCATCGCTGAAAATGAGGTGGATTTAATAAACAGAGGGATTATTGAAGGATACTTTTCCCAATTGGCAGCTAATGGAACTAAAAACTCCGTTATTAAAAAAAAATATGCTTCAATTAAAGCATTTATCAAATTTTTAGTTGAACAAGGAATAATTGCAGCTAATCCCCTGGCTACACTTATTAAGATGCCCAAGAATTTAAGCGCTAAACAACTTGTAATTGCCAAGGACTATCTTGAACAAATAATACATCTTGTGATGACTGATGCTAAAATTATCCATAGGGACAAATTGATAATTGTTCTAATACTGGTATCCGGGATGTCCGCAGTGGAATTAGCGAACTATAGGACTAAAGATAGGTATTATATGGAGATCAATCAGTCCATATCTGAGGAAACCAGGGGAACCATTCAAGCTTTATTAGACAATTATCTAGCTGCCTGGAGCCATGAGATGCTGTTTCTCAGTGGCCGAAGTCAACCTTTGACCTATAAATATATCCGACGGTTAGTCTCACCTTATTTACAGCATCTGACGGATATGGGTAATTTGGATAATTTTTACGTAACAATTGACAGCGAAAAATGATATTAGTACAATATAACAAAAGGCAGGAGGTGGAAAATATGCTAAAGGTAACTGATAAAGCAGTAGAGAAACTAACTAGTTTGCTAAAGGAGCAATTAGCTAGCTCTTTAGTTCGAATTGTGGTGAAAGGTCTTGGCTGAGGTGGGCCCACATTTGGATTGGTTCTGGAAGAGCTAAAAAAAGAAGAAGATACAAGTGTTGATGTTAATGGCATTTCTTTTGTGTGGGATCGGTTAGTGGGCCAGTATCTTGTTGACGGTGTGATAGATTACTTGCCCGACCTAGATCGATTTACTATTGCCAATGGGCAAGGCTATTCTTGTTAAGTAATTAAATCCTCTGGGGCAATGAGAATTAAAAAAAGATTAGGCCTATTGATGCCTAATCTTTTTTGTAAGTTCATTTTTATAATCTTTTTACTTTAACATTTGCTTTGCATCAGCAATGGAACTTTGCAGCTGGGAAGTTTGCTCAGGATTAGGTTTTAGTTTTAAGGCTTCTTCCCACTGAACAATGGCTGCCTCGAAGTCCTGTTTGGCGTAAGCATAGTAATTACCGAAGTTAATTCTGGCAAAGAGAAAGCTAGGGTCTTGCTCAATAGCTATCAGGAAATTCTCTTCCGCTAACTCATTGCGGTCGGCTCGCCAGGAGATGGTTGCCATATCTACCCTAACACCAATATTGGCAGGATATTGTTCCAACACTTTTGAATAATAGTAGATAGCTTCAGCCCAGTAAAATTTGGCCTGATCAGTATCACCGGCCCGGGCGTAGTCAAATCCAACACCATAATAATCATTGCCTAAATCCTCCATGAGCTTATAATCATCAGGATTTTTCTCCAGCCTATCTAAGCGGGTTTCAATTCGGGTCATTATTTGAGTCATCTCACTGTTCCCGGGACTTCCCCCGGTGGGAGAATCCTTTTTGAGTACTGCACCGGCCATGACTGCAAAAATAACTACTAAAAAGACGATTGTGCCAATCATAAAATAGTTTGAATTAGAGCTGTTTTTCTGGGAATATGGTTGCCTTTTCTTTGTTTTTTTACTCAAAATTTTCCCCTCCTTGTTCATTTCTTTTTTATTATACTATTAAATCATTTTAGTGTCTATATACTATGGAATTGTCGAAAGATAATGTCAAAGGCCAATACAATATCAGGAGGAACAAAATGGAAAATGCGGTAGTGGAAGTATACCGGGGAAATATAGTTGAAAGCAAGCACCATGTCCACTTAATTATTGTCAACGGAGCCGGAGAAGTGATGGCTTCATGGGGAAACCCAAATTATGTCACCTACTGGCGGTCTGCTGCCAAGCCTTTTCAAGTAGTTCCTTTATTGGCAGCAGGTGGCCAAGAACAATTTTCATTTGCAGATGAAGAAATAGCTTTGATGGCTGCTTCCCATGGGGGAGAAAAGGAGCATCTGCAGGTGTTGCAAAATATTTTGCAGAAGATTGAACTCCCTGGAAAAATTGATAAGTTTCCACCTGCCCATAATCCTTGTTCAGGAAAACACGCTGCCATGTTGGCACTGGGAAAAATTCACGGTTTAGATATCAATCATTACTGGTTGATTCACCATCCTATTCAGCAAGAAATGCTGGAAATAGTGGCTAACTGCACCGGTGTTGCCAAAGAACAAATCATTATTGGCAATGACGGCTGTGGTGTTCCTGTCTTTGGCATGCCTCTAGCCAATATGGCCAAAGCCTATGCCAGATTAAGCACTCCCCAATTAGCTGCCGGGCCAAAACAGGCCAAGGGCCTGGAGCAGGTGCTCAAGGCAATGACAAATAAACCTTTTTATGTAGCAGGCACCAACCGGCTTGACACCATGATAATGGAAATAACAAAGGGAAAGCTGGTTGCCAAACAGGGAGCAGAAGGTGTTTATTGTGTTGGAGTAGTAAATAGGGGAATAGGGATTGCCTTAAAAGTAGAGGATGGCAATTACCGGGCCATTGATCCTGTCATAATAAATGTGTTGCATAGACAGGGTTTTTTAAATCAAGGGGAGTATAACAAATTATTCCCCCGGGCTGAACCCGTTGTAAAAAATCACCGGGGTGATATAGTTGGTATGATAAAAGCTAATATACCATAAGGAGCTGCCAGAATTTGCTTTGCAACCAAAAAGGAGGTGAGTGGGTTTGACCAGAGAAGTTTATTTGGATAACTGTGCCACAACTAAGGCTATTCCCCAGGTAGTGGCAGCAATGGTGGAATGCTTGGAAAGATATTATGGCAATCCTTCGTCCCTCCATAGATTAGGACTGGAAGCGGAAAAAAAGGTAGCCCAAGCCAGGCGACAAATAGCTCAAGCCCTTGGCTGCAATCCAAAGGAATTAATATTTACTTCCGGTGGGTCAGAAAGCAACAATCTGGCTATCAAGGGAGCAACCCGATTTTACCGGTCCAGGGGCAACCATATTATCACTGCCAAAACAGAACATCCTTCTGTCTTGGCTGCCTATGAAAGCCTTGAGAAGGAAGGGTTCCAAGTTACATATTTGGATGTCAGCAACACCGGTCACATTTGTTTGGAACAGCTTGGGGACAGCATGACAGCTGCAACTACTTTGGTAAGCTTAATGATGATTAATAACGAGCTGGGGACTGTTCAGCCGGTGGAAAAGGCAGTCACCATAGTCAGAGAAAAAGCAGTCAAAAATAAGGTTTGCTTTCATGTGGACGGGGTTCAGGCAGTGGGAATGATGCCTGTAAATTTAGGCAAACTTGGGATTGACCTGTATTCCTTCAGTGGTCACAAATTTCATGGTCCCAAGGGAATTGGCGGGCTGTACATTAAACCGGGGATTCAGCTTCAACCCATCATTGAAGGGGGCGGTCAAGAAGGGGGACTTCGATCCGGCACGGAAAATGTTCCAGGAATAGTGGGAATGGCCAAGGCTATTAGCTTGGTGACAGCTGGGATGGAAGAAAAGATTTCCAGGCTGAGAAGGCTGCAGCAGCAGCTCTGGCAGGGCATAACTAAGGAAATACCCGGCTGCAAGCTAAACAGCGACCTAGAGCAGGGTGCTCCTCATATAGTCAGCATTTCCTTTCCATGGGTCAAGGGAGAGGTATTACTACATTACCTGGAAAGTGAAGGGATTTATGTTTCCACCGGATCAGCTTGCTCCTCCCGCTCCCGGAATATTAGTCACGTATTGGCTGGGATTGGATTGAATGAAGCAGAGGCTGACGGCACCATTCGATTTAGCTTTGGAGGAGATACTATTGAAGATGACATTCACTATGCCGTTAACAAGACTGTTACCGGAGTAAAGGAATTAAAACAAGTGATGGGAAGGTGATGGCTTGTACCAGGTATTTTTAGTAAGGTACGGGGAAATTGGCCTCAAGGGCAAAAACAGGCACCAATTCGAGGATAAACTGATCCGCAATATGGAAAAAGTGCTGCAGACAAACGGTGTTCAGGCAAATGTTGAGAAAAGCTATGGCAGAATATATGTGCCCATAGAAAATAACTTGGAGCAAATCAGGGATTCATTAGAGAGGGTTTTCGGGATAGTTTCCTTTAGCCCCTGTTTGCGGTTGCCTCTGGACTTGGAAGAGGTAAAAGCTGCCGCATTAAAGGATATGTTAAACTACCGGGACAAAAAGACCTTTAAAGTAGAAACAAAAAGGGCTTATAAAGGTTTTCCCCATGACTCATATGAAATCAGCAGGGAAGTGGGAGGACACATACTGATGAATGACCCAGGGTGGACAGTGGATGTAAAAAACCCTGATGTGATTATCCGTGTGGAAGTGCGGGAAGAAGAAATTTTTGTTTTTTCCCAGGTAATTAGCGGCCCAGGGGGAATGCCCGTGGGAAGTAACGGGAGAGGACTGCTGCTATTGTCAGGAGGAATTGACAGTCCGGTGGCGGGCTATCTAACTATGAAAAGGGGAGTTCAAGTGGAGGCTGTCCATTTTCACAGTTATCCATTTACCAGTGAGCGGGCCAAGGAAAAGGTAATTGATTTATGCCGGTTGCTGGTCAGCTATGGAGGCAAGATAAGACTTCATCTAGTACCTTTTACCAAAATCCAGACGGAAATAAAAAAACACTGTCCCCAGGATTTAGGAATAACCATTATGCGGCGAATGATGGTGCGAATTGCTGAAAAATTGGCCCGGAAGCGCCGGGCCCTGGCCTTGGTGACGGGGGAAAGCATTGGTCAAGTTGCCAGTCAGACATTAGAAAGCATATATACCATTGAACATGTAATTAAGATTCCGGTGTTGCGCCCGGTAATTACTATGGATAAGACTGAAATTATTGATCTTGCCAAAAAAATTGGCTCATACGAGATTTCAATTATGCCATATGAGGACTGTTGCACCGTTTTTTTACCTAAATACCCCAAAACCAGACCTAGGCCTATCCAAGCGGAAGAAGCTGAGCAGGGGCTGCAATTAGAAGAATTAGTAAATGAAGCGGTTGAAAAAATTGAAACCTTGGTATTTGGGCCTAGTAATTGATTGGTTTAACCAGCTTCTGAGGGATTAATTGCCAATTTTTTGGTAATAATATGAATCAGGAGGTGGTTTAAGTTGAAAAAGCAATATTACTTTACAAATTTCGGGCATAGATTGATGCTGGACTGGCGTAGGAAACGAAGGCTAAAATTAGAAAAACTATTGGAACAGCAGGATAAAGATGAGTGGGCAGGAAAAAAACTGGACTTTTTTGCCGGTTTAATTCTGGCTTGGGTATTGGCTCTGGTATTTATCAATCATTTTTTCAGCATCCAAAATTCCCTCTATTTATCAGTGGTGGGTCCACTGGCCTTTTCTTGGCTGTATCACCGAGGGAAGGTTAACAAACAACGGCTGATTTCCAGCATGAAAAGAGAGCGAGAGCAAAAAGCAACCTGTTTAGCTAATCTCCATGCTCTGCTGCCATCGGAAACGGATAAGCTAACTATCCAATTAGGAAACATGCTGGGACTGAAGGATCTGACGGTGATGGGGGAAGGACTGCCGGTGACAGGTCTAAAGGATGAAAAAAAGATTGCCTTATATTTAAAATGCTGCCACCCCATGGAACCAGTATCCTTAAAAGAGATAATGGATTATATTGAGCTAACAAAAAATCAGGGTGGGATAGCCGGGGTTTATTTCACCACCGGTTATCTTACAGCTGATGCCGCCAGATATGTAAAAAGCCTGTCTAACTTTAAGGTGAAAATGGTGGAGCAGGATAAATTAGTCCAAGTATTGAAAAATATGCAGCATCCACTGTACCTGGAAAAGCTCACAGGAAAAGAGCCTGATACTGCTCAAATTTTTGCACCGGCAGTATCCGATAAGGCAAATTTCCTCCAGTTGGTTGCCGGAAGGCCAGGTATGAGCCGAAAGTACCTTTTTATTGTTGTTATATTAGGTTTATTATCTCTAATTATGAGTGGTTGGATTAAAATCCTTTATCTTTTCCTGGCTCTGGTGAATCTGGCACTAGCTTTCTATACCTATTATTGCCACTTACCCCATCAGGAAGAAGAAATGGTTATGATAGAAGACCTATGGTAAGCGCAAGTATTTAGACTTGCGCTTTTTTGCAAAATAAAAAGGTAATCCAATAACTATGTCGAATAATGGGATGAAATCAAACTCTGGGGGACTTACATCATGACTTGGCCAACTAAAGAACATTTTAACCAATTGTGTTTAGAAAACAAGATTATTCCCATGTACAAGTGTCTGCCCTTAGGTAACGAAACACCTGTTTCTGTATACGAAAGAATAGGAGGACCGGAGAATCATTCATTTGTTTTTGAAAGTGGCAAAGGAGCAGAGAAAATAGCCCGCTATTCTTTTGTGGGAGGCAAACCATTTTTAGTGTTTAAAAGTAAAGGAAATAATATTAATCTCATTAAGGGAGACCAAACTGAAGAGTTTGAAGGTGCTCCCTTAAAGGTATTAAAAGAAATAATGGACAGCTACCAAAGCATTAGCACTCATAATTTGCCCCATTTTTTTGGGGGAGCTATTGGTTATTTTAGCTATGACCTAGTCCGGCAAATCGAAAAAATCCCCAATACCGCCGTGGATGAATTGGAAATACCGGAAGTTTATCTCCTAATGGTGGACTGGGTCTACCTTCTTGATCATCAAGAGGAGAAACTATATTTAGTTGTTAATGTTCCAAAGGATTGCCTGAATGACTTGGGTTATCAAGCAGCTCTTGAGAAAATTGACTGGATGGAGCAGGTTCTTTCCGAGGAGTGGATACCCTTTGAAAAAACTTTGCCTACTAAGGGATTAAAAAAGAAACAATTAAGAGCTAACCTTTTGGAAGAGGAATTTGCCCATATTGTCTCAAGTGGAAAAGAGTATATTGCTGCCGGAGATATTTTTCAAGTAAATCTTTCTGTGCGGCTATATCGCAAGCTGCAAGTGCCGCCTTACCTAGTCTTTAAATACCTGCGAAAAATTAATCCTTCACCATATGGAGGATATATGAAGCTTGGGGAGATAGATTTGATCAGCAGTTCACCGGAGCTACTGGTTAGGGTGAAGGGAGATGTGGTGGAAACCAGGCCCATCGCCGGCACCCGTCGCCGGGGAGAAAACAGGGAAGAAGACTTAGCTCTTACCAAAGAGCTGTTATCCTGTGCTAAGGAGAACGCCGAACATATCATGCTGGTTGATCTGGAGCGAAATGATCTGGGCAGGGTATGTGATTATGGAACGGTTGAAGTTGACGAACTGATGGTGATAGAAGAGTATTCCCATGTGATTCACATAGTCTCAAATGTGAAGGGCAGATTGCACCGGGATAAAGACAGGTTTGATGTGATTAAGGCAACTTTCCCCGGAGGGACTATCACCGGTGCTCCTAAAGTAAGGTGTATGGAGATAATAGAAGAGTTGGAAGGCATTCGAAGAGGAATTTATACCGGATCAATGGGATGGCTAAATTTCTCCGGGGACATGGAACTTAATATCGCCATTAGGACCATAGTGGTGAAGGACGAGTTAGCATACATCCAAGCGGGGGCAGGGATAGTGGCGGATTCAGATCCCTACCGGGAATATCACGAATCCATGAAAAAAGCGGAAGCAATGGTCAAAGCTATTGAGATTACCGAGGAGGCATTTAGCAATGATTTTAATGATAGATAACTACGACTCCTTTACCTATAACTTGGTTCAGTATTTAGGTGAGCAGGGGCAGCAGATTAAGGTTTTTCGGAACGATAAAATTACAATAGATGAAATTGCAGCACTTGAGCCTAATCATATTGTGATCTCACCCGGTCCGTGTACCCCAAACGAAGCGGGCATATCAATGGAGGTTATCAAAAACTTTTATGGAAGAATTCCTATTTTAGGAGTGTGTTTAGGCCATCAATCCATCGCTCAGGTTTTTGGGGCAAAGATTGTCAGAGCAGAAAATCTGATGCATGGAAAGACGTCTGAGATATTCCATGATGGCAAAACAGTGTTTAAGCACCTGGCTAGTCCTTTTACAGCAACAAGATACCATTCCTTGATAATTAAAAAAGATACCATGCCAGATTGTCTGGAAATTAGTGCGGAAACAGAAATTGGCGAAATTATGGGGGTAAGGCATAAGGAATATATTGTGGAGGGTGTCCAATTCCATCCTGAGTCTATCTTAACTGAGGCGGGAAAACAGCTGCTGACTAACTTTTTAGCTCTATCCTATTAATAACTCAGGAGTCAGGAGTCAGGAGTCAGGAGTCAGGAGTCAGGAGTCAGGAGTCAGGAGTCAGGAGGTCAGAATGAGAGAATTCTGAATACCTAGATGTAGGTGAGATTCTATGGAACTAATATTTATCGATGGAAAATTTTATCCCCGGGAGAATGCCAAGGTTTCAGTTTTTGACCATGGCTTTCTTTTTGGCGACGGACTGTTTGAAACCATGAGGGCTTATCATGGGGTTTGCTTTCGCCTGGCAGAACATCTGGATCGGTTGTACCTGGGGGCTGAAGCTTTAAGGATAACTGTTCCCTACACCAAAGAAGAGTTGGCTGGTTTTGTTGAGGACTCGGTGCAAAAGAACCGGCTGGCGGAAGCATATATCCGGGTGACCTTAACTCGGGGAGTGGGAAAACCTGGCCTTGACCCCAGAACTTGCCCAAGGGCAGCTGTGATTATTGCTGCTTTGCCCTTAACACCCTATCCTGACGAGGCTTATACATTAGGCTGGGAAGCCGTCATTTTATCCGTGAGGAGAAACTCACCCCATGCCCTGCCGCCCCAATTAAAATCCATGAACTTTTTAAATAATATCCTGGCAAAACTGGAGCTAATCGACCGTGGTAAGCCGGAAGGATTCTTTTTAAACCAGGATGGATATCTAACAGAGGGGGTTGTCAGCAATCTGTTTATAGTATCCAGAGAAATAGTTTATACACCAGAGACAGATTCAGGTATTTTGCCCGGCATTACCAGAAAAACAGTGCTTGAGCTGTGTGGAAAGCTACGGATACCTGCTGTGGAAAAGAAGTTAGCGCCGGCAGAGCTTTACCAGGCGGATGAGTGCTTTGTGACCAACTCCCTGGCAGAAATCTTGCCTATTTGCCAAGTGGATAACCGCTTGATTGGTCAGGGTAGGCCAGGACCACTGACCCGCCACTTACATAAACATTTCCAGGATCTGGTTAATGATGGCTCGGGATAATACTTGGACCAGCCTGAGGATAATAATTAAGAAAAAAGTATTTATTTTTGTCCTTTTTTTGGTATAATAGTTTTTGTATGTCTTAGGAAGTATGGAAAAGACGAAAATAAAGGAGGAGTTTTAATTAATGAAAGGTCTTTGGTTTTCAGAGTTACAAGCATCAGGTTTAAAATATTCTTGCCTCACCAAGAAAACTCTGCATCATGAGATAACTCCCTTTCAAGAGCTGGCGGTAGTTGATACTGAAACTTTTGGCAGGATGCTGTTACTTGATGGTGTTATCCAGACAAACATGAGGGACGAATTCGTTTATCACGAAATGATTTCCTTGGTGGCTCTCAATACCCATGCTAATCCGGAAAACGTGCTGGTTATTGGAGGAGGAGACGGGGGAACAATCAGAGAGATAATTAAGCACCCTAAGGTAAAGAAAGCTACTTTAGTTGAAATAGATGGAGCTGTTATTGAAGCATCTAAAAAGTACTTGCCGGAAATTGCTGCCGGGCTAAGTGACCCCAAGGTTGAAGTTAAAGTTGATGATGGAATCAAGCATATTCACGAAACTAAAAATCACTACGATATCATTATTGTTGACTCCACCGATCCAGTAGGGCCGGCGGTGGGACTGTTTGCCAAGGATTTCTATCAGGGCATCTATGAATCCCTAAGAGCAGACGGAATCTTTGTAGCCCAGACAGAATCACCCTTCTTAAACGAAGACTTAATTAGAAGAACGGGCCAGGATATCGCAGACATTTTCCCAATTAAAAAGCTGTTCTTGGCTTTTATCCCAACCTACCCCAGTGGGATGTGGAGCTTTACCATGGGGTCTAAAAAATATGACCCGGAGCAGGTAAAGGAAGAGGAATTTCCCAATATAGAAGCCAGATACTATACACCCCAACTGCATAAAGCTGCCTTTATATTGCCCAAATTTGTCAAAGACATGGTCGGACAGGAGCAATAACCAATGAAAGATTTATTAGAAAATAATCTAGGCTTTATGGGAGCAGGGGATTCTTATGAGGAGGCCAACATAGCTATTGTCGGTTTCCCCATGGATTTCACCGTCAGCTTTCGCCCTGGAACTAGAATGGGTCCCAGGCAAATAAGATCAGTTTCTGAGGGAATTGAGGAGTATAGCTATTATCAGGATAAGGACCTGGTCAATGCCAGCTACTATGATTGTGGGGATGTTAGGCTGCCCTTTGGCAATGTGCAAGAGAGCTTGGAGCGGATTTATCAGGTGGCCAAGCAGCTCATTAAGGATGACAAGTTCCCGGTATCCCTAGGGGGGGAGCACTTAGTCACCTATCCCGTTTTAAAAGCATTTGGCGAAAAATACCAGGACCTGGTGGTAATCCAGTTTGATGCCCATGCTGATTTACGGGAGGATTATTTGGGTGAGCCCCATTCCCATGCAACGGTGATGTCTAAGGCTTGCCAGCTCTTTGGCGGTAAAAATATTTATCAGTTGGGAATTCGTTCCGGCACCAGGGAAGAATTTCAATTTGCCAAGGAAAACACCAACCTATATTTCGAGCAGGTATTAGAGCCGATAGAAGGAATAGTCCAGGCTGTAAAAAACAGGCCTGTATATATCACCATAGATATTGATGTAGTAGATCCCGCCTTTGCCCCTGGAACAGGCACACCTGAAGCTGGCGGATGCAGCTCAAAGGAGCTTATTCATGCCATGTTAGGGCTAAAGAATTTGAATGTGGTGGGTTTTGACGTGGTTGAAGTATCACCTATCTTTGATGTAGGGGACTGCACTTCTCTACTGGCGGCTAAGCTGGTGCGAGAGGCCATGCTGGCATTTGGCACGTAACTATTCAGCAGGCTATCAATTGTCAGAATTCAGGATTCAGGATTCAGGATTCAGGATTCAGGATTCAGGATTCAGGATGTATTATTCAGGCAATATTTTAAGAATTATTAAATCTACTGATTTTTCCTTGGCTACTAGGCTCTGAGGTCCTATTGCTGTAGTATTATCCGTTTTT
>Ga0208490_100169_pt1 | contig 52805 bp, 50 predicted proteins | sample SubbioAug_CSWold_FD_184818 | JGI IMG/M metagenome (GOLD analysis project Ga0208490, IMG submission 184818) | Serpentinite rock and fluid subsurface biosphere microbial communities from McLaughlin Reserve, California, USA - CR11Aug_CSWold (SPAdes) | ecosystem: Environmental > Terrestrial > Deep...
TACTCGCCCGCCGCGACTCCTTCGCCGCACACTGGGACGACAGCGGCCAGGTGCGCTGGGTCGAGCAGGCCGGCATCGACCTCGCGCGCGGGCACGCCCGGCTCGACGGCGCGCGCACGGTCGTGATTACCGACGCCGAGGGCGCGACGCGGCGGGTGACCGCCCGGCACGCCGTTGCGGTGTGCACGGGAAGCGGGGCGAGCATCCCGCCGATCGAGGGCCTCGTCGAGGCGGAGCCGTGGGCGAGCCGCGAGGTGACGAGCGCGAAAGAGGTGCCCGGCTCGCTCGCCATCATCGGCGGCGGCGTCGTGGCCGTCGAAATGGCCACCGCCTACACCGCTCTCGGATGCTCGGTGACGGTCATCGCGCGCGGTCGCCTCCTCGCTTCGCTCGAAGACTTTGCCGGCGATGCGGTCGCTCAGCGCCTGCAAGAGTCAGGCGCGCGGGTGCTGACGCACACAGGGACCACCCGGGTCGAGCGCGACGCTACGGGACGCGTCCGCATGTCGCTCGCAGGCGGCGACACCATCGAGGCCGACGAGGTGGTGGTCGCCACCGGCCGGACGCCGCGCACCGCAGACGTCGGGGTCGACACTCTCGGGCTCGACCACCTCACCCCCGGCGACGCGCTCCCCGTCGACGACACGATGCTCGTGACCGGCACCGACTGGCTGTACGCGGCCGGTGACGCCACCATGCGGGCGCCGCTGACCCACCAGGGCAAGTACCAGGCTCGCGCGGCCGGTGACGCGATTTCCGCCCGCGCGGCGGGGCGGCCCATCGACGACGCTCCCTGGGGAACGCACGTGGCGACCTCCGACCATCGTGCCGTGCCGCAGGTGTGCTTCTCGAGCCCCGAAGTGGCAAGCGTCGGACTGACGGCAGACCAGGCCGCCGAAGCGGGCATCCCCACCCGCGTCGTCGACTACGCGCTCGGACGCGTCGCCGGCGTCTCGGTGCACCGCGACGGTGCGGAGGGTCAGGCCCGGCTCGTGGTCGACGCCGAGCGCGATGTCATCGTCGGCTTCACGGTCGTCGGCGACGAGGTCGCCGAACTGTTGCACGCCGCCACCGTCACGATCGTCGGCGAAGTGCCGATTGCGCGGCTGTGGCATGCCGTGCCCGCGTATCCGACGGCCAGCGAAGTCTGGCTGCGCCTCCTCGAGGCGCTCGGCAGACCCTCCTGACCACCCCCTGTCGAAATCCGGCAAGCGGGAGTAGACAATTCCTGCCAGTATGGGGCGCATGGACGTGGTCTAGATGAGCCGTACCGCCGTCATCACGGGGGCAAGCGCCGGCATCGGCGCTGAGGCGGCGCGCGAACTCGTCCGACGCGGCTGGCAGGTCGCGGTCGCCGGCCGTCACCCCGAACGCACCGCCCATGTCGCGGCCGAGATCGGCGCCGTCCCGTTCGTCGCCGACTTTGATCGCCTCGACGACGTGCGCGCCCTCGCCGACGCACTCCAGGGTCGCTTCGGACGCATCGACGTGCTCGTCAACAACGCGGGCGGTCTCGTGCCGCAGCGCGCGCTCACCGTCGACGGTCACGAGACAACGCTCCAGCGCAACCTGCTCGCAAGCGCCCTCCTCACCACCCTCCTCCTTCCGCGCCTCACCGAGAGCCGGGCCCGCATCGTGCACACCTCGAGCGTCATGAATCGCCTCGGTGGCCTGCGCATCGACGACCTCGACTTCGACCGCCGCCCCTACAAGGGCGGGTGGAAGCCCTACGCCGCCGCGAAACTCGGCGTCATTCTGTACGCGCGGGCCCTGGCCGCGCGCACGGGACTCGAGAACGTGGCCGTGCATCCCGGATACGTGCGGAGCGGGTTCGGTGCCGGGTCGTCGAGCGCGCGAGTCGTTCAATCGCTGACCGCGCCCCTGCAGATCAGCGTCGAGGCCGGTGCCGCGCCAGTCGTACACCTGGTCGACACTCCCGAACTGGGCGTGCCCAACGGCACCTACTTCGGCGGTCTGACACCCTGGGGGGCCACCCACCGCTCGGCCACCGACACGCGGCTCGGCGATGAGCTGTTCGCGGCGGTCGAAGGTCGGTTCGGCAGCAGAATTCGCACCGGAGACACCGCATGACCCAGCCCGCGCGCCCCCGTGCCCGCGTTCGCCGTGCCCCATCGATTCGCGCCGCGGCGCTGACCGTCGCGGCTCTTCTCGCGCTGGCCGGATGCGCGGGGCCCGATCCGAATACCCTTCCGTCATCGCCGGACGCGCCCGCCTCGGCCTCGCCGACCCCCGACGCCGATTCCGGCATCGACCCGGGCGACGGCGACACGGACGACGTCGTCGCCTTGCCGGGCTGCGACGAGATCTACTCCCCCGAGCTCACCGCAGAACTCACCGACGAGGGGCGTGAGTCACTCGGCGACACGGCCGCGGCGGGTGCCGGTGGCTGGGGCAGCGGCGATTCCGTGATCGTCGCCCTCCTCCAGGGTGCGATGGAGCGAGTCAGCTGCAGCTGGATCCTGCCGTTCAGCGAGAGCGGGTCGACGACCACGATCATCCGCATCGACGACGCAACGGCCGACTTCGTTGCCGAGCACCTGACCGACACGGCGGGGTTCACCGGGTCCTCGGCACACGGCGGGCAGCTCTACACGCTCGTGGTCGACGGCGACTTCCCGTACAGCGAGGCGCACCTCATCGTTGACGGCCTCCTCGTCGCGACGGAGGCCTTCGGCGGCGATGCCGAACCGCTCACCCTCGACGCGGGCGCGCAGCTCAGCGCGCCGTAGCGGCAGCTCGCCCCGGCGCTCAGTCGAGCACGGGGGTCGACGGAAGCCGTAGCCGCCGTTCCAGTTGCGCGGCCACCGCCAGCAGCGTTGCCTCACCGCCCGGCCGGCCGATGAGCTGCACGCCCATGGGCATGCCGGGTCGATCGCTGAGTTCGCCGTCCGATTCGCGGCTCAGCCCCATCGGGATCGTGATGGCGGGAAGCCCCGCGACGTTGATCATGCTCGTCCACGGGGTGTACTGCACCTGCTGCGCGAAGTTGCGCTCCGCATCCCCCGCGTCGTACCAGCCGAGCGGGCGCGGAGTCAGCGCGAGTGCCGGCGTCATCACGACATCGACGCTCGAAAACCGCGCGATCAGCCGCCGTTCGAAGCCCGAGAGCCACGACAGCGCCGCCGTGAGACGGGCGACCGGCAACTCGCGTCCTCGGGCGACCAGCCAGGCCGTGAGCGGTTCGAGCAGCGCGAGCTCGGCGTCGCTCTCGGCCGGGATTCCCGCGGCCGCTGCCATCCAGACGATCCGAAAAGCGTCGGAGTAGCCGGCCCAGTCGTCGCTCGGCCCCAGGTCGATGTCGTCGACACCGTGGCCCATCGCGTCGAGGTGGCGGATGGCCCGGTCGAGGGCATGGCGCGCCTCGGGCGCGATGGTCAACGCATAGTCGAGCTGCCAGGGGCTCTCCGTCAGCACACCCACCTGGACACGCCCCTCGCCGCGGACCGCGTGGGCGAGGAACGGACCCTCCGCCGCCGGGCCAGCGGCGCGCGTCGCGAATGGCCAGGGGCTGGCGCTGACGAGCGCGTCGAGCAACAGCGCCGCGTCGGCGACGGTACGGGCGAGAGGGCCCGCGACCACGAGTCCGGCGAGCGAGGCGAGCCCGCTGCCCGCGGGCACCCTGCCCCGAGAAGGCTTGAGCCCCACGATGCCGCACGCCGCAGCGGGGATGCGGATGCTGCCTCCGCCGTCGGAGCCCGGAGCGAACGGCACGAGGCCGGCAGCAACCGCGGCGGCCGCCCCGCCGCTCGACCCACCAGCACCCCTGTCGAGGGCGTGCGGCGTGCGCGCGGGCGGCGCGACGCGCGACTCGGTGTACGACGGCAGCCCGAACTCGGGCGCCGCGCTCGCCCCGAGGCTGATCGCCCCGGCCTCATCGAGGTGCCGGGCGAGTTCGTCAGACGCCTCGGGCACGTTGTCGGCGAACAGGCGCGAGCCGTAGGTGGTGCGCTGCCCGGCCCGTGCCGTCAGTTCTTTGTCGACGAGCGGCAATCCGAACAGCGGCGCGGCGGTGCTGACGGTCTCCGTGAGGCGTGCCGCGGCGTCACGCGCCCGGCCGCCCGCGACCACGGTCAACGCCCCGACCTCGGGGTTCAGCCTCTCGATGCGCGCCAGATAGTGCTCAACGAGGTCCCCGGGCGTGACCTCGCCGGATCGAATGAGGGTCCACTGCTCGAGAGCGGTCAACTCGTGCAGGGCGGTCATCGTGTCAGCCTACGGCCGCGCACCCGTATCGATTCGACAACGAAGGGATGCTGGGGGCACTGCGCCGGGGAATCATGCCTCTTCCGTTCTTCTCCCGCTGATACATTCGCGCCATGGTGACCGCTTTCCGCCCTCGCCGCGCATCCCGCCTCGTCTCCGCCCTCGCTGCGGGTTTGCTCGCTGTCGGTCTGGGCGCGTGCGCCGACCAGCCCGTCGAGGCCCCCGACCCGATCGCCGAACCGACCACGACACCGGAGCCGGAGCCCACGACCGAGCCGGAACCCGAGCCCGAACCGGAGCCCGAACTCGTCTTCACGATGCCGAGCGACTGCACCGAGATCTTGCCGGCCGCGCGCGTGGCGTCGCTCGAGGTGCAGAACCTGCAGTTGCTCGGGGGGCCCGGCAGCATCTACGGCGACGAGTTCTTCTTCGACGAGACTCCCGAACAGCTCGTCGGGGGCATCAGCTGCGTCTGGGGTCAGGAGGGCGTCGATCTCTCGACCATCCTGCTGAGCGTTGCTCCGCTGAACGCCGCGACCCGCGCGCAGACGATCGACGACCTGATCGCGCAGGGGTATATCGCGTATGACCGCGACGACTCCTCACTCGCCTACGGCCTCATCGGCGACGCGGGAGGGCCGCCCGCGATCTACAACCTGATCACGAACGATGCATGGTTCTCGATGTTGAACTCGCTCGGCGGCCAGGCCGGCTTCGACGAGTCGATTCTGCTGACCGAAGAGCTGCGCGGGGTCGCCTACGGCGCCCTCGAATAGCGCGCAGGATGAGTCGGCGCCGCACGTCGGCGCCCGTGCATCAGCGCGCCCTGCCAGCTCGTCCTCATTTTGGTACATTTGTTCCAGAATTGAGGAGAGGATTCCATGGGCTACATCTATTTGGCCGGCGCGATCGTCGCTGAGGTCATCGCCACGAGCTTCCTGAAGCTCACGAGCGGCGAGCGGGTCGTCTGGTGGGCCTTCCCCATCGTGGTCGTCGGCTACATCGCGGCATTCACGATGCTGTCGGCGTCGCTTGGTCGCGGCGTGCCCCTCGGCACGGCCTACGGCATCTGGGCGGGTATGGGCGTCGCGCTCGTCGCCGGCGTCAGTTGGCTCGTCTTCGGCGAGACGCTCACCATCGGCCAGCTCATCGGCATCGCCCTGATCATCGCCGGCGTCGCCCTCGTCGAGCTCACGGGCGACCACGGTGCGACCGTGGCCAGCGGGCTCAGTGCGCCGGCGACCCTCCCGAAGGCATGAGCCCGAGCGCCCGCCGGGAAGACGGCCCCCGGCTAACCGCCAAGGGCCGCGCGCGCCGAGACGCCCTGCTGGACGCCGCTCTCACGGTCATCGAGCGGGACGGCCCGGCTGCGCTCACCCACCGAGCGGTGGCGGCCGAGGCGGGGCTGCCCACGTCGGCGGCCACGTACTACTTCGCGGACATCGACGACCTGCTCGTGTCAGTTCTTCGGCGGAGCATCGCGGACTATGACGCAACCGTCGGCCCGCTCGATGCGCTCGACGTCGACGCCGCGGCCGCGACGATCCGCCAGTATGCGATCGACGAGCGCTCGACCGCGGTGGCCCACTACGAACTGCTGCTGCTCGCCACCCGGCGACCCACACTCCGCACCGATGCCGAACACTGGTACACCCTGCTCGAGCGGGACCTGGCCACGGCACTGCCGGAGGACGCACCGGATCGCGCCACGCGCATCCGCACGGCGGCGCTCGCCCTCGACGGGCTGATCCTGCGGATGCTGTGGCGCGGCGAACCGCACACGCCCGCCGACGTGCGCGCGGCGGTCGCCGCGGCGCTTGCCCCGCTCAGCGACGACGACGCAATGACTTCTGCATGAGCACGATGCCGAGCCACCGGTCGAACTTGAAGCCGACGCGGCCCATCGACCCGGTCTGAGTGAAGCCGAACGACTCGTGCAGGCGAATCGAGCCCTCGGCGCCCTGGTCGGCGATGACGGCGACCACCTCGCGCACCCCGGCGTCGGCGGCGCGCTCGAGTAGCTCGCCGAGCATGGCCTTGCCCAGCCCTCGACCGGTGGCGGCGGGCGCGAGGTAGATCGAGTTCTCGACCGTGTAGCGGTAGGCGGCCTTCTCTTTCCAGGGGTACACGTACGCGAACCCGAGTAGCTGACCGCGGGGCGATTCGGCGACGAGGAACGGGTACCCCAGCTTCTGCAGATGCGCGAACTTCTGCTTCAGCCCCTTCAGCGTCCACGGCTGCTCGTCGAACGTGACGGTCGAGTTCGCGACGTAGTGGTTGTAGATCTCGCGCACCGCGGGCAGGTCGGCGGTCACCGCGTCGCGCAAGGTGAAACTGAACTCCGGTTCTGGCTCGGGGGCAGGCTTCAGGTGACGCGGCAAGCGCCGACGCTGCTGGTATTCCTCCTCAAGCATGGAATCAGCCTACGTCGCGCGGGTTACGGGCTGATGTCCCAGTCGATCGGCTCGGCACCCTGCAGGAGAAGCGCCGCGTTCACCCGACTGAACGGGCGTGAGCCGAAGAACCCGCGGCGGGCCGACAGAGGGCTCGGATGTGCGCTCGCGACCACCGGAACATCGCCCAGTAGCGGGCGCACGGCCTCCGCATCGCGTCCCCAGAGCACGGCGACGAGCGGTCCGCCGCGCGCGACGAGGGCGCGCACGACGGCATCGGTGACGCGCTGCCAACCGAGGCCGCGGTGCGAGTTCGCCCGACCCGCCGCGACGGTGAGCACGCGGTTGAGTAGGAGCACGCCGCGCTCGGACCACGGTGACAGGTCGGGGTGCGGCGGCGGGGGGACTCCCACGTCATCGGCGAGCTCGCGGTAGATGTTCGCGAGACTGCGCGGAAGCGGCCGCACGGAGCGATCCGCCGAAAAGGCGAGGCCGACGGGATGGCCGGGCGTCGGGTACGGGTCTTGGCCGATGACGAGAACCCGCACATCGGCGAGCGGCACAGTCAGCGCGCGCAGCACACGCTGAGGAGCCGGTAGCCATTCGCGGCCCGCAGAGGCCTCAGCATCGAGCCGGGCGGCGATCGCCGCCAGAGCGTCGTCGAGCTGCGGGTCCACCGTGTCAAGCGCCACGGCCCAGCCGTCACCCAGGCCGCCTGGCGGGGCGATGATCTCGGGGACGCGCACGGGCCCACGCTACCGAGCCCTGGGCATCCCGAGGGCTAGCCTCGCGACCATGGCATCGAGGCTGGCCGGAAAATCTGGCGCGATCACTGCAGGGCTCGTCGGGTACCTGTTCTTCGTCGAGTTCGTCAGCGGCATCATTCAGGGCTACTACATTCCGCTCATCCCGGACCTCGCCCGGTACCTCGCCATCAACGACCCCGAGTTCAACTGGTTCGAGGCCGCGCAGTTGCTGCTGAGCGCGCTCGTGGTGCCGATCCTCGCGAAGCTCGGCGACATGATCGGGCACAAGAAGGTGCTGCTGATCTCGACCGTCGTAACGGCGGGCGCGAGCTGGTGGCTCGTCGCCGCCGCCGACTTCTGGAGCTTCCTGATCGCCTGGGCGCTACAGGGCTTCTATGTCGTCTGGCTGCCGCTCGAGATTGCGCTGATCTTCGACCGGGGGCGCACGACGGGCCGGGGCCCCTCGCAGACCCGGCGCGCGGCCGGACTGCTCGTCGTCGCCCTGCAGGCAGGCGCGATCGTGGGCGCGCTCGGCGGCGGGCGCATCTTCGACGCGTTCGACGGCAATGTGCCGTTGACATTCGCCGTGCCCGCGATCGCGGTGACGATCGCATTCTTCGTAATCCTGTTCGGGGTACCCGAGTCGACACCTGTTCCCGGTCGCCGACTCGACACCGTTGGTTTCGTGCTGTTGACGCTGTCGCTCATGACCATCACGAGCGGGCTCGCGTTCCTGCGCATCAACGGGCCGGAGGCGATCTGGGTCTACCTCGTGATTCTGCTGGGGCTCGCTCTGCTCTACCCCTTCGGCCGCTGGGTGCTCGGCCACCCCGACCCGGCGATCGACATTCGTGTGCTGCGCCGGCCCGAGATGTGGCCCGTGCAGCTGGTCGCGGGGCTTTTCGGCATCAGCGTGCTGGGCGCGCAGGCGCCGCTCGCCACGTTCGCCGGCACCCCCGTCGAGGCGGGGTACGGCCTCGGGCTCGGCGCGAGTGACATCTCCACCATCGTCGGCGTCTACCTCATCGGCATGATCACCGGTGCAGCCCTGTTTTCAGCGACGGCGCGGCGACTCTCCCCTCGGGTCGCCCTCATCGTCGCGACAAGCCTCGTGGCGGTCGGCTACCTGCTCTTCTTGCCGCTCCACTTCACTCCCGTGCAGGTGGCGACCAACATGGTGATCGCGGGGCTCGGCTCGGGCGCGCTTGTCGCCGCCCTGCCGGCCGCTGCGGCCGCCGGGGCACCGCTCGGGCAGACGGGTATCGCCGCCGGCCTCACCAACACGACGAAGACGATCGGCGGCTCGTTCGCGAGCGCAATCTTCGCGATCGTCGTGGTCTACGTCGGAACGCAGTCGGTGGTCGCGACGGCTGGCACCTACGGCGGCTACATGACCGTGTTCGCGATTTGCGGCGGCACCGCCCTCATCGGCGCGGTGCTGCTCGTGTTCGTGCCGAAGCTTGCCTTCCGCGATCCCATCATCGATGAGGTGGCCGAAACGATCGCCTCTCCCGGGGCGGCGACCGCGCGCCCCGACGCCCCTACCGAGGGCTGAGCGGACCGCGCACGAGCTTGTGCTGCGCGGCCTGCGCGACGGGCCGCATCGTCACTTCGTCGACGTTGATGTGCGCGGGCAGCCCCAGCGCGTCGACGATCACGCGGGCGACGTCGTCGGCGGTCAGCGGACGGTCCACGCCCTCGTACAGCGCCGCCGCGCGCTCGGCGTCACCCCCGAGCCGATTCAGCGTGAACTCGTCGGTGCGCACCATGCCGGGGGCCACCTGCATCACCCGCAGGGGCTCGCCGGCGAGTTCGAGGCGCAGCGCGTCCATCATGATGCGCAGACCCGCCTTCGACGCCGAGTACCCGGCGCCGCCCTCGTAGGCACGCTGGCCGGCCGTCGACGTGACGGCGACGATGTCGGCCCCGCCGCGCACGCGGGCCGTGTCGCGCAACATCGGCACGAGGACGCGCAGCACGCGCTGGGCGCCGAGCACGTTCACGTCGAACATGCGCGCCCAGTCAGCCGTGGACGCCTCGACAACCGGATCGACCCCGATCGCGAGCCCCGCGTTCAGCACGACGGCGTCGACCGGCGGCGCCCCCGATTCACGGGATGCCCGCAGCACGTCCGCGAGGCCGGCCACGGCGGCGTCGTCGGTCACGTCGAGGACGTGCACCGAGCATCCCGTGTCGGCGGCGAGCGCCTCCAAGCGGTCGGCGCGGCGCGCGACGCCCGTGACGTGCCAGCCGGCGGCGGCGAGGCGGCGGACGGTGGCGGCGCCGATGCCGCTGGAGGCTCCGGTGACGAGGGCGTGACGTCGGGCGGGGTGGCTCGTGGAAGCGCTGTGGTCGCTCATGCTCGTAGGCTAACGCGGTGCCTACGACGACTCGCACCCCGTACTGGGACACGGCCCGCGCCATCGCCATCACCCTCGTCGTCATCGGACACGCGATTCAGCCTCTGAACAGTCAGTACGCGCCGTCGTATGCGACGTACCTCGTCATCTACGCGTTCCACATGCCGGCCTTTGCCCTGCTCGCCGGGTACTTCAGCAGGGCGGAGCCCGGGAAGAAGCAGTGGGGGCGTATCGTCACCGACCTGCTTGTGCCGTACCTGATCGTCGAGACGATCTGGACCGTCGTCCGCCTCGTCGTCACCGGCGGCACGACGTTTGACCCGGCGTCGCCGTCGTGGACACTGTGGTTCTTGCTCGCGCTCGCGATCTTCCGCATGGTGTTGCCGGTCATCGCCCGCCTGCGGTGGCCGCTCGTCGTCACGATCCTTTTGTCGGTGGGGGTCGGCTACGTCGACAGCGTCGACACGACCTTCTCGCTGTCGCGCCTGTTCGGCCTCCTGCCGTTCTTCACGCTGGGCTGGTGGCTCGCCCACACCCGCGTGATCGACCGCGTGCGCTGGCTCGAGCGCGCCCGCTTCGACCCGACGGTGGTCGTGACCCGCGCGGTGGCGGCCTTCGTATTCGGCACGGCCGCCACCATCGCCCTCATCGGCACCGACTACTTCGGGTCGATCGGCGCCGGGCGCATCCTGTTCTACGCCGACCCGTATGCGGCCCTCGGCCTCGACGAATGGTGGGCGGGCGTCGTGCGCCTGCTCGTCATCGGGCTCGGCGTGCTCATGACACTCAGCATGCTGGCGCTCGTGCCCCGGACCGTGACGCCCATCACGTGGATCGGCACGCACACGATGTACGTGTACCTGCTGCACACGTTCCCGCTCTATGCGTTACGGCAGAGCGAGCTCACCGGGGTGGGCACCCCGGGGTGGGTGTGGTTCGTCGGCCTGATCGCCGGGTCGGTCGCCCTCACGGTGGTGCTCGCGAGTCGCCCCGTGCGCGCGATCACCCGACCCATCATCGAACCGCGCGTCGAGTGGCTTCTCTCGTCAAAACGCTAGTCGCGAGACACCCCGCGAGACACCCCGCGTGACGCCCGGTGTCACGGTCCGGTTACGGCGTGTGTCACGAGCCGTTGCCGCCCCACTCGCCGCCCCCTAGCGTGGGCACACCGCGACAGGGAAGGACCCATCATGAGCGAGAACCCCACCGCCGACTGGCGCTTTGAGACGCTGCAGATCCACGCCGGATCGCAGCCCGACCCGGTCACGAACGCCCGAGCGACGCCGGTCTACCGCACGACCGCCTACACGTTCAACGACTCCTCCCACGCGAAGAACCTGTTCGCGTTGGCCGAGTTCGGCAACATATACACGCGCATCCAGAACCCGACGCAGGACGTCGTCGAGCAGCGCGTCGCGGCCCTCGAGGGCGGCACGGCCGCGCTGCTGCTGTCGTCTGGCCAGTCGGCGACGACCTACGCCGTGCTGAACATCGCGAACGCGGGCGACCACATCGTCTCGTCGTCGACCGTGTACGGCGGCACCTACAACCTGTTCAAGTACACCCTCGCGAAGCTCGGCATCGAGGTCACCTTTGTCGAGGACCAGGACGACGCCGAGGCATGGCGAGCGGCGATCCGCCCGAACACGAAGCTGCTGTTCGGTGAGACGGTCGGTAACCCGAAGGTGAACATCCTCGACATCGAGAAGGTCGCCGGTGTGGCGCACGAGGCGGGACTGCCGCTCATCGTCGACAACACGATCGCGACCCCGTACCTCATTCAGCCGCTGAAGCACGGCGCCGACATCGTCGTGCACTCGGCGACGAAGTTCTTGGGCGGGCACGGCACGGTGCTCGGCGGCGTCATCGTCGACGGCGGGAGCTTCCCGTGGTCGCAGCACGTGGACAAGTTCCCGGGACTCACCGCGCCCGACCCCTCGTACCACGGCGCCAGCTACACGGGCGTGCTCGGCGACGGCATCGCCTACATCATCAAGGCGCGCGTGCAGCTCTTGCGCGACATCGGCTCGGCGATCTCGCCCGATAACGCCTGGCAGCTGATTCAGGGCATCGAGACGCTCAGCCTGCGCATCGAGCGGCACGTGCAGAACGCCCTCGCCGTCGCTCGGTGGCTCGAGGCGCACCCGGATGTTGCGCACGTCGACTACGCCGGCCTCGAGTCGAGCGCCTGGCACGCGGCCGGCCAGAAGTACGCCCCGAAGGGCGTCGGCGCGGTGCTCTCGTTCGAGCTGAAGGGCGGGGTCGACGCCGGTCGCGCGCTGGTCGACAGCGTGCAGCTGTTCAGCCACGTCGCGAACATCGGCGACGTGCGCAGCCTCATCATCCACCCCGCCTCGACGACGCACTCGCAGCTCACCGCCGAGCAGCAGCTGACGGCGGGAGTCACGCCCGGCCTCGTGCGCCTGTCCGTCGGGCTCGAAAACCTCGACGACATCATCGCCGACCTCGAGCGCGGCTTCGCCGCCGCGAAGACCGCCGGCGCGTAGCACTCGGTCCCTGGTGCACGTGCGGGCCAGCACCCCGCGCGTGCACCAGAATGGCCCTGATGGACTGGCAGACCAGCGAAGACACCGTTCCCTCGGCGTTCATCACCGAGGCGAATCGTCGCGCCCTGCGCGGCACCCCTCCGACGACCGGCGCGTGGCGCGAGGGGGATGACCCGGGCGACCGCCAATTCGCCTCGCTCGGAGCCCTCGCGCTGGTGTCGGGTGAGACGCTACCCGTCACGCGTCTCGCCTACGAGACGTGGGGCGAACTGAACGCCGACGCATCCAATGCGGTGCTCATCGTGCACGCGCTGACCGGTGACAGCCACGTGGTCGGCAGGCCCGGTCCCGGGCATCCCACCGCCGGCTGGTGGGGCGGCATCGTCGGTCCGGGCCTTCCGATCGACACCGACCGCTACTTCGTCGTCGCCCCCAACATGCTGGGCGGCTGCCAGGGATCGACCGGCCCCGCCTCCTTCGCCCCCGACGGCGTCGAGTGGGGGTCGCGCTTCCCGTACCTCACGATCCGCGACCAGGTTGCCGCTCAGCGCCTGCTCGCCGACCGGCTGGGCATCGAGCGCTTCGCCGCCGTCATCGGCGGGTCGATGGGCGGGATGCACGCGATCGAGTGGGCGGTCGGCTCGCCTGATCGACTCGAGCGCGTCGCCATCCTCGCCGCTCCTGCCATTTCGAACGCCGATCAGATCGCGCTGAACTCGGTGCAGATCGAGGCGATCCGCATGGATCCGACGTTCCGCAACGGCGCCTACTACGACGAGGACGAGGGGCCGTATCGCGGGCTCGCCCTTGCCCGGCGCATGGCGCTCCTGAATTACCGCTCACCCGACGAGCTGAATGAGCGTTTCGAACGCTCATGGCAGGGCGCCCTCGACCCGCTCGGCCACGGCGGGCGCTTCGCGGTCGAAAGCTACCTCGACTTTCACGGCAACAAGTTCACCCGGCGATTCGACGCCAACAGCTACATCACGCTCGTCGAGGCGATGAACTCGCACGACGTCACCCGCGGCCGCGGCACGCTCGCCGACGTGCTCGGGACGGTCACCGCACGCGCCCTTGTGCTCGGCATCGACACCGACCGGCTGTTCCCGGTCGAACAGCAGCAGGCGATCGCGGCGGGCATCCCGACGACCATTCACGGCTCGGAAGCGGTCGTCATCTCCTCCCCCTTCGGCCACGACGCGTTCCTCATCGAGGACGAACTCGTCGGCCGGCATCTGGCGGCGCTGCTCGCCGACTGACCCCGCTCGCGTGTCGGCGCCGGGGCGCACGGGACGCAGGATGACAGACTGACCCTGTGATCGAGCGCGAACGACGCAGCCTGCTGCAGCGGGCCGCGCGCGCGATCGGGCTTGCCGGTCTCATCATCGCGGCGTTCTGTTTGTCGCTGCCCGGCATCGTCGACCCCGACCTGCTGCCGTCGGTCATGATCTTGCTCGCGGGCCAGGCCGGAGCACTGGTCATGGTCGGCCGCAGCGAGCACGTCGGCTGGCCGGCGCTCACGATCGTGCTCGGCCTCGCAGCGCTCGCTGTCGCGCAACTGCCGTTCGGCGGAAACACGTCGGTGTCGCTGCCGATCGCGCTCGCCCCGCTCGGCGCCGTCGGCATCGGCGCCGTCGGCATCGTGTTGAGCGAGAGCCAGCCACGCTGGCTGCTCTGGGCGGGCGGAACGCTCGGCTCGGCCTTCCTCGTCGCGCTCGCCGGACCCACCATGGGCTTCTTCTCGACTGCCGCGATTGCGACTCTCGCCGGCTGGACGATCACGATGATCGTCGGCATCTGGGTGACCGTCGGCGTGCAGCGCTCGCTCGTGCGCATCGACGGAATCGGGCGGGCCCACCAGGTGGAGCGCCAGGCGAGCGAGATGGAGGCGCAGCGGCGGCAGAGCGCGCGTCTGCTGCACGACACGGTGCTCGCAACCCTGACGTTGCTCGCCCACTCGGGTGTCGGCGTGAGCGCTGATGCGCTCCGCCAGCAGGCGACAGAGGATGCTCGCCTGTTGCGCCAGTTGCGGCTCGGCTCGACCCCCATGCCGCGGTTCTCGGGCTCGTACAACCTCGAACCCGTGTCGGAGTCGACGCTTGGCACGACGCTGGAAAGCGTCAAGCAGCGTTTCCTCCGCATGGGCCTCGAAGTGCGTTGGCACGGTACCGGCCAGGTTCTCTTGCGCAGCGACGTGCTCGATGCGTTCCTGTTCGCCCTGGCGGAGTGTCTCGAGAACGTGCGCCGGCACGCCGGTGTCACCGACGCCGACGTCACGATCACCGAGAGTGACGACACCCTGCGCGCCGTGGTGACCGACGCGGGGGTGGGATTCTCCCTCGACGAGGTCGAGGTCGGGCGGCTTGGCGTCGCCGAGTCGGTCATTGCCCGGCTGCGGGACGTCGGCGGAAATGCGCGGCTGTTCTCGACTCCCGGGGCCGGCACCACCGTCATTCTCGAGGTCCCGCGATGAGGGGCAAGCACGCGTTGGCGGCACCAGATGAGCGGACCCTCGGTGCGCGTATCCGCCCGGCCGGCGCCCGCTCGTCGACTCGCCGCGGCTCACCCTCCTCGACGCACGTGTCCGCGCTCGGCAGCGGCTTCCTCGGCATCGGCATCGCGATCGTCGCGGCGCTGCAGTCGATGCTCGGCCTCGGCATCTTCCTGGCGCGCGCCGACACGTACGCGAGCCTGCTGCCCGCCGTCTCGGCGTGGACCTTGCTGCTCGTCACCTTCCTCGGCATCATCGTGACGATCTCCGCGACGGGCGAGCGGCTGCCCGACTGGTTGTACGCGTTCTTCCTCGTCGCCCTCGGCGCGGTCGTCTGGCTCGATTTCGTGGCGATTGCGCCGTTCAATGACGTGGGGCGCAATGCCAGCGCATCCATTTCGGCGGGGTTCGTCCTGCTCGTCATCGTGACGCTGCGGTCACGCTGGGAGGTGCTGGTCGCCACCAGCCTGCTGGGCGTCGCCTTCGTGGTGGCGATCGTGCTGACCACGCCGCTCACGCCCGTGACGATTCCGTATCAGGTGACCGCCGTCGCCCTCGCGGTGTCGCCGGGCATCATCGGCGTCTTGCTCGTTGCGGGCTTTGAACGCATTCTGCGGCGCGAACTGGATCGCGTGCTCGTGCAGTCGACCGTCACGGCGCCGCGGCTTGCCGTGGGAATGCTCGCCAGCGAGGAGCTGGCGCGGCTTGACTATGACGCGGAGGAACTCCTCGACGCGGTGGCCACGGGGGATGCTCCCCTTCCGCTCCCGCCGTCGCTTGCGTCGCGCGCATCCTCGCTCGCGACGGAGTTGCGCCTGCACCTCGTGCAGGGCAGGCGTGAGACGTGGCTGTTCCACGCGATCACTGAGTCGGATCACCTCGGCCGTCACGTCACGGTCAGTGATCCGGGGACGCTTGCGGGTCTGCTCGATGACGTGCAGCGCGACGCCCTGTTGGCGGCCCTGTGGTTGCTGTCGACCGACCCGGTCGGAGTGGCGCCCGCGCGCACCATTGCCGTCGAGCTCGGCCCGATGGTGGGCGGGGCGGTCTCCACCGGCGGCGACCGGACGATCGTACCGATCGCCGTCCGTGTCTCAAGTATGAAACGGAATCGTGTCGACCCCGGTGTGTGGGAAGCCCTCGACCGCGTCGGGCGTTACAGTGACACCACGGCCCAGGGCTCGCTTCGCATCGAGGTGGACTGCGTGGTCGTGAACCCGGCTGACGCCGCCCGGCCCTCCTGACCGGGCACGCGAGCCGACGAACCTGTGGAGGGGCACCGCATGGCATCCGCGAACCCGTCGATCCGTCTGGCGATCGTTGACGACCACCGCATGCTTCTGGGGGCTCTGACGGAGTGGATCCGTCAGGCCGCCGACGACATTGACATGGTGGCGGCGGTGGCGAGCTGGCCAGAGCTGCTCGCCCACCCCGAGTTCCCGGTCGATGTGGTGCTTCTCGACCTCGACCTCAAAGACAACATCCCCGTATCGCTGAAGATTCAGACGCTGAAGTCGACCGGCGTGCGGGTCGTGCTCATGAGCACCTACTCCGAGCCGAACGTGGTGCGCGAGGCGCTGAACGCGGGCGCGCTCGGTTACCTCGTGAAGAGCGAAGACGCCGGGATGATCGTGGAGGCGATCCGCGCCGCTCGCCAGGGCGAGTCGTTCATTTCGACAGAGCTCGACCTCGCGCTGCACGCCAGCGAGGGCGGCGGATCGCCGCGCCTCAGCGCGCAGGAGCGGCGCGTCATGGCGCTGTACGGCGCCGGTGAACCCGTGAAGTCGGTCGCGTACCAGCTCGGCATCTCGGAGGAGACGGCGAAGAGCTACCTCAAGCGGATCCGCGAGAAGTACCGCATTGCCGGTATTGACGTCGGCACGAAGGTGGCCCTGCGGAAGCAGGCCATCAACGACGGGATTCTCGTCGACACCCCGACCGGGGCGAGCCCGGTCTAGGGAGTGATTGTCGCGCTACGCCGGTCAACGAGCACGCTGAGGAGGGCGAAGCCTGCGCCGATCGCGGCGAGGACGAGTCCAACCCAGGCGGGTGCGAGGTAGCCGAACCCTGCGACGACGACGAGCCCGCCGAGGAATGCGCCCAGCGCGTTGCCGAGGTTGAGGGCCGAGTGGTTGAGGGCCGCGGCGAGCGTTTGGGAGTCGCCCGCAACATCCATGAGGCGCGTTTGGATGATCGGGGACAGGGCGGCGGCGGTGAATCCGACGGCGAAGGTGCCGATGGCGGCACCGGCCGGCGTGCCCCCGGCGAGGCCCGTGAGGGTGAGCGCCGCGGCGAGGCCCGCGAAGGCGATGAACACGGCGCGCGTGGCGCCGCCGTCGGCGAGGCGACCGCCGAGAAGGTTGCCGAGGGTCATGCCGACGCCCGTGCTGGCGAGCAGCCACGGCACCGCGGCCGCGGAGAAGCCGGCCTCCTCGGTCGCGAGGGGCGCGATGTAGCTGTAGACGGCGAAGAAGCCGCCGAAGCCTATGGCGCCGACGGAGACGGCGATCCACACTTGGGGGCGCGCGAAGGCGGCGAGCTCGCGCCGGATCGTCGAGTTCGGGTCGCCCGCGACGGCGGGCACCAGGATGCGCACGGCGAGGATCGTGGCCCCGAAGACGGCGGCGACGAGCAGGTAGGCGGCACGCCAGCCGGCGGCCTGGCCGACCGCGGTGATGATCGGCACGCCGATGACGGTGGAGACGGTGAGCCCTGCGAGCACGAGCGCGACGCCCTGGCCGCGCTTGCCGGGGCCCATGAGTTCGGCGGCGACGAGCGCGGCGACGCCAAAGTAGGCGCCGTGCGGGAGCCCGGCGATGAAGCGGGCGGCGATCACTCCTTCGATGGTGGGAAGTGCGGCGGTCGCGAGGGTGGCGAGCGTGAAGGCGACGGCGAGGGCGACGAGCAGGCCTCGGCGGGCGAAGCGGCCGGCAACGGCAGCGATGGTGGGGGCGCCAACGACGACGCCGAGCGCGTAGGCGGTGATGACCCAGCCGGTGAGCCCAATCGCGGCGTCGGGGTCGGTGGCGAGCAGGCCCGGCACGAGGTCGGCGGCAATGTCCGGCAACAGGCCCATCGCGGCGAACTCGGTGGCGCCGATGCCGAAGCCGCCGAGGGCGAGGGCGAGCAGCGCGGCGATCGTTCGGCGGCGAGACAGGGTGGGAATTCGGTGGGTCGCCGCGTCCGTCGGCGTGGGCACAGTCGGCACGGACTCGGTCGGCACGGATCCGGCCGGCACGGAGGGCGTTGTCACCTGTTCAGCCTATCGAATCGATTCGAGTGGGGTGCCCCTCCCCGGAGCCTCAGAACGGTGGTTCGTCGGGGAGCGGCGCTCTCGGCCCGAATTGTCGGCGCGGTCGGGGAGGCGGGCTGCCGTCGTCGCGGCGTTCGCGCGACCGCACAGGTCTCGCCTCCGTCGCCTTTCGCGCAGTGCTTCGCACCCGCGGCGGGTCGTCGAAGCCCGGTGGTTCGGTCACGTGGACGCGCGTGCGCGGCGATGTCCATTCGAGGCGCCCGGCGCCGAGGTGTTTCACGCCCCACGAGGTTCGGTGCTTCAGCTGGTGGTGTGACCGGCACAGGTGGGCGAGGTTGTCGGCGGAGGTCTCGCCCCCGTGAGCCCAGTCGACAGTGTGGTCGAGTTCGCAGGAGCTCGCGGCCCGCACGCAGCCGGGGAACCGACACGTGTCGTCGCGCACCCGGAGGGCGGCGGCCAGGTCGGCGGGCACGGCGTAGCGCTCGCGGCCGACGCTCAGCACGGCGCCGGTGTGGGGGTCGGTGAGGATGCGCCGGAAGCTCGGCGCGCGAGCCGCCCACCGCGCGGCTGTTTCGTCGTCGATCGGGCCGTAGCCTTCGAGGTGCGCGGCCAGGCGGTCGACGGGAACCTCGGCGCCCGCTCGGGCGAGCAGCGTGAGGGCCGGCACCGTGATCGAGACGCGCGGTCGGATGCCGTGGCCGAGCGGCGTGCGCGCTCCGGCGCCGCCAGCGGGGTGTGCCGCCGCACCGCAGCCGCAGCACGAGCCCGACAGCTCGCGTGCGCCGCCCGACACCTCGCATGCACCACCCGACACCTGACTCGTGCTGCCCGACACCTCACACGTGCCGCCGGGTACCTCCCCCGCGACAAGCAGGGCGGTGAACACATCGGCGCGGCGCTGGGCAGCGGTGCGCGTCTCGCCCTCGCCTGCCAGGTCGCGCGCGATCCTGCTCACGCGGTCGTGGATAGCGACCGCGTCAACGGCGGGCAGGTAGGCGGTGAGATACGCCATCGCGTCGGCGGCGGGCTCGACCGCCACCCACCGCTCGGCCGACGCGACCTCGGCGCGCTGTTCGATCGGGTCGGGATGCATCAGCTCGCGCAGGCGCCGCAGCCGACGGGCGAAGGGACCGACGCCCATGCGCTCGGCCGCGGCGAGGGCGAGTCGCTCGAACTCGCCGCGCGCGTCAGCGGGCAGGTCGCACGCCCGGTCGATGATGAGCTGAGCGTGCCGGGGCGTGATCGCCGCACGCTCGAGCGCGTCGGCCGTCTCGGCGAGCTGCGCCCCGAGCAGCTCGGCGTGCGCGATGCGCGTTTCGGCAGCGCGCTCTGACTCACGCAGCAGTGTGGCCAGCTCGGTGGCGAGTTCGCGGCGGGCGGTGAAGCGGGGCGTCCAGGTGGCGCCGCCGCGTGCATCCGCAGAATTGTCGCCCGATGATGCCGAGCGCGCGGCAGCCGTTGCGGCGATGCGACGTTCGGTCAGCGCGCGCAACTGCTCGATCGTGCGCGCGCGACGCGCCTCGATGAGCGCCTCGCGGGCCTGCAACTCGATCAGGTCGTCGAGCAGCTGCTGCTCGCGCTCGCTGTCGGGGTCGGCGAGGGGCACCGCGACCCCGAACCGGTCGACCACGGCGTGGCGGTCGAGGCTCGGGGTGGCGGTGGGGGCGTCCATGAGTGAAGTGAACCAGCAACCACCGACATTCGAGGGGACCGGCCGACCGCAGGCGCCCGGGGTGGGGATAACCCCACCCGACCCCTACGCGATTGCGCTGCGGTCGGTCGGTAGCGGCGCCCCCCGCCCGGCGAACAGCCACGCCCCGACGGCGATGGCGAGCGGCACGGCGAATCCGATGATCGCGAGCGGCACCAGCGGCGGCGCGAACGGCAGGGGCCCGCCCGGCAACGCGAGCGCCCCCGCCCCGAGCACGCCGAGCGCCGTGCCAACAAGCGATCCGAGCCCGGCGAGCAACAGCGCCTGCCAGAACCCGGATGCTCGGCGCAAGCGCCGCGTCGCGCCCACGGCCCCGAGAATGGCATCGTCGCGGCGCCCGTCGATGCGGGCAAGGCCGAGTGCAATCGCGGAGGCGGCCAACGCGATGGCGGCCGTGGCACTCACCAGGATCAGCGCCGTCGGCCCGACGATGTTGGGCGGCCCCTCCTGAACGCTCCCCCAGGCAACCCATGGGCTTGCGCCGGTCGATCGCGACAGTTCCACCAACGCGTCCTTCTCTGCCTGGCCCGCTTCGAACGGCGGGTGGGCGATCACCACGGACGGAGTCGGCTCGAGGCCCAAACGGTCGGCAGTCTCAGGAAGCATCAGGATCGCGCCGGGGATCGGATCACCCAGTTGCTGAATGACGGCGGGGAGCCGTTCCGATCGAACGGGCACGTTGTTCGGAGAGCCCATCCCCTCTACCGCCACGACTTGCCCGTCGAAGAACTCGATGACGACCTCTCCGATCTGCACATACTCGGGCCAGATCGCGACCACTCCACCCCTCTCGAGCATGTCCTTCGACGCCGACGACAGCGGTTCTCCGATCGCGGCCTCGAGAACGTCAGTCGGGCCGACCCGGATGTGGTCAGCGACCGAGAAGGTGGTGCCCACCCTCATGCGAGAGCTGGAGCCCTCATCGCAGAGCGGGTTATCGGCCAACGAATCAAAGAATTTGTCGAAGTCCTCGCCCTCGGGAACGATCACGTTCGGCACGTCGAGCGGACACACCTGATTCGGGTCAGGCTGAACAACCACTGCCATGGTTCCGTCAGGCGGCACGATTGGTCCCCCCGTCACCGGATCGTGACCCCAGTAGTCAGTTCGTCGAACTCCTTCGACGAGCACGGCGGGCGCTTTCGCGATCGACGCTACTCCCTCAACCAGCGAGTCGAGGTCACCCCGAATAAGCAGTTCGCCGGTCACGGGATCGTTGTAGCGCGCGTCAACAAAGATGGAGCCCATAGGGGCGACCGGCGTCCACCAACTCTCCTGCTGCTTCTGCAGCGAGCCCATCATCGCGAGGATGAAGGCGGACACGAACACGGTTGTCATGACGACCGCCGCTACAGGCACCGTCCGACCGGCGTTTCGTGCCGTGTCTCTGGTCGCGAGTCGGGCGGACGTACCCCAGCGCCGTGTTGCCCGCGCGATCGCCCGCAGGAGAGACGGGAGGGCGAGCAGCATGGCGACCTGCATCAACACAGCACCCAGGCCGACCGCGAACGTCGCGAGAGTGTCGAGCTCGCTCCGGGAGCCCTCGATTGCGGCGAGGGCGACGAGAGCGAGCCCTCCGCCGAGGATGGCCACGAGCCCGAGTAACGCCGTCACCGCTGCCGCGCGTTTCGCTCCGGTGCGCGGCAACGCCGGTCTCCGCGCCCCCCGAAGGGCCGAGACGATGTCGATGCGCGTGGCGATACGAGCGGGAATTGCCGCGGCCAGCCAGCCCGCACCGATTGCCGCCGCCGCGATGACACCGAGGAGCAGCGGATCGAGATGAAAACCGGGGTACTGCAGCGCACTCCCCGTGCGGGTTACCGCCATGACCACGGCAGCAGCGCCGATGCCGATCGCCGTGCCCAGACCGGCGCCGAGCGCTCCAAGGACGACACCGTTCGCCGTCACGACGGATCGCAGGAGGCCGTTCTCTGCTCCAACACTTGCGACGACGGCAAGCGCTCGCTGCTGTTGGCGCGCCCCCACCATGAATGCGGCCCCCGCAAGGAGCACGACCTGCACGAGCAGGAACCCACCGATGAGAGCGGCGATCATCAGGTACGACCCCTGAAAGCCGTACGCATTTCCGAAATAGTCATCAGGAAGCGCGCCGGGATGCGGTCCGCTGCCGAGAATGATGGCCGGCGAGGTACCGACAATGCCCTGTTCATTGAGCGCAAGCACGTCGTCCCACAGGATCGTGTCATCGAGGGCGTAGAACACGGCTTCCTGCGCGCGGCTGAGATCGTCAATGTCGAATGGAAACAGCTCGCCAGAGGCGAAGACCGCGCTATCCCGGTCGTCAGCGTGCGACGATCGTCCGATCCCGACCACGGTCAGCGCGGTCTCATCGGGGAGAAGAGAAACCTCGTCGCCGATCCTGAGTTCTAGGCTCTCCGCGAGGCGCTCGCTGACCGCGACCTCGGATGCGTCGGTCGGAGCGGAACCGCTCACGATGTCGTAGCGACCGGCGAGCTCCGGAGCGAACATGTCGCCACTGATCACGGTGACCTGCCGCAGGTAATCGCCGAACTGCACGGTCGAGTAGGTGGTGTTCACCACGAGCACGCGACCGTCGATCACGTCGCGAGGGTCGATCGCGGGCTCCACCTCACTCTCAAGCTCTGCAAGCGGGGCCAACTCGTAGTACTGGCCGATCGGCGTGCGGGAACCCTGCTGAACCGCCCAATTCGATGGCCCGGCGACCTGCAGGATCGCCTTCGCATCCGCGAAGTGCAGCTCGACCAGTTCGCGATCCGTCGGATTCGAGCTCGCCACCACGACCGCCGTCGCTGACATGCCGGCGACGGGAATCGCCATCATTGCGACGATCAGGATGCTGCGCCCGAGTGAGCGACGCGCATTTCGGGCGGCAAGGCGCAGGGCGATGCGGAGCGGCGGGCGCGCCGGGCGCTCCGAGCGTGATTCCCGCACCGGCCGCTCCCCCACGCGCCGCCGAGCGGCACCGCGACCCTCGCTCACGCCCGTGCCCCCAACAGCGCCGACGGGTCGTCCCGCCGCGTCTCGTCCACGATGCGCCCGTCCTTGAGGAACACGATGCGGTCGGCCCACGCGGCGTGGCGCGCGTCGTGGGTGACCAGAATGCCGCCCGCGCCGTCGTCGATGCGCGAGCGCAGCATCCGCAGAACCAGCTCACCGGTGTGCGAGTCGAGGGCTCCCGTCGGCTCGTCGGCGAGGATCAGCGAGCGGCCGCCGACGACCGCGCGCGCGATCGCCGTGCGCTGCTGCTGCCCGCCCGACAGGTCGTCGGGGAAGTGGTCGGCACGGTCCTCCAGGTCGACGAGGCGCAGCGCGTCGAGGGCCGCGAGCCGGGCCTTGTGCCGCTTCCACCCGTCGAGCTCGAGCGGCAGCTGCACGTTCTCGATCGCGGTGAGCGCCGGCACCAGGTTGAAGTCCTGAAAGACGAAGCCGAGCACCCGACGGCGGATCGCCGCCAGCTGCGCAGACGACGCGTCGCTCAGGTACTGGCCGTCGATGACAACTTCACCGCTCGTGGGGGTCACCAGCCCACCGGCGATCGTCAGCAGCGTCGACTTGCCCGAGCCCGAGGCGCCCATGATGGCGACCAGCTCGCCGCGCTTCACCGTCAGGTCGACGCCCGACAGCGCAGATACGGCGTTCGCGCCCGAGCCGTAGTGCATCGACACGCCCTCGAGCCGCAGCAGCTCGGTCGCTCCGTGTCGCTCGCGGCGGCTCATCGCGCACCCCCCGTCGACGGCGAATCGGGATGCTCGGCCGCGTTCGCGGAGTTCGCCGCGCCGGAGACGACGGTGGTCGTCGAAAGGGGTCGCCCCCGGCGCGGCGGGTCGGTGGGGGCGCCGTGAGCGCCCGTGGGTGGCGTCGCGTCGAGCCCGCGCTCCCGCAGCCGCGCGATGCGCGCCTCCGAGTGGTCGAGCCAGCGCACCTCGGCCTCGGCCTGGAAGATCAGCGCATCGACGACGAGTTGCCACGAGAACTCGTCGATCGTGTCGGGGTCGCCGCCCGCGATCTTGCTGCGGGTCAGCGCCTGCAGCGTCGCGAGGGTCGCCGAGCGCTGAGCGTGAATGATCGCCGCGGCGTCGATGCCGGGCAGCGTCACCGCCAGCGCCAGCTTGATGGCCAGTTCGTCGCGGGTCGTCGTCGAGCGCGCGACCGCCGACGTCAGCCACGCGCGGGCCTCGGCCCGCCCCGAATCGGTGATGGCGTAGAAGACGTGACCGTCGGCATCCGTCTCGGTCTGCTCGACGAGCCCGTCGCGCTCGAGGCGGTCGAGGGTCGCGTAGACCTGCCCGACGTTGACGGGCCATGAGCCGCCGGTGCGGCGCTCGAACTCGGCCTTCAGCTGGTAGCCGTAGTTGGGCGCCTGATCGAGCAGCGCCAGGATGCTGTGCCGGACTGACATGGTCCCCCGCCTTCTGCAGGCGGTTGCGTCCGCACCGTGCGGTCGATCGCGTGCATACGCAGTATATGCATACCGCGTATCCGTGGCGAGGATTTCTTACACGGAGGGCCTTTACGGCGTGTCGCCACCCTCCAGCGCCGCCTCCAGCCGCGCCACCTTGCCGTCGAGTTCACCGACGCGCCCCGGCCGAATGTCAGCCTTCAGCACGAGCGAGACCCGCGTGCCGTACTCGCCAACAGCCTCGGTGGCGCGGCGCACGACGTCCATGACCTCGTCCCACTCCCCCTCGATCTCGGTGAACATCGACGACGTGCGGTTCGGCAGCCCGGACTCGCGCACGATGCGCACGGCGGCCGCGACCGCCTCGTGCACCGAGTCCGGTTCCGAGCCAGCCCTGCCGCCCGACGGGGCGACCGAAAATGCGACGATCATGGGGATGCTCCTTCCGCGTCCGCGACAGCGACCGGCGCCGAGCGCGCCCCGCCGTCCGCCCCCATCCTCCCCCGCGCGAATGCCACGAGCATCCAGGTCGCCCACAGCAGCAGCGCCGCGTAGGCGAGGTTGCGGGCGGTGAGCACGACGAGCATCCAGATGTCGGCGTTCAGAACGGCGCCGTACGAGACCGGGTAGATGACCTGGGTGAGCGCCGCGGCGAGCAGCGCGAGCGTCGCCGGCACGCGAAACCGCACGCCACCGTCGGCGCGTGTGAGCACGCCGAGCACGATCGGCGCCGCGAGCCAGGTGGCGAACTGCGGAGATCCGACCTTGTTGACGGTGATGAGCGCGGCCACAAGCGCGAGCGTGAGCGCGGGGAGCAGCAACTGCTCGGGCACCCCGCGTCGACGCGCGAGGAGTCCGAGACCGAGGACGCCAAGCACAACGACCGCGAGCAGAGGGGTCGCCAGCGCCGCCGCGAGCTCGCTACCCGGCCCCGACACCTGCCACGTGAGAATGTCGGTGTCGTAGGCGATGACGGCGGCCCGATCGGCGCCCGCGCCGCGCACGCCAGCGCCACCTCCGGACAGGCCCGCGAGCCACATCCAGGGCAGAGCGAGCGGCGACTCGACCTGCAGGCCACGGCCGGTCTGCTCGGTGAGCGGGCTGAGGAGCGCCCACCCACCGCCGAGCAGCACGCCCACCCCGATCACCACGACGCTGACACCGAGGAAGCCGCGGGTCACGTCGACCCAGCGTCGAGCGGCGACGACCGCGGCCAGCAGCAGCGCCCCCGGCCACACCTTCACCCAGGCACCCGCCGCCATGAGAGCGCCCGCCCAGCGCGGATGCTCCGCCAGTACCGCGGCCGCCGTGACCGCGAGCGCGGCCGTCACCGCGTCGATGCGGCCGAGCGCGATCGGGCCCAGCACGGCGAGAAACGCCAGCCACCACCAGGCCGCGGCCACCCGTCGCACGTCGCGCTGAACGCCCGCGAGCGCCACCAGCGCGATCGCGTTGAGCGCCGACATCAGCACGAGCCACGCCAGCGACCCGGCGATCCCCTGCCCGAACGGAAACACCGCCAGCATCGGCAGCAGCGCCGGATACGGGTACACCCACGCCGTGTCGATGCCGACCCAGCCCTCGCCGGTGATGCCGAGCGCCGCCCAGAACGGGTACACCAGCTGCACGTCGCCGAGCGGCAAGCCCGGCAGCAGCAGGTTTCCGGCGACCAACCAAGCGTGCACGACGACAAAGCCGCCGATGAGGGCGACAGGATGCGCGCCCAGCGCCCTGAGGCGCGCCCGGTTCAGCGCGCGCTCCCGGGTCAGCGTTCGCTCCCGCGTCAGCGCTCGCTCCTCGTTCAGCGCTCACTCCCGTCGAGCAGCCCGCGAACAACGGCCGGCACGGCCGCGCACAGGTCAAGAATCGTCAGCGGGCCGCCCGCCGAGGCGCGCCGCGCCGCCCGCCCGTGCACGACCGCCGCGGCGGCGGCGAGCTCGGCCAGCCGGTCGTGGTCAGCACCGCGGGCAATCTCGCTGAGCGCGAGGTCGCGCGCGTGAGTGGCGACGAGGGCACCGAGGATTCCCGCCAGTGCGTCGCCGGCGCCGGCGGTGGCGAGCCAAGGCGTTGCCTCCGCGACCACGAGCATCCGGCCGTCGGGGGTGGCGATGCGGGTGGTCGCGCCCTTCAGCAGCACGACAGCGTCGAGCGTGACCGCCGCGTCGCGCACGGCGCGCTCGGGGTCGGCCGTGACGGTGACGCGGTCGACGCCGGTGAGTCGGGCGAGCTCACCCGCGTGCGGAGTGAGCACGCGCGGCACGGACCGGGCACGCGGGTCGCGAGCGAGCGGCAGGGCTCCGGCGTCGAGCACGAGCGGGGCGCCCGCCTCCAGGGCGACGCTCACGCGGTGCTCCGCGAGCGGGTCGGTCTCACCGGAGTCGTCGAGTCCCGAACCGATGAGCCACGCCTGCGCGCGGCCCGCAGCCGTGACGGCCTCCGGGCGGCGGGCGAGCACGAGATCGGCGGCGCGGCGCGGCCCGAGGTAGCGCACCATGCCGAGCCCCGTACGCAGTGCCGCCTCGACGGCGAGCACCGCGGCGCCCGGGTATTGGTCAGACCCGGCAACGACGCCGAGCACCCCGCGCGCGTACTTGTCGTCGGAATCCTCGGGCACGCGGATGCACGCGGCCGCATCTAACAGCCCGAACGTCCCAGCCTCACCGCTCATGCGCCCACCCTACGGCGGGAATACGCTCAGCCGCCGTCCGCTTGGATGAAAGCGTGGATTCGATGCTTTTCAGCCCCCTGACCCTCCGCTCGCTGACCCTGCGCAACCGCCTGTGGGTGTCGCCGCTGTGCCAGTACTCGTCGACGAACGCCGACGGCATGCCGACCGACTGGCACCTCGTGCACCTCGGCTCGTTCGCCCGCGGCGGTGCGGGCCTCGTCATGGCCGAGGCGACCGCCGTCGTGCCGGAAGGGCGCATCAGCCCGCACGACACCGGCATCTGGAACGACGAGCAGGCCACCGCGTGGAAGCGGGTCACCGACTTCATCCACAGCCAGGGCTCGGCCGCGGCGATCCAGCTCGCCCACGCGGGCCGCAAGGCGAGCGTCTACCCCGAGTGGGGCACGCTCGCGGGTGGGCACACCGGACGCGGCACGGTGCCCGCCGAGCAGGGCGGGTGGGTGACCGAGGCGCCGAGCGCGATTGCGTTCGAGCCGTACGCGACGCCCGTCGCCCTGACGGCCCCGCGCATCCATGAGCTTGTTCAGGCGTTCGCCGACGGCGCGCGCCGCAGCATCGAGGCCGGCTTCGACCTCGTCGAGATTCACGCCGCCCACGGTTACCTCATCCACCAGTTCCTGTCGCCGCTGTCCAACGAGCGCGACGACGAGTACGGCGGGTCGCTCGAGAACCGCGCGCGCTTGCTGCTCGACATCGTGCGGGCGGTACGCGCCGCCGTCGACGTGCCGGTGCTCGTGCGCTTCAGCGCCAGCGACTACACCGACGGCGGCTGGGATGAAGACCAGACGGCGACCGTCGCCCACTGGGCGCTCGAGGCCGGAGCCGACCTGTTCGACATCTCCTCCGGCGGCCTCGTGCGCGCGCCGATCCCCGTCGGCCCCGGCTACCAGGTGCCGCTCGCGGCCCACGTGCGCGAGCACGGCGAGGTGCCGGTCAACGCCGTCGGGCTCATCACGACCGCCGAGCAGGCGGAGCAGATCCTGCGCGAGGGGAAGGCCGACGCGATCATGATGGGCCGCGAATTCATGCGCGACCCGCACGCGCCGCTGCGATTCGCCCGCGAACTCGGCGTCGAGTTCGACGAGGGCGCCGACATCTGGCCGCCGCAGTACGTGCGCGCGAAGGTATAGCGCGCGTACTCGCCGCAATTCGGCGTCGTCCGATTAGGCGGATGCTCGGCTCGGCTTCACCGCCCGCCCGAGCACCGAGGTGGTCACGTGGTCGACAGTCGCGCCGTCGCCGCTCGTCAGCATGAGCCGCAGCGAGCGCATGAGCGCCGCGCGCCGGTCGTCATCGAAGCGGTCGACGACGGGGCCGAACGGGGTGCCGAACAGCCCGTTCAGCTCGGCGTCGAGGCTCGGCCAACGCACCGGCAGCGACTCGCGCGCCGCGCGCACCTCGGACAGCCCCGCGCCCACGAGCGCGTCGACGACGTCGGCCACCGACATGGTGAGCGCCGCGTTCGAGATCGTGCGCGGGGTGCCTGCCGCGGCCGCGTCGGCGGTGAGCGCGTCGGCGAAGGCGTCGAACGGGTCGAGCCGCTCGCCCTCGGCCCAGACGGCCACGACGAGCACTCCCCCTGGCTTCAGCACTCGTCGGCACTCGGCGAGGGCCGCCCGGCGGTCGGCCATGAACGGCAGGCCCTGCTGGCAGAGCACGGCGTCGACGCTGTCGTCGGGCAGCTCGATGGCCGTCGCGTCGCCCACCAGCGCCTCAATGGGGGCGCGGCCGGGCGCGGCATCCTCGATGGCGTAATCGAGCATCCGGGCGCTCGAATCGCACGCGATCACGCGACCGGACTCGCCGACGGCCGCGGCCGCCGCGCGCGAGGCGGCGCCCGTTCCGGCGGCGACGTCGAGCACCGTCGCGCCCGGCGTGAGGTGTGCGAGGCGCACCAGCCGGTGGGCCCACGGCTCGAACAGCACCGGGTCGAGGTAGCGGTGGTAGTTCTCGGGAACGCTCGGTGCGTCGAAGTGGTTGCGGCGCGGCGCGCCCGCCGCGGAGCTCGACGAGCGGGATGCGGTTGCCGCGTTCACTGCGCTACACCCGCCCCAGCACGGTCGCCGGGTCGCTCAGCATGCGCCCGACGTCGGTGAGGAACCGCGCACCCTGCTCGCCGTCGACCAGGCGATGGTCGAACGACAGGCTGAGCGTCATGACGTCGCGCAAGCGAACCTTTCCGCGATGCTCCCACGGGCGACGCTGCACGGCACCGGTCGCGAGGATCGCCGCCTGCCCGGGCACAAGGATCGGCGTGCCCGCGTCGATTCCGAAGACGCCCACGTTCGAGATCGTGATCGTGCCGCCACTCAGCTGCTGCGGGCTGAGCTCGCCAGCCCGCGCGGTGCGCGCCAGCTCTCCGATGCTGTCGGCAAGCTCCGCGACCGTCTTCGCGTGGGCATCGTGCACGACGGGCACCATCAGCCCGCGTGGCGCGGCGACCGCGATGCCGAGGTTCACATGACCCCACTCGACGATCTCGGAGGCGTCGTCGTCCCAGTGGGAGTTCAGCGCGGGCTGCGCCGCGGCCGCAAGACACACCGCCTTCGAGATGACGGCGAGCAGCGAGGCACGGTCGCCCGCCTCGGTGAGCCGCTTCACGAGCTTCATGGTGCGGGTGACGTCGACCGTGAGGAACACGCTCGCGTGCGGCGCCGTGAAGGCGCTGTCGACCATGGCCTGCGCCGTCGCCTTGCGCACGCCCTTGATCGGCGTGCGGCGCTCGGCCGGGAAGCCTGCCCGCGCCAGTGCCGGGGCGGAGGTCGCTTGCTCCCCCGCAGACGGTGCGCTCGGCGACGCTGGGGCGCTCTGTGCGCTCTGTGCGCTCTGTGCGCTCGGCGCCGATGCCGCGTGCTGCACGTCGTCGCGGGTCACAACACCGTGCGGCCCGGAGCCGGTGAGCTGGGCGAGATCGACGCCGAGGGTGTGCGCGAGCTTTCGCACGGGCGGGGTCGCGAGGGTGCGGGTACTGGCGGCCGGCGCGGACGTGGTCGCGGTCGCGACGGCGGCCGGGGCGACCGGGATGCTCGTCGCGGCGGGCATGAATGCCCCCTTCCGCGCCTTCCGCGCGGGCGCCCTGCCGGAGGCCGCGGCGGGCCCGTAGCCGACGAGTACCGACTGGCGCTCGGGCTCGGCCGGAGCAGCGGCCGCGGGTTCTGCGGACGGCGCACTCGCCGCGGGCGCGTCGGGGACCGACGCGGGTGCGGCGTCGCCGCCGCCCACCTCGAAGCGCACGATCGGCGTGCCGACCTGCACCGTCTCGCCGGGTTCGGCGCACAGTTCGGTGACGACGCCGGCGACGGGCGACGGCAACTGCACGACGGCCTTCGCCGTCTCGACGTCGGCGATCGTCTGGTTGAGGGTCACGGTGTCGCCGACGCTGATGTGCCACTCGACGAGTTCGGACTCGGTGAGCCCCTCCCCGAGGTCGGGCAAACGGAACTCGCGGGTCGCCATCAGAGCACCGCCCCCGCGTAGAAAGCCGGCCGTCTGCCCATGGTGCGGTCGACCGCGTCGAGGATGCGGTCGAGATCGGGCAGGAAGTGCTCTTCGTGGCGCGACGCCGGGTAGGGGATGTCGAAGCCGGTGACCCGCTGGGGGGCCGCTTCGAGGTGGTAGAAGCAGCGGTCGGTGAGTTCGGCCGCAAGGTCGGCGCCGATTCCGCCGGTGCGCTGGGCCTCGTGCGCGATGACGAGCCGACCGGTCTTCGCGACCGAGGCGACGACCGTGTCGACGTCGACGGGGGCGAGCGAGCGCAGGTCGATCACCTCGATCGAGACGGCGTCGGCGTCTCCGCCGCCCGACTCCGCTGCCGCGGCCGCCGCGGCGTCGATCGCGGTGGCGACGAGCGGACCGTAGGTGACGAGCGTGACGTCCGAGCCGGGCACGACGACGCGGGCCGAGCCCATCGGCAGCACGTCGTCGCGGTCAAGGGCGTCCTCGTCGACCTCGCCCTTCGTCCAGTAACGGCGCTTGGGCTCGAAGAACAGCACGGGGTCGTCGCACCGGATCGCCTGCTGCAGCATCGTGTGCGCGTCCTGCGGCGTCGAGCAGGTCACCACCCTGAGGCCCGCCGTGTGCGCGAAGTAGGCCTCCGGGCTCTCGGAGTGGTGCTCGACCGCTCCGATGCCGCCGCCGAACGGTACGCGAATCGTGATGGGCATGCGCACATTCCCGCGGGTGCGGTAGTGCAGTTTCGCCACCTGCGTGACGATCTGGTCGAACGCCGGGTAGATGAAGCCGTCGAACTGGATCTCGACGACCGGCCGAAAGCCCTTGAACGCGAGCCCGACGGCCATGCCGAGAATGCCGGATTCCGCGAGCGGCATATCCATGACCCGGTCGCCGCCGAACTCCTTCTTGAGCCCGTCGGTGACACGAAACACGCCCCCGAGGGTGCCGATGTCTTCGCCCATGATGAGCACCCGGTCGTCGTGCGCGAGCGATCGCCGCAATGACGCGTTCAGCGCCTTGGCGAGAGTCATCTCGGCCATCAGTTCTCCTCCTCAAAGCTCTCGAGGTACTCGCCGAACTGGCGACGCTGCTCGTCGATGCCGCGGTGCGGCTCGGCGTACACGTGGTCAAACATGGCGAGCGGCGGCGGATCGGTCTGCTCCGTGCATCCCGCTCGGAATTCGGCGGCCGCCTCGTCGGCGCGGCGGGCGATGGATGCGGCGAGCGCGTCGTCGAGGATGCCCGCCTCCCGCAGGTGCGCCTCCACGCGCGCGAGCGGGTCGCGCCCCGCCCACTCTTCGCGCTCGAGCGGGTCGACGTAGCGCGACGGGTCGTCGGAGGTCGTGTGCGGGCCCATGCGGTAGGTGATCGCCTCGATGAACGTGGGGCCGCCGCCCTCGCGGGCCTGCTCGACGGCACGGCGCATGACGGCCATGACGGCGAGCACGTCGTTGCCGTCGACCCGCACGCTGGGAATGCCGAAGCCGGGTGCCCGGTCGGCGATCGGCCGCTGCGCCTGCAGGGTCACGGGCTCGCTGATCGCCCACTGGTTGTTCTGGCAGAAGAAGATGACGGGGGCGCGGAAGGAGGCGGCGAACACCATCGCCTCGTTGACGTCGCCCTGCGTGGTAGCGCCGTCGCCGAAATAGGCGACCGCGACCGAGTCCTCACCGTCGAGCTTCGCCCCGACGGCGTACCCCATAGCGTGCAGGGCCTGCGTGCCGATGACGATGGCGGGGGTCGCCATGCCGACCTCGTAAGGGTTCCAGCCTGAGAGGGCGGTGCCGCGCCAGACGTTGAGCATCTCGGTGAGCTTCACGCCGCGGCAGTAGGCGACGGCGTTCTCGCGGTAGCTCGAGAACACGAAGTCGTCGGGGCGCAGCACCCGGGCCGAGCCGACCTGGGCGGCCTCCTGGCCGAGCAGCGGCGGCCAGAGGCCCAGCTCGCCCTGGCGTTGCAGCGCGGTCGCCTCGACGTCGAGGCGACGCACGATGACGAGGTCTTCGTAGAGGCTCGCGAGCTGGTCGCCCGAGACGTCGGCGACGTAGTCGTCGTAGGGAGCGTGCGGAACTCGGCGACCGGAGGGGTTGAGCAGCTGCACCGGGCGGTCGTGCGGCGCGGATGCGCGCGGCTGCGACTCGCGGGATTCGGACAGGGACGACGGCATTGGCTCCTCCGATCCACCGCTCGCGACTGGTGTGTCGGTGCGCGGTGACGCTCACAGTTCCCACTTGTGGCGGAAACTGACCCGGGCGACGGTGCCCGAGGCTACCTACGACGGTATCCCCGAAGCGCTCCCGCGACAAGCCGGGCACGCCGAGCTGTGGATGCTCATACGGACACGAACGGACGGCTGCTGGCGCGCGCACGGGGCGCCAGCGCGGTCGGCATACTGGTCGCAGACGACACGACACGTGAGGAGACCCGATGGCAATGGCGCCCGGGAGCGACGCGATCATCATCGGCGCGGGCCTGTCTGGCCTCGTGGCGGCGGCCGAACTGGTTGACGCCGGCAAACGGGTGACGATCGTCGACCAGGAGCCGGAGGCCACCTTCGGCGGGCAGGCCTGGTGGTCGTTCGGCGGGCTGTTCCTCGTCGACAGCCCCGAACAGCGCCGGATGGGCATCCGCGACTCGCTCGAGCTCGCGCGTGCGGACTGGGCGGGCACGGCGGGCTTCGATCGGCCGGAAGATGACCACGCACGGGCGTGGGCGGAGGCCTACCTCGCGTGGGCTGCCGGTGACAAACGTGCATGGCTGCGCGACAAGGGCATCGGCCTCTTCCCGGTCGTCGGCTGGGCCGAGCGCGGCGGCGACACGGCGACGCGCCACGGCAACTCGGTGCCCCGCTTTCACATCGTGTGGGGCACGGGACCGGGCATCCTCGAGCCGTTCATCCGCACCGTGCGGCGTGGCGTCGACGAGGGGCTCGTCACGCTCACGTTCCGCCACCGCGTCGATGCGCTGTCGGTGACCGACGGGCGCGTTCACGGGGTGACCGGTAGCGTCCTCGCCCCCGACGACGCCGAGCGAGGGGCACCGTCGAATCGCGACGTGGTCGGCGATTTTGCCCTGCAGGCCGACGCGGTCGTGATGGCCTCAGGCGGCATCGGCGGCAACCACGACCTCGTGCGCGCGGCGTGGCCGGAGCGTCTCGGCACTCCCCCGAGCCGCATGCTCAGCGGCGTGCCGGAGCACGTCGACGGGCGCGGGCTCGGCATTGCCGAGGCGGCCGGTGCGCGGCTCGTCAACCGCGACCGGATGTGGCACTACGTGGAAGGCCTCGAGAACTACGCACCCGTGTGGCGCCGGCACGGCATTCGCATTTTGCCGGGGCCGTCGAGCCTGTGGCTGGACGCGACGGGCAGGCGACTGCCGACCCCCCTGTTTCCCGGATTCGACACCCTCGGCACGCTCGCCCACCTGCGGCACACCGGGTACGACCACAGCTGGTTCGTCACGACCCAGTCGATCGTCGAAAAAGAGTTCGCGCTGAGCGGTAGCGAGCAGAACCCCGACCTGACGGGAAAAAGCGTGCGCGAGCTGCTGCGGCAGCGCCTCGGGAAGGGCGCGACGGAGCCGGTGGAGGCGTTCAAACGGCAGGGGGCGGATTTCATCGTCGCCGACTCCGTCGACGAACTCGTTGACCGCATGGCCGCCCTCGAACCGAGTGCGCCGCTCGATACGGATCGCGTGCGCGACGAGATCGCCTCGCGCGATCGGATGCTCGACAACGGCTTCGGAAAGGACGCCCAGCTCACCGCCGTCCGCGGCGCGCGTCGCTACCGCGGCGACAAGCTGATCCGGGTCGCGCGCCCCCACCGGCTGACCGACCAGGCGCACGGGCCGCTCATCGCCGTGCGTCTGCACGTCATCACGCGCAAGAGCCTCGGCGGCATCCAGACCGACCTCGACTGCCGAGCGCTCGACGCGGGTGGCGCGGTGGTTCCGGGGCTGTACGCCGTCGGTGAGGCTGCGGGTTTCGGCGGCGGCGGCGTGCACGGGTACCGCTCGCTCGAGGGCACGTTCCTCGGCGGCTGTCTGCACACCGGGCTGCGGGCGGGGCGGGCCATCGCGCGCGGATGACCTGAGCGCCCGGATGACCCGAGCACCCGGGAGCGGGCGCCGCGATGGGGGCGCGTCGCCTAGAGGCTCCAGGCGACGGGCTTCACGAGCACGTGGCCGCGGCGCGACGTGAGCCGCAGCCACGCCCCTGAGGCGAACTGCTGCACCTGCTCGTCGTCGGCACCCTCCGACCCGTCGTCGAGAAAGGCGAGGCTCTCGGCCGCGAACGCTGCACCGGCCGGCAGGTGGTCGTGGCCATCGATCGGCCGACCCCAGACCTCGGAGCGCACCCGGTCGACCAGCGCCTGGCCGGGGTTGTCGGGCACCGCGGCTGCCACCTCGGCGATGCCCTCCGTCGCGGTCCGCCGCAGGGTTGAGGCGGCGATCGGCGCCATGCGCTGCCAGCCGCCCCGCGGCGGCGAGATCGCGGCCCAACTGACGGAGTGCACGGGGGTCGGCAGGGCGAGGTCGACGGGAGTCGCGTCGTCCGTGACGGCCGCGAGGCGTGCATCCACCCGCGTGTGCAGCGAGCGCAACGGAACGACCGCGTCGACCGTGCCGTCGGGCGCGGCCAGCGTGCGCAGCCCCAACACGGTCGGGCTGCGGTCGAGCAGGCCCTTCGGCGCAATGACGGCCACATACGCGGCGAGCACGCCCGAGTCGGCGATGATGCGCATTGAGCCGGCCTCATCGAGGCGCAGGCCACGGGCGGCGAGCGTGCCGAGGTCGCGCAGCGCCGCAGCGCTGCCGAGGGTCACGGTCGCAGGCATCACTTCTAGACTACGGGGCGATGACTGACGACACTCGCGACCCCGTTGCCGCCATGCTCGCCGCCCTCACCCTGAGTGAGACGGGCGCGCGCACGAGCGAAGACATATTTACCGCGCCCAGCCAGTGGATGCCGAACGGTCGCGTCTTCGGCGGCCAGGTCGCCGCGCAGTCGGTGCTCGCGGCGATGCGCACGGTCGAGGCCGACCGCAGCGTGCACTCGATGCACGGGTACTTCCTGCGGCCGGGCGACGTGGCCCAGCCCATCACGTTCAGCGTCGACCGCATTCACGACGGCCGGTCGTTCTCGACGCGGCGCAGCCAGGCGTACCAGAACGGTGTGCCGATCTTCTCGATGATCGCGTCGTTCCAAGACGATGACCCGGGGCTCGACCACCAGGCGCTGATGCCCGAGGGCCTGCCGCAGCCGGAAGAGTTACCGAGCGCCGCCGAGGTGCTCGAACCCATCGATCACCCCACGGCGCAATTCTGGGCGAACTCGCGGCCCTTCGACCTCCGTCACGCGCCGGGGCCGGTGTACTTCCGCGTCGACGGCGAGCATGTGCCGCACCAGGCCGTATGGTTCCGCGCGCTGTCGGCGCTTCCCGACGACCCCGACCTGCACCGCGCAGCCCTCGTCTATGCGAGCGACTACTCGATCCTCGAGCCGATTCTGCGCGCACACGGCCACTCGTGGGCGACGCCGGGGCTCAAGATGGCGAGCCTCGACCACGCGCTGTGGTGGCACCGCTTCGCGCGCGTCGACGACTGGCTCTGCTACGTGCAGGAATCGCCGAACGCCATCGGCGGGCGCGGCCTGTCGACCGGCCGCATCTTCACACGAGACGGGATGCTCGTGGCCTCCGTCGCCCAGGAGGGCATGGTGCGGGTGCCGCGCCAGGCGTAGCCGCCCCGCCTCAGTGCGCGTGACCGCGGTGCCACGCGGGAAACGGGTCGACGTAGCTCGCCCACTCCATCGGCCCGGCGATGAGCTCATCGTCGGCGAGCAGGGCCGCGCCGAGCGCGCGGGTGATCTCCTCGCCCCGCAGCCGCTCCCCCACGAACACGATCTCTTGGCCGCTGATGATGTCGGGCTCGTCGTCGGTCAGCCCGGTCGGGTCGAGGTTGAGGTGCGCTCCGGCGCTCGACCATGAGCCGACCGCTCCGGCGCGGGAGGCCAGGCGCACGACCCCGCGGGAGCGCCAGATCGTGCCGGCGTGCTGGGGTGTGAGACAGACCCGCACGACCTCGTCGAGGCGGCCCGGGTGAAAGGGCCGGGGGTCGCGAAACACGACCGAGTCGACCCCGCGCGGAAGCCGCGGTGCGCGGTCGCTGAGGGCGAGCATCCAGCCCTGCTCGGAGGCGAGGTCGTCGACCGGCGGGCGGATGAGGCGTCGGAATCGGTAGGCGCCGACCGACGCGGGGCGGTCGACGAGCAGGATGGGCGCGCGCGGGTTCAGCGCATAGGCGAGGTCGGCGGCGCGCGGCGGCGCGTCACCCACCACGATCACGGCGGTCGCGAACTCGACGCGATTCGCAATCGCCTGGGCGGAGGTTCCGTCGCCCCTGTCGCGCCCGGGGTGCAGGAGCCGGTCGAGCTCGTCGCCGCGCACGACGGCGATGACGTCTCGCACGTGCAGGGGGCGCTCACTCGGTTCGCGGGCTGACAGGGCGGCGTGCAGTGCGAAGCCGACATCGGCGGGGTCGTGCACATCGTCGATGCCGAGGGCGAGGGTGACAGGCGCGGACTGCGGGGTCGCATCGGGCACCGCATCCTCGATGCGGGCGACGAGGGCGTCGATGTCGATGCCGGATCCGTCGCTCGTGCGGCACTCGCCGACACGGTCGGCGACGAGCGCGGCAGCCTCGGCGCGCAGGGCGCGGTTCGGCCCGGTGACGAGCGTGACCAAGACGGGCGGGACGGGCATGGAACTCCTCGTGCTAGCTTAATGATAACGATTATCACTATAGCTAGGAGTGGCGATGAAGGTTCGCAACAGCATCAAGAGTATGAAGAAGATGCCCGGGTCGCAGGTTGTGCGCCGCCGCGGCCGCGTCTTCGTCATTAATAAGCAGAACCCGCGCTTCAAGGCGCGCCAGGGCTAGTCCGGCTCGGGGCTCAGCGGGTCTCAGCCGCGGAAGACGACCGGCGCGTCCGTGTAGCGCTGCCACACCTCGCGCACCGCGGGCGGGATGCGCGTGGGCGCGCCGGTTGCCGCATCCACCAGTACCAGCGTGGTCGCCGCGACCGCGTAGGGGGCACGCTCGCCCCCGTCGGCGTCGCCGACAGCGCGCGGAGGGAGCACCTCGTAGTGCACCTCGAGGCTCGCCCCTCCCATGCGCGCGATCCACAGCGAGACCTCGAGCGGCTCCCGCAGGTGCGGGATTTCGCGACGGTACTCGATGCGCTGCGCCGCGATCACGGTGTGTTGCAGAGCCTCGGGCCCGGACTGGAGGACGGCCGTGGGATGCACGGCGTCCGGTCCCGCCCAGAACGCACTGATGCGCGCCTCCTCCAGCAGAGTCAGGAAGGCGGCGTTGTTGACGTGCCCGTACGCATCCAGATCACTCCAGCGCACGGGCACGTCGACGCTCACGCGAGACATGCGGGTGGTCGAGCCCTAGTCGCGGGTCAGCTTGCGGTAGGTGACCCGGTGTGGGCGAGCCGCGTCGGGGCCGAGTCGCTCGATCTTGTTCGCCTCGTACGCCTCGAAGTTGCCCTCGAACCAGTACCAGTTCGCCGGGTTCTCCTCCGTGCCCTCGTAGGCGAGGATGTGCGTGGCGATGCGGTCGAGGAACCACCGGTCGTGCGTAATGACCACGGCGCAGCCGGGGAACTCGAGCAGGGCGTTCTCGAGCGACTGCAGCGTCTCGACGTCGAGGTCGTTCGTCGGCTCGTCGAGCAGCAGCAGGTTGCCGCCCTCTTTCAGCGTGAGCGCGAGGTTGAGGCGGTTGCGCTCACCGCCCGACAAGACGCCGGCCTTCTTCTGCTGGTCGGGGCCCTTGAAGCCGAACTTCGACACGTACGCACGCGACGGGATCTCGGTCTTGCCGACCGTGATGATGTCGAGCCCGTCGCTGACGACCTCCCAGAGGGTCTTGTTCGGGTCGATGTTCGCGCGCGACTGGTCGACGTAGCTGATCTTGACCGTCTCGCCGACCTTCAGTTCGCCGCCGTCCAACTCTTCGAGGCCGACGATCGTCTTGAACAGCGTGGTCTTTCCCACACCGTTCGGGCCGATCACGCCGACGATGCCGTTCGGCGGCAGGCTGAATGACAGCCCGTCGATCAGGGTGCGGTCGCCGAACGACTTGTGCAACTTCTTCGCCTCGATCACGATCGAGCCCAGCCGCGGGCCGGCGGGAATCTGGATCTCTTCGAAGTCCAACTTCCGCGTCTTCTCGGCCTCGGCCGCCATCTCTTCGTAGCGCGCCAGACGCGCCTTCGACTTCGCCTGGCGACCCTTCGCGTTCGAGCGCACCCACTCGAGCTCGTCGGCGAGCCGCTTCGCGAGCTTCGCGTCCTTCTTGCCCTGCACGTTCAGGCGCTCGGCCTTCTTCTCGAGGTAGGTCGAGTAGTTGCCCTCGTAGGGGTACAGGCGACCACGGTCAACCTCGGCGATCCACTCGGCGACGTGGTCGAGGAAGTACCGGTCGTGTGTGATCGCAATGACGGCGCCGGGATACTTCTGCAGGTGCTGCTCGAGCCACAGCACGCTCTCGGCGTCGAGGTGGTTCGTGGGCTCGTCCAGCAGCAGGAGGTCGGGCTTCTCGAGCAGCAGCTTGCAGAGCGCGACGCGGCGCTTCTCACCACCAGACAGGTGCGTGATCGCGGCATCCCCCGGGGGGCACCGGAGCGCATCCATCGCCTGCTCGAGCTGCGAGTCGAGGTCCCAGCCGTTCGCGGCGTCGATCGCCTCCTGTAACACGCCCATCTCGGCGAGCAGCGTGTCGAAGTCGGCGTCGGGGTCGGCCATCGCGGCCGAAATCTCGTTGAAGCGCGTGATCTTGTCGTACAGCTCGCGCACGCCGTCTTGCACGTTCTCGAGCACGGTCTTCGACTCGTCGAGCTCGGGTTCCTGCATGAGGATGCCGACCGAGTAGCCCTCGCTCAGCCGCGCTTCGCCGTTCGACGGGGTGTCGAGCCCCGCCATGATCTTCAGGATGGTCGACTTACCGGCCCCGTTCGGGCCCACCATGCCGATCTTCGCTCCGGGATAGAACGACATCGTGACATCGTCGAGGATCAGCTTCTCGCCCACCGTCTTGCGGGCGCGCACCATGGTGTAGATGAATTCGGCCATGGGCTTCAGTCTATTGAGGCGTCGGTCCCCACGAGGCACCGGCCGGTCGCGAGCACAGGGACGACGGATGTGGTGACGGACGAGCCGCGCACCTCGCCGATGATGCAGTCATCGTCGATACGGACGGCGAAGGAGATGACGTCGGTGGCCAACCCGAGGGGCGTCTGGTCCGCCGTTACCTCGAGCGCGGCGCGATCGAAGCCTGCGGCGATGAGCGCCTCCGCAACCTGGGCCGAACTCGGGCGCTCGCCCACCGCGTCCGCGCCCTGCTGCACGACGAAACGGGCGAACGGCGCGTTGTCGGCGGCGCTCCCTCCCTCGACGAACTCGGGGGCCGGCTCCGACGGGTCGACGTCGGGGCCGCCCGGCTCGCCGGGCGAGGCCGTCGAGGTCGGAAGCGGCGCGGCGGTCGACGGAGGGTCTGTCGGGGCGGAGGACGTGCATCCCGCGGTGATGAGCGCCGCGACCGCAATGAACGCACCGGCGAGCGCCGTGCGCGACGCGGACCGACGAAGCATGGGGCCCCTTTCCCGGGTGACCCGTCGAGTCTACGGTCGCGGCGTCGGCTCGAGCACCGGGAGTCGTACACGACAGTCGCTGGAAAAAAACAGGGGCGGCGAGCGACGTATTCGATATCCGAACACGAACAATTGCACTCGCTTGCACCCATCACAGTGCCGGAGCAGACTCATCTCAGGAACAGCGGACAGGCGATCGGGGGATCGCCGGGGGGCCGCAACCGTGACAGGGGTTTTCGACCGTTCGGGTCGGACGAAAGCTCCTGAGACACATCGGCCGTTCCTGGCCTCTTCGGGTGGGGCCAGGAACGGCCGCTTCTCTTTCACGGCCGCGCACTCGCGGTACCGTGAGCCACGGACGTAGCCGAACCGCTACCGGCGGAAGGACCCCCACCGATGTCGAGCCTGAGCGCACGCGCGGCTTTCGGTGGTGCCTGGTCGACGCACTGGACGATCTGGGCCGGCCTCTACCCGGTCACGCTGCCGTTCGTCGTCTACCGCGACCAGGCGCTTCGCCCCGACAGCGTGTGGTGGAGCGTCGGCTCGGCGACGGTGCAGCACATCGCGGTCGGTCTCGTGGTGGTGGGCGTCGGCGCGATTCTCCGCCGCAGGCGCAGCATCCTCCCTGTGGGCCTCGTGGCCACTCTGTGGATCCTCGCGTGCGTCGTCCGTGCGGCCGTCGCCTACGCCGTGACCGCGGTCGGGTACGCCGAACGGTCGTCTCTGGTCATCGACACGCTGATTTGGCTCGGCATCAGTGCGCTCTGGGTGCCGGTGACAGTGTTCGCGGTCGCGCAGCTCGACCAGCGACGCCTGTTGCTGGCGGCACGCGACATCACGACGGATGCTCTGCTCACCGAACGCGCGGAGGGCGAGGAGACCTCGCAGCAATTGCAGGCGCGACTGCTCGCGACCGTCACCGCCCAGCTCACGCCAGTGCTCGCTGACCTCCAAGCGAGCCTCAACGCCGCCCGACGCCGCATCACCGGGTCGACGGCGGCCGAATTGAGCATGCGAATCTCGCGCGTACACGACGAGACGGCGGAGCTCGTCGAGGGGGAAGACACCCCCGACACGTCGCCGGCACTGCTGGAGCGCGCAGAACGGGTCACCTTCCGCCGCGCCTTCGAGATCACCACCGTGCCGCCGGCGCGCATGGCCGCGCTCGTCACCCTGGCGACGCTCGTCGGAGTCATCCCCGACACCGTGCGCGTGTACGGCCCGATCGTGTCATTGCAGGTCGCGCTCGCGGTGATCGCCTCGGGCATCCTCCTGGCAGCCCTCCCCGCGCTGTTCGCCGAGCGCGCCTCTCGAGGCAAGCGGATGACCCACCTCCGGGCGACGGTGATTCTGCAGGCGGTGGCCGTCGCTGCTGCGGCCGTGATCCTCGCAGTGATTCCGCCCAGCGTGTGGTCGTCGGCACAGTGGCCGGTTGTCCCCCTCACCTTGCTGGCTCTCGCGCTCGCTCACACCCTGTATTCGGTCGCCTTCATCGTCGCTGACGCGAACGCCGACGACAGCGCAGCCCTGAGTGCGGCGAGCGCCGAGCTCGACGCGGTACGCGGGCAAAGGGCGGAACGCTCGCGGCTGGCGCGAGAGCGCATGGCGCAACTCATGCACGGGCCCATCCAGGGGCGCCTCGCCGCCTGCGTCATGGCACTGAACTTCCACGCGGAGATCGTGACGAGCGACCCGGCGCGGGCGGAGGCCATGCTCGACGCGGTGCTCGAGCACCTGCAAGGCGTGACCGGAGAGCTTCACCGACTGGGCGCCGAGGCGGGATTAGGCGACGTGCACCACCCCTGATCGGGGGGCGCGGATTCACCCGCTTGAGCGGTGCGCTACGCCCGGGGCGCGCCTACACTGGCGCCATGGCTGCACCCGACCGGCCCGCCACCGTGGTCGTCGCCGACGACGACGATCTCGTGCGTGCCGTGTTGCGGATGGCGCTGTCGTCGATGTCGCTCACCGTCCGCGAGGCGGCCGACTCGCGTGCGCTCGCCACCGCCGTCGACGACGGCGCCGTCGACCTCACCATTCTCGACATCTCGATCCCGGGGCCGGGACTCGCGGCGAACATTGCGCTCGTACGGAAAGCCGCACCCCACGCGCGCATCCTGATCCTCAGCGGCGACGCGGAGGTACCGGCGAACGAGGCGCCCCTCATCGACGACTTCGCCCGTAAACCGATCGATCTGGACGAGTTACGGGATCGCGTCGCACGCCTGCTGCCGACCATTCGGACGGACGAGATCTCGTGAGTTCGGCCCCAGACGGCGAGGAGCTGCTCCGCATAGCGGGCGGCATGGCGCGGTTTGGGGGGTGGTCTGTTGCCGCCGAAACGCGCGAGCTCGAGTTGAGCGCGGAGGCGCGGGCCATCTTTGGTCTTCCCGCGACAGGGCCGCTTGATTTCGAGACCGTCTTCAGCCTTCACCCGAAAGAGTGGCGGCCCGTGATCGGAGCGCACCTGGAACGATGCCTCGCAGAAGGCACCCCCTTCGACGTGGAGTCGCCGATGCACACCACCAGCGGCGAGTTGCTCACGATACGCACCATCGGAGAGGCGGCGATCGACGGTGCGGGAGGTGTGGAGCGCGCGCAAGGAGCGGTCTGGGATGTGACCGCCGTCGCGCGCGAACGGGAAAGGGCCCGAGAACTCGAGCAACGTTTGGAGCTGACGCTTACATCAATCAGCGACGGCGTCTTCTTTCTGGATCACGCCGGCCGGTACACCTTCGTCAATCCGCGTGGTGCGGAAATGGTGCGGAAGCCGGCGACGGAACTCATCGGCCACACGATGGACGAGGTCTTCCCGGAAGCAGTGGGCACTCCGTTTGCCGTCGCCTTGGAACGCGCGTTTCGCTCCCGAGAACGAGTCGTCGCGCGCGAGCACTACGAGCCTCTCGGCTCCACGCTGGAAGCGACGTTTTACCCCTCGGACGGTGGCGTCGCCGTCTACCTGAAAGATGTCACCGACGACGAACGCCTCAAGAACGAACTGAGATCGACAGCGGGACGCCTGGCCGAGCAGGCCGCCCTCATCGACGCCTCGCGAGACGCCATGATCGTTCGCGGACTCGACGGTCGCATTCGGTACTGGAACCAGGCGGCGACGAACCTCTACGGGTGGAGCCCGTCCGAGGCAGCGGAACGCGATGAGCGGGAGTTGCTGTACGACGACCCGCAGCAGTTCGATGCCGCGGTCGCCGCCACGTTGAGGGACGACTACTGGAGTGGCGAGCTCGACCAGCGGACGCGATCGGGCCGCGCCCTGGTCGCCGAGTGCCGCTGGCAGTTGCTCCGCGACGGCTCGGGCGCCCCCGAGTCGATCTTCGCGGTCGTCAGCGACATCACCGCCGAGAAGAAGGCTCAGGAGGCTCGCTTGCGCGCCCAACGCATGGAAAGCCTCGGCACCCTCACTGGGGGCATCGCCCACGACCTCAACAACGTGCTGACGCCGATTCTCATGTCGGTGCAGCTTCTCGAGCAGGGAGAAGACAACCCGGGTCGTCGGGAGATCCTGAAAACCATGGAGGGCGCCGTCAAGCGCGGCGCCGACATGATTCGCCAGGTGCTGTCGTTCGCCCGCGGGGTCGAAGGACGCCGCGTCGAGGTCGATGTCGTCCGTCTCGTCGACGACGTCGTGGCGTACGCCCAAGATGTCCTGCCGGAGAGCGTGCACCTCGATCTCGTGCTCGACACGAGTCTGCCCGCGACGAGCGGCGACCCGACCCAGCTGCTACAGATTCTCGTGAACCTCGTGACGAATGCGCGTGATGCCATGCCGAGCGGCGGCACACTGCGCATCCGCAGTTCGGAACTGGTCTTGGAGGATACGTACTCCTCCGTCAGCCACCTCGCCATGCCGGGGCGCTACGTGGCGATCGACGTGGAGGATTCCGGTCACGGCATGAGCCCCGAGGTCGCGGAGAAGATCTTTGAACCATTCTTCACGACGAAGGACATCGGCAAGGGGACGGGGCTCGGGCTCGCCACGTCACTCGCAATCGTGCGTAGCCACGGCGGCTTCATGCAGGTCTACAGCGAGCTGGGGCGCGGAACCCGCTTCACGGTCGGCTTGCCCGTGTCGTCGTCTCCGCGCGCCGACAGCCCCGCGGCCGCACGCCCCGAGGCGCTACTCCCGCGCGGACACGGGGAGCGCATCCTCGTCGTCGACGACGAGTCGACCATTCTGCAGATCACGTGCCAGACGCTGGAGCTCCACGGCTACCGAACCCTGCGGGCCGCGAACGGGCGCGAAGCGATCGACGTCATCGCCAGCAGTGACGAGCCCGTCGACCTCGTGCTCACCGACATGATGATGCCCGTCATGGATGGCGCTGCGCTGTCGGCGCACCTCGAAGAGGAGCACCCGGAGATTCCGGTCATCGCGGCGAGCGGGCTCAATTCGAACGGCGGTGTTGCGCGCGCGGTCGGAATGGGCGTGTCGAGGTTCCTGCCGAAGCCGTACACGACGAACATGCTGCTCACCACGGTGCGGGACACGCTGCTCGAACACCGTGTCGACGGTATGGTGACGGAATGAGCGCCCCCGAGGCCCGACACTTGCGCGTCGTCGTCGCGGATGACGACGCCTTCACCATTTCGCTCGTGGCCGGCGCGCTCGAATCCTCCGGATACGCCGTGACCACGGCGACCACCGTGGAGGAGGCGTTTCACCACGTCGCGACGGGCGAACCGCACGCGCTGGTGTCAGACCTCAACTTCGGCACGACGCGGACGGGTGCCGACCTCTTGGCGAAGGTCGCCCACGAGTTTCCGTGGATCGGGCTGGTGGTGCTGACCTCGCACCGCTCCCCCGAATTGGCCGTGCCGAATCCGCAACTCATCCCCGACTCTGTGGTGTACCTGGTGAAGTCGAAGCTCGGCGCGATCGGCGAACTGCGCGGAGCCGTCGAACGCGCGATCAGCGGCGCCACGAGCGACGGGGAGCCTGCGGTTGACGACGAAGGAATTCCCGTCGTCACCGCCGCCCAGGCGGAGGTACTGCGCATGCTTGCGGAAGGCGCGTCGACGAAAGCATTGGCTGATCACCGCGGAACGTCGGTACGCGCAGTCGAGACGATGTTGCATCGACTGTTCGACGCCCTCGGAATCGACACGAGCGACGCCGCCAACCCGCGTGTTGCCGCCGTGCGGATGTGGCAACGCGGCGAGATTCGCGTGCGCTAGAGACGGCACGCTGCCCCGCACCGTTCGGGTCAGCGCGGGGCAAGCGTGGGCGGCCGCCGTTAGAACGGCGCGACGGCCTCGGTCTCTGCCGCAACCGGCTCGGGCGCGGACTGCGTCTCTGCGCCGGTCGGCTGCACGGCGGCGGGTGCACCCTCACCCTCGGCGGACGTCGTCGACGCCGCCTTTACGGTGCGGGTGAACGTCGAGCGGCCGAAAGTGAGGTCGTGGCCCACCGTGTCGGCGTCGATCTCGATCGTCGTTCCCTTGTTCGTGTCGCTCTGCCAGTCGCGCTGGCGGACGCGGCCGGCCACGACGACGCGCTCGCCCTTTCGCACGCTCGATGCCACGTGCATCCCGAGTTGACGGAAAGCGGTCACGGTGTACCAGTTGGTGTCGCCGTCGATCCACGCGTTCTGGCTGCGATCGAAGCGGCGCTGGTTGGACGCGAGCCGGAACGAGGTGATGGTGAGGCCGTTCTGGGTCGTGATGTGGCGCGGCTCAGTGGCAACGAGCCCCGTCACGGTGATGGTGTCGGTCATGGTGTCCTCCTCATGGGTGTGTGAGTGGACGCCGGGCGGTTCGTGCCGGGAACGCCCGGCGTCCGCGCACAGTGTCGGCGCGCACCACAGTGCGGCGGCGGCACAAGCCGCGAAGTGTCGAAGCCGCGACGCGGCCGCCGCGTGGGGAGGAGGGACGCCGGAAAGCGCCTAGTGTTCGCGGAACTCAGGCCGATCGGCGCCGGGGCCGAGCGAGGCGGTCAACGCGCCCTTCGCCGCATCCAAGGAGTCGAACGGGCCGCGGAGCTCATCTTTGCCGGCAACACGAATCGAGAACTCATCGCCGTGTCGCAGAATCGACCCGACAGTGCCCGCCGAGCCGGTCGCGACCCAGCTCTGGTCGTAGACAGTGTGGTTAGTCATCGGTGCTCCTTACTCGTCACGCAGGGACGTACTCGGTGCACTCATCGACGGTACTCCTCCGGCACCGAGGCCGGTAGGGGTGTCAGCGGGAGCGAAGGTAAGGAGCGTACGACTGACGCACCTTGTTGACCTTCGGAAGAGCGACCGCCAGGCAGTAGCCCTGGCCAGGGTTCTTCGCGAAGAAGTCCTGGTGATACTCCTCCGCGTCGTACCAGTAGCCGAGCGGAGACAGCTCGGTCACGATCCCGCCGCCCCAGGTGTCGTCGGCGCGCGCGATCGCCGACTCGAACAGCGCACGCTCCTCGTCGTCGGCGTAGAACATCGCCGAGCGGTACTGCGTGCCGATGTCGGCCCCCTGACGGTTCAGCTGCCGCGGGTCGTGCAGGGTGAAGAAAACATCCAGGATGACGTCGGCCGGAATGATCTCCGGATCGAACACGACCTTCACCGCCTCCGCATGCCCGGTTGTGCCCGTGCAGACCTGCTCGTAGCTCGGATTCGGCAGGCTTCCGCCGGTGTAGCCCGAGATCACATCCTCGACTCCGTCGAGCACGCGGTAGACCGCATCGAGGCACCAGAAGCAACCGCCGGCGAGGTGAAAGGTACGCATGCGCTCATGGTACGCAGGCAAAGCTAGAGTGACGCCATGAGCTACGTCGCCGCCCCCGATCGCTACAGCCGTCTCGACTACGCCCGGTGCGGGGTCAGCGGGCTGAAGCTCCCCCGCATCTCACTCGGACTGTGGAACAACTTCGGCGATGACCGGTCTCTCGAGACGCAACGGGCGATCATCCGGCGCGCGTTCGATCGCGGTGTGACGCACATCGACCTCGCCAACAACTACGGCCCGCCGGCGGGCAGTGCCGAGATCAACTTCGGCCGCATCCTGCGCGACGACCTCGCGCAGCACCGCGATGAGCTCGTCATCTCGACGAAGGCGGGCTACTACATGTGGGAGGGACCGTACGGCGAGTGGGGCTCGCGCAAGTACATGCTGTCGTCGCTCGATCAGAGCCTCCAGCGCATGCAGCTCGACTACGTCGACATCTTCTACTCGCACCGACCCGACCCCGAAACCCCGATCGAGGAGACGATGGGCGCGCTCGCGAGTGCCGTGCAGAGCGGCAAGGCGCTGTACGCGGGCATCTCGAACTACTCGGCCGACCAGACGCGCGAGGCCTACGACGTGGCGCTCGACCTGGGGCTCCGACTCGTCATTCACCAGCCGCGCTACAACATGTTCGATCGCTGGGTCGAAGACGGCCTGCTCGACGCCCTCAGCGACACCGGGATGGGCTCGATCGTCTTCTCGCCGCTCGCGCAGGGCCTGTTGACCAACCGCTACCTGAACGGTGTGCCCAACGGATCGCGCGCCGCAGAGGGGCGCTGGATCACCCCCGATCACATCGACGACACCTACCTCGAGCGCGCCCGCACCCTGCAGCAGATCGCCACGGACCGCGGCCAAAGCCTCGCTCAGCTCGCGTTGCAGTGGGTGCTGCGGCACCCGCAGGTGACGAGCGCCCTCATCGGCGCATCGAGCGTCGCGCAGTTGGACGACAACCTGGATGCACTGGCGAGCGCGCCGCTCGACGATGACACTCTCGCCCTGATCGAGCCGCACGCGGTTCACGGCACTGGGTCCCGGCGCTAGGTGGGGTACCTCTACGCCCTGATCGCCGCTGTGCTGTTCGGGGCAAACGGGAGCGTCACGAAGCTGACGATGGAAGCCGGGCTCAGCCCCGCCCAGGTCACACAGTTCCGACTCATCGGCACCGCGCTCATCGCGGGCGTGGTGCTGTTCCTCATTGAGCGTCGGGCATTCCGGGTTCCTCGTCGGCAGTGGCCGGTACTGATCGTGCTCGGCGTGGTTGGCGTCGCACTGCTGCAGGCCACCTACGCCGCTGCCGTTCAGCTCTTGCCGGTGGGCATCGCCCTCTTGCTCGAGTACCTCGCGGTGCTCTTCGTCGCGCTGGTGGCCTTCTTCATTTTCCGCGAGCCGGTCAAGGCCAGACTCTGGGTTGCCATCGGTTTCGTGCTCGTAGGGCTTGCCGTGGTTGCCCAGATTTGGTCGAGCACACTCAACCTCGTCGGCGTTCTGCTCGCGCTCGCGGCGGCCGTCTGCCTCGCCACCTACTTCCTCGTCGGTGAGCGTCAGGTCGCGACAACCTCGCCGCTGGCGGTGTCGTTCTGGACGATGCTGATCGCCGCCGTCTTTTGGGCCTTCGTCAGTGGATGGTGGGAACTCGAACCCGGCGTCTTCGTCACCCCGGTCGAGGTCGGTGGAGTGCTCGGTGAGCTCAGCGTGCCGATGCTGATTCCGCTGTTGTGGAACGTCGTGCTCGGTTCGTTCGCCCCCTTCCTGCTGAGCCTCGCCGCGCTGCGCCACCTGCCCGCGACGGCGGCCGGGATCGTCGCCTCGAGCGAGGTCATCTTCGCCTTCGCCGTTGCCTGGGTGTGGCTTGGCGAAACGCTCGCGCTCGTGCAGGTTCTCGGGGCGGCGACCGTGCTCGTCGGCATTGTGCTCGCCCAGACCGCGCGCGTCGGAAAGCGTCCGGTCGTCGACGCCGACCTGGCGCTCGATACCGGTCCGATCACGACTATCCACACCCGCGAGGCCTCCCGCGAATGAGCCCTGAGCGGGAGTAGCCTGACCCCATGCAATGGGGGAACGATCTACTCACCTGGCTGGCCACCGACGATGGGCAGCGTGTGCTGTTCAGCTCGGTCGTGCCCGCCGTCGCCATCGTCGTCGCCGGCATTATCGCGGCCCTGATCGGCCGCGCGGCGTCGAAACGGGTGATCGCGCAATACCAGCGCGATGCGCTCACCGCCGCGGTGCAGGGCCTCGTGCTCGCCGGGCGCAAAGCCGCCGGCTGGAATGCGATCGGAACCATCGAGCGCGTGCAGGTCGATCACCTCATCGCGGAAGCCGAGACGCGCATCCGATTGCTGCCCGTTCCGGGCGCCGCGCTCGCCGCCAACTGGTCGGCCCACCAGCTGGAAGACATGAAACGCAACTCGGCAGGGTTCTCCTTCCAGGCCCAACAGCTGCTCGCCGAGTACCGCGACCGACTGATCGCATGGAACGAGAAGCCCCGCCGGGCGAAGAAGCTTTTCGGCGCGGACCTTGAGCGCTGGAAGTACGAGGCCGACCCGGAGGAGCAGAAGCTCGTCGCTGAACAGGTCGAGTGGGAGCGCGGGCACACGCAAGCCGAGCACGAAAAGTCGGTCGCGGCACCCGCCGTCGTCACGCCAGCGCCAGCGACACCCGAATCGGAGCCCGCGGAGGCGTCGAACTCGGAGGCCGTTGCCCTCGCTTTCGCTCCCCCACCCGCGGTCGTGCCCTCAGCGCCGAGCGACGATGCCCCGGCGCCAAAGCCGGCATCGGCGGTTCGCGAACGCATCGAGGGCGACGAGAACTCCTAAGCCTCCGCGGCGCTCGCCAGGGCGGACTTCCCGGCGAGTATGCGCTCGTAGGCGCGGCGCGACCACATCGACACGTGGTGGTGCATCTCGGGGATCAGCGGTTCATGCTCGGGCTTCATCAGCACGCTGCGCATGATGCGCGCGGTGGGCGCGTCGTCCTTCAGAGTGATGCCGCGCATCCGCAACTGTTCGGGCTTCACGACGTACGTCGCGAGGTGTGTCTGCTGCGGGCGCGCGGGAGCCGCGGCCATCTCGAAAATGGCGTGCGAGACCTCGTCGAGCTGACGCATTGTTTCCACCCGCGGCAGGTACGTGATGATGTCGGTCTCGGGGCGTTGGTACGGCTGCAGGATCTCGCTGTCACTGATGAGGCCGTGCCAGGCCTGCGCGGCGCGGTAGCCCGGCGCGATGATCGCACCGAGACCCGACATGTCGAGGGGGAACACCTTGAGGGTCGCCCAGAGCGCCGCGGCCGAGGCACCGGCCCGCGAGCACTCGAGTTGGATCTCACCGAAGTGCCGCTCGGTGGAGGCGAAGTACGTGTACGGCGACTCGTGGTGGTAGAAGCGCAAGATCGACTGGTCAGGGAACAGCACCGCCCCGCAGCCGTACGGCTGTAGGCCGTGCTTGTGCGGGTCGACAACGACACTGTCGGCCTCACCGATCGCGGCGTAGTGGCGGGCTGTTTCGGGCGCGAGCTCGCCCTGCAGAAGCGTGAAGAAGCCGCCGTACGCTGCATCCACGTGCACGCGTGCGCCGTACTCGCGCGCAAGCGGGATGATGTCGGCGAGCGGGTCGACGGCGCCGAGGCCGGTCGTGCCGAGGGTCGCCACCACGACACCGATCTCGCGGCTGCGTAGCTGCTCCTCGAGCGCGTCGAGCGACAGGCGCCCGTCGGACTCGGTGGGGATACTCACCGTGTCAATGCCGAGCACCTCACCCATGCGGGAGTGCGTGTAGTGCGAGTCGGCGCTGTGCGCGATCGCCGCGCCCGGCCGAATCTCGCGGCACACCCACAGCGCCTCGAGGTTCGCGGTCGTGCCGCTCCAGGTGAGATGACCCATGTAGTCGGCGCCGAGTCCGAACATGGCGGCGAGCTGGTCGAGCACTTCGTGCTCCATCTGCGTCGTCGCGCGGCTCGCATCGATGGAGTGGTTGTTGGGGTTGATCTGCATCGCCGCGATGTACGCCGCCATCGCGACGGGGTGCGGGGGCTTCAGCATCTGCCCGGCGTACTGCGGGTGGAAGTACGGAAAATCGGCGTCGAGCCGCTGGATCAGTTCACCGAGTACCGACTCGACCTGCGTCGGGTCGGCGTGGGTCGCGGGATGCGCCTCCCACGTTCCGTACGTCGCTTTCAGGTCTTCGATTCCCGTGACGACCTGGGGTACCAACTCGGCCAGCGTCATGGCGCGCTTCGAGGACGACACACCGCACTCCTTCGTGTGGATGAACGGGGCACGCGGCGCGGGATCGGCCGCCACCCCGGGTGGCTGGCCTGAGTCTAGTCAGGATCGTTCGGAGGCGTACGAGATTGCGTGAGCGCGCCCTCGGCAGGAATCGAACCTGCGACCAAGAGATGAGACGGCCCACGAGATCTGCGGTCAGCGCGCCCTCGGCAGGAATCGAACCTGCGACCAAGAGATTAGAAGGCTCCTGCTCTATCCGCTGAGCTACGAGGGCTTTACCGCGTTCAGGGTACCGGAGCGGCGCACCCTCTCTGCGGATCCTGGCCCCCTGCCTACCGTGGATCGCATGACGTACGAACGCTGGACCCGCGTTGCCGAGTGGCCGATCGCCTCGGCCGCTGTCGTCTTCTTGGGCGTGTATTCGTGGCTGGTCATCGGCCAGCCGACGGGCACGACGTTGATCGTGCTCGATGCGGCGCTGCTCGTTCTGTGGGCCGTGTTCGCGGTCGACTATGTGGCGCGGCTGGCGCTTGCGAAGCCGCAGGCGCGCTGGTTTTGGCGCAACATCCCGTCGCTGCTGATGGTCGTCCTTCCGTTCTTTCGCCCGTTGTACCTGTTGCGCCTGTTGACACTGTTGACGGTGCTGCGCAACGCCACGGGCTCCGCGTTCCGCGGGAAGGTCACGGTGTACGTCACGGTGGCGGCCCTCGTGATCATCCTGATCGGTGCGCTCGGCGTGCTCGACGCCGAGCAGAACGCCGACGGCGCCCTGATCACGACGTTCCCCGACGCACTGTGGTGGGCACTAGTGACGATCACCACGGTCGGCTACGGGGACCTGTATCCGGTCACGGGCACGGGCCGCATCATCGCCTCGGGGCTCATGATCGCGGGCATTGCCCTCGTCGGTTCGGTCACGGCGACGCTCGCCTCGTGGTTCGTCGAGCGCATCAAGGACGTCGATGAGCAGGCGAAGGCGGAGCGAGCGGCGAAGGAGGCTGCGGCGGGCGGCGCCAGCTCAGTCGGCGACGGCGGCGAGAGCGGTGAGCAGGCGCGGTAGCGTCGGCACGCCTTCCGCGCGGAGGTGCTCGTCGCCGTTGGCCGCGTAGATGACCGTGGTCGGCGTCGACCGAATGCCGAGGTCAGCCGCTCGCTCCTGGTGCGCGGCAACGTCGCGCTCAACGACCTCGAGCGCGGGCACGAGGCGCTGCGCCTCGGCGACGACCTCCCTGGCCCGATGGCAGGGGTCGCAGAACGCTGACGTGTAGAGCTCGAGTCGCACGCCCCCAATGCTACGGCGCGGCTCCCGACGAACCTGCGGTGAACAGGGAATGACGGATGCTCGCACGGGCACCGTTTCTCGGCCCGCGACCCGCTCGAGGCATCACACTGCTTTCGTGAGGGCATGGATGCGCGTGCGAGCGCTCGGCGTTCCGTACCGCGACGGTCTCCCGCCGCCCGTGTCGGAGCCCGCCGGTAGACTGCCCGGGTGAGTGCAGCCAACGACCGTCTCGTCTGGATCGACTGCGAGATGACGGGGCTCGACCTCGCCATCGACGAACTCGTCGAAGTCGCCGTCGTCATCACCGACTACGACCTAAACCCCGTGCATCCCGGGTTTTCGATCGTGATCGCGCCGTCGCCGACGGCTCTCGCGAACATGAGTGACTTCGTCCGGCAGATGCACGAGACGTCTGGCCTGCTCGACGAGTTGGCGCTCGGTGCCGACCTTCCCGACGCCGAGAAGGCCGTGCTCGACTACATCGTCGAGCATGTGCCGACCGCCGGCTCCGCGCCGCTCGCCGGCAACACGATCGGCACCGACCGGGCGTTCCTGCAGCGCTCGATGCCGTCGGTTGACGCGCACCTGCACTACCGGTCGGTCGACGTGTCGTCGATCAAAGAGCTTGCTCGGCGGTGGTTTCCGCGCATTTACTTCAACGCGCCCGAGAAGAACGGCGGGCATCGGG
>Ga0208490_100170_pt1 | contig 52309 bp, 43 predicted proteins | sample SubbioAug_CSWold_FD_184818 | JGI IMG/M metagenome (GOLD analysis project Ga0208490, IMG submission 184818) | Serpentinite rock and fluid subsurface biosphere microbial communities from McLaughlin Reserve, California, USA - CR11Aug_CSWold (SPAdes) | ecosystem: Environmental > Terrestrial > Deep...
ACCCTGCTGATGGTCTCCGGGCGCTGACGTGCGGGTGGTCCCGGTCGACGACCCCGCCGATCCCCGCCTGGTCGAGCTCACCCGCCTCACCGATGCCGCCGCCCGCGCCACGATCGAGGCCGAGCACGGCTGCTTCGTCGCCGAGGGCATCCTGACCCTCGAGACCGTCCTGGCGTCTGCGTACCCGCTGCGCTCCGTGCTGGTGGCCGAGTCCAGGCTCCCCCGGGTCACCGCGCTGCTGGCCGACGTCGACGTCGACGTGCACGTCGGACCGCTGGCGCTGCTCGAGGACGTCACCGGCTACCCGATCCACCGGGGGGTCATCGCATCGGTCGGGCGCCTCCCGCTCCCCGACCCCGACGAGCTGATCCGTGACGCCGACCGGGTGCTGGTGGCGGAGGCCGTCACCGACCACGAGAACCTCGGCGCCCTGTTCCGGAACGCCGCCGCCTTCGGCGTCGGCGCAGTGCTGCTGGACCTGCGGTGTGCCGATCCGCTCTACCGCCGCTCGGTCCGGGTGTCCCTCGGCCACATCCTGCGCGTGCCATGGACTCGCATCGGACCCCTCACGCAGTCCGTCGACCTGCTCCGCGCGGCAGGCCTGCGCACGGTTGCGCTGACGCCCGCCGGTGAGCTCACCGTCCAGGAGATCGACCCTGCTGACCGCCTGGCCTGGATCGTCGGTGCCGAGGGTCCCGGTCTCGACCACGCCACGCTCGCTGCCGCGGACGCCCGGGCCCGCATCCCGATCGCGCCCGGGGTCGACTCGCTCAACGTCGCCACCGCGGCGGCGATCGCCCTCGCGTTCAGTTCGCCGCGATCCAGTCGTCGATGAGGCGACGAGCGATCGACAGGCGCGGCGGGATCGGTGGCAGCTCCTCGGTGGTGAACCACGCTGCCTCGGCGATCTCCACGCCGTCGACCGCGATCTCGCCGGACTGGTACTCGGCGTGGAAGCCGACCATGAGCGAGTGCGGGAACGGCCACGGCTGCGAGCCCTGGTAGGTCACCCGGCCGACCTCGATGCCGACCTCCTCCTCGACCTCGCGCGCCACCGCGTGCTCGAGCGTCTCGCCCGGCTCCACGAACCCGGCCAGGCAGGAGAACATCGGCATCGGCCACGCGGCGTTCCGGGCGAGCAGGGCCGAGCCGTCGTCGCGCGTGACCAGCGTGATGACCGCTGGCGCGAGCCGGGGAAAGGCCAGGAGACGGCACCCCTCGCAGCGCATCGCCCGCTCCCCCGGCACCAGCGCGGTCGGCGAGCCGCAGCTGCCGCAGAACCGGTGGGTGCGCCGCCACTGGACGAGCTGCACGGCCCGCCCCGCCACCAACCACTCCGCCTCGGACACGTTGGCGTGCAGGGCCATCAGCGGTGTCAGCACGACGTCGGGGTCCGCATCGCCGTCCACGTCGACCGCCCAGCAGTCGCTGCCGCCCAGGCGCCCCAGGTACAGGTGGCCTTCGCCGAGCTCGTCGGGGACGACGGTCTCCACCTCGGCCAGGTGGACCTGGTCGCCCCGCACGGTGAACACCAGCGGGGACTCGGCGGATTCATCGCCCGGCGGGACGAGGAACGGGGAGAAGGGACGTTCAGCCAAGAGGGGCTCCTTCGACGGGTCGGCGGCGTCCGGCGCGGATCACCACGATGATGCCTGAGAAGATCAGCAGTCCAGCGGGGATGGCGGCGAGCGGTGGCGTCTCGCCGAACCAGAGGGCGGCGAGCACGGTCGCCCCCACCACCTCGAAGAGGATGGCGACCGACACGGCGGTGGCGGTGATGGAGCGCAGGACCGTGTTGACGAGGGTGTGGCCGAGCAGCTGGGGGCCGACGACGAGGGCGACGATGGCGACCCAGGTGGCGGTGCCGTAGCCGGCGAGCGGACGGCCCGAGACCAGGCACGCCACCAGCAGGAGCAGGGAGGCGACGCCGTAGCAGCCGGTCGTGTACACTGCCGTGCCCACCGAACGGCGGACCTCGGAGCCGACGGACACGTAGGCCGCGGCGAGGGCACCCCCGACCAGGGCGAGCAGGTCACCGAAGAGCGCCCGGGGCGAGATGGACAGGTCCACGCCGGACAGGACGAGCACACCCGCGAGGGCGATGCCGATGCCGATCCAGACCTCCCGGTGGACGTGCTCGCCGCGGGCCCGGGCGATGAGCGCCGCCCAGACCGGTTGCGTGGCCACCAGCGCCACCGACGACGCCACGCTGGTGTAGGAGAGCGACGGCACCCAGGTGGCGAAGTGGGCGGCGAGGAACAGGCCCGACAGGACGATGAGGCGGCGCTCCCGCGCATCGGGGCGTCGGGCCCGCAGCGCCGGCACCGCCAGCGCCGGGAGGGCGAGCGCGTTGCGCCAGAACGCGACGGCGAGCGCCGGAGCGGCGGCGTAGCGGATGAGGGGACCCGACGTGGAGACGGCGAGCACGGCGACGCCGAGCAGGACGAGATCCCCCCGGGGCGCGGGGGTGGGCGGCGCGGCGGGCGCCGGCGGGCTGGGCAAAGGCGGTCAGCTCCCGTCGCGGAAGCCGCGCTCCTCCCACCACGGGTAGAACGGCGGCATGTCGTCGCTCACGGTGTCGGTGAACGCCGGCGGGCGCTTCTCGAGGAACGACGTCACGCCCTCTCGGGCGTCGGCGCTCTTGCCGAGGTAGGCGATGCCGGGCGAATCGACCTCGTGGGCTGCCATCGGGTGGGACGCACCGAGCATGCGCCACAGCATCGCCCGGGTCATCGCCACGCTCACGGCCGAGGTGTTGTGGGCGATCTCCTCGGCGAGCTCCTGGGCGGCGCCGAGCAGCTCGTCGGGCTCGTGGATCGATCGGACCAGGCCGCCGGCCAGTGCCTCCTCGGGGCCGAACACCCGGCCCGAGTAGCACCACTCGGCGGCGCGGGAGATGCCGACGAGCCGGGGCAGGAACCACGACGAGCACGCCTCGGGCACGATGCCGCGGCGGGCGAACACGAAGCCGAACTTGGACTGCGTCGAGGCCAGGCGCACGTCCATGGGCAGCGTCATGGTGGCGCCGATGCCGACGGCCGGACCGTTGATGGCGGCGATGACGGGCTTCTTGCACTCGAAGATCCGCAGGGTGACCAGACCGCCTCCGTCGCGCTGCTCCATCTCCGACGGCGCGCTGCCGCCCGACTGGGCGTCGGCATCGAAGGTGTCGCCACCCGAGCCGAGATCGGCGCCGGCGCAGAAGCCGCGCCCGGCTCCGGTCACGATCACGGCCCGCACGGCGTCGTCGGCGTCGATCTCGTCGAACGCCGAGATCATGTCCTGCATCATCCGCCCGGTGAAGGCGTTGAGTCGGTCGGGCCGGTTCAGCGTGATCGTCGCGACCGGTCCGTCGACCGCGTAGGTGATGTCGCCGTAGCCGTCGGCGGGAGCAGTGGGATCGTCCATCGCAGCATCGTGGCACGCCGCGGGACGAGGTCTGGAGGGCGTCGGGCTACCGGGACTTCTGGTTCCGCCGGAGGCGCCGGACATTCCGACAATCCGGCCTCAAGTCGTGCTGCAGACCGCACGATGATGCAAGCAACGGCGAAGGCGCGTGGGGTGCTCCCTCCCTCAATCTCGATCGCACTGCGTGCGTCTTCACCAACAACATGTCGACGGGGCGGTTGGCCAGTCCCTCCCTCTCCCGCCTGTCCGGCCGCTCCGTCGATGTTGCCCCTCGGCCACCCGCTCAGACCAGGGCGTCACCCAGGACCGACACGGCGCTGAGTGCGGCCACGGCCAGCACTGCGGGCCGGGTGCGCCCGGCATCGAGGCGACGGGCGCCCCACGACGACAGGGCGAAGCCGACGACGATGGCCGGGACGGGCAGCAGCGACAGGCGCAGCTCCTCGACGCCGAAGCTCCCGGTGACCGTGAGGGCGAGCAGGCTCATGGCGATGCCGGTGAGGAAGAACCCGGCCAGGGTGCCCCGGAGGCGCCGGCCTTCCTCGCCGGCGTACAGCATGGCCATGGGTGGGCCGCCGATCGACGTCGCGGTGCCCATGAAGCCGGAGAGCGCCCCTGCCCCCACCAACGTCGCTCGGGTCGGTCGGACGTGGACCCCCGATGCCGTGATGCCCACCGCCAGCAGCACGAGCGCGGCGAAGCCCACGGCGAGGTGGTCCGCCGACAGCGCGGCGACCGCGACGGCCGCGAGGATCGTGCCCGGCACCCTCCCGATCAGGGCCGTGCCGACCTCGCCGAGGTGCAGGCCGCTTCGGTCACGCACCACGGTGAGGAGCACGAGCACGCCGGCGGAGGCGATCGCGGGACCGGGGACGAGCCGGTCGTCGACCAGCGCGAAGACGGGCGCCGCGATGAGGTTGTGCCCGAAGCCCACGCTGCCCTGCACGAACGCGCCGAGCATCGCGGCGACGAGGACGGCGACCACGCCGGTGGTGGTCATCCGGCGGCGGTCACGCCGACGCCTGCGACATCCAGGTGTCGAAGAGGGCGGCGTAGCGGCCGCCGCCTGCGACCAGCTCGTCGTGGCTGCCGAGCTCGACCAGCTCGCCGTCGTGGATGACGGCGATGCGGTCGGCCCGCATGGCCGTGGCGAGGCGGTGGGCGATGATGATCGCCGTGCGCCCCTCGAGGACGGCGTCGAGGGCCCGCTCGATGCGGGTCTCGGACTGCAGGTCGAGGTTCGAGGTGGCCTCGTCGAGCACCAGCACCCGCGGCTGGGACAGGAACGCCCGGGCCAGGGCGAGCAGCTGCCGCTCGCCTGACGACAGCGACGAGCCCCGCTCGTGGATGATCTGGTCCAGACCCTCGGGCTGGCGCTCGACCAGGTCGCGCAGGCCGACCGCGTCGACCGCCTCCCACAGCTGCTCGTCGGTCGCATCCGGCGCCGCGAAGGTCAGGTTGTCCTTGATCGAGCCGGCGAACAGGAACGCCTCCTGGGGCACCACGCCGATCTGGGAGCGCACCGAGTCGAGGGTGACGTCGCGCAGGTCGTGCCCGTCGATGCGCACGGTGCCCTCGACCGGGTCGTAGTAGCGGTTCACCAGCTTGGCGACGGTGGACTTGCCCGCCCCGGTCTCCCCGACGAAGGCCACGGTCTCCCCCGCCCGGATGTGCAGGTCGAGGTCGCGCAGCACCGGCACCGCCGGGTCGTAGCCGAAGGTGACGTGGTCGAGGTCGATGGCGCCCTGCATCGGGGGCAGCGGTGGCGCGCCCGGGGCCTCGACGACCTCGGGCTCGGTGGCGAACAGGTCGGACAGCTTGCGCACCGCCGAGCGGCCCTGCTGGTACGTGTTGTACAGCTGCACCAGCTGCTGGATGGGGGCGAAGAACATGGTGAGGTAGAGGAAGAACGCCGCGAGCTCACCGATCGACAGGCGGCCCTCGCTCACCAGCCAACCGCCGAGGCCGAGCAGCATGGCCTGGGCCAGGTAGCCGAGCAGCTCGGTGGAGGGCCCGTAGACGGCGCCGATGACGGCCGTGCGGTCGTTGGCGTCGCGGTGGCGGCCGAGCACGTTGTCGTGGGCCACGACGTTGCGCTTGGCCCGGTTCGTCGCCGTGACGATCCGGATGCCGCCGAGGTTCTCCTGCAGGTCGGACATCACATCGGCGATGCGCTCACGGACGTCGAGGAACGCGACGTCGGACGCCCGACGGAACCAGATGGTCAGCGCGAACATCACGGGGACGACGCCGAGGAAGAGCACCAGGGCCAGCGTCGGGCTCACCACGAACAGGACCACCGCCACGATGGCGAGGGTGAGGCCCTGGACGAACATGTTCACCAGGCCCTCCTGGAAGAGGGCGGTGAGCGCGTCGAGGTCGCTGGTCATGCGGGTCATCAGCACGCCGGCCTTCTCGCCGGTGAAGAACTTCAGCGACAACCGCTGGAAGTGGGTGAAGATCCGCACGCGCAGCGACTCGAGGAGCGACTCCCCGACCCGACCGGTCCACGCGACCCGGGCTGCCGACAGGAGCGTGCCGAGCACCACCGAGGCCACGTAGAGGCCGGCGATGAGCAGGAGCATGTCGGTGTCACCGGGGACGATGCCCCGGTCGATCGCCTCACCCGTGAGGAACGGGCCGGCGGACACCATGGCGGTCTCGAGGACCACGAGCACGACGGCGCCGACCATCGCCCACCGCCGCTCCCCCACGAAGCGGCGCAGCGTGAAGGGCCGGGAGTCCCACCCGGACTGGGAGAACTCGACCTCGGCGACCTGGTGCTCGGGCTCGTCGGCCAGCAGCGCCTCGACCCGGATGCGCATCTCCTCGGGCACGCCGGCGAAGGGCAGGCCCGTGGCTCCCGGCTGGCCGAACGGCGAGCCGGCGGGAGGTCCGAAGCCACCCATCAGCCCTCCACCTCCTCGTCGTCGACGATCTCGGCGGTGGCGAGCACCTCGCGGTAGTGCGGTTCGTTCACGAGCAGGTCCTGGTGGGTGCCGACGGCGAGCACCCTGCCGTCCTGCAGGACGGCGACCCGGTCGGCGAGGGCGATCGTGGACAGGCGGTGCGCGATCACGATGGTGGTGCGATCGGCCGACAGGCGCTCGAGCGCTTCGTGGATCTCGGCCTCGACCCGGACGTCGACCGCGCTGGTGGCGTCGTCGAGGATCAGGACGGCCGGGTTGGCCACGAGCGTCCGGGCGATGGCGATGCGCTGGCGCTGCCCGCCCGAGAGCGTGTAGCCGCGCTCGCCGATGACGGTGTCGTACCCCTCGGACATCTCGGTCACGAAGTCGTGGGCGTTGGCGGCCTCGGCCGCGGCGACGACCTCGTCCCGGGTGGCGTCGGGTCGGGCGTAGGCGATGTTGTCGTGGATCGAGGCCGAGAACAGGAACGGCTCGTCGGTGACCATGCCGACGTGGTGGCGGATCGACGCCATCGACAGATCTCGGATGTCGTGGCCGTCGATGCGCACGGCACCCTCGTCGACGTCGTAGAACCGCAGCAGGACGCGAGCCACCGTGCTCTTGCCCGAACCGGTGCCGCCGACGAGGGCCATCGTCTCCCCCGGCCGGATGGCGAGGTCGAAGTCGTCGAGCACGAGCTGGTCGTCCTCGCCGTAGCGGAAGGAGACGTGGTCGAAGGTGACGGCACCGGACGGGTCGACGAGGTCGACGGCATCGGGACGGTCGGTGATCTCGGACGGGGTGTCGAGGATCTCGAAGATGCGGCCGGCCGAGGCCGCGGCCCGCTGGCTCATGATCATGAAGAACCCGAGCATGCGGAACGGCGCCTGGAGCAGCAGCACGTACGCCGAGAAGGTGATGATGGTGCCGACCGTGACCTTGCCGTCGATGGCCAGGTAGCCGCCGTAGAGAAGGGTGAGGGCCATGCCGAGGCGGGGCAGGTTCTCCATCAGCGGCGCGTAGCGGGCCCGGGCGTCGGTGACCTTGACCGAGGCCCAGCGCAGCCGGCGGGCCTGGCGGGCGAGCTGCTGGATCTGGCGCTGCTCGCCGGCGAAGGCCTTGACGACCCGCACCCCGGTCACGTTCTCCTCGACCGTGGTGGCGACCTCGGCGAGGCGCCCCTGCACGACCCACGACAGGGGGAACATGATGTCGCGCAGCTTCACCCCGAAGACGTACACGAGGGGCAGCGTGGAGATGGCCACCAGCGTCAGCAGCACGTGCTTGGTGAGCATGTAGGCGAAGGCCAGCACGAAGGTCATCGACATCATCGCCATGAACGGTGCGAAGGCCAGCAGCATCTGCACGGCCCGGATGTCGGAGTTGGCCCGGGAGACCAGCTGCCCGGTCTGGACCTTGTCGTAGAACCCGTGGCTCATGGTGGCCAGGTGCCGGAACATCAGCGAGCGCAGGTCGTACTCGATGCTGTAGGCGAACTTGTACAGACGGCTGCGGTAGCCGTAGGTGAAGAAGGCCCGCAGGACCGACAGGACCAGGAGCAGGATCACCCAGGTGCGCACGCCGTCGCCCTGGGCCCGGATCTCGTCGATGCCCTCGCCGACCACGGCGGGGATGGCGACGTTGGCCAGGAGCGCGACGAAGGCCATCCCGAGCGCGATGGCGAAGCGGCGCTTCTCGGCCCACACCACCGGCCACATGCGCCGCACCCAACCGAGGGACGTGTCGGGGTGGATGTGGCCACGGGGCGGCGGGTACTCGGCGGCAGGCGGCAGCGGTTCGAAGCGGCTCGCCGGCGCGTCGACGTCGAGGCCGGGTGGAGGCGGCGACGGGGCCTGCTCGTCGTGGTCGGCGCGGTCCTCGGTGAGGCTCACGAGACCACCGCCGCTTCGAGGTGACGGCGCATGGCGGTGTGGACGAGGGCGAGACCGTCCTCGGCGCGGGCGCGCTCGTCGTCGTCGAGGTGGTCGAGGAGGCCGTGGAGGCTCCCGGCCAGCAGCTCGGTCGCCTCGGAGAGCTGCGTCCGCCCGGCCGGCGTGAGGTGGTGGAGCACGGAGCGCCGGTCGGTCGGGCTCTCCTTGCGCTCCACCCAACCCTGCTCGACGAGGCCGTCGACGAGCGACGTCAGGGACGGGCGCGACACCGCCAACCAGTCGGCGACCTTGGACGCCGCCCACTCACCTTCGGACAGGAACGACAGGACCCGGAACTGCGGCAGGGTCATCCCCTCGTCCGCCAGGCACTTCTCGAAGACCCGGCCCAGGCGGGCGACGGCGCGCACCGCCGATTCGTTTTGCGACATGAATGGTTATGTTAGCGGAACCATTCCGCCGACCAAACTGGCCTAGACGTCGAGGAAGCGGCTCACGGCGAAGGCGGACCCGAGGGCGCCGATCAGGACGCCGGTGATCATGACGAACACGCTGGTGGTCATCACCTGCTGGTTGTCGACCACGAGGCCGGAGAACAGGGAGAAGTCCTGGTTCGACGCGATGTTGTCGAACACGCGCTGGACGCCGAAGACCACCCCGATGGCGGCCGCGGAGCCGATCAGGCCCTGGAACACGCCTTCGAGCATGAACGGTATTCGGATGAACCAGTTCGAGGCGCCGACGAGCTTCATCACCTCGATCTCGCGCCTGCGGGCGAACATCGCCATGCGGATCGAGTTGAGGATGAGGAGCGTCGCGGCGAGCAGCAGGAAGCCGGCGACCACCATCAGACCGACGCCGATGAGGTTCGACAGGTTGCGGATCGTGCGGATGGAGTCGAAGGCGGCGACGACCTCGCGGACGCCCGGCTGGGTCACGAACACCGACCGCAGGCTCTCGATGGTCTCGGCCGACTTGTCGACCGGCACGACGCGGAAGCTCGGCGGCAGGATGTCGGGCGTCACCGACTCGACGATCTGCGGGGTGTTCTGGAACAGGTCCTTGAACTCCTCGAAGGTCCGGTCCTGGTCGAAGTACTCGAAGCGTTCGATCTGGGTGGAGTCCTCGAGCTGGCGCTCCACCGCATCGGTCTGGGCCTCGGTGGCCTCGGGCTGCATGAAGACGATGAACTCGATGCCGCCCTGCCACTGCTGGGTGGCGTTGTCGACCGAGTAGCGCAGCAGCACGGAGCCGCCCACGAGGGACAGCGACACCGCGACGGTGAGGATGGAGGCGAGGGTCAGCGAGAAGTTCCGGAACAGGTTCGTCCCGGTCTCGCGGACCATGTAGTCGAGCTTGAGTGCCATCAGCGCAGGTCCATCACTCGTAGACGCCGCGGTGCTGGTCGCGGACGATGGCGCCGCGATCGAGCTCGATGACCCGGCGGCGCATGGTGTCGACGATGGAGCGGTCGTGGGTCGCCATCAGCACCGTGGTGCCCGTGCGGTTGATGCGGTCGAGCAGGCGCATGATGCCGACCGAGGTGGCGGGGTCGAGGTTGCCGGTGGGCTCGTCCGCGAGGAGGATCAGCGGCCGGTTCACGAACGCCCGGGCCACCGACACGCGCTGCTGCTCGCCACCGGAGAGCTCGTGGGGGAAGCTGTCCATCTTCCCGCCGAGGCCGACCAGCTCGAGGATGGCGGGCACCTGGGTCTTCACGACGTGCTTCGGGCGGCCGATGACCTCGAGGGCGAAGGCCACGTTCTCGTAGACGGTCTTGCCGGTGAGCAGCTTGAAGTCCTGGAAGACCGAGCCGATGTTGCGTCGCAGGTACGGGACCTTCCACGACGACAGCTCGAGGATGTCCTTGCCGGCCACGAAGATGCGGCCCTGCTCGGGTCGCTCCTCGCGGTTCACGAGGCGCAGGAAGGTGGACTTGCCCGAGCCCGACGCACCCACGAGGAACACGAACTCGCCCTTGGCGATCTCCACGTCCGCGTTGCGCAGGGCGGGGACGTCGCCTTTGTACGTCTTGGTGACGTTCTCGAGCTTGATCATGGGGAAGCGGGAGATCCAGCGGGGTGCAGGGGACGGAAGGGCGTTCGCACGGTACCAACGACCCCGGAGGGGATCGGGGACACCGGGGGGCGGTGACCGGCACCGCCGACCACGTTGCGAACAGGTTACGAAGGCTACACGGGCCCCCTGGGGCGAGACGAAGCCCCGGACCCCGGTGTGCGAGCCTGCCTCGGTGCCCGCCACCCCGCCCGCCCGCCACCGACGGGTCGTCGCCCTCGCCGCTCGCCTCCTCCTCGCCGGCGCGCTCCTGGCCGCCTGCACCGACGACGCCGACGGCAGCGCTCCCGCCTCCACGACCACCGCCGAGGTCACCACCACCACGTCCACCACGGCGCCTCCCCCGCCGGTGCCGGACGTCACCGTGACCGGGCCGGTGCCGGGGACGCCGCAGACGTCGGCCGCCGACGGGCTCGACGCCGCCGGCTACGTCGAGGAGGAGTTCTTCGTGCGCGGATCGGCTCGGGCCTTCGAGGTCGACGGCGAGCTCGGCGACGACGGCCGCTGGTCGCTCGCCGTCCGGGACGAGGCGCCGTACACCACCCGCATCCTCGTGAAGCGTCCGGCAGATCCGGGCACGGCGAGCGGCGTGGTCGTCGTGGAGTGGAACAACGTGTCCATCGGGTCCGACGGCACGCCGGACTGGACCTACACCTCCGCCGAGCTGCTCCGCTCCGGGCACGTGCACGTGGCCGTGTCCGCGCAGGCGAGCGGGGTCGACGACCCCGACGGCGGCAGCATCACCGGTGGTCAGGGGCGCCCCCTCACCGTCGCCGACCCCGAGCGGTACGCCAGCCTCGTCCACCCGGGCGACGACCACTCCTACGACGTGTTCGCGCAGGTCGGCGCGCTGGTCGCGTCGGTGCCGGCCGAGGGACCCGACCCGCTGGCCGGTGCGCCACGGGATCACGTGATCGCCATCGGCGAGTCGCAGTCGGCGTTCCGGCTCACCACCTTCGTCAACGGCATCCACCCGCTGGCACCGGTCTACGACGGCTTCTTCGTCCACAGCCGGGGCGGCGGCGCCGCACCCGTGGCAGCCGGAGACGAGGAGGGCCTGGCGTCGTCCATCGCCGGCCAGATCCGCATCCGGGACGATGTCGACGTGCCGGTGTTCCTCTTCTCCACCGAGACCGACCTCACCCTCCTCGGCTACGCCGGTGCCCGACAGCCCGACGGCGCCACCGTCCGCTCCTGGGACGTCGCCGGCACCGCCCACGCCGACTCCTTCCTCCTCGGCGGCGACGCCGTCGGCGCCGGGATCGGGCTCGGCTGCGACACACCCGTGAACGACGGTCCCCAGCACCTCGCCCTCAAGGCGGCGCTCGCCCACCTGGTCGACTGGGTCGTCGACGGCACCGAGCCACCTGCCGGGGAGCCGATCGAGGTCGGTGAGGACGGTGCCATCGTCCGGGACGAGGACGGCAACGCCGTGGGCGGGGTGCGCCTCCCCGCCGTGGAGGTCCCGGTGGCCGCGCTCTCGGGCGACGCCCCGGCCGGTGAGGTGCTCTGCCGCCTCTTCGGCTCCACCACCTTCTTCCCGCCCGAGGACCTCACGGCCCGCTACGGCGACCGCGCCGGCTTCCTCGCCCGGTACGAGGACGCGCTCGACCGCGCGATCGCCGACGGCCTCGTGCTGGAGGGCGACCGCGACGCGGCCTTGGCCAAGGCGGAGGCGGTCGACTTCGGCTGAGCCGACGATGGGGAGCGCCGGGCTGCACCGGCCCGGCGCCCGGTCATGGCTCGGTGGCCCTCGTCGTGCCGAGGCTGTGCCAGGCCCGGAACCCGATCTCGTCCACGAGCGCGCGCAGCGGTCCTTCCGTGTCCGGCGTGATGCCGAAGTGGACCGGCTCGGGAACCCCCATGGTGCCGTGCCTGACGCCTCGTTCCGAGACGTCCCACTCCATCCCGGCGCGGTTGAGGATGGCGACCATCGGCGCGTTCTCGGCGAGGACGTCGGCCGAGAAGCGCGAGATGCCATGGCGCCGGGCCGCAATCGCGAGCGCACCCAGCAGCAGCCCACCGAGTCCTCGCCCCTGGACGTCGTCCATGATCGAGAAGCTGATGTCGGCCACGGACGGGTCCGAATCCGACCGGATGTAGGACGCGCCGCCGACGCCGATGTCCTCACCGTCCATCGCGACCCACACGAAGTGGTCGACGTAGTCGACCTCGGTCAGGTACCGGGCGGTGGCCGGGGTGATCCCGGACAGGCTGAAGAACCGCCGGTACCGGGTCTGGGGCGAGACGAGCTCGCCCGCCTCGAGCAGTCGCCACTGATCGGCGGGCAGGACCGGCCGGAGCCGGAGCGCCGTCCCATCTCGGAGCGTCACGGGAACCGGGACGAGTCCCGCGGCGAGGCGGCGACGGGCGCGCGTCACGACCTTGTCCGCGACGCCCTCGATGGCGAGGAGCTGGGTGAAGGCGTCGCGCCCTCCCATGAGGCCGCGCACCGAGGTCACCGCGGTGACCGTGGAGGCGCGCGGCCGGCCGCGGAGGAGCGCGATCTCACCGACGATCGATCCCTCCGCCACGACCGCGACCCCGTCGTCGTCACCGTCGCCGACGACGACCTGCGCTTCTCCCTCGGTCAGGACCACGAAGTGGTGGGCCGGCTTGCCCTTGGCCATCAGGGTCGCGCCGGGCGGTGCGGTGAACGGGGTGAGGAGCACGGCGAGCCCGCGCAGCGAGGAGTCGGGCGCGCCGGCGAGCACATCGACGGCCTCCAGCTCGGTGACGGTTGCGTCCACATCGCGCACGTCCGAGCTCAGATCCGTTCGAGCGCGCCGCCGTCGAAGATCGGTTCCATGCCGAGGTCGTCGGCGTCGGCGGCCAGCTCGGCGTCGGTCGGTGCCGTGGAGGGCTGGTCGAGACGGGACGCGGCCTCGAGCACGGTGGGCAGGACGGTGGCGTCGCTGGTCGTGTTGAGGAACAGGTCCGGCTCGGCCAGGACGAAGCGGACGGCGCGATCGATGGCCGCCGGGTCGCGGAGCGGCTCGTACCAGGCCAGTCGCCGGCTGGAGTCGTCGTCGCGCCAGCGGCGACGGGCGATCGCCTTGATCGTCTGCACGGCGACGCCACGCTCGCGACAGGTGGTGCGGAGCCGATCGACGTCGTCGCGGTAGCCGGTGTCCCGGAGCAGCACGGCGCTGTACGGGAGCAGGACCGAGTCGAACGGGAACGCCTCGAGGCTGCGCTGGTGCATCCCGGCGATGCGCAGTCCGTGGCCCGTCACGCCGATGTGGCCCACCAGGCCCTCGTCCCGGGCCGCGGCCATGGCCTCGACCACGCCCTCGGCCGCGAACGCCGTTTCCCACTCGTCCTCCTCCACGAGGTTGTGGAGCTGGACCAGGTCGACCCGGTCGGTGCCCAGCCGTTCCAGTGACCGCTCGAGCTCGGCCCGGGCGGCACCGCCGTCGCGCTCGCCGGTCTTGGTGGCGAGGAACACCTCGTGGCGGTGGTCGGCCAGCCAGGGCGCGAGGCGCACCTCGGACTCGCCGTAGCTGGCTGCGGTGTCGATGTGGTTCACCCCGTGCTGGGTGATGAGGTCGAGGGTGGCGTCGGCCCGCTGCTGGCTCATCGCGCCGAGGGCTGCCGCACCGAAGAGGACCCGGGTGCTCCGGTGGCCCGTCCGTCCGAACGTCGCGGTGGGGATCATCTCCCCTGTGTAGCCCCTCAGTCGTCGAGCTGCTCGGAGCGGACCCAGCGCAGGTACGCCTCCATGAACCGGTCGAGGTCGCCGTCGAGCACGGTGTCGACCTGGCCGACCTCGAAGTCGGACCGCAGGTCCTTGACCATCTGGTACGGCTGCAGGACGTAGGAGCGGATCTGGGAGCCGAAGCCGACGCTGCGCTGCTCGCCCTTGATCGACAGCAGCTCGTCGGCCCGCTTCTGGCGCTCGAGCTCGGCCAGCTTGGCCTTGAGCATCGTCATCGCCCGGTCCTTGTTCTGGTGCTGGCTGCGCTCGTTCTGGCACGCCACGACGAGACCCGTGGGCAGGTGGGTGAGGCGCACGGCCGAGTCGGTCTTGTTGACGTGCTGGCCGCCGGCACCCGAGGAGCGGTAGACGTCGATGCGCAGTTCCTTGTCGTCGATCTCGATGTCGGTCTCGGCCTCGTCGAGCAGCGGCACGACCTCGAGGGCGGCGAAGGCGGTCTGGCGCTTGCCCTGGGAGTTGAACGGGCTGATCCGCACCAGCCGGTGCACGCCGTGCTCGGAGCGCAGCCACCCGTAGGCCCAGCGCCCCTTGACGATGAAGGTGGCCGAGGAGATGCCCGCTTCGGTGCCCTCGGTGACCGCCTCCATCTCGACGTCGAACCCGTGGTTGGCGGCCCAGCGCTGGTACATGCGCAGCAGCATCTCGGCCCAGTCCGAGGCGTCGGCCCCGCCCTCGCCCGAGTGCAGCTCGCAGATGGCGTCGCGCTCGTCGTGCTCACCCGAGAACAGCGAGCGCAGCTCGATGCGGTCGAAGTCGCCGGCCATGGCGGTGATCGCCTCGGCGATCTCGGGCTCCAGGCTCTCGTCGCCCTCCTCGCGCGCCATCTCGGCCAGCGTCTCCGCATCCTCGATCCGACCGGCGAGCGCGTCGAACGCACCCAGGTCGTCGGTGGTCGCCGACAGCTCGCCGTTCACCTCCTTGGCCCGCTCCTGGTCGTCCCACAGGTCGGGACGCCCCGCCTCGGTCTCGAGCTGGGGCAGGCGCGCCCGAAGCTCGTCGATCCGCAGGTAGGTCGCCGCCTCGTCGAGGCGGCGCCGGAGGTCGGCCAGGTCGTCGGAGAAGTCGCGCATGAGCGGGGTGCAGCCTATTGGCGCGGCCACCCTCGACAGCAGCGAGCTCCGCCCCACGATCGAGGGCTCGTGACCGATAGGTTCCGCCGCAGAGGGGACCTTCGCTGGAGGCGACGATGGAGCCGGAGCTGCTGTTCATCGCCCAGGTCCTTGCCTACGCAGCGTTCCCGATCTACTTCGCGACCCTGCCCTCGCGGATGCGACAGGTGTTCCTGTACCTCTACGCAGGCGTCGTGCTCACCGTCGGCGGCTTCCTCGGATCCGTCCACCGGTACCCGCTGGCCGATGGCGTGGAGCTCTCGTCCGGCAGCGTCGCGTACGGCGCGCTGATGATGACGACCGTCGTGCTCGTCATCGTCGAGCACGACGTCCAGGTGGTCCGCAACGTCGTTCGCCTCGTGGTCGTGGTCAACGCGTTCAAGGTCGTGCTGTACCAGGTGACGGCCACGGCGCTCCGCAACGACGAGTTCCCGAACCCCTTCGACACCTCGCCCTCGCTCTTCAGCGTGTCGCTCCGGGTCGTCTTCGCCGGTGGCTTCCTCATCGTGGTCGAGCTGCTCTTCCTGCTGTTCGCATTCGAGCGGCTGAAGTCGACGATCACGGCACCTCACGTGCTCCGGGTGCTCTACGTCCTGACCTTCGTCGCCGTCCTCTGCCTGGACGGCGTGCTGTTCCCGGTGCTGGCAGTGCCGTCGAGCAGCAGCTGGGGAGCACTGATCTCGGCCGGCGTCCAGGCGAAGCTGGTCCTCGGTGTCGCCTTCGCAGTACCGCTGTTCGGCTTCCTCTGGGCGTTCCGCGGGATGCTCGCCACCTACGAGGCGACGCCACTCCGGCTGCACGAGCTGCTCTTCGCCCGCCGCGAGACGATCATCGAGGCGCTCGTGCAGGAGCGCGAGGCTCGACAGGCGAGTGACCGCCAGCTCGCCGAGACGTCGTCGTTGGCGCGGTCGATGGCGGGCATCGACCGGGACCGGCCGGTGGAGGACGTCCTCGTCCAGCTCGGCTCCGTGCTGCGCTCCGTCCCGGGGGTGCGCGCCGCCCCGCTGGCGGCGGTCGCCGGTCGCCCCGGTGAGCACATCCTGGCCATCGGCGCCTCGGACTCGCTCGTCGCGGTGGACGACCTGACCCGGCGAGCGACCGGCGATCCATGGCTCGACCGACGCGACCTCGATGACGTCGCCTGCATCCCGCTCCGCACCGACGGGGACCTGTCGACGGTCCTCCAGGTCAGCGTCGACCACGAGCACGCCCACACGGCGCTCGACGCCCTCGACGCACACTCGTTCGAGATCAGCGCCATCCTGCAGCCGGCGGTCCGGAGGGCGTGCGAGGGGTGGATGGACCGGTCGCCCATCCTCGAGATCCTCGAGACCCGGGGCATCCAGCCCGTGTACCAACCCATCGTGCGGATGGACGACCGGTCCGTCACCGGCTTCGAGGGGTTGAGCCGGTTCCCGGACGCGCAGCCACCCGAGGCCATGTTCCGCAGGGCGGCCCGGCTCGGACTCGGCATCGAGCTCGAGCTCCTCGCCGTGGCCCGGCTCCTCGAGGGAGCCCGAGCGCTGCCCCCGGACCTCCCCGTCGCCCTCAACCTGTCCATGTCCACGGCGGTGGCGGTCGACCTCGTCGAGGTCCTCGCCGACCGTGACCGCACCGTGAAGCTCGAGGTCACCGAGCACGAGCGGATCGACGACTACGAACCGCTGCTCACGACGCTGCGCCGCCTCGACGACGTCCTCTTGGTGGTCGACGACGCCGGGTCCGGGTACGCGTCGCTGCAGCACATCCTGCGGCTCCGCCCCGACGAGGTGAAGCTCGACCGCGCCTGGGTCCAAGGCATCGACCGCGACCGGGCGCGACAGGTGCTGATCGGCGGGCTGCGCTCCTTCGTCGAGGAGGTCGGCGCGACCCTGGTCGCCGAGGGGGTCGAGCGCCCGGAGGAGGCTGCGACCCTCCGCCGCATCGGCGTCGAGCTCGGCCAGGGCTACCTGTTCGGCCGTCCGGCTCCCGCCGCGACGTTCGCCGTCGACCCGGCCTGACGGCGGCGGTCGGCCAGGTCGTCGGAGAAGTCGCGTCCGGCGTCAGCGACGCCGGCGCCCGGCGTGCCACGCCTCGATGACCCGGAAGCCCTCCCCGAGGATCACGCCGAGGGAGGCGCCGCCGACGACGTCGAGGGGGAGGTGGGCGCCGCGTACCTCGCGCTGCAGCGCCTCGACCGGCTCTGAGGGGGAGGGCCGGGCCCGGAGTTCCCGTCGGACCTCCTGCGTACGGTTGGGTCATGCGAGAGGTCTCGGTGCTCGACTCGGTCGGCGAGCCGGCTGCGCACGGGGAGCCGACGGCGAAGGAGCGGCGCTTCGACGAGATCGAGGCCGAGCTGGCCGAGCTGTGCGGTCAGCGCAACGCCATCGACGGACGCATCACCGAGCTGCTGGCCGAGGTCGACGGCGAGGGCCTGCTCCAGGGCACGGGCGTGAAGTCCCTGGAGCACTTCGCCACCTGGCAGCTCGGCTGCAACCGGGGCCGGGCTCGTGACCTGGCCGCCATCGCCCGGCGCCTCGAGGAGCTGCCCGTCACCACCGGCTTGCTCCGAGACGGGCTCCTGTCCGCCGACCAGGTCGCGGTCATCGCCAACCGGGCCCCCGCCGGCACCGACCAGGACTATGCCGACCTCGCACAGCTCGCCACCGTGTCCCAGCTGCAGCGCGCCCTGCGGGCCGAGCGCACCCGGCCCGACCCCGAGCCGGCCGCCCCGCCGCCGGCACCGCCCGAGCGGCAGGTGTCCGCCTGGTGGGACGACGACGACACCTGGCACGCCCACCTCCGCCTGCCCAAGACCGACGGCGCCGTCGCCGACGCCGCCCTCCGCTACCACCTCGACGCCCTCGTCAACGAGTGGAAGCACGCCCACGGCGCCAGCAAGGACCGGCACCGACGGGACGACACCGCACCGCCGTTCCCCACCCTGGCCGATGCGTTCCTGCGACTCCTCGAGCACGGCTGGGACGCCGACGCCACTGCCCGACCGCACGGCCACCGCCACACCGTCGTCCTCCACGTCGACGTGGAGACCCGCGCCGCCGACCTCCACCTCGGCCCCGCCCTGACCGATGCCGAGCGCCGCTACCTGTGCTGCGACGCCAAGGTCGAGACCTGGTTCGAGCGCGACGGCATCCCCATCGGCGCCGCCCGCACCACCCGCGAGATCCCCCGCCGTCTCCGTCGAGCCCTCGAGCACCGCGACCGCTGCTGCCAGGTCCCCGGCTGCAACGCCACCGTCGGCCTCCACGCCCACCACCTGATCCACTGGGAGGACGGCGGCCCGACGGAGCTGTGGAACCTCGCGCTCGTCTGCCCGTTCCACCACCGCGCCCACCATGCCGGCATCATCAGGATCCGCGGCCCGGCATCGCGGCTCCGGGTCACCGACCGACGCGGCCGGCAGCTGACCGCCGGCGGGCTCGCCCGATCACCCTCTGGGCCCCCGATCGACGCCGAGGACTACCGCCACCCCACCGGCGAACCCTTCATCGAGCACTGGTTCCAGCTCCCCAGCCTCAGCTGATCGCGCCGTGGAGCGGCGCGTGCGGCAGGTCGTCCAGCACCAGGCGGGCGAAGCGCTCGCACTCGGCCAGGTGCGGGTACCCCGACAGGATGAAGGCGTCGATGCCCACACCCCGGTAGGCCTCCAGCTTGGCCCGCACCTGGTCGGGGTCGCCCACGATCGCGGCGCCGGCTCCGGACCGGGCCCGGCCGATGCCGGTCCACAGCCCGTCCTCGACGAAGCCGTCTGCGTCGGCGACGTCACGGAGCTCGCTCTGGCGGGCCACGCCTGCCGAGGCAGCGTCGAGCGATCGCGACCGGATCTCGGCACCGGCCTGATCGTCGAGCTGGGACACCAGGTGCCGGGCCGCGTCCATCGCTGCGCCCTCGGTCTCCCGGACGATGACGTGGGTCCGCAGTCCGTAGCGGAGCTCCCGACCGGCCTCGGCGGACAGCGCCGTCATCTCCTCCACCGTGTCCCCCACCGACGCCACGGTGTCGGGCCAGGTGAGGAACACGTCGGCTTGCTCGGCCGCGGTGCGCTTCGCGTCGGGCGAGAAGCCGCCGAAGTACAGCGGCGGGCAGGCACCAACCTCGCGTGCGATCCGGGGTGGGTCGATCGCCAGGTCGACGAAGTCGCCGTGCAGGTCGAGCGGTCGGCCGTCGAGCAGGGTGCGCAGGGCCTGCATGTGCTCTCGGGTGCGCTGGTAGCGGGGTCCGCTCGGCAGCGCCTCCCCGGGCACGTCGCTGCTGATGATGTTGATGGTCAGCCGGCCGCCGAGCAGGTGGTCGAGGGTGGCGAGCTGCCGCGCGAGCTGGGGCACCACGAGCTCGCCGCAGCGCACCGCCACCAGCAGTTGGAGCCGGTCGAGCAGGGGGGCCACGGCTGCGGCGAAGGCGACCGAGTCGATGCCGAGCGCGTAGCCCGACGGCAGGAGGATGTTGTCGTAGCCGTTCCGCTCGGCGGCCAGGGTGATGTCCCGGCAGTGCGGCCACGAGGACCGCAGGGCCGGGTCCGCCACGCCGAGCAGCTCGTAGTCGTCGTCGCAGAGGGCGGCGAACCAGGCGATCTCGGGATGCTCGGGGCGGCTCACGGCAGGGGGTGCCCGTCGGAGGCGACCACCAGCTCGTAGACGTCGCTGCGGTCGAGGTGCACGCCGAGCGCGGCGGTGGCCGCGGCGAGCCGCTCGGGTCGCTGGGTCCCCAGGATGGCCACCGGCCGTGACGGGTGGGCGAGGACGAAGGCGACGGCGACGTCGGCTCGCTCGACCCCCTCGCGCTCGGCGATCCGGTCGAGCACCTCGACGACCGCAGTCGGCGCCCCGTCGCCGGTGGCGAGCGCGCCGCGAGCCAGCGGAGACCAGGCCAGGGGCACGCTGCCCGTCGCCATGCAGTGGTCGAGGACACCGTCGCGCATGGGGTCGAGGTGGGTGACCGACAGCTCGGGCTGGCTGGTGGCGACCGGCTCGCCGAGGTGCGCCTCGAGCGCCCGGTGCTGGGCGGCGGTGTGGTTCGACACGCCGAACGCCCGGATCTTGCCCTCGGACCGCAGCGCCAGGAGCGTGTCGGCCACGTCGGCGGGGTGGGCGAAGAGGTCGGGCCGGTGCACCTGGTACAGGTCGATCACCTCGACGTCGAGGCGGCGCAGCGACGCCTCGCATGCGGAACGCAGGCCGGCCGGGGAGGAGTCGTAGGGCACCGGCGGGACGATGCCGCCCTTGGTGGCCAGCACCATGCGGTCACGCAGGCCGGGCGACCGCTCGAGGACCCGGCCGAGCAGGGCCTCGTTGTCACCGAACCCGCGGCCGCCGAAGTCGAGGCCGTACACGTCGGCGGTGTCGACCAGCACCATCCCGGCATCGAGCGCCGCCTCGAGCACCCCCTGGGCATGGGCGAGGTCGTCATGGGTGAACCGCCAGCAGCCGAAGGCGAGGGCTCCGACCGGCGTGTCGATGCCACGGATGCGGCGGGGGCTCGCGTCGACGAGTGAGGGCACGGTCGTAGGATCGCACACCGATGTCCGACCCCCTCCGCTACGGGATCATCGGCTCCGGGATGATGGGCATCGAGCACCTGCTCAACATCACCCACGTGCCGGGCGCTGCGGTCACCGCCATCGCCGATCCCCACGAGGGGTCCCGCGACTGGGCCCGGCTCGCGTCACCGGACGGCGTGGCGTTCGAGGCGTTCGCCGACCACGGCGAGCTGCTGTCGTCGGGGCTGTGCGATGCCGTGGTCATCGCCACCCCGAACATGACCCACCACGACGTGCTCCTGGACGTGCTGGCGACGGACCTGCACGTGCTCGTCGAGAAGCCGCTGTGCACGACGGTCGAGCACTGCCGCGACGTCATCGACGCTGCGGCCGAACGATCGGGCGTCGTGTGGGTCGGCCTCGAGTACCGCTACATGCCCCCCGTCAACCGGCTCGTGCAGGTCGCGCGCGGCGGCGAGCTCGGCCGACTGCGGATGATCGGGATCCGGGAGCACCGGTTCCCGTTCCTGCGCAAGGTCGGCGACTGGAACCGGTTCGACCGGAACACCGGCGGGACGCTGGTCGAGAAGTGCTGCCACTACTTCGACCTCATGAACCACATCGCCGGCGCCCGCCCCGTGCGCGTGATGGCGAGCGGGGCCCAGGACGTCAACCACCTCGACGAGGTCTACGACGGCGAGGTCCCCGACATCATCGACAACGCCTTCGCGATCGTCGAGTACGCCGACGGCCTGCGGGCGTCGCTCGACCTGTGCATGTTCGCCGAGGCGTCCGCCAACCAGGAGGAGCTGAGCGTGGTGGGCGACGAGGGCAAGGCCGAGGCGTTCCTGCCCTCCAAGGAGGTCCGGGTCGGTCGCCGCGAAGACGGCAGGGACGGCGTGCGCTCGGAGATCGTCACCGACGACCGCGTCCGATGGGAGGGGTTCCACCACGGCTCGAGCTACCTCGAGCACCTCGACTTCCTGGCCGCCTGCCGCTCCGGCGCCGCCCCGGAGGTCAGCCTCGAGGACGGGTTGTGGAGCGTGGCCCTGGGCGTGGCCGCGCAGCGCTCGATCGCCGAGCGCCGCGTCGTCGAGCTGGACGAGGTGCTCTGAGCCGGTTCAGGCCCGGCCGTGGCAGAGCTTGAACTTCTTGCCGCTGCCGCAGGGGCACGGCGCGTTGCGCGGCGTCTTGTCCCAGTCCGACTTCACGACGGGTGTGTGGCTGGCCGAGGCAGCCTCGTCGACCTGCTTCGGGGCTCCCTCGACCTGCGCCTGGGTGCGGGCGAGGGTGGACAGGCCGCCCGACTGGGTCGACGGGTCGGCCGGGCCCGACGTCTGGACGTTGGACACCGCCGGCTCGTCGTCGGCGAGGGGCGACGGCGCCGCCTGCTGGCCGGAGGTCTGGAACTGCATGCCCACGGCCGGGGCAGCCGGCTGCTGGGGCTGGCCCGTCGCGGCGTCCTCGCCGGGGGCCTTGACCTGGACGTGCATGACGTAGCGGACCAGGTCGCGCTCGATGCGGGCGATCATGGCCTCGAACATCTCGAAGCCCTCGCGCTGCCACTCCATGAGGGGGTCGCGCTGACCCATGGCCCGCAGGTTGATGCCCTCCTGCAGGTAGTCCATCTCGCGGAGGTGCTCTCGCCACGCCGTGTCGATGATGCGGAGCATCACCTGGCGTTCGACCTGGCGCATGACCTCGTCGCCGAGCTCGGCCTCGCGGGCCTCGTACCGGGAGATGGCTTCGTCGACCAGGATCTCGTAGACCTCGTCGGACGTGCTGAGCGCAGCCAGCTGGTCGACGGTGACCTCGCTCGGCCAGTACTCGCCGGCGGCGGTGACGAGGCCGTCCAGGTCCCACTCCTCACTGAAGTCGGCCACGCAGTAGGTGGCCACGAGGGACTCGACCGCCTCGGGCAGGTACTTCTCGTGGATCTTGGCCCGCAGGTCGGTCCGGTCGAGGATCTGGTCGCGCAGCTCGTAGATGACCTTGCGCTGGCTGTTGAGGACCTCGTCGTACTTGAGGACGTTCTTGCGGATCTCGGCGTTGCGCTGCTCGACGGTCTGCTGGGCCCGCTCGATGGCCTTGGTGACCATCTTGGCCTCGAGCGGCACGTCGTCGGGCAGGGCCTTGCCCATGACCCAGTTGACGGCGCCGGTGGCGAAGAGGCGCATCAGGTCGTCCTCGAGGGACAGGTAGAAGCGGCTCTCGCCCGGGTCGCCCTGGCGGCCGGCACGACCACGGAGCTGGTCGTCGATGCGTCGGGAGTCGTGGCGCTCGGTGCCGAGCACGTACAGGCCGCCGAGCGCGCGGACCTTGTCGCCCTCGGCCTGGCACTGCGGCTCGTACTTGGCGATGGTCTTGGCCAGCCGCTCGGCGTTCTCGGGATCGTCGGCGTCGAGGCCCTCGTTGTAGAGCTCCTGCTTGGCGAGCAGCTCGGGGTTGCCGCCGAGGAGGATGTCGACGCCTCGTCCGGCCATGTTGGTGGCGACCGTGACCGTGTTCAGGCGACCGGCCTGGGCGACGATGTCGGCCTCACGGAACTGGCGCTCGGGCTTGGCGTTGAGCACCTGGTGCTTCACGCCGCGCTTGTCGAGGGTGCGGCTGACCAGCTCGGACGTGGCGACGGAGGCGGTGCCGACGAGCACGGGCTGGCCCGACTTGAAGCGGACCTCGACGTCGTCGGCGACGGACTGCAGCTTGCCGTCGAGGGTCTTGTAGATGAGGTCGCCCTCGTCGGCCCGGACGAGCGGCTTGTTGGTGGGGATCGGCACGACCTGCAGGCCGTAGGTGCCGGCCAGCTCGGCGGCCTCGGTGACCGCCGTACCGGTCATGCCGGCGAGCTTCTCGTACATCCGGAAGTAGTTCTGGAGGGTGATCGTGGCGAGGGTCTGGTTCTCCTCCTTGATCGCCACCCCCTCCTTGGCCTCGACCGCCTGGTGCAGGCCCTCGGACCAGCGACGCCCGTCGAGGACGCGACCGGTGAACTCGTCGACGATCTTCACCTCGCCGTCGCTGACGATGTAGTCCTTGTCCCGGTGGAACAGCTCCTTGGCCCGGAGCGCCACCTGGAACTGGTGGACCAGGTTCTGGGCCACGCCGTCGTAGAGGTTCTCGACCCCGAGGGCCTCCTCGACCTTCTCGATGCCCTCCTCGGTGGGGACGACGGTGCGCTTCTCCTCGTCGACCTCGTAGTGCTCGTCGCGACGCAGGCCCCGGACGACGGCGGCGAAGCGGGTGTAGAGCTTGGCGGCGTCCTCGAGACGGCCCGAGATGATGAGCGGGGTGCGGGCCTCGTCGATGAGGATCGAGTCGACCTCGTCGACGATCGCGTAGTTGAAGCCGCGCTGCACCTGGCGCTCACGGCTCATCGCCATGTTGTCGCGGAGGTAGTCGAAGCCGAACTCGTTGTTGATGCCGTAGGTGATGTCGGCCGCGTACTGCTCGCGCTTGTGGTCGGCGTCGCGGTTGCCCGGCACGATCAGGCCGACCGAGAGGCCGAGCCACGTGAACAGGCGGCCCATCCACTCGGACTGGAACGTGGCCAGGTACTCGTTGACCGTGATGATGTGGCTGCCCAGACCGGACAGCCCGTTCAGGTAGAGCGGCAGGGTCGAGGTGAGGGTCTTGCCCTCACCGGTCTTCATCTCGGCCACCCAGCCGAAGTGGAGGGCGGCGCCGCCCATCAGCTGGACGTCGAAGTGGCGCTGCCCGAGGACCCGGACCGATGCCTCGCGGCAGACGGCGAAGGCCTCCAGCATGATGTCGTCGAGGTCCTCGCCGGCGTCGAGGCGCTCCCGGAACAGCACCGTCTGGTGCTTGAGCTCGTCGTCCGACATGGCCTGGTACGTCGGCTCGAGGGCGTTGATCTCGGGAACGAGCCCCTGGAGCGCCCGCAGGCGCTTGCCTTCACCGGTTCTGAGGACGCGATCGAGTACTCCCATGCGGTTGGCGAGTGTACCGGCGCGCTCTCAGCGCACCGAGACCACGACGGAGGACCCGGAGACCGGTGCCGAGGAGCGGTGCGCAGAGGTCCTGGCGAGCCTCCCCGATCGGGCCAGGGTGGATCGTTAACCTGCGGCAGTGGCCTGCTCCCGCCTGCGCCGAGGCCGCGGACGGCGGTACCGACCGCTCATCGCGGTGCTCGCGGTGGGCCTCGCCGGGTGCGCACCGGGGTCCGAGGTGGCGGCACCCGAGGCGGTCGTGACCGCCGCGCCGGCACCCGTGCGCACGGTGCCGGAACCGGTCGCCGGCGCCCTCCGGGCCGGCGTGCCGGCACCCGACGAGCCCCGCCCGGGCGACATCGAGCACGAGGTCCTGCTGTACGGCGACTCCGTCGCCCTGCTGGTCGCCGACGACCTGGCTGCCGGGCTCGACGCGCCCCTCGTGGTCGACGCCGTCGACTGCCGACGCCTCGATCGCGGCTTCACCGGTCCCTGCGGCGGCGTCCCGGCCGGCGTCGCGGTGTCGAGCGGGGTGGACGGCCTCACGCCGGCCGCCGCGATGCTGGACGACCCCACGACCGCGGCGGCCGTGGTCGTGATCGCCAACAACGCGGCCGTCGAGGCCGGCGACCTCGCCGACGCCATGGCGGCGCTCGGACCGCTCCCCCGCGTCTGGTGGGTCACGGCGCGCGTCGACGGGCGGGGCTGGCAGGACCCGAACAACCAGCTGCTGATCGACCTCGCCGGCCACGACCCGCGGGCCGGCGTCATCGACTGGTTCGCGGCCAGCGACGGGCAGGGCTGGTTGGCCGACAACGTCCACCCGGGTGACGAGGGACAGGCCGCCCTGGCCGACCTCATCGCCGCCCACCTGCGCTGCGACTGCGCGCCATGACCGCCCTCGCGCCGCGCTGGCTGCACACCGACGAACCGCCCCCGGCCTACGGCCCCTCGCTCGGTCGGGGCGTGGGCTACCTGCCCGGCATCGACGGCCTGCGCGGGCTCGCGCTCCTGGCCGTGCTCGCCTACCACCTCGATGCCGGCTGGGCCGCCGGCGGCTACCTCGGCGTCGAGGTCTTCTTCGTCGTCTCCGGCTTCCTCATCACCAGCCTCCTGCTGGCCGAGCACCGCGAGCAGGGCGGCATCGACCTGCTCGGGTTCTGGCGGCGCCGGGCCCGGCGCCTGCTGCCGGCGGTGTTCGTGCTGGTCGGCCTGGTCATGGCCTACGGCGCCGTCGTCCTGCCCACCGGGGAGCTCCACCGGTTCCGGGGCGATGGCATCGCCAGCCTCCTCTACGTCCAGAACTGGCACGCCGTCTTCACCGAGCAACCCTACTTCGAGGCGTTCGGGCGACCCTCCCCGCTGCGCCACCTGTGGTCGCTCGCGATCGAGGAGCAGTTCTACCTGTTCTGGCCGGTGCTCCTGCCGCTCGGGCTGCGGCGCCTGGGACGTCGGCGCACCGTGTTCGCCGTGGCCGGCGCCATCGTCGTGTCGGCGGCGCTCATGGCCGCGACCGCCGACATCACGTCACCGGAGCGGGCCTACTACGGCACCGACACCCGGCTGTTCGGCATCCTCGCCGGCGCGCTCCTCGCCTTCGCCTGGCGACCGCAGCGGGCCCGGGGCGACGTCGGACGATCGGCCCGGCGGGTCATCGAGGGCTCCGGGGTGACCGCACTCGTCCTGCTCGCCTGGCAGCACGTGCACCGCAGCGAGTTCGACGGCTGGACCTACCCCTGGGGCTTCCTGCTCGTCGACGCCCTCACCCTCGTCGTGATCGTCGCCGTGACCCACCCGGCCTCCCGGTTGGAGCGCACGGTGGGGAGCGGCCCCCTGCAGGCGCTCGGCCGGCGCTCCTACTCCATCTACCTGTGGCACTGGCCGGTCATCGTCTTCACCCGCCCGGGGGTCGACTGGGGCCTCGGCGGCGCCGGTGCCCTCGTGGCCCGCCTGGTGCTGATCGGCGTGCTGTCCGAGGCGTCGTACCGCCTCGTGGAGCAGCCCGTGCGCGACGGCACCCTGCAGCGCTGGCTGCGGGGCACCGCCCTGCCGTCGCCGGACGCGATCCGGCGTCGTCGCCGTGCCGTCGGCGCGACCGCCCTCGCCGGCCTGCTGCTCGCCGTCGCCGTGCTCGCAGCCCCAGCCGACCCGGCCCAGGAGGTCGCCGTCGGCACGATGGCCGACCAACCCTCGGCGATCACGCTGCCGCCGACGCCCCCGAGCAGCACCACCACGCCGGTACCGGCCGCCGAGTCCGCACCCCCGCCGACCGAGGCGCCACCGGTCCCGGCCGCGGCCGCTCCCGCCGCGCCGCCCACCACGGCGACCCCGGCTCCGCCTCCCCCCGAGCTGCCCACCTCCGCGTTCTACCCGGTCACGGTCATCGGGGAGTCCGTCACCCTCGGCGCCGCGCCGGACATCCAGGCCCACTGGGGCCACACCGTCCAGATCGACGCGGTGGAATCACGACAGTTCGACGACGGGGTCCGGGCCATCGAGACCTTCGCCGCCGAGGGTCGCCTCACACCCGTGGTCGTGGTCCACCTGGGCAACAACGGGGTCGCACCACCCGGCGCCCTCGATCGGGTCGTCGCCGCCGTCGGGCCGGATCGCCGCCTCGTCCTGGTCTCGGTCCGCGTCCCCCGTCGCTGGGAGGGCCAGGTGAACGACGAGATCCTGCGCACGGTGGCGGCGCACCCGAACGTGGTCCTCGCCGACTGGAACACGGTGTCGGCCAGCGAACCGGGCCTGCTCATCGACGACGGCGTGCACCTCACCGCCCGGGGCCGGGCGGTCTACCGGGACCTCGTCGTGCGGACCGCCGGGGGCTGAGCGCCCCGCGGACGTCCTAGGTGCCGGGGATCTCGAGGAGCTTCTCGCGCACGGCGTACATGACGGCCTCCATGCGCGTGTGCAGGTGGAGCTTCTCGAGGATGTTGCGCACGTGGTTCTTGACCGTGTTCTCCGAGATGTACAGGTCGCCGGCGATCTCGCGGTTCGACTTGCCCTCGGCGACCAGGCGCAGCACCTCGAGCTCGCGCTCGGTGAGCCGGGGCGTCGGCACCGAGGTGCGCTCCTCGGCCCGCTTGGCCAGGTTGGAGAACTCGCCGAGCAGCTTGGACGCCATCGACGGGCTGATGAGGCTCTGGCCGGCGACGACGGCCCGGGCGGCCGGCGCGACCTCCTCGATGGAGACCTCCTTGAGGAGGTAGCCGGTGGCGCCGGCCTTGATGGCCTCGTAGAGGTCCTCCTCCTCGTCGCTCACCGTCAGCATCAGGATCTTGGCGGTCGGGACCTTCTCGGCGATGCGGCGGGTGGCCTCGATGCCGTCGACGCCGGGCATCCGCACGTCCATGAGGATGACGTCGGGCACGAACTCGGCCGCCTTCTCGACGGCGTCGTCGCCGTCCTCGGCCTCGGCGACGACCTCGATGTCGTCCTCGGCCTCGAGGACCATGATCAGGCCTCGCCGGAAGAGGGCGTGGTCGTCGCAGATCATCACCCGGATGTCATCGCTCGACGACTCGTCGCTGTCCCACTCGCCCATGGCTGATCCTCCGAACGCGCTAGGCCCGGCATGGTACCGACTCCGCCCGTCCGGGTGGGGAGGAGCCCCCCGGATGGGTCAGGGCGTCCGGGCCACCACCAGGTGCCCGATGGGCGGTGCCCCGACCTCGGCGAGCGCGGCAGACGCGGCACGCAGCGTCGAGCCGGTGGTGCAGACGTCGTCGAGGAGGAGCACCGGCCCACCCGTCCGGGCGGTGGCCGTGTAGCCCGCCGCCGCCTCGCGGGCGGCGCGGTCGAGGCCCGTCTGGGCCGGGCCCGGTCGGCGGCGCAGCAGCGGTTCGGCCGTCGCTCCGACCCGGCGGGCGAGCGCCCGGGCGAGCAGCTCGGACTGGTCGAAGCCGCGGGACCGGCGGCGGCGACCCGACGTGGGCACCCACGTGACGACCAAGCCGGGCGCGGCCGGCGCGACCTCGGCCCAGCACCGGGCCAGCCGGTCGGCGAGCGGGGCGACGAGGCGACGACCGTCGCGGTACTTGAGCGCCTGGACGATGTGGGCCCCGTGGTGCTCGTAGGCGAACAGGGCCGGGACGTGGCCGAGCTCGCGGACCCGGGTGGACGGCGGCGGGTCGGTGCGACGCAGGCACGGCGTGCACAGCGCGGGCCCGGGCCCCCGGCACACGACGCATCCCCCTCGCAGCAGCTCCATGGGGTCGAAGGTAGGGCGACCCACCGACGAGAACCCGGGCGGCGGTGTCAACCCATCCGCTCCTCGGGCGTCTGGGAGGGTGATGATGGCCACCATGGCACCTCCCCTGCGGCGGGCCGAGCCCTGGCTCGTCGGGCTGTACCGGGCGCACCACCGCGACCTGGTGCGGCTGGCGACGCTGCTGGTGGACGACCAGGGCAGCGCCGAGGAGGCCGTCCAGGACGCGTTCGTGGCCGTGGCCCGGCGCGGCTCGGACGGCATCGAGGACCCCGCGGCCTACCTGCGCACGGCCGTGCTGAACAACGCCCGGTCCGTCCTGCGGAAGCGCCGGGTCCGCCGCCGGCACCTGCGCAGCGTCGAGAACCCGGCCGTCGCCCCGGGTGCCGACCACGAGGTCCTGGTCGACGAGGAGGCCCGCCAGGTGCTCGCCGCCCTCGGCGAGCTGAGCGAGCGCCAGCGCGAGGTGCTGGTGCTGCGCTACTGGGCGGACCTGTCCGAGATCGAGATCGCGGCAGCGCTCGGCATCTCGACCGGCTCGGTCAAGACCCACGCCCACCGCGGCACCGCAGCCCTCGCTCGCATCCTGGAGGCGCCGTGACCGAGGACCGGGAGACCACCGAACGGCTCCGGCGGGCACTCGCCGCCCGGGCCGAGACCATCCACCCCGAGCCCGACGGGCTCGACCGCATCGAGGAGCAGCTCATGGCCCGCACCCCACTCACCGACACGCAGCGCTGGACGATCGCCGGCGTCGCCGCGGTGGCCACCCTCCTCGTCGTCGCGCTCTTCGTCGTGTCCGCCACCGACGATGACGACGACGCCGACCTCGCCACCGGGACCTCGACGACCACCACCGAGCCCGTCGAGGAGACGACCACCACCACCGAGGCACCCGAGGAGACCACGACCACGACGACGACGTTCACCCCGGCGGTGGACCCCTTCACCGTCGCGTTCCCCTCCCCCGACGGCAGCCGCCGGTTCGACGCTCCCGCGGCGGCGGCCCGAGCCTTCGCCACGGACGTGCTCGGGTTCACCGAGCTCGTGCTCGGGGGACCTGCGCCCACCGGCGACGGGACCGCGGACGTCGCCGTGCAGGACCGCGAGGACGGGCCGGTCACCCTGGTCTCGCTCCAGCAGCTCGACGACGACGCCTGGTACGTCGTGGGTGCAGCCACCGAGGACATCAGCGTCGCCGTCCCGGGTCCGGGGACCTCGCTGGCGTCACCGTTCGAGACGAGCGGCGAGGCGCTGGCCTTCGAGGGCACGGTGGAGGTCCTGGTCCTGCGCCAGGACGACCCGACCCCCTTGGGCCAGGGCATCGTCACGGGCAGCGGGGCTCCGCCGCCCGGCCCGTTCCAGGGCCGCATCGAGTTCATGCCCCCACCGGAGCCGGTCGCCGGCGTGCTCGTCTACCGCGTCACGTCGCCCGAAGACGGCCGGGTGGTGCAGGCGACGGCCGTGCGGGTCCGCCTCACACCCTTCACCTCCTGAGGCCGGTCCCTGCCAGGCTGCGCAGGTGACCGGTCGACCGATCAACCTGTTCTCCGACACCCAGACCCGGCCCACCGAGGCCATGCGGGCCGCGATGGCTGCCGCCGAGGTCGGGGACGAGCAGCGCCGGGCCGACCCCACCGTCAACCGGCTGCAGGAGCGGATGGCCGAGCTGCTCGGCAAGGAGCGGGCGATCTTCTTCCCGACCGGGACGATGTGCAACCTGGTCGCCGTCGGCGCCCACACCCGCCCGGGGGACTCCATCGTCCTCGAGCACAGCGGGCACGTCCTGCGCTCCGAGACCTCGGGCGCCGCCGCGGTCAACGGCTGCGTCATCGAGACCATCCGGGGCGACCGCGGCTTCTTCACGCCGGAGCAGCTCGCCCAGGTCCTGACGCCGGGCAACCAGTACGTGCCCCCGACCCGACTGGTCTGCCTCGAGCAGACCCACAACTTCGCGGGCGGCACGGTCTGGCCGCTGACGCAGTACGAGGCCGTGGCCGCCCTCGCCCACCAGCAGGGCGTGGCCGTGCACACCGACGGCGCCCGCCTCATGAACGCGGTCGTGGCATCCGGTGTCGACGCCGCCGCGTGGGCGGCGCCGGTGGACACCATCTGGGTCGACTTCACCAAGGGCCTGGGTGCACCGACGGGCGCGGTGCTCGCCGGGCCGGCCGACGTCATGGAGCAGGCCTGGCTGCTCAAGCACCGCTTCGGCGGCGCCATGCGCCAGGCCGGCATCGTCGCCGCCGGCTGCCTGCACGCCCTCGACCACCACGTCGAGCGCCTCGCCGACGACCACGCCAACGCCTCCCGCCTGGCGGACGGGCTGGCCGGGCTCGGCCTCGACGTCACCGCGCCCGAGACGAACCTGGTCTACGTCGACCCCCGCCCCGCCGGCCTCGACGCCGGGTCCTTCGCCGCAGCGATGGCCGACCAGGGCGTGGAGGTCAGCACCCTCGGCGCCCGCAACCGCCTCTGCACGCACCTCGACGTCACCGAGGCCGACGTCGACGAGGCCCTGGCTGCGGCTGCCCGGGTCGTCGAGCCCACCGCCTGATCGTCAGCCGATGCGGGACGACTGGCCGCCGTCCACCGGCAGGACCGCGCCGGTGATGAAGCGGGCCTCGTCCGACGCGAGGAAGAGCACGGCGTTGGCCACGTCGTCGGACGTCCCCTGCCGTCCACCGAGGGGCACCATGGCGTCGCGTCGCTCGGAGACGAGGGCTCGGTCGACCCCCAGCGCCTCGGCCAGCGCGTCGACGGCCATGGGGGTGTCCATCAGACCGGGCATGACGGCGTTGCAGCGGATGCCGCGCGTCGCGTTGCCCATCGCCACCTCGTGGCACAGGGCGTTCAGCGCCGCCTTCGAGGTGGTGTAGGCGAGCATGCCGGTGGAGCACACCGCAGCGACCGACGACACGAGCACGATGGCACCGGAGCCCTGGTCGCGAAGGACCGGCAGCGCGTGCTTGCACAGCAGGTAGGCGCCCTTCAGGTTCACCGCCTGGATCCGGTCCCACACCGCCTCGTCGAGTCCGACGGGCCCGCCGTCGTTCCCGCCGATGCCGACGTTGTCGACCACCACATCGATCCGGCCGTGTGCCTCGACGGCGGCGGCGACCATGCCGGCGCAGTCGTCGCTGGAGGTGATGTCACCGGCGACCGCGACGGCGGTGCCGCCGTCGGCCTCGATGATGGCGACGGTCTCCTGGGCCCGTTCGAGGAGGCGATCGACCACGACGACCGCTGCGCCCTCGGCGGCGAACCGGCACGAGATGGCTCGGCCGTTGCCCGTGGTCTCCCCCGGGGTCTGGCCGCCGCCGACGACAAGCGCGACCTTGCCCGCCAGTCGACCCTCAGCCACGGTCGGGGAACCCGGGGACGCCGTCGTCGCGCTGGACGCCGAGGCTGTTCAGTGCCATCGACACCAGCGTGTACTGGCCCACGGTGAACACGAGGTCCAGGAGCTGGTGCTCGTCCCAGCGCTCGGCGAGCGACGCCCAGGTCTGGTCGGTGATGCACTGGTCGTCGTGGAGCTCGTCGACGGCCACGAGCAGGGTGCGGTCGGCGTCGCTCCAACCCCCGTCCTCGAGCTCGCCGGTCAGGGCCACGACCTCGTCGTCGGTGATCCCTGCCCGCTGACCGATGATGGTGTGCTGGCCGAACTCGTACTCCGCACCGCACCGCCAGCCCACCCGGAGGATGGCGAGCTCCCGCTCCCGCTCGGGCAGCGTGCTCTTGGCCAGCACGTGGTTGCCGAAGACGAGCCAGCGCTTCAGCAGCTTCGGGTGGCGGGCCAGCGTCCGGAAGATGTTCAGCGCGCCGGCAGGGACGAGCGTCCGGGTCTCGGCGTCCATCTCCTCGTCGGCGAGCGGCTCGAGCCGTGGGCGGGTGGGTCGGATCCTGGCCATCATCGGCCAGAAGGTACCGCCGTGAGCAGGGGCACGGATCCGGCGAGGAGCAGGATGGCGATGTCGGCCGCCGGAGCCGGAGCAGCGAGCAGGTAGCCCTGGGCCAGCGGGCAGCCCGTCGCCTGGACGGCGGCCAGCTCCTCGGGCCGCTCGATCCCCTCGGCGACGACCGGGAGCCCGAATGCCGTCCCGACGTCGACGAGGGCCTGCAGGATCGCTGCGTCGCGGACCCGGTCGGGCGCACCGGCCACGAAGCCGCGGTCGATCTTGCAGGCCGTGACGTCGAGGTGGTGCAGCTGGCTCATCGAGGAGTAGCCGGTGCCGAAGTCGTCGATTGCCAGCGACAGGCCGGCCGTCCGCAGGGCGTCGACGGTGTGGCGGACCTGCGTCACGTTGCGCATGAGCATCGTCTCGGTGACCTCGAGCACCAGCCGGTCCGTACCGATCCCGGCCCGGAGCGCCGCTTCGGTCACCTCGTCGACGAAGTCGTCGGACTCGAGGTCGGACACGCTCACGTTGATCCAACCCTGGAGCGTGCGGGGCATGCCGAGCTCGCGGTCCCAGCGCGCCAGCTGGTCGCAGACCTCCCCGACGACGAAGCGCGTGAGCGGCCGGATCAGCCCGCACTCCTCGGCGACCGGGACGAACTCGTTGGGCAGGCGCAGGGTGCCGTCAGCACGCGGCCAGCGCACCAGGGACTCGAGGCCCACGATGTCACCGGAGGTGGTGTCGACGATCGGCTGGTAGTGCAGCACCAGCGAGCCACCCTCGATGGCGTGGCGCAGATCGACCTCGAGGTCGATCTGCGTCGTGCCCATGGGAGCGGTGCCCGGCACGTAGACCGAGATGCGGTCGCGCCCCGCCCGCTTCGCGGCGTACATCGCCTGGTCGGCGATCTGCACCAGCCGCTCGCCGCTGCCTCCGTCGGATCGGGCCACGCCGATCGAGGCGGACAGGCGCACCTCGCGACCGGCGACGTGGAACGGCTCGGCGAGCAGGGCCCGGAGCCGTTCGGCGATGACGAGCGCGGTGTCCGGCGCGGTGCCGGCCGAGAGCAGCACGCAGAACTCGTCACCAGCCCAGCGGGCGAGCAGGTCGCTGCCCCGGACACCGCGTCGGAGCCGCGCCACGGCGACCACGAGCACCTCGTCGCCGGTGCGGTGGCCGAGCGAGTCGTTGACCAGCTTGAAGCGGTCGAGGTCGATGAACAGCAGGGTGCGGTCGGGGTCGGAACCGGTGGCGGCCGCCTCGATGGCGAGCTCGAGCTGGAAGCGGTTGGGCAGACCGGTGAGCGCATCGTGGGTGGCCTGGTGACCCAGCTCGCGCTCCAGGCGACGCCGGTCGGTGACGTCCTTGGCGACGCCGAACACGCCGACGATCTCGCCGTCCACCATGATCGGCGTGTTCGTCACGTCCAGGTCGCGCTCGGCGCCGGAGCGGTGCAGGACCCGCGTCCCGTACTCCTGGGCGTCGCCGGCGACCGCCCGGTCGAAGTGCGCCGCGGTGCGGTCGAGGTCGTCGGGGTGCACCAGCATCGAGAACGACGACCCGAACAGCTCCTCGGCCGTGTACCCGGTGAGCACCTGCGTGGCCGGGTTGACCATCGTGAAGCGCCCGACGAGATCGAACGCGAAGACCGCATCGGTGTTGTGCTCGAACAGCGACCGGAAGCGCTGCTCGCTCTCCTCGACCAACCGCCGGACCTCGACCCGGTCGGTGATGTCGCGGGCCGCCACGTGCATGGTCGTGCCGCCGGGGATCGCGGCGGTGTTGAGCTCGAGCCAGCGCAGGCTGCCGTCCCGGCACACGGCCCGGCGCTCGATGAGCCGAGGCCCCGACGTCGGGAGGTTCAGTGGATCGCCCGGGGCCGTGTGGACGTCATCGGGGTGCAGGAAGCGGCTGAAGTGCTCCCCCACCATCTCGCTCGGCGCGTAGCCGAGCATCGGCCCGCTGGCGGCGTTGATCGACGCGATCGTCCCGTCGGATGCGACCACCACGATGAGGTCCCGGGTCGTGTCGAGGATCCCCCGGAGCATGTCGTGCTGCTCCGCCATCCGTCGCAGGATGGAGCCCAGGAACACCCCGAGGGCGATGATCGCCCCCGCCCGCATGGAGGCGTAGTCCACGTGGAGCCGTTCGGCCGCGCGGTGGGCCACGACCATGGTCCACGCCCCTGCGGCGAGCCCCGCGACGACGCCCCCGATGATGCCGCCCCGGCCGGGCCAGCGGATCGTGGCCTCGAGCAGGCCCAGCATGCCGATGAGGTACACGGGTTCGGCCGGGTCCGTCAGGTTGTTGGCCAGGATCGCCGTGATGACGACGACGTCGGTGCCCATGGCGAAGGCGCCGACCCGGCGGACCGTCTGGTCCTCCAGGTCGTCGCCTCGCAGGGCGAGGCCGGTCCACGCCACGCTGGCGCCGAGCAAGGTGACGTTGACCCAGGTCAGGACCAAGTCGTCCCCCGGCTCGAACGCGCTCTGCAGCGCGGCGAAGGCGAGGGCGGCGAGACGGAAGCGCCAGATGAACCGCTCGCGCACGAGCCGTTGGGCAGCAGCCCCTTCGGCCTGGGCGACATCGGTCATCCCCGCAGATATCGGCCGATCCCGCCGGATCTTGAGATGTGCGAAGGTGATCCCGGCATGGTGGCACGGGCCCCCGGGTAGGAGCCCGACCGTGCCCGATGATCACACCCCTGAGGTCGAGGACGAGCGCGTGGCCGACCGCGCCGAGCTCCTCCCGGAGGAGCAGGCGGCCGGCAGTGCGGACCCGGAGGCCCAGGCCCGGGCCATCCTCGAGGAGTCCGACGAGCGGAGCGCCTCGCGGGATGCGGCGCCCGACAGCAGGGTCGAGCACCGCACCTCCGACGAGGTCACCGCTGATCCGGACGCCGGCCCGGATCAGTGATGCCTAGTAGCGGTAGTGGTCCGACTTGTACGGGCCCTCGCTCGGCACACCGAGGTAGTCGGCCTGGTCCTTGGACAGCGTGGTGAGCTTGACGCCGAGGCTGTCGAGGTGGAGGCGGGCCACCTTCTCGTCCAGCTGCTTGGGCAGGACGTGCACGCCGAGGGGGTAGTCGGCGGTCTTGTTGAACAGCTCGATCTGGGCGACCACCTGGTTCGAGAACGAGCAGCTCATCACGAAGCTGGGGTGGCCCGTGGCGCAGCCCAGGTTCAGGAGGCGACCCTCGGCCAACATGATGATCGAGTGGCCGTCGGGGAACGTGTACTCGTGGACCTGGGGCTTGATCTCGGTCTTGGTGACGTCGCTCATCCGGTTCAGGCCGGCGATGTCGATCTCGTTGTCGAAGTGCCCGATGTTGCCGACGATGGCGTTGTGCTTCATCTTCGCCATGTGCCCGGCGAGGATGATGTCCTTGTTGCCGGTGGCGGTGACGAAGATGTCGGCCCGGTCCACCACGTCCTCGAGGGTCGTGACCTCGTACCCGTCCATGGCGGCCTGCAGGGCGCAGATGGGGTCGACCTCGGTGACGACCACGCGAGCACCCTGACCCCGCAGGGACTGGGCGCAGCCCTTGCCGACGTCGCCGTAGCCGAGGACGACGGCGACCTTGCCACCCATCATCACGTCGGTGGCCCGGTTGATGCCGTCGATGAGCGAGTGGCGACAGCCGTAGAGGTTGTCGAACTTGGACTTCGTGACCGAGTCGTTGACGTTGATGGCCGGGAACAGGAGCTGGCCGACCTGGTGCATCTGGTAGAGGCGGGCCACGCCCGTGGTGGTCTCCTCGGTGACGCCCTTGATGTCGGGGGCGATCCCGTGCCACAGCTTGGGGTCCTCGGTCTGGAGCCGGGTGAGGAGGGCCAGGATCTCGGTCCACTCCTCGGAGTCGTCCTCGGTGGCCTCGGGGACGGCGCCGGCCTTCTCGTACTCGAGGCCCTTGTGGACGAGCAGGGTGGCGTCGCCACCGTCGTCGAGGATCATGTTCGGGCCGATCTCGCCGTGCGGACCGGCGGGCCAGCGCAGGGCCTGCTCGGTGCACCACCAGTACTCGGCCAGCGTCTCGCCCTTCCAGGCGAACACGGGCACCCCACGGGGGTCCTCGACGGTGCCGTCGGGGCCCACGGCGACGGCAGCCGCGGCGTGGTCCTGGGTGGAGAAGATGTTGCAGCTCACCCAGCGCACCTCGGCGCCGAGGGCCGTGAGGGTCTCGATGAGCACCGCCGTCTGGATGGTCATGTGCAGGCTGCCCATGATCCGGGCGCCGGCCAGGGGCTGGGCGTCGGCGTACTCGGCCCGCAGCGCCATCAGGCCGGGCATCTCCACCTCGGCCAGCTCGATCTCCTTGCGGCCCCAGGGGGCAAGTGACAGGTCGGCGACCTTGAAGTCTCGACCGTCGGTCTCCAGCGTCGTCATGGCGCGCCAGCTCCTCGTGTTGCGTTCGGGTGTTCGGGAAGACGGAGCGGCTGGACGCAACTGGCGCCTCTCGTGACAGCCGGCCGGTTCGCGAGGTTACGTCGTCGAAGGCCGGCAGCCGACATGGCGGGCCAGGACGGTGACCTGGTGACCAGTAGGGTCGCCCGCCGTGCGCGACCGTCTCCTGCAGGCCTCGACGGCGGTCGTGCCGTTCGCGTTCGCGCTCGCGACCATCGTCCTGCAGCAGGCCGACGGCGTCACGATGTTCGACGACGAGCTCGGGTTCCTCGGCGAGGCGGTGTTCTTCTCCACCCGCGACGGTGCGCCCCTGCTGGCCGGGATCCCCTTCTACTCCGCGGGATACCCCGCGCTCCTGGCGCTGCCGTTGAGCCTCCTGGCGTTCGACCCCTGGGTCATCGCCGTGGGGGTGAACGTCGTGCTCCTCGCCGCGCTGGGGCCGCTGCTCCACTCGATGGCCCGCCAGCTCTTCGACCTCGCCGCGCTCCCCGCCGCCGCGGTGGCCATCGCCGGCGCCACCGCGACGTCGGTGGTCTTCCAGGCACCTCGGGCGTGGGCCGAGGTCTGCGTGGCCTTCGTCTTCACCCTGTGGGCCTGGCTCCTGCTCCGCTACAGCCGACGCGGACCCCTCCAGGGCGCGCTGCCCCTCGCCGTCGCCGCCAGCGCCATGCTGTCCGTCCACCGCCGGTCCAGCGTGGTGGTGGTGCTCACGCTCGGCCTCATCGCCGTGTGGTCGCTCGCCCCGCTGGTCAAGACCGACGGGCCGCTGCGGCACCGGGCTCGCTCGGTCCCCTGGCGCACGCTCGTGCTCGCCGAGGTCGCCGGTGTGGCGACGGCGGTCGGGGTCCTCGCGCTCGACGCCTACGTCGTCGAGACGCTCTACGACGGCAGGACGTCGGGCAGTCGCCTCGACAAGGCCCAGAACCTCTTCTCCACCGCGTGGATCCCCGCCGTGCTCGGGCACGCGTGGTCCTTCCTCGCCACCACGTTCGTCCTCGCCGGGGTGGGCAGCCTGTTCCTCCTCTGGTCGCTCCGGGCCCGGCGGCACACCGTCTTCTGCCTCGTGCTGCTCCTGGCCGTCGGCGGGGTGGCCGGCACCTCCGTCCTGTTCCTCGCCAACGGCATCCGTGCCGACCAGCTGGTCTACGAGCGGTACCTCGCAGCCACCGCACCCGTGCTCGTCATGGTCGGCGCCGGCGCGCTCGCCGCACGGACCGCGCAGGCCCGGTGGTGGCTGCTGGGCAGCGCCGGCCTCCTCGCCGCGAGCGGCGTGGCGCTGTCGGTCTCGCTGGAGGAATCACGTCTGACCGGCAACGTGCAGAAGTTCACGACCCCGACCCTCACCAGCTTCGACATGGTCGTCACCGGCTGGGGCCAGCCGTTCACCCCCGGGATCCACGTCCTGCCGATCACCGCCCTGGTCCTCGGCGTGGTGGTCGCCGTGGGCCTCGCGGTGTCGTGGCGCACCTGGCTCGGCCCGGCCGTCGTGGTCGCGGCGGGCGCGACGACGGTGGCCGCCGGGTCGGCGGGCAACCTGCGGCCCTTCGCCGACCAGTGGGAGCCGACCGGGCGGGACGCAGCCCACGTGCTGCGCGACGCCGACGTCGACGTGCTCCAGTACACCCCACACCTCCGACACGAGTCCCGCAACGTCCTGCACTACCGGCTCGGCTACCCGGACGTGGTGCTCACCGACCCGCCGTCCTGCGCCGTCTCCCCGTACACCGTCGGCCCGCCAGGGCTCGAGGTGCTACCGGGCCTGGACCCGGTCGTCGGGGTGGGCCTGTTCCCCGGCGTCGTCTACGAGCTCGACTGCTGAAGACCGGCTACCCGCCGACGGCCCACAGCCCGAGGTCGCCGTCGTGCTCGGTGCCCACCAGCTCGGCGCCGGCGGCCGGTGGGATCGCCTCCCGGCCGAGCACCAGGCCGGCGTCGTCGGGCAGGTCGCCCTCGAAGTAGGCCACCGCCACGTCGGGGTGCCAGAACTGGGTGTTGTAGGCCCAGTACACGTGCAGGTCCTCGTCCAGATCGACCCACACCACCTCGTCCCGGGCCTCCAGCACCGGACCCAGCCGGTGGCGCGCCGCCCACGCCTCCGACGACGGCGCCGCCCAGTCCTGCACGAGGGAGACACCGCCGAAGACGTTGAGGCCGGCGACCACGGCGAGGGGGGCGATCCAACCCCGCCCGTCCGCCCGAGTCAGCGCGATGGCGCCGAGCACCACGATGGCGGCCCCGGCGGTGAGCCCGGTGGCCACGACGTGGTCGCGACCGAAGACCTCGATCGGCACCCGGAGCGAGGCGATGTTGTGCCAGGCGATCGGCTGTCGCCACACCTCGTCGGCGTAGACGGCACCGAGGGCGAGCCCGAAGCCGGCGCTCGCCGCCGCCACGGCCAGCACGCCGGGCCACGCCCACCGGCGCCGCAGCGAGGGGGCGAGCACGACGAGCACCGGCACCCACTGCTCGAGGTAGCGGCCGTAGACCGGCAGGTCGGCGCGGGTGACGTCGGTGCCGAGACCGACCTCGTAGGAACCGATGGTCCCGAGGGCCAGGCTCCCGACGACGCCCAGGACGACGTAGGCCAGCGCCATGCCCCGAGGCGTCGCGCGCTCGGTCCACCCCACCCGCGCGGCGGCCAGGAGGCCGAGCGGGACCAGACCGAGCGTGGCCACCACCAGGTACCAGGACTGCCCGACGGCGATCACCGTGGCCCCGACCGGCTCGCCCAGCGCACCGAGGGGTGAGCCGGCGAGCGACGGCTGCGTGCCGGCCGGGTACAGGCGGTCGGTGGCCAGGCCGTGCAGCCCCTGCGTGGCCGCGACGACCAGGACCGTCGTGCCGGCCAGCGCGCCGGCGACGCCGGTCGGGACCGCCCCGCCCCGCCACGCCACGACGGCGACCAGCAGCACCGCCACCACCGCCACCACGGATCGGGGGTGGACGGCGTAGGACACCCCCACCGTGGCACCGGCGAGGACGGCCCAGCCGACGGTGGCGGACTCCAGCGCCCGGTGCACGGCGAGCACGCCGAGCGCGACCACGAGCACGAGCAGCGCCTCGGGCAGGAGCATCGTCGCCTGGAGGATCGACGCCGCCATGACGCCCCCGGCGATCGCCGCCGCGGCGCTCACGACCGGGTCGAGGCGGGCCACCCGGAGCCCGACGAGGTGCAGCACCGGGATGACCGCCGCGGCCGCGAGGGCGTTGAGCCCCTGGGCGGCGTTCTGCAGCGCGCCCGGCTCGAGCACCGCAGCGGCCGGGGCGAGCAGCGCCCCCCACCCGGGCAGGTACGTCGGCCCGTAGAGGGCGGGGGCGTCACCGGCCAGGAGGCGGGCGACGCCGACGTAGCCGCCCTCGTCCTGGAAGATGAACGGCGACACGACCTGGCGGGCCAGCAGGATCCGGCCCAGCAGCGAGGCGAGCGTGGCCACGGCGACCACCACCCACGCAGCACCGTGCGACCTGCGCTGCGGGGGGGTCGCCATCGGCGACGACGCTAGTTCGACTCCCGGTCGATCTCGGGGCCCATGCGCTCCCGTGCCAGGGCCACGACCTCGCCCGGCTCGGCGTGGCGACCGAGCTCGGCCTTGGAGAAGATCAGCTCACCGTCGATGGTGACCTCGAACCGTCCCTTGTCGGCCGGCACCAGCTCCAGCGCCTCGATGATCGGGGCCCAGCCCCGCAGCAGCTCGTCCGTCAGACCGACGGCTCTCGGTACGTAGTCTCACGGGACGCAGAAGGCGATGGAGATCCGGTGGCGGGGGTCGAGCAGCGTCATGCGCCGAGGGTATCGACGCCCCGTGGCCCCGGGTCGATCTCGTTCTCCTGGGCGAGGTGCCAGGTCATCAGGTCGCCGACGAGCACCAGGTCGAGCAGCTGGGCCAGCGGTCCGTCGCCCTCGGCCTGCACCTCGTGGCGGGCGTGCACGACCTCCTCGAGCATGGCCTCGACCGCCGGCAGGCGCTCGACGTCGTCGGGGTGCTCGTGGTCGTGGCGGAGCTGGACGATGGAGAAGACCTGTCGGGTCATGTCCCCGTGCTGACCCCAGCCCGACACCTCGTGGGCGAGCGCCTCCGGCAGCGCGAGGTCGAAGGCAGGTGCCTTCACGTTGTCGTTCACCTGCTGCTTCCAGCGGCGGGCCGCGATGGCTCCGACGGGACCGGCGCCGAGGGTCAGGACCATGGTGCGCCCGATGCGACGGGCGAGGACGGCGGCGTCGCCGTCCGGCACGTCGAGCCGCTCGCGACGACGGGTGAGCTGGTGGACCGCGGCGTCGATCGCCTCGTCCAGTCCGGGCCCGCCGAGCGGGGTGGCCAGGGCGCTCAGCCCGTCGAGCAGCCGCAGCGTGCGCACCAGCGTCGGGGCGAAGGCGAAGCGCGCGGCGGGGACGTCGTCGGTGCTCGCCACCACCGCACCACCGTGGCCCGCGATGCCGTCCACGATCTCGCCCCCACCCACGGCGGTGAGCACGGCGCCGCGCTCGACCGCGGTGTGCAGGGCGCTGGCGGCCTCGAGGGTCGGTGCGCTCGAGACGAACACGCAGCGCCACTCGTCGGACACGAAGTCGGGCAGGCCGTACCCGGTGTGGACGAAGACCGGGACCGGCGACCAGGGAGCGACGAGCGCCTGGGCCGCCTGGACGACCAGGGCATCGGCGCCGGACGCCACCAGCACCATGCCCTGCACCCCGGCGAAGGGCGGGACGTCGATGTCGTCGGCCGCAGCGGCCGCGACCGCCTCCGGCGTCGCCAGCACGGCGGCGCGGACCCCGAGGCTGTCGATGGGGCCGTCGGGGAGCAGGGGCGACACGGCGTCAGGCGTCGGGGTCGAAGGTGGGCGTGATGCCCTCGGACTCGGCCTTGGCGAGCAAGCGCTCGACCTCGGCGTCGTCGATGGTGGTGGCCTCGTCGATCAGCATGATCGGGATGTCGTCACGGATGGCGTACGTGCGCTTGAGCCGCGGGTTGAGGAGCAGGTCCTCGTCCTCGAAGTAGTAGAGCGGCCCCTTGTCCTCGGGGCAGGCGAGGATGTCGAGCAGCAGCTGGTCGAGTGCCATGGGGTGACGTTCTAGCCCACGAAGCGCGAGCGGACTTCCTCGACCTTGGCGTCGCACTGCTCCCGGGTGGACGCCTCGAGGTTCAGGCGCAGCAGCGGCTCGGTGTTGGACGGGCGCAGGTTGAACCACCAGTCGCCCAGGTCCACGGTGAGGCCATCGAGGCGGTCCTGGTCGTGGTCGGCATAGGCCGCGGCGACCCGGTCGATGACCGCGCCGGGGTCGTCGACGGTGGTGTTGATCTCCCCGGAGGCGGCGTAGCGCTCGTAGGGCTCGCGCAGCTCGGACAGCTTGAGACCGGTGAGGCTGAGCTGCTCGAGCACGAGGAGGGCGGCGATGCAGCCCGAGTCGGCCCGCCAGTTCTCCCGGAAGTAGTAGTGGGCGGAGTGCTCGCCGCCGAAGGCGGCGCCGGTCTCGGCCATCGTGGCCTTGATGAAGCTGTGCCCGACCCGGGTGCGGATCGGCGTGCCGCCGTTCTCGGCGACGACCTCGGGCACGGTCTTGGAGCAGATCAGGTTGTGCAGGATGGTGGCGCCGGGCTCCTTGTCGAGCACGCCCTTGGCCACGATGGCGGTGGTGACCGAGCCCGACACCGGCTCGCCGAGGTCGTCGACGAGGAAGACGCGGTCGGCGTCGCCGTCGAAGGCCAGACCCACGTCGGCGCCGACCTCGCGGACCCGGGCCTGGAGGTCGACCAGGTTCTCGGTGTTGAGCGGGTCGGCCGGGTGGTTCGGGAAGCTGCCGTCGAGCTCGCCGTACATGACCTCGAGGTCCACGGGCAGGGACTCGAACACGGCGGGGACGACCAGGCCGCCCATGCCGTTGGCCGTGTCGGCCACGACCTTGAGCGGGCGGAGCACGCCGACGTCGATGAAGGAGCGCACGTGGTCGGCGAACGCGCCCAGCAGCTCCTGGTCGGTGGTGGTGCCCGGCTCGCCCTGCGGGGACAGGTCGTCCTCGAGGATCATCCGCTTGATCTCGTCCATGCCGGTGTCGGAGCCGATGGGCTTGGCCCCGGCGAGCGTCATCTTGATGCCGTTGTACTGCGCCGGGTTGTGGCTGGCCGTGAACATGGCGCCGGGGGCGTCGAGGCTGCCGGCGGCGAAGTACAGCATGTCGGTGGAGGCCAGCCCGATGCGGGTGACGTCCATGCCCTGGCTGGTCACGCCCTCGCAGAACGCTGCCACGAGCTCGACGCCGGACGGGCGCATGTCCTGGCCGACGAGCACCCGGTCGTGGGGCTCGGGCTGGGTGCGCACGAAGCGGGCGAAGGCCACCCCGATCGAGCGGACGAGCTCGGCGTCGAGCTGGTCCGGTGTCGTCCCCCGGATGTCGTACGCCTTGAAGACAGCATCGATGTCGGCCACCCGGGAAGGCTGGCTGCCGCCACCCGCCGATGGCAAGCGCTCGCGGGTGGCGAGGAGGACGACGCCGGCGAGCACCGACAGGGCCGCCAACCCGATCACCCGGTCGAACGAGGTCCCCACGAGGCCGACCGCGGCCGGCAGGTCGACGGCCGGGGCGATCAACCCCGAGAGCAGCTCGCGGATGCCCAGCCCACCCGGGAAGATGCCGATGGCCGAGGCAGCGACGGTGGCCATCGACAGCGCGGTGGCCTGGGCGATGCTCGGGTCGAAGCCGAGGGCCCGGATCGTGAGGAGCAGGCGCAGGGCCTTGACGACGACGGAGAGGGCCTCGACCGCGATCAGGTCCCGCACGAGGCGGGCCGTGGTGCCGCTGGCTGCGAGCCGGCGGATCAGGGCGGCCGCCGCACCCACCATGGCCAGTCCGGCGAGCGCGAGCACGGCAGCCGAGGCCGGCGCACCGCCGACCTGCACGCCGGCGACGATGACCAGCGCGACACCGATGTAGGCGACGCCCACGGCGAGGGTCGAGGTCACCGCGTGGGCGGTGGACGAACCGCCCTTGGCGAGCGCCGTGGTGCGCACGATCACCGAGCCGGGGATCGGCAGCAGGTTGAAGGCGGCGGCGATCACCGACACCCGCAGCGCGGGCAGCATGGGGATCGACTGACCGACCACCTTCGCCGAGATGCGGTACTCCTCGGCGTTCACCACCGCACCGGGCAGCACGAGGATGCCGGCGAGGGCGACGAGGCCCCAGTCGATGCCGGCCCGGTCGGCGGGCAGGGCCCGCCAGGCGACGACGGTCGACCCGACGAACAGCGCCAGCGCCACGAGGTAGGCGATGCGGCGCCGGCTGGGCGTCGACGCCCACGACCGCAGGTCGGCCAATCGCCGGAGCACCTGGGGGACGGCGTCGGGCACGGCCGGATCGTAGGCAGACGAACCACCCACCTCCGTTCCCAGCGCGCAGATCGACCGCCGACGGTCGGGTCGCGCGCGACGAACCGCACCCCACCCCTTCCCTGCGCGCAGATCGACCGCTGGTGGTCGTTTCGCGCGAGGGGAACGACGTCGGTGCGGCCAGACTGCCCGGATGCCTGGTCGGACCGAAGACGAGCGGGTGCCGCCCCTGCGGCGCCTCTGGCGCTACGGCGAGCCCTATCGGCGCCGGACCTGGTGGGCGGCCACGCACTCGGTGCTCAACAAGCTCTTCGACCTCGCCCCGCCGTTGCTCATCGGCCTCGCCGTGGACGTCGTCGCCAACGACGGGGAGGCGACCCTCGACCGCATCGGGTTCACCACGCAGCGGTCCCAGATCGTCGCCATCGCGCTCCTGACCTTCGTGGTCTGGGCGCTCGAGTCGCTGTTCCAGTACCTGCACCAGCTCGCGTGGCGGAACCTGGCCCAGGACCTCCAGCACGACCTGCGCCTCGACGCCTACGGCAACGTGCAGGACCTCGAGCACGCCTGGTTCCAGGAGCGGGCCACCGGCGACCTGATGGCGGTGCTGAACGACGACGTGAACCAGCTCGAGCGGTTCCTCGACATCGGGGCGAACGAGATCATCCAGGTGCTCACCACCGTGGTGGCGGTCGGGGCGATCTTCTTCGTGCTCGACCCCTCCGTGGCCATGCTCGCCATCGCCCCGATGCCGGTGATCCTGTGGGGGTCGTTCTGGTTCCAACGCCGGCTCGAGCCTCGCTACGAGGCGGTGCGCAACCAGGCCGGCTTCCTCAACGGCCAGCTGGCCAACAACCTGCTCGGCATCTCCACGGTGAAGTCCTTCACCGCCGAGGACCGCGAGGCTGCCCGCATCGCCGGCGAGAGCGACCGTTACCGCCAGACCAACCGGCGGGCCATCTCGCTGTCGTCGGCCTTCGTGCCCCTGATCCGCATGGCGATCCTGGTCGGGTTCACCGGCACGATGGTCTGGGGCGGCTACGAGGCCATCCGGCACGCGACCGACGGGTCGGGCACCCTCACCGTCGGCCAGTACAGCGTGCTGCTGTTCCTCTCCCAGCGCCTGCTCTGGCCGCTCACCCGCCTCGGCGAGACCTTCGACCAGTACCAGCGGGCCATGGCGTCGACGAACCGCATCCTCGACGTGGTCGACACCGAACCCACCATCACGAGCGGTCCGGAACGACTGACGCTGCAGCCCGGGACGGGCGAGGTGCGCTTCGAGGACGTGACGTTCGCCTACGAGCCCGGCGCGACGCCGGCGCTGGACGGGGTGTCGCTCACCCTCGAGGCCGGTCGGACCACGGCCGTGGTCGGGCCGACGGGTTCGGGCAAGTCCACGCTCATGCGGTTGCTGCTGCGCTTCTACGACGTCGAGCACGGCCGGGTGTCGATCGAGGGCCACGACGTGCGCGACCTCGACCTCGTCGACCTGCGCCACCTCACCGGGCTCGTGAGCCAGGACGTGTACCTCTTCCACGGGACGGTCCGGGAGAACATCGCCTACGGGCGGCCCGATGCGCCCTTCGAGGACGTGGTGGCCGCCGCCACGGTCGCCGAGATCCACGACTTCGTGATGATGCTGCCCGAGGGCTACGACACCGTCGTCGGCGAGCGGGGCCAGAAGCTCTCCGGTGGGCAGCGCCAGCGGCTCTCCATCGCCCGCGCCGTGCTGAAGGACCCGGTGGTGCTGCTGCTCGACGAGGCCACCTCGGCCGTCGACAACGAGACCGAGGCGGCGATCCAGCGCTCGCTCGAGCGGATCTCGCTCGGTCGCACCACCCTGGTCATCGCCCACCGGCTCTCGACCGTGCGCAACGCCGACGTGATCCACGTGCTCGACGGCGGCCGCATCGTCGAGTCGGGCACGCACGACGAGCTGGTGTCGCGCGAGGGCGCGTACGCCTCGCTGTGGGCCGTGCAGACCGGCGCTGCCGTCCGCCACGGACGGGGCCCCGACCCGAGCGTCAGCGGGGCGCGTCCGTCGTGAAGGTGGGGACCACGCCGACGGCGTCGTAGGCGCCGATGGACGACCACCGCCGGACCCGGGCGAGGTCGAGGGCGAGGCGCACGACGTCGCGGCCGACCCGGACGGTGGACGGGGCGCCTGCCTCGTCCAGCTGCACCGGGATCTCGCCGAGGGACAGCTCGGCGCGCTCCACGAGGTGCAGGACCTCGATGTCGAAGGCGAACCCGTCGACGCGGGTGTGGGCGAACAGCGAGCGGGCGACGTCGCCACGGAACGCCTTGAGCCCGCACTGGGTGTCGCGCGGCCCGGCCAGCAGCACGGCCGCCGACAGCCGGTTCACCACCCGGCTCCCCAGGCTGCGGAGGCCGGTGGCCCGGGCCACGACGGAGTCGACGTGGCGACGGTTGCCGATGACCACGTCCCAGCCGGCCTCCACCGCCTCCATCGCCCGACGGAGCTGGGGCGGGTCGTAGGCCAGGTCGGCGTCGGTGAACAGCACCACCCGCCCGCGCGACGCGAGCATCCCGGCGCGCACGGCAGCGCCCTTGCCCCGGTTCGTCGGCTGGACGATCACCTGCTCGGCGCCCGCCTCGAGCGCGATGGCAGCGGTCTGGTCACCGGAGCCGTCGTCGACCACCACGACCTCGAGACCGCCGTCGGACGCGACGTCGGCGAGCTCCTCGTGGATGCGGACCACGGTCGATCGGATGCGGTCGGGCTCGCGGTAGGCGGGGATCACGACCGTGAGCCGGCACGTCCCGTCGACCAGCGGACGGCCCGCCGGCGTGCGGCCCTCGCGGATGGCCTCGCCCAGCACCCAGCGGTAGCCGACGGCCCGGACGCCGACGGCGGCGGTGAGCGACAGGGCCTTGGCCGCGAGCAACCCGCCGACGGTGGTGTAGCCGGCGGCCGTGAACGCGGCCCGGAGCACGACGGCGTCGACCACCGCGGCGACCGAGGCCAGGACCACGAACGCGAGGGGGTGGCGCACCCAGCGGTAGTACGGGTTGGAGTGGAACGTCGCCACCCGGTGGGCGCTGTAGGAGACCACCGACGCCACCGCGATGGCGGCCAGGTCGGCGACGAGGAGCGGCCAGCCGAGGCCCACCCGGAACAGGACGAGCAGGCCGACGTCGACGGCGGTCGGCAGCACCGCCACGGCGGCGAACGCGAGCAGGCGGCGGTGCATCCCCGGGAACGCTAGGCGTCGGCTGACGCGGCGCTGCGTGCCGGTTCGAGGTGGTCCTCTGCGTCGGGGAGCCCGGGCTCGTCGTGCGCACGCGGTGTGCCCGTGCCGTCGGCGGGACGGAGCTCGCGGACCGGGATGCGGGGTCGGCGGGCCAGCGCGACGAGCCCCGCCACCCCCAGCAGGCTCATGACGATGGCGAGCAGGTCGACGCCCGTGCGGCCGTAGGAGAGCCGCACCTCGGTGTCCGTCGGCACGACGACCATCAGGTTCGGTGCCACCCGGTACGGGCCGTCGGCGCCGGACGCCTTCCAGTTCGGGAAGTAGGAGCTCTTCACCAGGACCGGCGTGCCCGGGCGATCGACCTGGAAGGAGATGGTGGTCTCCCCCGTCTCGACGTCGGACACGACCGCCGGCGTGATCGGGCGGGCTTCGGGGACCGCACCGATCTCGACCCGCTGCCACGCCGCCGGGCCGTCGGCCGCCAGGGCGACGTCCCATCGGGCCGGGTCCTGGAACCACTCGAGCGCGGCGCCCGGGCAGGGCGGGTGGCCCTCCTTGCAGCCGAGCCACTCGGCCTGGCCCTCGCCCGCGGTGGTCACGGCCGGCTCGTGGGCCAGGGCCTCGACCAGGTCTGCGCCGTCGACCTCATAGACGACCCAGGGGCCGTCGCTGGCGATCTCGGTGAGGTCGGGGTGGCCGTCGGCGGCCTCCTGGGCCTCGGTGCTGCGCGCCAGGTAGTACCGCACGCCCATCAGCTGCAGGTGCTCGACGCCGGCATCGATGTCGAGATCCCGGTAGGGCAGGTCGCGCTGGGCGCGGCTGGGACCGTGGGACAGCTCGGACTGCATGAGGAAGTGGAACGGCGTGGTCGAGGACGCCTCGAAGTACAGGCCCTCCATGGACCCGATGCAGCCATCGGTCCAGTGCGGCAGCAGCATCAGCGCCATCGGCGTGCCGTAGTCGTTGAGGTCGGAGCTGTACTCCCACAGCGAGCGCCCGCAGCCATTGGTCTCCCCCACCTCGGCCATCGCCGCGACGATGCCGCGGTACTCGGGGTAGGCCTCCTTGCGCTCGTACCCGCTGTAGTTCCACCGGGACCAGTCGGTCACGAAGTGGCGACCGCCGACGTCGATGCCGAGCGCGTCCGGCACCCGCAGGGAGAACAGCCCGGGCACGCCGACGGAGCGGACCAGCCGGTAGCTGCCGTCGGGGTTCTGCGCCCCGCCCGGGACGTTGCGGAGCTGGCCGGCGAGGAAGCCACCGAGCAGGAGCAGTGCCAGCGGCGCGGCCGCGACCGTGACCCAGCGACGGGGCTGGCGCGGGTCGGGCGCGAGGACCTGGGCCAGCGCCCGGGCGATCTCCCCGATGCCGATGGCAGCCAGCCAGTACACGACCAGGTACCAGAAGGGCAGGAGGCGGGCGTTCCAGAGCCGCCCCTGGGGCAGGTACACGAAGGCGAGGGCCAGGCCGAGTCCGAGGACCACGAGCGTCACCCCGATCCGGCTGCGGAACGCCACCGACAGCACGGCGCCGACCAGGGCCAGGGCGGCGAACAGCCGCAGGTCGCCGGGCACGAGGGCGGGCCACACCTCGTCGGAGAACCAGGACCACACGGCCGTGCCCTCGCGGTGGACGGCGATCTTCTCCCAGCCCATGTCGTTCACGTAGACCCGCCGCCAGAAGAACGGCAGCACCCACCACGCCGCGAGCAGGGCGGCCACCAGGCCGGAGCTGAGCAGCCACCACCCCCGCCCGATCCCCAGCCGGGGCCCCCCAGGCCGTTCCTCGCGCGCGGATCGACCCTCGGTGGTCGATCCGCGCGCAGGGAACGTGGTCGTTGGCCGCTCCGGCGCATCCGTGCCCTCGCGGGTCAGGACGAGGAGGGCGACGATCACCAGCAGCACGACCGTGACGGCCACGACGGGACCGGTGCCGGCGATCACGAGCGGCTCGAGCCGGTCGAACAGCGCGTACCGGTCGACCAGAGCCGCCGAGGCGAGGACCGCTGCGCCCGCCAGCGCCACCAGCGCGGCGGCGCCACCGCCGATGAGCGCCGTCCGCCGGGCCTCGACGCCCTCTCGTGCCGGCTCGGCGAGCAGGTGGACGAGGAGCAGCACCGCCGTGGCGCCCAGGGCGAAGAACGCCGGGATCAGGTGGCAGAGGCCGACCAGGGCCAACAGCGCGGCGGCGGTGGCGCGGTGGGTGCCGGTGCGCAGGCCGTGCACCAGGACGCCCAGGTAGACGATCGCCAGGGAGAGGCTGATGGAGAAGTTGAACTCCCCCGCCATCGTCGACGCGATGTTGCCGCCGTAGATCGTGAAGGACTTGTCGAAGAGGAAGCCGAGCGTCGCCACCGACAGCAGGGCCGGCGTGGGGTGCGGCAGCCGGGCCAGGCGCCCGAAGGCGTACGCCGCCGCGGGCATGGCCACCACCCCGGCGACGGAGACGAGCTTGAAGGCGGGGCCGTACGGGAGCGCGACGCCGACGATCGCGACCGTGGCGGCGGCGATGGCGAGCGGGCGGCGGTGGGCGCCCCGACCGGCGAGGCCGGCCGCGACGGCCGCGGCCACGCCGGCGACCACGAGGGTGAACGCCCAGCCCGCACCCCACCCGACCCAGAACCCCACGGCGAGGGCGATGACCGCCAGGCCCGCCAGCACGAGCAGCACGGCACGGTCGCGCATGGACGCACCGCCGGCCCGGACCGCGAGCAGGAGCGCCGCCGCGGCCGGAAGCAGGGCTGCGGCCCCGCCGATCCCGGCGTTCAGGGCCACCATCCCGAGGAACGGGACCACCATGTAGAACTGGAACACGGGGAAGCCGGCGTACCAGTCCGGGGTCCAGCCGGTGACGCGCAGGTCCGGCAGGAGGTGGTCGCGCAGGTAGGCGAAGGCCCACACGTGGGCCCCCATGTCACCCCCGGCGGGCGTCGTCTCGGCCAGGATCAGGTCCGGGTGGAGCTGCCAGAAGACGAACCAGGCGCTGGCGGCGACGACCAGGACGTCGATCGTTCGTCGGGCGACCGGGCTCATCGGGGCGACATCCTCCCACCTCGGCCGGGGCCGGGCGGATCACCCACCGGCGAGGAGGGCGACGACGGTGGTCGCGTTGAAGCTGACGTGGGCCCAGATGCTGCGCCCGAGGCGTCCGGTGCGATGGGCCAGGACCGACAGCACCAGGCCGAAGGCAGCCAGTGCCGGGAGCTGCAGTGCCTGGAAGTGGCTCACGCCGAAGAGCACCGAGGTGATGAGCATCGCCGGCCAGATGGGCAGGCTCCGGGCGAGCGTGCGCTGCAGCATCCCCCGGAAGAAGACCTCCTCGGCCAGCGGCGCGGCGACGACGACCACGAGCACCAGGACGAGGACCCCCGGCCCCTCGGCCTTCTCGGTCAGCTCGCGCGCCGGCGCCTCGAGGGCCTCCCGGTCGGTGTCGGTGAAGATGAAGATCGGCAGCGTGACGAGCGGGACGAGCACGAGCTGGCACGCCACGCCGATGGCCAGGCCGATGGGGACGTCCGACCACGTGGACCACAGCCCCAGGTCCCGGCGGGGTCCGTTGCCGCGCAGCCAGGTGGCGAGGACCGGGACGCCGAGCAGGCCGAGCCAGAGCGGGATCTGCAGGAGCGCGACCTCGCCGATGGCCAGCGCGTCGGTGTCGATCTCGGATGCCGGGATGCCCTGGGCGGCGGCGAAGAGGACGAAGCCCAGCGCCGACGCCAGCTGGGCCACGACGAAGGCGACGACGAGGTCGACCGCGCCCCATCGGGGCACCGACTCGGTCACCCTTCAGGACGCGATGCGGCGGTGGAGGTCGACCACGGAGCCGATGCGGCGGTCGACCAACGACCAGCCCTTCGGCACCGAGAGGCGCTCGGTGTGCTCGGTGCAGAGGTCGTACTGCATCGGGTGCGAGGGGGCCAGGTGGTCGACGGTGGCGACCCGTGACCCGTAGTCGTAGGTCAGGGTCGCGGCCGGGTTCCGCTGGCACGCGGGACGAGAGCAGCTGGCACTCACGGGCAGCAGGCTAGCCACGGAGGTCGGCGTGGCGGTGGACGCCACCGCCGGTCCGCTGCGGCCCTGCATGCCTCACCGTCGGCCCCGACCCGTATCCTTGGGCCATGCAGCCCCAGTCCCCACCGCCACCTCCCCCGCCCCCGGGCAGAGAGGCCAAGGGCGGGGCCAAGGGTGCCGGCGCCAGGCTCGGCGGGATGCCCCGCTGGTCGCTCTGGGTCCTGGTCGGCGTGCTGCTGCTCGGCTTCGTGCTGGCCGGCTTCTTCCCGGGCGATCCCCGGGAGGACCTCACCTACAGCGAGTTCCGCGCCACCGTCGTCGACGGTCGGGTGCAGGAGATCGAGATCGACAACAACAACGGCGACATCGACGGCGAGCTCGACGACGGCACGTTGTTCACCACCACGGGTCCCGTCGACGGCGGCCTCCCCGAGGAGGACCTGCGGATCCTGCGGGACCAGGGCGTCGAGATCAGCTACGTCACGCCCTCACCCAGCTTCATCGCCGCCATCCTCCCCTACATCATCGTCTTCGGCCTGTTCATCGGCTTCTTCATCTGGATGCAGCGCCGGGCCCAGGGCCAGATGAGCGGGGTCATGAACATCGGCAAGTCGAAGGCCAAGCCCTACGACACCGAGCGGCCGGGCACCACCTTCGACGACGTCGCCGGCTACGAGGGCGTCAAGCAGGAGATCACCGAGGTGGTCGACTTC
>Ga0208490_100171_pt1 | contig 52195 bp, 49 predicted proteins | sample SubbioAug_CSWold_FD_184818 | JGI IMG/M metagenome (GOLD analysis project Ga0208490, IMG submission 184818) | Serpentinite rock and fluid subsurface biosphere microbial communities from McLaughlin Reserve, California, USA - CR11Aug_CSWold (SPAdes) | ecosystem: Environmental > Terrestrial > Deep...
CGTGTACGACGCGGCACTCACGACCGGGCTGCCCGTGGACCTGAGCGTCGCGTCCGGGCTGAACGCGCTGGCGCACGGCATCGAGGCGATGTGGGCCCCACGCACGGACCCGATCGACCAGGCCCTGGCCGGCGAGGGGATCCGGGCCCTCGCGGTCGGGCTGCCCCGCGTGGTCGAGGCCCCGTCGGAGCTCGCCGGCCGGGAACAGGCCCTCTACGGCGCGTACCTGGCGGCGCGGTCGTTCGCGTCGGCCGGCTCCGGGCTCCACCACAAGATCTGCCACGTGCTCGGCGGGCGATACGACCTCCCCCACGCCCAGACCCACGCCGTCGTGCTGCCGCACGTCCTCGCCTTCAACCAGCCGAACGCGCCGGAGGCCGCGGGACGCATCGCCTCGGCGTTCGGCGCGCCGACGGCTCTCGAGGGACTGCTGCGCCTGCGGTCCGAGCTCGACGCACCCCGGGCGCTGCGCGATCTCGGGTTCGAGGAGGCCGACATCCCGGGCGCGGCACGGGCGATCCTGCCCCAGGTCCCCGCCTCGAACCCGACGACCGCGACCCTCGAGGGGCTCGAGGTCCTGCTTCGAGCCGCCTGGGAGGGCGCGGACCCCGGGTGAGGGCTCGCTCGGCCGGCGTCCAGCTTCGTAGATTCCGCCTCTACTATCGTTGACAGCTGGATGCCGTGACGCAAGACTCGGCGTCGACTGTGGCTGCCGCTCCGGGAGGGTGCCCCTTGGACAGCATCGCGGACATCGGAGGGATGCACGGGTTCGGGACCGTGACGAGGGAACCGCCCGATGCGCCCCCGTTCGATCAGCCCTGGCAGAAGCGCGCGTTCGGCATGGCGCTGCTGTCGATGCGGGTGTCCGGCACGAACCTCGAGGCCTTCAGGCACGCCCTGGAGCGGCTCGACCCGGTCCAGTACTTCGGCGAGGGGTACTTCGGTCGGTGGCTGCATTGCGCGGAACGCCTCCTGCTCGACAGCAGCATCCTCGCTCCCGGCGCGGTGGAGGCTCGTGCACGGGCGCTGCGGGGTGAGGACGTCGAGGAACCGGGCACCCCGGAACCCGCCAGGCCGGACTACCAGCCGACCGCGGCCGGATCGACCCGTGAGGTCGATCACGAACCGCGCTTCGGCGTCGGCGACCGGGTGCGCGCCCGTCGGTTCGGCACCCCTCGGCACAGTCGGCTTCCGCGCTACGTCCGCGGTGCATCCGGGACGGTGGAACGCGTTCAGCCAGCGCATGTGCTGCCGGAGACCCACGCCCACTTCGAGGGCGAGAACCCGGAGCACGTCTACAAGGTTGCGTTCTCGTCGGTGGCGCTGTGGGGCGAGGACGCGGAGCCGTTCACGCTCACGGTCGACCTGTGGGAGTCTTATCTCGAGGAGGATGCCGCGTGACGATCACCGACGACCACGTCCCGATCTCGCTGCGGACGGCAGCGCTCGAGCAACTCCTCACGGAGCGCGAGCTGGTCGACCCGTCGCTGCTGGACCGTTTCATCTCGATGTACGAGAACGACGTCGGCCCGATGAACGGCGCGAAGGTCGTGGCGCGGGCGTGGACGGATCCGGAGTATCGCGCGCGGCTGCTCGAGGACGGCACCGCTGCCATCGGCGAGCTCGGGTTCAAGGGGCCGCAGGGCGAGGTCATCGAGGTGGTCGAGAACACCGGCGACGTCCACAACGTCGTCGTCTGCACCCTGTGCTCGTGCTATCCGTGGCCGATCCTCGGGCTGCCGCCCGGCTGGTACAAGGATCCCGCCTACCGTTCGCGCATGGCGCGGGAACCGCGCACCCTGCTGGCGGAGATGGGACTCGAACTCGCCGACGACGTCGAGCTTCGGGTCCACGACTCGAGTTCCGAGGTCCGCTACATGGTCCTGCCACAGCGCCCCGCCGGCACGGACGACCTGAGCGAGGAGGAACTGGCCGCGCTCGTGACCCGCGATGCGATGGTCGGTGTCGCCGTCGTGGCGCCGCCGTCGTGAGAGCTGCGGATCCGTCGCTGCTCCCGGTCGACGGGCTGGCCGCGCCGCCACGTTCGAACGGCGAACTGGTCTTCGAGGAGCCGTGGGAGAGTCGGGCGTTCGGCATGGCCTTCGCCCTGGCGGACCGTGGCGTGTTCACCTGGGACGAGTTCCAGCAGTCGCTGATCGCCGCGATCCGCGACTGGGAGCGCGACCGGGGCGACGAGGACTGGAGCTACTACCGCTGCTGGCTGGCGGCCCTGGAGCGGCTCGTGCAGGAACGGCAGCTCGTGAGCAGCGCCGACGTCGCTGCGCGCGCGGTCGAGTTGCACCGGCGCCCCGCGGGACACGACCACTGACACGCGGTCGGTGCCCCCTTCACGTGTCTGCCGGTGCCGGCTGCCGGCGGTCGGATCGGTAGGCCGTCATGGAGGTCGTGTCCCGCTGGCAGGGCGGCTACCGCTGCGTGGTGTCCGTCCGACACCACACGATGGTTGCCGACGAGCCACGGCCGGTCGGCGGGACCGATGCCGGCCCGACGCCGACCGAGCTGCTGCTCGGGTCGCTGGCGGCCTGCTTCACGATGGCGCTCTCGCACGTGGCCATGAAGCAGGACGTGTCGTTCGGCGACGACCTGGAGGTACGGGTCGAGGGCACCTACGACGGGCCCCGCTTCTCGCGTATCGCCGTGCGGGTGTCCGCCGCGACGGCGGACGCTCGGGCGACCCTCGAGGACCTCATGCAGGCCGCCGCCGAGGTCTGCTACGTCTCGAACACGATCCGTGAGTCGGCCACGCTGACCTACGAGGTCACTCGACCGCAGGGCTCACCACCTCGCCCCCTGCGAGGCGGCGCGCCGCCTCGATGAGCGCGGACTCGGCGGCGTCGAAGCGCTCCATCTCGGTTCCTGCCGCCGCAGCGAGGGCGTCCGCACGTCGTGCCGCCCGGGCAGCCATGTCGCGCACGAGGTGGGGGGCCGCACCGCCGGGCACGTCACGCGCTGCCACCAGCCGCGCCGGATCGGTCGCGGGGCGCAGGTCCGTGCCGGCGAGGCCAAGCGGTTCGCCGAGCACGACCGAGGCGGCCCTGTCGAGTGCGGCACCGTCGATGTCGACCCCGACCTTCCCGCTGGCGCTGGCATGTCGGACCGCCTCGCCGACGACCAGGTACGCCGAGCGGTAGTCGAGTCCACAGGTCATCATCACGTGCTCGGCGACGTCCGTTGCCTGCGCGAAGCTCTGCTGGAGCACCTGCGCCATCCGCGCCGTGTTCACGTGCAGCGTGTCGATCACCCCACGCATGAGGCGCGTCGAGCGACCGACTGCCGTGAGCGCCCGCGGCACCTCGCCGTACGCGAAGATGAGGTTGTCGCTTCGCGCGCTCGGGCTCTTCATGACGGCGAACATGCCCGTCAGCTGTCCGATCACGACCCCTGCCTGCCCCCGAACCATCGACAGGGCATAGGGGTTGCGCTTCTGCGGCATCAGCACGCTCGATCGCGTGTAGGGGGCCGCCAGGTCGACGAAGTCGAACTCCTGGCTCGCGTAGATCTCGAGATCCTCGGCGAGCTTGTCGAGGGTCACCACCAGGCTGGCCGCGGTCGAGACCATGTTGAGCAGACCGTCGGTCTGCCACATGGCGTCCCGCGTGTGCTCGATGACCGAAGAGAATCCGAGCAGCGCGGCGAGACGGTCTCGGTGCGGCACCAGCATGCTGCCGTTCACACAGCCCGCCCCGCACGGGCTCGCGTTGATCCACGCCAACGCCGACTGCAACCGCTCCGCGTCGCGCAACACCGGCTGCGCGGAGGCCAGCAGGTAGTGGCCGAACGTGGACGGCTGCGCCTGCTGGAGGTAGGTGTGGTCTGCGAAGACGGTCTCCGCGTGCTCGTGCGCTCGTCCACTCAGCGCGGTGACGAACCCGGCCGCGTCGCCGACGAGCGACATGAGGTCGCGCCGCAGACGCAGACGCAGCGCGACGCGGACCGCCTCGCGACGCGGCCGCCCGGCGTGGAGCCACCCCGCGGTCCGACCGATGCGCTCGGTGAAGGCGCGCTCACGACAGTTGTAGCTCTCGCCGTAGTCGGGGTCGTACGGGAAGTCCTCGATCGGTTGTGCGTGGACGTCGAGGAGGAGCGACGCGAGGCTGCTGGCGGCGTCGGGCGGGAGCACGCCGGCCTCGTGGAGGGCGACGACGTGCGCGAGGTCGGCGAGGTTCAGTCCGGTGTGCAACAGCGGCGCGTCCGCGATCTCGACGGCGAAGCCCGCCTCGGTGAGTTCGGGCGCGGCGCCGGCCGCAGAGAGACCCGGCATCGGTTCGTCACTGGTCGTCATGTCGGTCCTCCACCGGCTGGACTGCTCCAGCCGCCAACGGTTGCAGGCCTCCCAACGCCCCAGCGATCCCACCCGTGTGCCACAGCAGCACGGGGCCGTCGAGGCCGCGTTCGACGAGCGAGACGAGGCCAGCCATCGCCTTGGCCGTGTAGACGGGGTCGAGCAACAGCCCCTCGGTGACGGCTGCCAGGCGGGCGGCTTCCCGTCCCGGGGCCGAAGGGACGCCGTAGCCGCTGCCCCGTACGTCGTGCACGACGACCGAGGACGGCGGGGCTGGCGACCAGCCTCGAGCGGCGGCGCAGGCGGTCGCGAGTTGGTGCACGCGGCCCTCGACCTCGTGGGGCGGCCGGCTGACGGACATCCCGACGACCTGCCATCCCGCACCCACCGCGTGCACCCCCGCGAGGAGCCCGGCGTGGATGCCGCCCGAGCCGGTGGCCACGACGACCGTCACCGACTCCACCGACGACGCCCGGAGCTGTTCCGCCGTCTCCTCGACGGCCAGCGCCGCCCCCACGCTGGCGACGGGCGTGGCACCCCCACGCGGCAGCGCGTACGGCCGTGCTCCGGCCTGCGCGAGCTCCTCGACGACGCCAGGCAACAGCTCGTCCACCGACGACCGCTCCGGGTCGCCGGTGAAGCGCAGTTCGGCACCGAGCCAACGGGTCAGTGCGAGGTTGGGGTGGACGTGCCGCGGCGGCGACCCGTACAGCACGGCGACGCAGCGCAGACGCACCACGGCGGCAGCCCACGCGGCAGCCGCGACCAGGTTCGACGGCGGGCCTCCCCCGACGACGAGGGTGTCGCAGCCCCGGTCGAGTGCGTCGGCGAGCACGTGTTCCAGCGACCGCGCCTTCGTCCCGGCGAGGCCGAACCCACACAGGTCGTCGCGCTTCACGTACAGCGGTGGGCTGCCGATCACGCTCGCCAGTCGGTCGAGGCGGTGCAGTGGGGTCGGCCACTGGCCGAGCCGCACCGGTCCCGGCGTCACGGCCAGTGCTCCGGATCCGCCACCCGCGCCCGGTGTGCCCTGGCGACCACCTCATCGACCATGACACCGGCGGCACCAACGTCCGGACGAGCGAGAAGCTCGACGAGGACGTCCTCGCGGAACAGGTCGGCGAGGCGCGGGTCAGCAGCCAGGGAGCGCGAGAGCTCGCCGGGGTCTGCCGTGCCCGAGGCGAACAGCTCCTGGAGCAGACGCTGCGCCTCGTGCTTCCCCAGCGTCGGCGACAGCTGCGCAAGGAGCCGTTCCGAGGCGAACCGTCCGTGGGTGGCCCACACACCCCTGAGCATGGCGTCGGCATCGACCTCGAGCTCTTCGAGCATGGCCCGGCACATGCTGGTCGCGGCGCCTGTCAACAGGCAGACCTCGGGCAGGGCCACCCATTCTGCCTTCCAGCCGCGCGCGTCGCGTTCGTGCTCGCTGACCATGCCCTCGAGCAGCACGGTGGCGTTGGCCCGCACGAGTCGGCTGAGGGTGACGAGGTGCTCGGCACGTTCCGGGTTGCGCTTGTGCGGCATCGTGATGCTGCCGACGGCGTCCGGGGGGCGCGACTCGCGCACCTCGCCGATCTCCCCACGCTGCAACTGCAGTACCTCGTTCCCTATCCGTGCCGTGGTTGCTGAGATCAGGGCCGACACCGCACCGAACTCGGCGATCCTGTCCCGTGCCGCCAGCCACGAGATCCCCGGATCGGTCAGGCCGAGCCGGGCACAGAATCGCGTGCGGAGCTCGATCCCCCGCTCTTCGAAGAAGCCCAGCGTCCCGACGGCGCCGCCGAGCTGGCCGGCGGTCCACCTCGGCGCTCCTTCGCGCAACCGCTCGATGTGGCGGCGCACCTCGTCGGCCCAGCCGGCCGCCTTCCAGCCGAAGGTGATCGGCGAGCCGGCCTGGCCGTGTGTGCGTCCCACCATCGGCGTGTCGCGATGAGCCACGGAAAGTCGGAGGCACTCCGCCTCGATGCCCCGCAGGTCGTCGTGGACGGCTCGCGCGACCTCGCGCAACGCGATCGCGGTTGCGGTGTCGGTCACGTCCTGGACCGTCGCCCCGTAATACACCCAGCGAGCCGCGTCGTCCGGCAGGAGCCGCTGCAACTCCTGGATCAGGCCGAGCGTGGAGTGGCCGGTGGTGCGGGTTGCGGCCGCGACCCGGTCGAGATCCAGTCCGGACGCGTCGGCATGCTCGGCGATCGCCGCCGCAGCCGATCTCGGGACGATGTCGAGTTCGGCCTGGACCTCCGCGAGGGCGACGAGCACGTCCAGCCACCGCTGGTACACCGCCTGCTCCGCGAAGACGTCCCGCAACGTCGGTGTTGCCCACAGGTGCGCGTACGCACCGAAGTCTGCGAGACGGGAACCCACGCGCTACTCGCCACCGACGAGGCGCACGAGCGCCTCGCGGACCTCGGCGAGACTCGCTCCCCATGGGACCGTGACGACCTCACCGTCCTGCTCGAGACCGCTGTCGAGCAGACAGCATTTGGTCAGTGTCGGCTGGCTGCCGTCCACGCGCTCACGGGGGCAGGTGTCGACATAGGTGGGGAGATCGCCGTAGAACCAGCGGTGCAACTCTCGGGATCTGGCGCAGCCGAGCAGCACCCAGTCCTGCCGGGCGGGCCGCTCGTCGAGGTAGGCCACGGGATGCCCGTCGATCGCCGTGTCACCACCCCGGCACGGCAGCAGGTAGGTCGCGGCAGGCGTCTCGCGGCCGATCTGCCTGAGGTCGACGCACTGTTCGTGAACCTGCACGGGTGGGAGCCCCTCCGCGGTGTCGAGCACGCGACGGACCTGGTCGATGAGCTTGGCGGGGAAGGGAGGGACGACGTCGACAACGAACAGGTCGAGCGGTCGCGGGTCCTTGATGAAGCCGACGTGCCCATAGCGGCCGGTGACGATCACGACCTTGGCGTCGGGCGCATGGGCGGCGGCCGCGGCGGCGAGCTGGCTCGGGACGCTCGTGTCGACGGTCGCGTCCTCCACCCACCGGGTCTCGTGGGCAGCAGCGAGAAGGCGCAGGCCCGTGATGGGCGAGAACAACGGCTCCTCGTTCTGACGCACCACCTCGGCCAGGGCGGCGCCGCCGTCACCACGGATAGCGAGGTAGCGGGTGTGGCGGTAGACCTCGCGGCCGATGAGTTCCTGTGCCAGGGCAGCCTCGGTGAGCCCGCCGGCGACCCGCGTCACCGAGACCATGCGGTCACGGGCCGGGGTGTGGTTGGCTGTCACCTCCGCTCCTGGTGCTCGAGGAGGGGATCCGGCACGACGATCGTGTCCGCGCGGAGCCCGACACGCAGGGTCTCCAGCGCCAGCACGTCCCCTGTGGCGATGTTGCCGAGGTTGACGTCGGCACCGAACCGGCGGATGAACCACGCCTGCTGACGTCTGCCGGGTGCCTCGAACACGACACGCTCGGGGCCGAGTTCGCGTGCGAGCGCGTCGACGACGTCGGCGCGGACACTGCCCTGGGCGTCGTAGACGCCGACGGTGCCGCTCTCACGACCTTCGGCGAGGACCCAACGTGCGCCGGCGTCGAGATCTCCGACCGCCTCGGTCGCCCAATCCGCTGCGGACACCATCGCGGTGGGGTCCTTGGACCCGACCTCGGAGAGCACCGTGAAACGACGGGCCGCTTCGCGTATGAGGCGCCGCTTCTCCGTGAGCGGCATACGCGCCACCCCGTTGGAGATCTCGACATGCGGGAAGCGCATCTCGGCGGCCCACTCGAAGAGTGCCGATGCCTGCCCCTGCAGCCACGCGACCTCGAGCAGTGTGCCCCCGGTGCATGCGCGGATGTCGTGGTCAGCCAGCAGCCGGAGCTTGTCGGAAACCAGCGGGTCGAGATACGCGGTGCCCCAGCCGAACTTCCACACGTCTACGAGGTGACCGGCGCTGCGCAGGACGTCGGCCATCGCCCCGAGGGGGATACCGCCGTCGATGACATGCGTGAGCCCCACCGACCGCGGCGGCACCGCCCGCTGGTCGAGGTGAAGGAAACCCGGCGCGACCATGACGTTTCGCATCATAGATGGACAGTGTCTATAGTAGTGAGATGCCTGCAGCACGCGCAAGCGATCCCCATCCCCTGGACGAGGTGATGGCTGCGTATCGCCGTAACCCAGCCGTTGCGCAGAAGCAGCAGATCGGTCTCGTCACCCGCGTGCTCGGCGGGACCGACTGGCTGAGCGGGCCGGGTGACGACGCGGCAGCGACGCCGGTCGACGGCAGGTTCCTGCTCTCCGCCGGCGAAGCGATGTGGCCCCCCTTCGTCGAGCAGGACCCTCATGGCGCCGGGATCGGCGCAGTCGTCGCCAACGTGAACGACATCGCCGCGATGGGTGGACGCTGCCTCGGGATCGTCGACACGATCGTCGGTCCGGAGGCGCTCGCGCGCGAGGTGCTGGGGGGGCTCCGCTTCGCGGCTGAACTGTATGGCGTCCCGATCCTCGGCGGACACCTCACGATCCGTGACGGACCTGCCGCACTCTCTGCCTTCGCGACCGGGCTGGCCGACGTCGTCCTCGCCTCCAGGAACGCCGCGCCGGGGCACGTGTTGTTGTACGCGGGCTGCCTCGACGGTGAGGTCCGGACGGACTTCCCGTTCCTGCCGACGTTCCAGTCGCGCGGCCCGCGTCTGGCCGGCGACCTGGCACTGTTCCCGGCACTGGCCGAATCGGGCGACTGCGTCGCGGCGAAGGACATCAGCATGGCTGGCATCCTGGGCTCGCTCGCGATGCTGCTGGAACCCTCGGGCTGTGGCGCCACCGTCGACCTCGACGCCATGCCCCACCCGGCGGGGGTCCGCCTGTCCACCTGGGTGGACGTGTTCCCCTCCTACGGCTTCTTGCTCTGCGCTCCACCGGACCGCAACGACGCGGTCATCGACCGCTTCCTGGAGCGCGGTCTCACCTGCGCGCGCATCGGCAGCCTCGACGACACCGCGGTGATCCGTCTACGGGCCGGCGACGACGAACGGGTGCTCACGCCGGTACGCGGGATCACCGGGATCACCCCGGCCCGGGACCTCGAGGGTGGAGGTCGATCGCCATCTGCTGGTGCATGACGCCGACGTACGGGGCCGGCTCACCGACGCATCTCCAGCCGAGACGTTCGAAGAAGGCCACGTTCTGGGGCTGGACATGGGCCAGCATGACGTCGCCGCCGGCCTCGCCCGCCGTGCGCACAGCGAAGTTGACCAGCGGTCGCCCCAGACGCGTGTGGCGGTACGCCGGGAGGACCGCCAGGCGATCCCCCTTCCACTGTCCCGATCCATCGATCGGGTACAGCCGGACAGTGCCGACGATGAGGTCACCGAGCAGCCCGAGGACGTGGCGGGTCTGCGGGTCGTCGTCGTGCACGTCCTGGTCACTCCCCGTGAACAGGCGCTGCTCCACGACGAACACCTGGTGACGGATTCCGCGGACGATCGCCTGATGTTCTGCTGTGGTCGCCAGGCGGCACGACGTCGGGCTGTGGCCGGTCGGGAGCCTGGTCGACACGTTCGGGTCGGCGAACGGTGACAGGGGAGTCGCGTGCGCTCGCGTCTCGATCACGTTTCACCCCTCCCCCGGGCGGGCGGTCGGGCGGCAGCGCCGGTCCCTTCCCCGCGGTGGTCTGCGACCAGGTCGGTGAGCGCCCGCTGGAAGGCCTCGAGTGGGGCCGTAGCCAGCCCTGCACCGATCTGACCGCGACCTTTGACGGCGTCGAGGATCCCGGTCGTGATCGATGGAGTCACCTCGAGCTCCACGACCTTGCGCACGTCGAGTCCCAACGGTGTTCCCTCGAACTCGAGCGGTGGCAGTTTGAAACGGCTGCTTCTCGCGGTGGAGATCGTCTGGAACTCACGGGTGCGGGCCAGGGCATCCGACATCCTGCCACCGACGAAGCCTGCCACCGCCGGTGAGCCCGCGGCGGCCGCGCCGCCGAGGCCGACCAGCTCCACGATGGCACTGTCGCCGATGTCCGGGGCAGCGTCGTCGGGGCCGAAGTCGCCCCGGTACAGGGCAGCCTCGACCGGTGGCGCGTCCGCGATGGACCAGCGGTTGGAACCGGCGAGACGAACCCCGAAGGTCGTGCCGTTGCGCGACATGCAGGTGACGATCGTCGATCCCTCCACCTGCGCTGCCCAGTCCACGGTCGCCTTGCTGGCCGCGATCACCAGATTCAGGAAGAACAGGTAGTTCTCGGACAGGTAGACCGCGAGCTCGACCCGTCGGGGATCGTCGAGTGCCGCGATCCTCGGCAACAACTGCCGCACGAGCAGAGCCGTCGCTGCCTGTAGCCGCATGTGGACGTCGTCGCCCATCTGCACTGCGTGGGCGGCGATCGAGAACAGGTCGATCGGGTCATGGTCGCGGACGACCTGGTCCAGCACTGGTGCGATGACCTCTCGCAGCCACGTCAGGTGGGTGACGGCCTCGGGTGCGTCGACCCCGAGCCAGGCGCGGCGTCCGGGGCCCTGGTTGATGCCGGAGAACGCGACGCTGCCGCCAACGGGATCGTGGACCTCGAACACCGGGTCGTCCGGGCCGATCGTGGCTGCCATCGGCAGCGCGGCCGCATGATGGTTGGCCGGCGCGAGTTCGATCTCGCCGGCCTCGATGAGCGCTCGGACGTCGTTGGCGTCGTCGGCCCAGCCTGCGCTGACCGCCGTTGCGGTCACCGATCGGCGGAGAGCATCGCAGAAGCGTTCGAACTCCAGGGGAGGGCCGCTGTGCAGGATGGTGCGTTCCCCCATGCCGGGGACGACGTCGCCCGCGCGCCGCACGCGATGCAGCGCCGGAGCAGCACTGTCGAGGCGGCGGACGACCTCGACGTTGGCTGCATGGATCGTGTCGGCGCGAGGGCCGTGCAGCCATGTCAGCGCATCGACGAGAGCGTCGTCGCCGCCGGCCGGGATGCGCCAGTCGACGTCGACCACGTCGACGTCTTGCTCCCGGAGCGCGTCGCCGAAGACCGAGAGCCCGACGTTGACGACCGACGCCCGGTCCGGGAGTGACACGACCTGCGCACGGCTGTCCGGCGCCGTATCCACGTGCCCCGTCACCGGCCTACGACGAGGGGCAGGCTCCGCCTCGCCATCTCGTCGGTCGACCGCGACTCCTCGAAGGTCTCGAACGCGGCGATCCCGGAGCACGCCTGGCAACGTGCGCAGCCTGCCGCGACGTCACCAGCGGTGAGGCCGCGTTGGGCGATGTACGGTCCGACCTGACGGTAGATCGACTCCGCGTAGTCCGGTTCCGGAGGGAGCCAATCGGCCATCAGGCTTCCGTCGACCGGGCGCAGGGGAACGACGAACGGGTACACCCCCTCGTCGACGGCGCGCTTGCAACCCTCGACCGTGATGGCCGGGTCCTCGCCCATCCCCAGGATCACGTAGGTCGACACCTGGCCGTGGCCGAACACCTCGACGGCTCGCCGCCATGCCTTGAAGTAGCCCTCGATGCCAGTGCGTGCCTTGGGTGGCGCAACGCGGGCCAGCACGTCGGGGTCGAACGACTCCACGTGGATGCCCACGGAGTCCACGCCCTGCGCCTTGATGACCTCGAGCACCGACAGGTCGTCCGGGGGTTCGAACTGCACCTGGATCGGCAGGCCCGTGGCCGCCTTGATCGCCTCGGCACAACGGCCCAGGTAGAGCGCACCCTTGTCCGCGGCGCCGGTCGTTCCCGTCGTGAGCGTGACGTCCGCGACGGTGTCGAGCCGCTGCGCTGCAGACGCCACCTCGGCGAGCTGTTCGGGCCGCTTGACGGCGACGGTCGCACGGCTGTCCAACGACACCTGGATACCGCAGAAGGTGCACTGATCCGGGGTGCCCCAATGACGGCAGGTCTGGATCACCGTGCTGGCCAGCGAGTCGATGTGCAACAGGGCGATCTTGTAGTAGGGGATGCCGTCCGAGGTCTCGAGGTCGTAGAACCGCGGCCTGGACAGCACCGACGCACTCGCGATCCGCTCACCGTCGCGCAGGAGCTCCCAGCCGCCGTCGCCCTGACGCAGTCTGAACGGCGAGCGGCTGGTGTACTCCGCGACGAAGGGCAGGGTGACGCGGACACCTTCGATCCAGACCAGCCCGGCATCCGACGGTCCCGCCCCGCCTCGCCGACCTTCAGGCTGTTCGAGCTGCGCGCCGTAGCTCTGGAGCTCCGCGATCAGCGCGCCCAGGGCCGGGCCCGCCAGACCCCCAGGACGCCGTGGGGCGCCTGCTGAAGCGCAGTCCGACGTCATGTCGTCGGATCCCATGCTGTCTCCTCTCGACCACAGATCCGCGTGGCCGTTGGGCCGCTGGGCGTTGAGGAATCGCCTACAGACGTATCCTATACAAGATGACAACGGCGCAGGTTGTCAAGCGTTCGCCACCGTCGGCCACAAGTCGTCGCGGGCGTGACTCCCGATCGGCGGCGCTCCACTACCCTGTGCGCCGTCGGGACAGGCGACCACAACGGGGGTCGTCCCTGACGAGGGTGCACGATCGACGCCATGTACTTGACCGGCACGTCTCGGAATGAGGGCAATGGGAACGACGGTCGCCGCAGTCGAAGAGGCGCTCAACGGCCTCGGATCCAAGTTGCGTGGAGCACGCCAACAGAAGCGGCTGTCGCTACAGGCGCTGTCGGATCGGGCCAACGTCTCCGCTGCCGCGATCCACCGCATCGAGCAGGGCGACATGATGCCCACCATCACGACGTTGATGAAGATCGCGGTCGCCCTCAACCGGCCGGTCGCGTACTTCATCAACGAGCAGGAGCACGACGACCCGGTCGTCCATACCCGCCCCGAGGAGGGTCGCGCGCTGTTCACCTCGAAAGAGGGGTTGGAGTTGCGCAGCATCACGGGACCGTACGGCCAGTTCTTCCTCGCCGGCGCGATGGCGACGATCTCGGCTCGCGCGAACAGCGGCCCCGAGCCGATGGAACACCCCGGCGAGGAACTCATCCACATGCTCGACGGTCGACTGCGGGTGACCGTCGGCGACGAGGAGTACCTGCTCGAGGCAGGCGACTCCTTGCACTTCCGCACCGACCGGCCGCACAGCTGGGCGAATCCGGACCGCCGGCGTGCCCGCGCCGTCTGGATGGCCTTCCGCGCACGCTGATCACCCATCGATCGGCGTCGCCGCGCCGTTGCCTTGGCACCCGGCACCGCCCCGGGTCTTGACCTCGTCCGGCCAGGCGTTATCTTTCTGCGGACGTACCTCGTAGGATAGTGAACACCCGGCCGGCAGGGTCGGCGCACCGAGGACCCGTCTGCGACGACCGCAGCGGTCGGGATCGGACCTCACTTGGCACCGACGGTGGTGATGGCGTTCGGCGGCAATGCGCTGGTCCCCGAGGGGGATGACGGCTCGCACGACAGGCAGCTCGACCGGGCGTGGTCGATGGCCGCCGCAGCCGGTGAGCTGGCGCGTCGAGGTCATCGGCTGGTCGTGTCGCACGGGAACGGGCCACAGGTCGGCAACCTGGCCGTCCAGCAGAACGCAACGCAGGCCGTGGCAGCGCAGCCGCTGTTCTCGCTGGTTGCGATGACGCAGGCGCACATCGGTCACCTCGTCGCGCTTCCCCTCGCCAGGGTGCTGGCACCGCTCGGCACGCCCGTCGTCGTTGTCGTCACGCACGTCCTGGTCGATCCCGACGATCCGGAATTCTCGAACCCGACCAAGCCGATCGGGCCGTTTCTGTCGGCGGACGAGGCGGACCGTCAGAGGCGGGAACAGGGCTGGACGATGGCCCGAACGCCGTCGGGCAGCTACCGGCGTGTGGTGCCGTCACCAGCGCCCGGGAACATCCTCGAGCTCGACAGCATCCGCAGCCTGGTGTCCGCCAACACGGTGGTGATCGCCGTCGGCGGCGGCGGCGTGCCGGTGGTGGAGGGTCCGCATGGCTGCCTCGTGGGGATCGACGCGGTCATCGACAAGGATCTTGCCGCAGCCTCGCTGGCGACGTCCCTCGGGGCGGACACGCTGGCGTTGGTCACCGCCGTGCCCACGGTCGCGCTCGACTTCGGCACACCGCGGGAGTCACCGATCGTGGAGATGAACACCACCACCGCACTCGAACATCTTCGGGCCGGCCAGTTCCCACCCGGCAGCATGGGCCCGAAGGTGACGGCGGCGACCACGTTCCTGAAGAACGGCGGCTCGCTTGCCGTCATCACCGCCCCCGAGCACCTCATGGCCGCGATCGAGGGAGAGCATGGCACACGCATCGTCCCAGACTGAGCACGTCCGCGGGGCGCACTCGTGAGTGGCAGCTACGTCGAGGTGTTGCGCGACACCTACGTCGACTCGGTCGTGCTGATGAGGGTGTCCCGGACGATGCAAGGGGCGGCGGGCGTCAACTGGGCGAACGCGCTGATGGCAACGCCGGCCAACCTCGACCTGCTGCGTGACGCGGGCGTGCCGGACGACGAGCTTCCCCACGCCACCAGCAACGATCTCATCGTCGCAGCGCTCGCCGACCAGGCGGAGGACGCGCAGAGAGCGGTCAGCGACGCACTGGCGGGCATCGGCAGCGGGAGTGGATCGCCGCCTGGCGACCCGCTCGTTCCGGCGGCCGGCAGCCCACGCACCCTGGATGCGGCGCTCGAACGCCTGCCCGAGGCGAACATCGCCATCGTGTCGGTGCCAGGCCCCTACGCGACCTTGGAGGCCCGTCGGGCGATAGCTCACGGCCTGCATGTGCTGCTGTTCAGCGACAACATCCCGCTCGAGGACGAGGTCGCCCTCAAGAGCGCTGCCGCCGCGCGCGGCCTTCTGCTGATGGGTCCGGGTGCAGGTACGGCGGTCATCGGTGGCGCGGCCCTCGCCTTCGCGAACATGGTCCGACCCGGACCGGTGCGGGTCGTCGCGGCGGCGGGGACCGGCGCGCAGGAGGTCATGACACTGCTCCACCGGTGGGGCACGGGCATCAGCGACGTGATCGGTGTCGGGGGCCGCGACGTCACCCAACCGGTTGGCGGTCGGATGCTGCAGGCGGCCATCGGGGCAAGCTCGGCGCGCGACCACGCCGTGACCTTGATCGTCTCCAAGCCGCCCGACCCGCAGGTCGTACGTTCGGTGCTGGGGGGGCTGGACGGCCGAACCACCGTGTGCGCCTTCCTGGGACTCGACGACGACATCAGCGCGCCGCAGGGCGTCAGCATCGCCCGGACGTTGGAGGAGGCCGCGCTCCTGACCCTCGACGCCCTCGGCCGCGACCGCCCCGACCTGTCCGCGGGGCTCGCGAAGGAGGCCGAGGAAGCCACCTCGTCGCTGCCCCCGAGCCGCCGCGCGGTCAGGGGGGTGTTCTCGGGGGGGACGCTCTGCTACGAGTCGATGGTCGTGCTCGCACCGCGGCTGGGTGAGATCCGCTCCAACACCCCGCTGCGGGCCGGATGGGGCCTGCCCGCGCCCGACGGAGCGCACGTGTGCCTCGACCTCGGCGAGGAGGAGTACACCCGCGGGCGACCGCACCCGATGATCGATCCTCTCGCCCGCGAGGAACGGATGCGTCGCGACGGTGACGACCCGACCACCGCGGTCGTGCTTCTGGACGTGGTTCTCGGGCACGGCGCACACGATGACCCGGCCGGCACCCTGGCGCCGATCGTGGCGGACATCACCCGGCGCGCTGACGGGCCGGCTGTGGTGGCGCACGTGCTCGGCACGGACGAGGATCCGCAACCGCGTTGGCGGCAGGTCGAGGTACTGCGCGAGGCCGGCTGCCTCGTCGCACCCAGCGCGGCCCGCGCCGCGCTTCTGGCTGCCGCGATCGCCTCACGACGTCCGCTGCTCGTCGAGGAGTCACCATGACCACGCACCCCGGGGCGACGGCCGTGCCCGTCGCGCTGCTGAGCTACTCGACCCGCCCCCGGGGTGGGGTCGTGCACACGCTGTCACTGGCCGAGGCGCTCCACGCGGCGGGCTGGCCCGTCCACCTGTACGTACTCGGGGACCCCGCCGTCGGGCTGTTCCGACCGACGTCGGCGCCGCACACCGTGTTCCCAGCAGGGAAGCAACTGCCGACGCTGGACGAGCGTGTGTTCGCGGCAATCGACGCCCTCGAGGCGGGGCTGTTGGTCACCCTCCCCAGCGACGTGCGGGTCCTGCACGCGCAGGACTGCATCTCCGCGCGCGCGGCCGTGCGCATCCGGTCGCAGCGACCAGGTACCACGGTCATCCGCACCGTCCACCACGTCGACGACTTCACCACCCGCGCGCTCATCGACTGCCAGGAGGCCTCGATCCGGGAACCGGACCAGCTCCTGGTCGTCAGCCGATACTGGCAGCAGCGCCTCCAACGCGAGTACGGCCTGTCGTCGACGGTGGTGACGAACGGGGTCTCGGCGGAGCGCTTCGCGCGGTCGTCGGCCACGGGAACGTCCGACCTGCGGGCACGGATCGACGCGACCGATCGGCCCCTGTTCCTGAGCGTGGGCGGCCTCGAACCCCGCAAGGGCGGCCGCGAGTTGGTGGAGGCGTTCGCGATCGCCAGCCGCCAGCTCGAACCGACCCCGAAGCTCGCCGTGGTCGGGGGCCACTCCTTCCAGGACCACGCGCCCTACCGGCAGCGCTGCGTCGAACGAGCCGAGGAACTCGGGATCAGCGACGACCTCGCGCTGGTCGGGACTGTCTCCGAGGAGGAGTTGCCGCGTTGGTACCAGTCCGCGGACGTGTTCGTGCTGCCCTCGGTCAACGAGGGCTGGGGGCTCGCCGTGCTCGAGGCGCTGGCCGCGTCTCTGCCGGTGATCGTGAGCGACCTGCCGGTGTTCCGGGAGTACCTCTCGCGCGAGGACGTGCTCATGGTCCCGACACATGACGCCGACGGCCTGGCGGCAGCCATGGTGCGGATCGCCCGCGACCCAGAACTCCGCGATGCCCTCGCTCGTCGGGGGCCTTCGATCGCCCGGCGATTCGGGTGGGGCACGACCGCAGAGCAGCATCAAGCCGTGTACGGCGGCGTGACGGCCACGGTGGTCTGACGCTTGACGCCAACGGTGGCCCTGTTAGTTTCTGCATAGGGAGCTAGACCTATAGTAGATGCCGAGCAGGCGTCGGGAGCGCGCAATGGCCAGCAGGATCGTTGTGATCGGAGGGGGGGCCGCCGGTATCGGCGCAGCTGGCGCTGCCAAGGGCACCGCTCCAGACGCAGAGGTGAAGGTCTTCACCGAGTACGAAGACGTGGGCTACAGCCCCTGCGGGATCCCGTATGTGCACGGCGGCGAGATCGACGACTTCGAGTCCCTGTTCCTTGCGGAGAAGCAGACGTACGTGGACGCCGGGATCGACATCGCCTACGAGACACCGGTTCGATCCATCCACCCGGACCGTCACGAGGTCGTGCTCGACGACGGCGAACGGGTCGACTACGACGCGCTCGTCCTCGGCACGGGATGGAACTACGAACCGACGGGCGTCCCGGGCTCCGACCTCGGCGGGCTGTACCACGTCAAGAACATCCGCCGCGCGATGGAGTGGCAGCCGGTCATCGAGCGCGCCAACGTCGCCGTCGTCACCGAGGCGTCCCCCATCGGCCTCGAGATGGCAACCGCACTGGCGCACCGCGGTGTCGAGACCCACCTGCTCGACCGCCAGCCGTGGCTGCTGGCGGACGCGGCCGACCCGGACATCATGGAGCCCGTCGAGGAGTCGCTACGCGAACTCGGCGTCCACATCCACCTCGGCACGTCCGTCGAGGCGTTCCTGGGTGAAGGATCCGTCCGCAGCGTGCGAACCAGTGGCGGCGACATCGACGCCGACCTCGTCGTCGTCGCCTCGCACAAGCAGCCCAACGTGGAGCTTGCCGAGGCCGCCGGGCTCAAGGTCGGCTCGACCGGCGCACTGGTGGTCAACGACAGGATGCAGACGTCGGCCGAGGACGTCTACGCGGCCGGCGACTGCGTCGAACTGCCACACATCGTGACCGGTGTCCCCATCGCCGCCCTCACCGGGAGCCACGCCTACGCGCAGGGGAAGGTCGCTGGCACGAACGCCGCCGGCGGCTCGCGGCGCTACAACCAGGTGTACGTGCCGTGGGGACTGCCAGCAGGCAAGTGGATCGTCGGCGGGGCGTCGACCGGAGAGACCCTGGCGACCGCGCTCGGGCTGCCGTTCGTACTCGGAATCAGCACCGGCATCTCGCGAGCCCGCTACTTCCCCGGCTTCCGCCAGATCCGGGTCAAGCTGCTCTTCGACCCGAAATCGCTTGCGCTCCTCGGCGCGCAGATGGTCGGCGGGGAGGGCATCAAGGAACGCGCAGACTTCCTCGGGATGGCGATCAAGATGGGGGCGACCGCGCACGACCTCGCCTGGATGGAGAACGTCTACTCCCCGCCCATCGGCGCGCTGAACGAACCGATCGCCCTGGCTGCGCAGAACTGCCTGGCTCGCCTCGAGAACCAACGGTGAGCGGGTTCTTCAGGTGGCTGCGGCGCAATTCCGAACGTGCGCTGGTGGCCGCCGCCCAGGACGACCTGGCGCGCCAATACCTCGGCTCTCGTCCCGTCGCTCGCGCACCCGGCGGGCCGAACCTGTTCTGGCGGGCGGTATTCGCCCCCGTGTACCGGCGACTGCCCTGGGGAGTCCGACGCCGAATCATGCAAGCCATGCCGGGCAGCCACCGAGGCTGGTCCCGGCCCCGTAAACGTCGTCCGCGCTAGGCGGCACGACCGGGGCGGCGCTGCGGCGTTGCCAACACGAACGCAGGAGGGAGATGGGATGGCAGAGTTCGTCAATGAGCGGGTCGAGCCCGGACAGGCGATCGTCAACTACGAGGAGAAGGTGCTCCCCGACTACGAGGCAGAACCCGGAGACAAGGCGTACGTGTTCATGCACACCGTGCCCTTCGAAGGGTCGGTCGGGCTCGTGAACATGCTCACGGTGACGAGGATCGCCCGAAAGGGCTTCGAAACGAGCCTGGTGCTGTACGGCCCCGGCTCGCTGATGGCCTCGGCCACACGCGGGTTCCCGAAGGTCGGCGACGAGGCGTTCCCCGGCCATCTCAACTACAACAACCAGCTGCAGACCATCATGGACGAGGGCAGCAAGGTGTACGCCTGCCGGTTCTCCGCCGCCGCCCTCTACGGGATGCGCGAATCGGACATGATGGAAGGCGTCATCCCCGTCCACCCGAGGGACATTCTCGACTTCAACCTCCAAGCGAGGCGCGAGGGCGCACTGGTTCTGGCAACCTGGAACCTGTGACCAACACGGTCCTCCCACCGATCAACACCGTCACGGCCGGCGTCGGACAACGAGTCGCCATGTCTGCACCCGAACCCCTCGCCGTCGTCGGCCCTGAGGGCAGTCTCGTCCTGCCGTTGGAACTACGGCGCCGCCATGGCCTCGAGCCCGGCGTCATGCTGCGAATCAACGAGCGTCCTGACGGCGTGCTCGAGCTGCATCGTTCGGGTGCCGCCTCGCAGGCGGACGTTCCCCCGGACTTCTGGGCGCAGTGGCTCGAGGCGGCGGGATCCCCGGAAGGCGGGGCCGGCCCACCCCACCGCGAAACACCGCCCGCCTGACGCAGAAGCTTCGAAAGGAACCCGGATGTCCGCGTCGACTCTCGACCACGCACCCAGACTCTGGCGCAGTCTGACCGTTCCGTTCCTGGCGATGACGCTGGTCGCCGTCCTCTACGTCGTCGGGTTCGAGCAGGGCGCCCTCACCGGCCACACGGCGTTCCTGCACGAGCTGTTCCACGACGGGCGCCATCTCCTCGGCGTGCCATGCCACTGACCCTGCTCGCCCAGGCGATCCGTCGTGGCCTGGCCGCCGGCCTGCTCGGTGGCCTGCTCGCCGGCGTGTTCGCGCTCGTCGTCGCGCACGAACCGATGGAGGCGGCGATCCGCCTCGAGGCCGCCGACGGGGCGATGGCGGACGGCCATGACCACGACGACCCGCTGTTCACCAGGGCGACGCAACGGGCCATGCTCCCCGTCGCCACGACCCTCGTCGGGCTTGCCGTCGGTGGGCTGTTCGGACTCACCCACGGCGCGCTGCGTCACCGTCTGCACCGACGGGACGACTGGGCCAACAGCCTCACGCTCGGTGCGTGCGGCTGGGCCGCGGTCGTCGTCGCCCCCGCCCTGACCTTTCCCCCGAATCCCCCCGGCGTCGGCGACGGGAGCGTCATGTCCGCCAGGACCGGCGGGTACGTCGCGTCCGTCGCCGCCGGGTTGGGCATTGCGGTCGCGCTCTGGCTGCTTGCGCGTCGGCTGCGCACGACCCCGCTGCACCCATCGGTCCGCCACACCCTCGTGCTCGTCGCGGGCGCGCTGCTCACGGCGGCCCTGCTGGCCGTCCTCCCCAGCGACCACCCGGCCGACGGCTTCCCGGCCGAACTGCTGTGGCGCTTCCGACTCGCGTCGCTCGGGACACAGACGGTGCTGTGGGTGGGGATCGCGGTCGGGTCGGGCCTGCTGTGGTCGCGCGACGAGACAGCGCGTACCGCCCCCTCACCCGGCGTGCGGACGAGGGGGCGACGGGATCAGCGTGCCGCGTCGAGGACGGCGCGGACGTCGTGGCCGATGTCGTCGATGAGTCGCTTGCTGCCGTCGACGACCCCCGCGGTCCACAAAAAGCCGTGGATCATGCCGTCGTAGCGGCGCAGGGTGGTGGGGACACCTTCCTCCTGCAGCCGCCGCGCGTAGGCCTCGCCCTCGTCCCGCAGCGGGTCGAACTCCGCGGTCAGCACGACGGCCGGGGGCAGTCCCTGCAGGTCCGGGGCGCGCAGCGGCGACGCGAGCGGGTCGTCCCCGTCGGCGGCGGAGGCGACGTACTGGTCCCAGGCCCACCGCACCGTCGTGGACGTGAGCATGTAGCCCTCGGCGTTCTCGGTCATCGACGGCAGCGTGGAGCCGTACTGCACGGCCGGGTAGACCAGCACCTGGAAGGCGATGGCCGGACCCCCCTCGGCCTTCGCGCGCAGGCACACGGCGGCGGCGAGGTTGCCGCCCGCGCTGTCGCCGCCGACACCCACCCGCGTGGGGTCGACGCCCAGTTCGTCGGCGTTCTCGATCACCCACTCGACGGCGGCGTAGGCGTCGCCGAGCGCGGTGGGGAACCGGTGCTCCGGCGCCTTCTGGTAGTTCACGGCCACGACGACGCAGCCGGTGCGGTTCGTGATGGCCCGGTGCGGCACGTCGGCCTTCTCGATGTTGGCGACGCACCAGGCGCTGCCGTGCAACCACACCACCGCCGGGAACGGGCCCTCGCCCTCGGGCGTGTAGATCCGCACGGCGATGTCGGCCGTCGGCGACGTGAAGAACCGGTGGGCGACCGAGGCCACCTCCTCGGGCTCGCCGATGTAGGGCTTGGCCCAGTCACCGGCGCGCGACTCGAAGATGCTGGCCTCTTCCATGGGCTTGCCGCCGGTCCGCGCGAGATCCTCGAGCAGTTCGACGACCTGGGGGTGCAATGGCATGTCGTGTGGCCTTTCCGTCTCGTGTTTCCCGTCGACGTGTGGTCCCGGCGTCCTGCGACGCCGCGACCACCGCCCTACTTCTCTCGTGACAGCGCCACGGCCGCGACGATGATCGCGCCACGGACCATCTGCTGTTCCGCGACGTCGAGCCCGGCGAGGATCAGCCCGTTGTTCACCAGCGAGATGAGCAGCGAGCCGAACAGGGTCCCCACCACCCGACCGCGGCCGCCGAAGAGGCTGGTGCCCCCCAGGATCACGGCCGCGATGACGAGCAGCTCGTCGCCGGTACCCCACTGGAACCGTCCCGACTGCAGCCGCCCCGCGTAGAGCAGGCCGGCGACCGCCGCGGCGGTGCCGGACATGACCAGGACCTGGAACTTGATCCGCATGGTCTTGACGCCCGTGAACCTGGCGGCCGTCTCGCTCGCGCCGGTCGCCAGGACCTGACGCCCGAACTTCGTCCGGTTCATCACCACGGTCCCGGCGGCGACGAACACGAGTGCCCACACCATGAGCCCGGGTATCGGGCCCAGGTCCCCGCCGCCGAACATGAGGTTGAAGGTGGCGTCCTGGATCGGCACGGGCTTCGAGTCGGTGATGAACCTCGCGAAGCCCGAGATGAGCCCGAGCATGCCGAGGGTCACCAGGAACGACGGCACCTTCAGCAGCGACACCAGGCTGCCGTTCACGACGCCGACGAGGAGCCCGACACCCAGTCCCGCGAGCACCCCGAGGATCGTGCCGTGCGGCATCGCCAGTGCCGCGACGACACTGGCCAGACCGGCGACGGCCCCGACGCTGAGGTCGATCTCCGCGGCGGCGATCACGAAGGTCATGGCGACCGCCATCACGGCCACGCTCGCCGTCTGACGGAACACGTTCAGCAGGTTGCCCGTGCTGAGGAACCCGCTGTCGCTCTGGGTGACGGCGAAGAAGACGAACACGGCGAGGAAGCCGATGTAGATGATGTTCTGACGCCAGTCGTGGAGCCGCAGGGCGGTAGCGGCCTTGCCACGGAGATCCGCTGCAGATTCCACGGTCATGCTCCTTGGATGGCGAGTTGCAGAGCCTCTTCGTTGGCGATCTCGGCTCTCGCGAGGGACGTGACGACCTCGCCGTTGCGCAGGACCAGGATCCGGTCGCTGACGGCGAGGAGCTCGGGGAGCTCGGAGGAGATGAAGACGACGCCCTTGCCCTCGTCCGCGAGCGCGCGCAGCTCCCTCATGATCTCGGTCTTGGTTCCGATGTCGACGCCGGCGGTCGGCTCGTCCATCACCAGCACGCGCGGGTCGGTGCCGATCCACTTCCCGATGACGACCTTCTGCTGGTTGCCGCCCGAGAGCCGCGACACGGTGGTCGACGGGTTGGTGACCTGTACGGCGAAGCGGCGGATCAGCTCCCTGGCGCGGGCGGCCAGCCGCCTGACGCTGAGGAAGCCCGCCGTCCGCACCTCGTCGAGCAGCGGCAGCATGAGGTTGGCCTCGACGGAGTGGGTCATGGCGAGGCCCTGGAGCCGCCGGTCCTCCGGGACGAGCGCCAGCCCGTGCTCGATGGCCTCGGACGGGTGCGAGATCGTGACGGGGACGTCGTCGATCTCGATCGTCCCGCTGTCGAGCCGGTCCACGCCGAAGAGGACGCGCGCCAGCTCGGTGCGGCCGCTGCCCATGAGCCCGGCGAGACCGAGGATCTCGCCGCGGTGGAGCGTGAAGGAGACGTCGCGGACGCGTGAGCCGCTCCAGAGGTTCTTGACCTGGAGGATCGGCGCGCCCTCGTGCTGCTGCGTCTCGCGTTCCTCGAGCCGCGTGTCGATGCTGCGTCCGACGATGGCCGCGATCACCTGCGTCGGGGTCAGCGCGGCGAGGTCGTCGGTGAGCACGTGCCGGCCGTCCCGCAGCACCGTGATGCGGTCCGCGATCCGGTAGATCTCGTCCATCCGGTGCGAGATGTAGATGATCGAGATGCCACTGGCCTTGAGCCTGCCGATGAGCGCGAACAGGGCCTCGGCCTCGCTCTTCGCGAGGCTGGCGGTGGGCTCGTCCATGATGAGGACGCCCGCCTCCTGCGCGAGCGCCTTGGCGATCTCGGTGAGCTGCCAGTACGCCGTGCTCAGCCTGCTGACCTCGGCGCCCGGATCCACCTCGACGTCCATCTCGGCGAACACGGCGGCGGCCCTGCGTTCGGCCTCGCGGTCGTCGACCAGGCCGAGACGCCCGAGGTGCTCGTGGGTGAGGAAGACGTTCTGGGCGACCGTGAGGGTCGGGATCAGGCTGAATTCCTGGAAGACCATGCCGATGCCGGCCTTCATGGCGTCCGAGGGGCTCGCGATCTGCACCGGCGTACCGTCGACGAGGATCTCGCCGGCGTCGGCGTGGTAGGCGCCCTGGAGGATCTTCATGAGGGTGGACTTGCCCGCCCCGTTCTCCCCCATGAGCGCGTGCACCTCCCCCTTGCGCAGCTCGAAGCTGACGTCCTTGAGCGCCTTGGCGCGGCCGAACGTCTTCGTGATGTTCCGCATCTCGATCGAGTGCGGCCGTTGGTCGGTCACCATGTCGCGTTCCCTGGGGTCCGACGCGCCCCGTGACGCGTCTGCCTGCTCGGACCGGGCACGCCGCGCCGGGGCCGGGAGCTGGCGGCCCGTGGAGGGTCGGACCGCCAGCTCCGGCCTGTCATGGACGCGGCGGCTACTCGACGTACGCCGAAGCGACGCTGTCGGGAGCGTCCACGCTGTAGACCGCTTGCCAGGCGTCGAGGACGTTGCCGTGGTTCACCTCGACCGGCGCGCTCGCGACGAAGACCGGCAGGTCCTCGACCCCGAGGACCTCCAGCGCACCCAGACGGGCCAGCGCGCGCCCCTCGGAGCGGGCGTCGATCGCGGACAGACCCACGATCAGCTCGTTCTTCGCCAGCGCGATCGCGACGTTCTCGCCGAAGCCGATCGTGGTGACCTTCAGGTCCAGACGCCCGGCGGCGCGGGCGGCGGCCATGATGCCCTCGGCCGGGAAGTCCCAGACGCCCCAGGCGCCCGCGAGGTCCGGATGCTGGGTCAGCAGGCCGTTCATCGCGGCCTGGGCGTCACCGCCGAAGTCCGGTCCGATGATGCCCCGCTCGAAGACCTCGATCTCGGGGAACTCCGAGAGGGCCTCCTTGGCGCCGAGCCAGCTCTGCTCGGTCGTGTAGTTGTCCGCGTCGTGGTAGATGAGGGCGACCTTGCCCTTGCCACCGATCGCCTTGGCCAGCTGGTAGCCGGAGATCAGGCCGGACGCGAAGCGGTCGTCCGACACCATCGCGACGTAGTCCTCGCCACCCACGAAACCTTCGGGGGTGATGGTCGTGAAGACGAGCGTCACGCCGGCCTGCTGCGCCTTGCGGAAGGCGTCCACCATCGCCATAGGGTTCGTCGGCAGCGACACGATGATGTCGGGACCGCTCGCGAGGAGGGTCTCGATCTGCGTCGTCTGCGTGCCCGGGTCGTTCTCGGCGTCAGTGGTGCCCACGACCTGGATGCCGAGGTCCTCGAACTGCTCCTTGAGTCCGGCGATCAGCTCGAAGGACCAGGCGTCGCTGGTGCTGTGCATCGCGATGCCGGCCTTGAGGCCCATGTCGCGGATCTGCTGGACCTGGTCCTCGCTGAGCTCGGTGGCCTCGAAGCCGGAGGCCTCGACGCCGTTCTGGTCCCGGTAGTCCACGTTGCCGACCAGCTCCGCGAGCCTGGCGTCGATCGCGGCGATGACCTCGTCGGAGGCGGCCGTGTCCCCGTCGTCGGGGGTCTCCCCGGACGCGTCGGACCCGGTCTCCACGGATGCGTCCGTCCCGGTCGAGCCAGCACCCGACTCGGCGGGGCTGCAGCTGGCGACGATGGCCGCCAGCGCCATCCCGAAGACCAGTGGCCTGATCCTCATCCTCATCTTGCTCTCTCCCTGTGTCCTCCACGCCCGCGGACCGGGCATGGGCAGCCGGTTGCCATCGAGACCCGCGGCATCTAGCGCCATTCGACGGCCCCCTTGCTCCAAGTCGCGAGACTTAAGCGGGCCATCTTTGTTGTGTCAATTATATAAGTCCGAAAACTCACCGACCGATTGGCAGGGTCGAGCTCACCCCGGCTGCCTCGACGGGCAGACGGCAATCGCAACATCGGCGATGTGGCATCTTTCCACTGTTGACACAACGAAGTGCGTGTGCTTTTGTTTGTTTGCAACCAAAAGGTGGGATGCGAGTCGATACCGCTCGCTACCGCCGACGGGCATGTCTGCGCCAGGGAAGCTGAAAACGGACTGGGAGGCGTGGCAGCGGCACGGCCCGCCGTCGAGCGCGGACGGTGGCGGCGATGACGCGGACAGGCCGGTCGACACGGCGGCCATGGCGCTCAGGTGTTCACGCAGGGTGAGGCCCCGGGCTCGGTCCAAGGGGCAAGGGAGAGACCATGACCGCGAACGCGCAGGGTGATCCGCCCGTGTCCCTTTCGCGGCCCGCATCGGTGAGTGCGCGCCAGCGGATGGCCTCCACCTTCCTGGCGATGCAGGAACGCAACCTCGTCGTCTACCTCGCGTTCGTCGCCATCCTGGTGTTCTTCGCGATCGCCCTCAGCGACCGCGGGTTCCTCACCACCGACAACCTGCTCAACATCATCCGCCAGTCCGCCCCCATCACCGTCATGGCCGTGGGCGTCGCCTTCGCACTCTCGGCGGGCGAGATCGACCTCTCGGTCGGTTCGGTGGTCGCCCTCGCAGCGCTGACCAGCGCGGTCGCCCTGAACGAGTACGGCCCCCTCGCCGGCATCCTTGCGGGCCTCGGCGTGGGCGTCGTCGTCGGCCTGGTCAACGGGATCCTCACGACCAAGGTCCGCATCCCGTCCTTCCTGGTCACGCTGGGCATGCTCGGGATCGTCGGCGGGCTCGCCCGGCGCATCACCAACCTGCAGTCGGTCCCGGTGGAGAACGACTTCTACACCGGCCTCTTCGGCAACGGCCGGCTCGGGCCCCTGTCGTCGCTGCACCTGTGGGCGATCGTCATCGTCGTGCTCGGGCACCTCGTCTACCGGCAGACCCGCTTCGGCGCACACGTGCTCGCGACGGGCGGAAACCGCGCCGCCGCCGACCACGTCGGCATCGACACCGTCCGCGTCAAGATCGGCGTGCTGGTCGTCAGCGCCACCTGCGCCGCGCTCGCCGGGATGCTCTACGCCGGACGGCTGCAGGGGGCCCGCTACACCCTCGGCGAGACCGACCTGCTCACCGTCATCGCCGCCGTCATCATCGGCGGCACGAGCCTCTTCGGCGGCCGCGGGACCATCATCGGCGCCGCGGTCGGCTCGATCATCATGGGGATGCTGAACAACGGGCTCATCCTCATGGGCCTCGACGTGTCGATGCAGATGATCGCCCGCGGCGGGATCATCATCCTGGCGGTCGCGCTCAGCCTGCGAGAAGGAGCCGAGCGGTGACCGAGGAGCGACCCATCGCGGACGAGGACACCGCAGCAGCGACCGGGACCGCAGCCGCCCTCGAGGTCCGTCACGTCTCCAAGTCCTTCGGGCCGGTCCAGGCGGTGCGCGACGTCAGCTTCACGGTGCACGCCGGCGAGGTGCTCGCCCTCATCGGGGACAACGGCGCCGGGAAGTCGACCCTCGTCAAGTGCATCTCCGGCGTGTACGCCCCGACGAGCGGCGAGATCCTGGTCGACGGCCGGGCGGCGCAGCTGCACTCCCCCAGCGAAGCCCGCGCCATGGGCATCGAGACCGTGTTCCAGGACCTCGCGCTGGTCGGCGAGCAGGACGTGGCGACCAACCTGTTCCTCAACCGCGAGATCCTCCATCCCAACCCGGTCCTGCGCTGGCTCGGATGGCTGGACAAGCGGCAGATGCGCGAGGAAACCCGGCGCATCCTCGACCAGCTGAGGATCCGCATCCCGTCCGGCACGACCAAGGTCGCCAAGCTGTCCGGCGGACAGCGCCAGGCGATCGCGATCGGACGGGCCGTCGGCTGGGGACGACACGTGGTGCTTCTTGACGAACCCTCGGCGGCGCTCGGCGTGGAGCAGTCGAGGCACGTCATCGAGCTCATCCGCACCCTCAGCAGCCAGGGCGTCGCCGTGCTGCTGATCAGCCACAACATGCAGGACGTGCTCGAGAGCTGCGACCGCGCGGTCGTGCTGCGGCACGGGGCGAAGGTGGCGGACATGTCGCTCGAGGGTGTCGCCGCGCGCGACCTCGTCGACCTGATCACGGGGGCCAGCAGCAGCGTCGGGAGCAAGCCCGACTCCGCGTGAGCGCAAAGAGGGGCACCACGCCCCTCCCACGGGCCACCGGAGACGACAGCAGCCAAGGACTCGGCGCCCCCGGGTGGGAGCACCGCTACCAGAGAGGAAGCATCGAATGAAGATGAGACGAACCGGGGCGGCGACAACCCGCGTCGTGGCCCTGCTCGTCGGGCTGGGGATGCTCGCGGCCGCGTGCGGCAGCGATCCCGACCCGGCCGAGACGGCCGGCGAGGAGCCGACAGCCGAGGCCACCGACGACGGCGCCTCCGAGCCCGCCCCCGAGGACACCGACACGGAGGCCGCGGCCGGCGAGGAGCCGAGCATGGCATTCGCCGGGCCGCAGGGCGAGACGCCCACGCCGGCGAGCGAGCTGGTGCTCAGTGACGAGGAGATCGCCCAGATCCAGGAGGGCAACTACACCGCCGCGCTCGTGTGGCACGAGGACTCGCCGTTCATCCGCGCCGTGCAGAAGGGTGTGACGGAGAAGTTCGAGGAGTTGGGCATCGAGATCGTCGCCGCCACGACGGCCGAGTTCGACGCGGCCCGCCAGGCCGACAATGTCAGCACGGTGTTGGCGCGCAACCCCGACATCATCGTCACGATCGCGGTCGACCCGGTCTCTGCCGCGGAGGCCTTCCGGCCCGCCGTCGACGCCGGCGTCGAGATCGTGGTGCTGACCACGCCGCCGGCCGGGTACAGCGGCGGCAACGAGATCGTCGGCATCGTGACCGGCGAGCTGACGGCCGCCGGCCGGGGCGCCGCCGAGATGCTCGGCGAAGAGCTCGGCGGGCAGGGCAAGGTCGGCTGGATCTTCCACGACGCCGACTTCTGGTTCACCAACCAGCGTGACCAGGCGTTCAAGGACTGGCTGAACCACCTCTACCCCGACATGGAGATCGTCGCGGAGGCAGGCTTCTCCGACCCGGCGCGTGTCGAGGAGATCGCACAGGCCATGCTCACCCAGAACCCGGACCTGAACGGCGTGTACGTCGCCTGGTCCACCGCGGCCGCCGGCATGCTCTCGGCGCTGCGGGCAGCCGGGAACACCGACGTCAAAATCGTGACCAACGACCTCGACGTCACCCTCGCGAGGGACATGGTCAGGGGCGGCAACGTCATCGGCATCATGTCGAACGCCACCGTCGACGCGGGACGCCAGCTCGGGATCATGGCCGGGTACGGCCTCCTCGACAAGGAAGCCCCCGAGATGGCGGTGGCCCCGCCGGTGAAGGTCACGGCGGACACCATCGTCGAGGGCTGGAACACCGAGTTCGGCGAGGACCCCCCGGCCGACGTAACCGGCGGCTGAGCAAGCGTCGTCCGGGCCGGGCGAGACCGCCCGGCCCGGACGCTCCAGCATCCAGCGGCGCGAGCGTCCGCCGGTCAGGCGTCGGACGGCGCCGAAAGCAGAATCGGGCGAGGAACCCACCAGCGAAGGGGAACACGATGGCACATGTCGAAACGGTGCGTGGTCCGGTGGACCCGGGCGAGCTCGGGCGGGTGCTGCCACACGAGCACCTCGGCGTCTACCTGTGGGGTGGGAAGTGGACCAGCGGTGGTGCGGGCGACCCGGAGGAGGACATCGCGGTCGGCACGGCCAGCCAGCTGCGTGATCTCGGGTTCGGCACGATCGTGGAGCTCACGCCGTACGGGATGGACGCCAGCGATCCCGACCTGGCGGACTACAAGAACGTCAACCGGCTGCGCAGCATCGCCGAGCGGCTGGACATGCACATCGTGGTCGGCGCGTCGCTGTACCTCGAGCCGTACACGCCGAAGTGGGCGCTCGACGCCCCCCTCGACCAGCTGCACGAGCTCTTCGTGCGGCACGCGATCGACGGGATCGGGGACACCGGCGTCAAGGTCGGCATCTTCGGTGAGCAGGCCACGGGCCTGAACGTGATCACTGCCCAGGAGGAGAAGGCGCTGCGTGCGGTGGCCCGTGCCGCCGTCGACACGGGGCTGTCGATCAACACCCACACGACGCATGGCACGATGGCGCTCGAGCAGATCCAGATCCTGCAGGAGGAGGGCGTCGACCTCTCCCGGGTCATCATCGGGCACATGGACATCCAGCCCGAGCTGGACTACGTCCGCGAGGTCCTGCAGTCCGGCGTGTCCATCGCCTTCGACACGCTCGGCAAGGAGTTCTGGGACTTCGTCCTCGAACCGGGCCCGACCGACCCGCCGGAGGGCGAGTTCGCCAAGCGGGGCTACTACCGCTCGGACGCCAGCCGCGTGGCCGGCATCGCCAAGCTCGTCGAGGAGGGGTACGCCGACCGGATCACCCTGTCGATGGACATGACCGGCACCGAGTGCTTCATGAACCCGACCACCCACGGACGGCTCGGCCTGTCGTACCTCGCCGAGGTCATCGTCCCCAAGCTGGCCGAAGCGGGCGTCTCGGAGGCCGACATCGAGCAGATGATCGTCGGCAACCCCCAACGCCACCTCACCATCGGGTGACACGATCCGGTCGTGACCCCGAGGCTGCCTCGGCGTAAGGCTCGCAACTTCTCTGGAGACCGACGTGTTTCTCGAACTGCTGCTCGAGCGCAATCCCGCCTTCGTCGAGGCCGCCATCGCGCTGCATCGAGACGGCCGCATCCCGTCGAACTCCTATGTTGTGGACCTCGACACGGTGACACGCAACGCCCGTGCCATCGGGGCGGCCGCGGCGCAGCGCAACCTCACCGTCTTCGCCATGACGAAGCAGGTCGGGCGGGTCCCGCCCTTCATCGAGGCCATCCGGGACGGCGGCATCGATGCCTGCGTCGCCGTCGACGTCGCCGACGCCCGGGCGGTACATGCCGCGGGGGCACGGCTGGGCCACGTCGGCCACCTCGTGCAGGTACCGCAGGGAGACGCGGCGGAGGTGGCCGGCATGGCGCCGGACTACTGGACCGTCTTCTCCGACGACAAGGCCCGCGAGGCGGCCGCGGCCAGCGCCGCGCGCGGGCGCGAACAGGCACTGCTCGCCCGCCTGTATGCCGACGGCGACCGCTTCTACCGCGGTCACGGTGGCGGGTTCGCCGCCGAGGACGTGGTCGCGGTCGCCGAACGGCTGTCCCAGCTCGAGGGTGCCCGCTTCGCCGGCATCACGACCTTCCCGGCGGCACTGATCGACCACGACGCCCGACGCGTCGTCGCCACGCCGAACCTGGCGACGCTGGAGCGTGCCGCAGACCGACTGCGTTCGGCCGGCCACGACCGGCTGGAGGTCAACGCCGCGGGTACGACCTCGACGGCGATGCTCGATCTGCTCGCCGATGCCGGCGCCACCCAGATCGAGCCCGGCCACGGTCTCACCGGCACCACCCCGCTGCACGTCTACGACCGCACGCTGCCCGAGCGGCCGGCAGTGCTCTATCTCACAGAAGTCTCCCATCAGCACGCGGGTGAGGCGTACTGCTTCGGTGGCGGCATGTACATCGATCCCGTCTTCGGCGACTACGCGACCCAGGCACTGGTGGCCAGCGGACCGACGTCCGACGCCGCCGGCCTCCTCCCGATCGAGCTGCCGCCGCCGGCAGCCATCGACTATTACGGCATGATCGACACCGGACGCCGGACGGTCTCGACCGGCGACACCGTCATCCTCGGCTTCCGTATCCAGGCGTTCGTCACTCGCGCTTCGGTGACCTCCATCGCGGGTGTCGCCGCGGGCCGTCCCGAAGTCGTCGGGATTCACGACACCTCAGGCCGTCCGATCACCTGGCCCGCCTGAAGGAACTGGCGAGACTGCAGCCCACCACCAACCCGCGTCAAGGTCGGGTGAACCGCGCCGGGAGTGTGCACGCGACGCTTCTGCTCGCCGATGGCGAGAACCCCAGGGTTGTCCAGGAGCGCTCGGACATCACTCCCACTCCTTCACGGCCTCCACCGCTCCCGCGACATCGCAGGACTGGACCGACACTGGCAGCGCTCGCGCCGCGGTCAGGACGCGCCGGCAGTCCGGAAAGCCGCGTGACCGGTTATGGCGGCGCCGAGCACGAGCGTGTGGATCTCGTGGGTCCCCTCGTAGGTGTAGACCGACTCCAGGTTGGCCGCATGACGCATGGGCGAGTACTCGGCGGTGATCCCGCTCGCCCCGAGGACACTCCGCGCCGTCCGCGCGACGTCGAGCGCACCGGAGACGTTGGCAAACTTGCCGAAGCTGACCTGGTCCATTGTCAGGCGGCCGGCGTCCTTCACCCGGCCGAGGTGCAGCGCGAGCAGCGTCGCGCGGTTCACTTCGACCATCATCTCGACGAGCTTGCGCTGGGTCAGCTGATAGCTGGCGATCGGCTGGCCGAACTGCTCACGGGTCTTGGCGTAGTCCAGCGCGTCCAGGTAGCACGCCCGTGCCGCCCCCGCGGCTCCCCAGAGGACGCCGAAGCGAGCCTCGTTCAGACACGACAGGGGGCCGCGCATGCCACGCACCCCCGGCAACACCGCATCCTGCGGCAGACGAACGTCGTCGAGCACGAGTTCTGAGGTCACCGACGCCCGCAGCGACAGCTTGTGGCGGACGGCGTTGGCCTGGAACCCTGGCGTGTCGGTCGGTACGAGGAAGCCCCGCACCTGGCCGTCGCCGTCGCGAGCCCAGATGACGGCGACGTCGGCCATGCTGCCGTTGGTGATCCACATCTTCGTGCCGTTGAGGATCCAGTCGGTGCCGTCGCGCCGTGCCGAGGTCCGCATGGCGGCCGGATCCGAGCCCGAGTCGGGCTCGGTCAGCCCGAAACAGCCGATCAGTTCACCTGCCGCCATCCCGGGCAGCCAACGCTGCTTCTGCTCGTCGCTGCCGTAGGCCCGGATGGGGAACATGGCCAGCGACCCCTGGACGGAGACGAAGCTGCGGAAGCCGCTGTCCCCCGCCTCGAGTTCCAGGCACGCGAGGCCATAGGCGACGGCGGAGGTCCCGGCGCAGCCGTAGCCGTCGAGGTGCATGCCCAACAGGCCGAGCGCGCCCATCTCCTTGATCAACTCGCGCGGGAAGACACCTTCTTCGAACCAGTCGCCGATCTCGGGGAGGACCCGGTCGGTCACGAAGCGCCTCACCGCTTCCCCGACCTGCCGTTCGCCCTCGTCCAATTGGTCCCAGATGGCGAGGAAGTCGGCCGGGTCGGTCGTAGGCGTCGCGGTGGTGGTCATGTCTCGTACCTCTCGGTGGCGGTTGGCTTCTGGTGCGCGGTCAGGACACGTAGACGGTGCGGGTCTCGGTGTAGAAGTCGCGGGCGGCACGACCCTGCTCGCGCCCGCCCCACCCCGACGCCTTCATCCCGCCGAACGGGACGTGTGGCTCCGCGCCGGTGGTCTCGCTGTTGATGTGCAACACGCCGACGTCCAGGCACTCCGGAGCCAACTCGGCCGTCGCCAGGTCGGTGGTGAACACCGAGGCACTGAGTCCGAACTCGCCGGCATTCACCTCGGCGAACGCGGCGTCCCGGCCGTGGACCGGCGTGACCGCCACGACCGGCCCGAAGACCTCCTCGGCGGACACCCGGTGACGGCCATCGGCGTCGTCGATGATGCTGGGCCCGACGAAGTAGCCCGCGCTGGGATCGCGCGCGGGATCGCCGTCGAGGAGCACGCGGCTGCGGCCGCCGCCCACGTCGTCGAGTGCGGCGCGGATGGTCTGCAGCTGTCCCGGCGTGGCGACGGGGCCCAGATCCGTGTCGGCGTCGAGGGGGTCGCCGACCCTGAGGGCGCGACAGCCGGCCACGATCCGTTCGAGCAGTTCGCCGTGCACGGCCCCGTCGACCAGCACCCGTGACGTCGCCGTGCACTTCTGACCGGTGGAGCCCATCGCCCCCTGCACGATCGCCTGCGCCGCGACGTCGAGGTCGGCATCTGCCATCACGACCGCGACGTTGATGCCCCCCATCTCCGCCTGGACCTTCAGACCGCGGCGCGCCGCCGACGCGACCACCGAACGCCCGACGGCCGTCGACCCCGTGAACGAGCAGGCACGGATCGTCGGCCGTTCGAGGAGCCGCCTCGCGGTGTCGGCGCCACCGAGGACGACGTTGAGCACGCCGTCGGGCAGACCGGCCTCGAGGAGCACCTCGGACAGACGCACCGCCAGCTTCGGTGTCACCGGCGACGGCTTCCACACGACGGTGTTGCCGTACACGAGCGCGGGAGCGAGCTTCCAGGCCGGTATCGCGATGGGAAAGTTCCACGGCGTGACCAGGGCGACGGGCCCCACCGGCACCTGCCGGGTGTACACACGCTCGGACGGACGGGCCGAGGCGAACACGGCGCCGACGTCGCGGTCCGCCTCGGCGGCGTAGTAGCGAAAGATGCGCGCGGCCCGGTCGACCTCGGCGATGCCCTCGCGAAGGGGCTTGCCCTCCTCCTGGCTGAGTTCGCGGCCCAGATCCTCGCGTCGGCGCGCGAGCAGGTCGCCCGCGCCATCGAGCACGGCTGCGCGCTGGTGGACCGACGTCCGCCGCCAGCCCATGGCGGACCGGGCGGCGGCGTCCGCGGCGAGGTCGACGAGGTCGCAGGCGACCTCGCGGTAGCTGGCCACGACCTCCTGGGGCCGGGCCGGGTTCCGGTTGACGATCTCCGGACCCGAGCCGGCGATCCATTCGCCGTCGACCATGCTTGACAGGTTCATGGGACCTACTCCCTCGTGGTGCACGGTCGCGGCCGTCGTCATGCAGGCGTGTCGGTCACGCGTGCGGCGCGTCGCTGGCCTCCAGGGCATCGGTGCCCTCAGCGTGCAGGAAGCAGCGCGCCAACCGGTCGGGGCCCACCGGGTAGGCGGCGGGCGCCTCGGCATCGCAGCGGTCGAATCGTTCGGGACAGCGTGGCGCGAAGGCGCAGCACGGTGGCGTGGGGGCGTCGGAGGTCTCGTCGGGGAGCGTCACCCGGGGGCGGGCCCGCTGCACGGTCGGGTTGGGCAGCGGCGAGGCATCGAGCAGGGACCGGGTGTAGGGGTGGCGCGGCGCGGCCATCAGCGCGGCGGCCGGCCCGCTCTCGACGACACGCCCCTGGTACATGACGGCGATCCGGTCGGCGAAGAGCCGCACGAGCGGCAGGTCGTGCGCCACCATCAGGTAGGCCACGCCGGTGCGCTGCTGGATGTCGTGGAGGAGGTTGAGGACCTGCCCCTGGGTCGAGCCGTCCAGGGCGCTCACGGGCTCGTCGAGGAGCAGGACCTTCGGTTCGACCGTCAGCGCACGTGCGATGGCGATGCGTTGCCGCTGGCCCCCGGAGAACTCGTTCGGATAGCGGCCCAGGACCGACGTCGCCAGGCCGACCGACTCGATCACCTCGCGGACCCGTTCCTCACGCTGCGCACGCGACCACGAGCGCAGGTGGACGCGCAAGGGCTCATCGAGCAGTTGCCCGATGCGCATCGAAGGGTCCAGCGAGCTGTAGGGATCCTGGAACACGAACTGCATGTCGCGCCGCGCGCGCCGGACGTCGCGTCCGCGGAGCCGGGTGAGCTCGACGTCGCCGAGCCGGACGCGGCCCGCGGCCACGGGCGCGAGACCGACGAGCGCCTGGAGCAGCGAGGTCTTGCCCGACCCCGACTCCCCCACGATGGCCACGGACTCGCCACGACGGAGCGCGAGGTCGACGCCGGCGACCGCCCGGAACCCGGTCCGCGGCGACAGGCCGAAGACTCCGCCGCCACCGCCGCCGCCGTACACGACGTCGAGTCCCTCGATGACGAGCAGGTCGGTGCCGGCGTCCGCGCTCGGACGGTGGGCGGGCGCGGTCTCGGCACGGCGCTTCGGCGACGCCATCAGTGACCGCCTGCGGGAGTTCGAACCGCCCATACGGGTACCTCGGACTGCACGCCGTCGAGCCGCAGTTCGGCATGCCGACGGCAGCGGACCGATCCGGTCGCGGTCGCCTCGATGGCCACCGGACCCTCGGTGCACACCACCTCCACCGCGTGCGGACACCTGGGGTGGAAGCGGCATCCGTCCGGCCACTCCCCGGGTTGGGGGACCGAACCGCGGATGACCGGAAGATGGCCACGCTCGGCGTCGAGCCCCGGGCTGCAGCTGAGCAGCCCTGCGGTGTAGGGATGGCGCGGCGACTCGAACAGGTCGTACACGGTGGCCGACTCGACCATTTCACCGGCGTACATGACGTGGACGCGGTCCGCGATGTCGGCCACGACCCCGAGGTCATGGGTGATGAACAGCGCCGCGCTGCCCATCTCGTCGCACAACTGGCGCGTCAGGTTCAGCACGCGGGCCTGGATGGTGACGTCCAGTGCGGTCGTCGGTTCGTCGGCGACCAGCAGACGCGGCTCGGTGACGAGCGCTGCCGCCAGCATGACCCGTTGACGCATCCCGCCCGAGAACTCGTGCGGGTACGCCTTCGCGCGCTGTCGCGCGTTCGCGATCCCGACCCGGTCGAGCATCTCGACGGCGCGGTCCCAGGCCTCGCGGCGGCCCATCCCGAGGTGACGGCGCGCGGACTCGGCCACCTGGTTGCCGACCGTGAACGAGGGGTTCAGGCTGGTCATCGGCTCCTGGAACACGGCGCCGATCTCGGCGCCGCGCACGCGGTCGAGCGCACGACCGCTCAGGCGCAGCAGGTCGCGACCGGCGAACAGGATCCGGCCGGAGACGTCGGCGTTGGTGCCGCGCAGCAGCCCGAGGATCGCCTTCGCGGTGACGCTCTTCCCGGACCCCGACTCGCCCACGATTGCGAGGCACTCGCCGGCCGCCACGTCGAAGGACACGTCGGACACCACGGCGGTGCGCGTCCCCCGGTTGACGAAGGACACGCTGAGGCTCTCGGTCCGCAGCAACGGCAGGTCGGGCTGGGCATTCTCGGCAGGTGACGGGGTCACTTGGGCACCTCTCTTCCCACGGAGTCCCGGATGCCGTCGCCGAAGACGTTGAAGCACAGGACGGTCACCGAGATGACGGCTCCGACGAGGACGACGCTGAACGGGTCGCGGTAGAGGTACTGGAACGATCGTCCCAGCATCTGGCCCCAACTGGGTGTCGGTGGTTTGACACCGAGACCCAGAAACGACAGCGACGCCTCGGCCAGGATGGCGAGGCCCATCATGATGCTGGCCTGGACGATCAGCGGCGAGAGGATGTTGGGCAGGATGTGGCGCAGGATCACGCGCGAGTGTGCGCACCCCATGGCCTGCGCGGACTTCACGTAGAGCTCCTCGCGGGCGGCGAGGGTCGAACCCCGTACGACGCGCACCACCCGCGGCGCATACACGGCGCCGATGGCGACCATCGCGTTCGTCAGGCTCGGACCGAGGATGCCGACGATGACGATGGCCAGGATGAGGGCCGGGAAACTCATGGCGGCGTCGTTGAACTTCATCAGGACGGAGTCGAGGAGCCCGCCGAAGTACCCGCTCAGCAGACCGACCGGGACGCCGACCGCGAACGCGATCAACACGGCCTGGAACGCCGCCAGCAGGGAGATCCGGGTGGCCAGCAGCAGCCGGCTCAGGATGTCGCGTCCGAGGTCGTCGCCGCCGAGCAGGTACCCGTCACCCGGTGGCTGGAACGCCCGGCTGAGCTCGCCGCTCAACGGGTCGTGGGGCGCGACGTGCGGCCCGACCACGGCGACCAGGACGAGGACGAGCAGTGCGGCCGCCGAGGCGACGACCCGCGGCTGCGTGACGGCCCGCCGCAGGAATCCGCGCGACGGCGACGCACGTCGCGGCGGCGGCATCGCGGTGGGCCCGGGCAACCCGGTGGCCTGGCTCATGCGCCGACCCTCACCCGTGGATCCAGGAACCCGTACGACAGATCGACGGCGAGGTTGACCACCACGACGGTGAGGGCCGACACGATGCCGACCCCGAGAATCACGGGGAAGTCCCGTGCGAAGACCCCCTGCACGATCAGGCTCCCGAGGCCGTCCAGACTGAAGATCCGTTCCACGATCACCGTCCCGCCGAGCAGGCGACGGATCTGCAGGCCGAGCACGGTCACGACGGGGACGGCCGCGTTGCGCAAGGCATGCTTTCCCATCACCCGAACGGTTCCGAGGCCCTTAACGCGGGCCGTGTTCATGTACTCCATGCCGACGATGTCGCGCAGCGACGCACGCATGTGGCGGGTCAGCTCGGCCGCCACCGCCGCCCCCAGGGTGACGGCCGGCAGGATCATGTGGATCGACCAGCGCAGCGGCGACTCCGTGAACGGCACGTAGCCGAGGGCGGGGAGGACGTCGAACTCGATCGCGAACACCAGGACGAGCAGCAGGCCGATGAAGAAGTCCGGCAGCGAGATGCCGAAGGTCGTGGCGAACACCGTCGAGCGGTCGACGATCCGATCCGGTTTGTAGGCCGCGGCCATGGCGGCCGGCACGGCCACCAGAAGCCCCAGGATCGTCGCGGTGAGCGTGAGCGAGATCGTCACCGGCGCGCGGCGCAGGATCATCTCGGAGACCGGTGTCCCGTACTGCAACGAGGTACCGAAGTCGCCTCGCACGAGGCCGGCGACCCACGAGCCGTACTGTTGCAGGAGGGGCTGGTCGAGGCCCATCCGTTCGCGGAAGAGCTGGACCATCTCCTCGCTCGCGTCGGCGCCGGCGGCGACGCGGGCGGGGTCCCCGGGGGTGAGTTGCAGGAGCAGGAACATGATGAGCGTCACCATCAGCATGATCGGCACCAGTCCGACCACACGCTTCAGCGTGAACTTCAGCACGACGCTCGCCTCCTCCGGGGACCCCGCACGGGTCAGCTACACGAGCTGGGGACCCGCGCCTGTCGCCAGTCGTCGGAACCCTGGGCGGGATAGTCGCCCGGGCCGTCGAGGCAGCCGGGCTGGTAGGCGTACAGGTTGCGGCGCGTCGCGATCGGCAGCAACGCGGCCTGCTCGGTCGCGATGGCACCCATCTCGAGGATGATCTCGGTGTGGCGGGAGTCGCCGAACTGGAGTCCGAGGGCCTCCTCGTGCAGCTCGTCCAGTCGTGGGTCGACGGCGCCACCGGGAACGTAGGCCCTGCCGCCGCTGGTCACGGTCACGCCGAGGTTGTTGAGCGGGTCGGGACGACCGCCCCACCGCGACGTGAGCAGGTCGAACTCGCCGGCACCGAACGACGCGAACTGTGACACGTCCCCGACCGTGTGGTCGAGCGTGATGCCCACCGCCGCATACATCTCCGAGAACGCCTCGCTGAGGCGGTGGTACTCGGGCGTGTTGAGCAGCAGATGGGTGAGCGTCAAACCATCCTCGTAGCCGGCCTCGGCCAACAGCTCCCGCGCCAGTTCGGGGTCGTAGTCCCTGCTTCCGGCGACGTCCTCGTTGTAGTACGGGTAGCCGGGCGGGAAGAGCTGTTCGGTGACGTCCGCCTCGCCGAACATGACGTTGTCGACGATGGCCTGACGGTCGATCGCGTGCATCATGGCCTGGCGCACGGCAGGATCACCGAGCGGCCCGTCGGAGTTGATCATCGTGAACCAGATGCCGACCAGGTCCTTGCGCTCGACCTCGAGCCCCCCGGCCTCGGCTTCGTCGGCCTGACGGGCCTCGATCAGCGCGACGTCGGCGGCGCCGCTGCGGACGGCGTTGAGCCGCGTGTCGGCCTCGGGCACGTAGTGGACCTCGAACGTTGCCGGCCGGCCCTCGGCGCCGCCCCAGTAGTCGTCGAAGCGTTCCATCTCGACGACGCTGCCGGGCGTGAGTCCCACGACCTTGTACGGCCCCGCGCCGATGGGTTCCAGCTCCGCGCCCTCGCGCTCGGCGGCGATGGCTGCGGGGCTGATCATCATGCCGGGCTGGACCGACAGGTCGTACGGGAGGCTGCTGTGGGGCTCGGCGAGGGTGATGCGCACCCGCATGTCGTCGACGGCCTCGACCGACGCCCAGCGACGGGCGGCGGCATCGACGTTGGCGCCGGCCTCGCCGGCTTCGCTCAGCTCGATCATCCGTTCGAGGTTGGCCACCACCGCCGCGGCGTCGAGCGGTTCGCCGTCGTGGAAGGTGACCCCTCCGCGCAGCACGAGCTCGAACTCGGTCAGTTCGTCGTCGGTGAAGCCCCACTCCTCGGCGAGGCCCGGCACGATCTGCCCCCCGCCGTCGAGGTCGATCAACCGGTCGTAAACCGCGATCGGGGCGGCCTGGGCGTTGTTGTTGTCGTTGACCGTGTCGTGCGGATCCATGCTGTGGTTCGGCGCGGAGTCGTAGAACACGAGCTCGGCGGACTCGTCCCACTCGGCCTCGGCTGCGTCCGGCTCCTCGCCGGCGTCCGGTGCGTCCTCGCCCTCGGCGACGGCCGATTCGCCGTCGGGCTCGTCCTCGCTGCCACCCCCGCCACAGCCGGCGACGAGCGCCAGCACCAGCGCCAGGCTCATCCACGTCGCCCTGGGCGTGCGGTGTTGCCGCTTCGTAGTCGATCTCATGTCTTGCTCTCCCTGTTCTTGCTTGCCGTGCAGGACATTCCGGCCGCGGATTCGTGTGCCCATGGTGCGCGGGGGCACACTCGGCTCAGCAGCGATGACGCCTCCGGGATGCGGCTCAAGTAAGGCTCTGGAGCGCCGCCGGTCAGAGGAAGGTCGAGAGGGTCGAGACCGCCAGTACGGTCTGATCCAGGAACGCGGTGCGACGGCCCAGCCGCCAGCCCGGCCCTTCCCGGACGAGCCGGTCCTCGCGCAGGCCGCTGAGCACCTCGCCCTGCGCCTCGTCGAGTCGCGACCGGTACAGCAGGAACGCGCTCGAGACCTCGATCCGGTCGTCGCTCGCGTCGCGGACCAGCACGTTGCCGACGATGTGGCGGACGCGGGTCGGCGGGTCCTCGGCCCAGGCGAATTTCGTGTCGAGCCGGTTCACACGCATGGTCAGGCTGTAGAAGTCCTCGTCGAAGTGGAACGAGGTCGCGCTGAACTCGTCTTCCAGCGTGCCGTAGCGGGTCGCCCGCACGGGGACCTGGTACTGGATGTCCTCCGCCAGCAACTCGAGCCACCCCTTGTAGTCCCCCGAGTCGAGGACCGCGGCCTCACGCGCCAGGAACTGGGCGGCCGTTGCCCAAGCCGTGAGATGCAGATGCGACATCGACTCGTCTGCGCGCTCGTCCACAGGCTCTCCTCTCCCAGCACGGAAGGCACCCTAGCCCAGGGGGTCGGCGGCCCAGGACGGCTCGCTTCCGCAAAAAACACGACATGCACGGCGGTGTCTCGCGCATTACACCATCGGCTCCGGTGGGACCCGCAGGAACGCGCCGCGGCCCCTGACGGCGAGGATCGTGGCGAGCGCACAGGCGAGCGCACTGCCGCTCCAGGCGCCTGCATAGCCGACGGTCGAGGTTGCCAGGACCCCGAACAGGGGCGGGCCAATCATGAAGCCGACGTAGAAGCCCATCATCACGGCGCCCGTCACCCAGGCGCTGGACGACGCGGGGATGTGCTGGACGATGGCGACCATCATCACGGCGAGCCACGAACTCGAAAACATTGCGAAGACGGCAGTGCCGACGAACAGTCCGCGGGAGCCGAGGAGGTCGATGCGGGTCATCGCGAGCGAGGTGACCGCGGCGCCGGCCGAGAAGAAGATAAGAAGGTGGACGATGTCGGTGTACCGCTGCGAGCGGTGGGCCCAGATGAGCCGGCTCGCCATGCCCACCAGTCCCAGGACCCCCGTGGTCAGGCCGGCGGCGGACGCCGACATCTCGAGGACGTCGAACGCGAACAGGGGCAGGTACATGCCCGCGGCCGCGGCCGCACCGCCCATGAGCAGCGAGTAGAGCGCCAGCCAGGACACGAGGTGGCGGACCGGCTGGGAGGCGGCGGCGCGTGACGCGGCTCCGGGGCGGTCCGCAACGTCGGCCACCCGGGTACGACCGAGCCACAGGACACCGAGGGCTGGCCAGACGACTGCCGACGCCAGTGCCGGCCGCCAGCCCCAGTCGACGGCCAGGAGCGGCAGCAGCGACCCGGCAACCAGGATCCCGCCGTTGACGCCGGACTGCTTGACGCCGACCAGCAGGCCACGCCGCGGGCCGGTCGCCGAACGCGTGACGAGATCGTTCGTCGTCGGGTTGGACCCGCCCATCGAGATGCCGGCCAGGACGACCGCCGGCATCAGCCACAGGTAACCGGGGGCCGCGGCCGCGAGGAGCAACGCGACCGCGGCCAGGATCATCAGCCAGCGTGCCACCGACCGGCTGCCGAGACGTCGGAGGACGGCACCGGTGGCCGGTGAGGCGAGCGCGGCGCTGGCGGCGAAGACGGCCGGCAGTAGGCCGAACTGGACCGGGGAGATGTGCAGCTCGGTCGTGATCAGCGGACCGAGGCTCGCGATCGCGTACTGCACGACCGGGCCCGCGGCCATCGTGGTGACCAGGACGAACGACAGACGTACGCCCTCGCCCAGTTCGGTGGCTGCGGCCGGGGACGTGCCGACGCCGCGCTGCCGCGGGAACGGCTGGGTCATGACTCGCTATCGAGCACGTAGGTCAGGGCCAGCCGCGCGATCGCCGCGCCCTGCATCGTGCGCACGTCCACCCCGGTGAGCTCCTCGATCCGGCTGACCCGGTAGGCGACACTGTTCGGTTGCAGGTTCAGCTTCTCTCCGGTGGCGCGCAGGTTGCCGTCGCAGGCCAGCACGGCATCCACCGTCGAACGCAGAGCGGCGTCGCTGCGCAGCAGGGCGGTGAGACCGCCGGCCACCGGTTGGAGGGTCTCCTGCAGGTCCATCGCCAGGCTGCTGATCCAGTGTTCGCGAAACCGGATCAGCCCACCGCCGAGCGGCTCTGCGGCCTGGAAGGCGCGCTCCGCGTCGGCCAGGGACATCCGCGCCCCTCCGGCACCGCGTCGTGGCAGGCCGATCCCACCGCGCTTGATCCCTCGCTTCCGGAGCTGGTCGACGAGGATGCGCTCGCTGGTCGCCTCGTCGCTGTCGACCTGGGTTAGCACCACCTGGGTCGTGACACTCTCGACGGTCACGACGCTCCCGTACTCGTTCCAGATCACGTCTGCATCGTGGACGGCCACGAGGAAGACCCCGGCCGGATCCATGCCGAAGGCGCGCGCCCCAGCCTCGGTGGTCGCCCGTTGGTCGGGCCACTCACGGATTCCGGCCAACAACGTGGTCGCCCGGCGCCGGATGTCGGTGTCCTGGGCCGAGGTCGTGACCATGTGCGCCTCGGCAACCTCGGACGACACCTCGTCGAGCGTGGCCCACAACAGCACGCCCTTGCCGACGAGCACGTTGGTGACCTCGTCGCCGAGTTCCCGGGCGCGCTGGAGGATGGACTCCCACAGGACGGTGTAGCCGATGCGGAAGGCGCGCATGACGTCGGTGAGCTGCATGCCCTGCCGGGCGCGGCGGACCCCCAGTCGATAGCGGGCCTCGCGTTCCTGCTGGGTCATCGCCCCGCCCCGCCACAGCAGCACCAGCAGGAGCTCGTTGTTGCGGTACAGCGACCACCACAGGTCCTCGGCGTCGACCTGCGTGCCGTGACGGTAGGCGGGGATGTTGGCGTGGATGCGCCGGACGGACTCGTCGCTGCAGGCAGCGAGCCCCTCCCTCGCATGCAGGGCGAGCTCCGCCATCGGGCTCCCGACGTCGGCCTCGATGTTGCTCCACTCCGGCAGCAGGCCGGGCAGCAGGTCCGGTTCCTTGGCCAGTCCGCGCGGCGGCCCGGTGCGGATGTCGCTGGAGTGCTGCATCTGGCTCACCCTCATACGGCCGAGGCGGGTGCCGGCTTCGCCTCGAACGCTATGCCCTCGTCGAAGAGCCCGTCGATGTCGCCGTCGGTGAGCCCGAGCTGCTCGCGCAGGACGGTACGGGTGTCCTGGCCCAAGATGGGAGCCGCGTGGGTGGGGCGGGCGGGCGACCGCGACAGGTGCGACAGGGGGCTGGGCACGTGCGGGATGGTGCCGGCCAGGGTGTGCTCGAGATGCCAGGGACCGCCCCGGGCCGCCATCTGCGGGTCCTCCATGGCCTGGGCGATGTCCTGGACCGGCGAACAGGGGATGTTGTTGGCGGTCAGCACCTCGAGCCACTCGGCCGTGCCGCGGGTGCGCAGTACCCGCTCCAGTTCGCGCACGAGGTCCGACCGGTCGCGGACCCGGCCCTGGTTGCTGGCGAAGCGGGGATCCCGCAGCGCCTCGTCGTTGCAGAGCTCCACCAGACGGGCGAACTGCCGGTCGCCGCCGACGGCGAGCACGAGCCAGCCGTCGGCCGACTGGAATGCCTGGTAGGGCACGATGCTCGGATGGGCACTTCCGAGCCGTTCGGGCGACTCGCCGGTCACCAGCGTGCTCTGCGCGACGTTCACCATCGACGCGAGTGCGACATCGAACAGCGACAGGTCCAGCCACTGCCCCTGCCCGCTGCGGGCCCGTTCGTGGAGGGCCGCACCGATGCCAGCCGCCGCCGTGACGCCGGTGAGCACGTCGAACAGTGCGACGCCGACCCGGGTGGGGCCGTGTCCGAGCTCCCCGGTCGCCGCCATGAGACCCGTGAGGGCCTGCAGCACCAGGTCGTAGGCGCCCTCCTGGGCGCGGGGACCGGACTGCCCGAAGCCCGACACCGAGACGTAGATCAGGCCGGGGTTGTCCGCGGCGAGGCGGCGGTAGCCCAGCCCCCATTCGTCGAGCCGTCCGGGCCGCCCGTTCTCGACGAGCACGTCGGCGTCGCGCGCCAGGCGGCGGACCAGCCCCTGCGCCTGCGGGGTACGCAGGTCGAGGGCCACGCTGCGCTTGCCCCGGTTCGCCGACAGGAAGTAGGCCGCCTCGCCCTCGACGTAGGGCGGTCCCCAGCCACGGGTCGCGTCGCCCCATGGTGGCTCGACCTTCACCACGTCGGCGCCGAGGTCGGCCAGCATCTGGGTGCAGTACGGACCCGCCAGGACGTGCGACAGGTCGAGCACCTTCAGCCCGCCATAGGCCTGCGACGTGCCCGTGCCGTCCCCGACCTCGCTACTCGCGCCGGTCACGGTCACCGCCCGGCCGGGGTGGTCGTGACCGGCTCACCGGAGACGCCCTCCAGCCACAGGTGCATGAAGCGCCGGTTGCCGGCGTCGGTGAACGTCGTCCCCACGGCCGAACCGGGTGCCGGCCAGTCGACATCGGTGTGTTCGGGGCCCAGTTCGCGTCCCATCGCGAGGGTCTGGTCGATCTCCTGGCTCGCGGTTCCGCGCATCGCGCGGACGATCCCGTGGAAGTTCTCGACGTCGTCCTGTTCCTCGGTGCCCGACGAGCCGAACGTGAGCACGTAGGCCCGTTGGGTCAGGCGCTTGAACCACGCCGGAGCGTTGCGCTCGACCAGGACCCACGACCAGACCTCCATCGCCTCGGGACCCAGCGGCCGCCAGACGCGACAGGTCAGGAAGGGGACGAGCTTGTCCTTGGCCACGTAGGCGCCGGCGTTGAGCATGCTCATGTTGGGGAACAGGTGGGTACGGGTCGGCCAGAGCGGCGTTTCTCCCTCGAACAGCAGCCGCGTCTGCTCGGGCGGCAGCGTCTGCTTGAAGGACGCCACCATCTCCGGCGTGTACCCGCGCTGCTCCGCCGACTGGCGCGCCATGGACATGGTTCCCGGTCCGGCGTCGACGTGGACGCCGTTGCGGCTGCCCTTGGCCTGGAAGTCGCCGGCCGTGTTCGGGTGGAGTCCGATCATGAAGACGCTGCGGTGGGTGTACTGGGCGTGGTAGCTGTCGCCCATGAAGTTCTCGGCCCCGGTCTTCCAGTTGGCCCGCAGACGCCAGCGCTGCGGCTCCCCCACGACCTCGAGGCCGTCCGGGTCCCGCTTGGCGTGGATGTCGAGGTAGAACGCGAAGTCGCCCAGGAAGTCGCGCAGCGGCTCGGCGTCGGTGTCGAGCGACCCGAACAGGAAGCCCTCGTAGCTGTCGAAGCTCGGCAGCTCGCTCAGCGAGTTCGCCTCACGGTCGATGCCGTCCACGCCGAAGTACGGCCGCTCCATCGGCACGCTGACGAGCGCGCCCTCGTTGTCGTAGAGCCAGCCGTGGTAGGGGCAGGTGAAACGCTTGGTGTTGCCCATCTCGGCGCGGCACACCTGCATCCCGCGGTGGCGGCAGACGTTGAGGAAGGCGCGTACGGCGCCGTCGGCGCCTCGGCAGACGATGATGGAGTCGTCGAGGATGTAGCGGACGACGAAGTCCCCGGCGTTGGGCACCTCGGACTCGTGTGCGAGGAAGTTCCAGGATCTGCCGAAGATCCGTTCGGCCTCGAGCTGGTACACCTCGGGGTCGGTGTAGATGAACGACGGCACCGAATCGTCACGGATCGCCCGCCCCGCCCGTTCGATGACGTCGTCGCGCATCCGGGCATCGTCCTGGTTCATCCCTGTTTCTCCCTTCACGATGTGGCTCCACGTGTCGCCGGAACACCATGTGGCTTGCCGATGTCGATGACGGCGCCGGAGATGTTGCGGGCGTCGTCGGAGACGAGGAAGGCCACGAGCGCCGCGACGTCGTCTGGTTCGTTGACCCTGCCGCTGGCGGTGGTACGGCCCCGCTCGCCGACGATCTCGTCGGGCACGGCGGCCGTCATGCCGGTGCGGGTGAACGCGGGCACCACGACGTTCATGCGTACGCCCGTGCCCGCGGTGTCGAGGGCGACCGAGGCGCTGAGACCGAGCAGCGCCGCCTTCGTGCTCGCATACGCCGGGCTGGCCGGATCGGCGTAGCCGGACGGGGACCCGATCGCCACGATGGCGCCGCGGCCGTTGGCAAGCATCTGCGGCAGGCAGGCCTGGATGGCGAGGAATGTGCCCTTGAGGTTGATGTCGTGCATCTCGTCCCAGACGTCTTCGGTGGTCTCGTGCAGTGGGGTGTTGCGCTTGACGCCGGCGGCGGCACACAGGACCTCGACGTCGCCGTCGCGTGCCGCCGCGGCTGCGGCCTTGCGGATGAAGTCCGCGTCGCGGACGTCGCCGCGGTGCCACGCCAGGTGGCGCGCGGTGGCGGGATCCGCGAGGTTGGCCGGCGGCGCGCCGTCCGCGTCGTGGCGATCGAGGCCGTGGACGCGGTAGCCGGCGTCGACGAGGCGCCGGGCGACGGCCTCACCGATCCCGCTGGCCGCCCCGGTGACCATGGCAACGGGTCGACTCATCGCGGCGCCGCCGGCGCCGACGCGGCTGCCCACGAGGAGACGGCCACGCCGACGCCGGTGATCCAGTCGGGGACGGGTTCGTAGGCCAGCGTCGCCATCTCGTGATTGCCCAGGGCCTGGGCCGCGACCCACGTACGCACCTCGTTGGCGCCGACACCGGCCGGGGCAATGTCCGACTCGGTCAGCCCCTCGAGCCAGGCCTGGTCATTGTGTTCGAGTGCCGCCAGGAACCGTGCGTCCCACTCGGGACTGATCCAGCGCTGTGCCTCCGCGAACCCCTCGGTGTTGAGCCGGCGCCGCTCCTCGTCCGTGAGCGCACCCAGCGGCTGCCGCAGACTCGGTGGCGAGTGCGAGAGTCCACCGGATCCGAGCGCGAGCACACGCCGGTCCTGCGGGAGCAGCGGGCGCAGGGCGCGTGCGAGCGCGGCGACGCGTGCGACGGGGGCGAGGGGCGGTGTCGCGCAGTTGATGTAGATCGGCACGATCGGGTACCGGTCGAGCGAGCCGAGCAGGTCACCAATGGTCTGGCCGAACCCGTGGTCCAGTTCGACCCCGCGCGCGACGGCGACGTCGATGCCGGCCTCCAGCAGCCCACCGGCGAGGTCCTCGGCCAGTGGTGCCGGCACCCGGTACTCGCCGGCCGGGGAGCCGAAGTCGCCCAGCCCGGTGGCCCCGGCGATGATGCAGACGGCGGGGATGATGGACGTGAAGGTCCGGCGATGGTCGCTGCCGAAGGCCACGACCAACTCGGGGTCGAAGCGCTCGATGTGGTCACGCGCCGTCGCCAGCCCCTCGCGGAAGACCGCCCCGTGGACCCGGTCGTGGTCGCGAGCCATGCCCGGACTGTGCGACGCGCAGACCGTGAGCAGCCGCTGCGTGCCGTTCATGTTCCGCTCCTCGACGTGTCCCATTTCGCGGTGACGGATTCGAATCGCCCCAGGTGGGCGGTGAGACCCGTGACCTCGGCAGGGTCGAGCTTGGCGCCGATGCGACCCGTGAGGATCCACCAGCCTGGCTGAAGTCGGTGCCCCCGCCGCGCCAGCGAACCGCCGGCCTCCATCACGGCCGCGACGACATCGGGAGGTGTGCCGCCGGCCCAGCCGAGGGGACCTCCGGGGGCGGTGACTCGAACGTCGCTCGACGTGAGTTCGCGCAGGCCTTGTTCGGCGCCGAGCCCGGGTACGGCGACCAGGAACGCGAGCGCGTTGACGTTGCGGGCGACGAGCTGCTGCGCGCCGATCTCGGCCAACGTCGGCGACGTCGCGACGAACTCGAATGCGACGTGCAGCGACGCGATCATCCCGATCGCGTCCTGACGCGTCGTCGGGACACCGCCTGCTCCGAGGCGGGCCGCGACCTCGACTTCGATACTGCTCGCACGCAGTGCGGCGGGAAGGCAGGCGCTGTTCTTCAGCTGCATCTCCGATGTGAGCCAACCGGTCACCGTGACCGGTCCGTCCCCGTCCGGCAGCGTGGCCAGCTTGACACCGCACGGAGCGATGCCGCCCCGGACCTGCGTGGCCAGCCAGTCGTCCTGAGCGACGTACGCATCGGCCCATGCAGCGGCGACAGCCGTGCCGCGGCCACTTCTCGCCGTGCTCATAGGACTCCCCCGACGGGCGCGATCCGCCGTCGTCTCGATCAGCGAATCCGTTGGCCGCCGTCCCACGTGCTGGCCGTGGTCGTGTAGGTGGCTCCCAGCACCTCGTGGGGCTGCAGGAGGTCCAACTCTTCCCACGGTGACGCGTGGAAGCGCAACTCGGCGTCGCCCACGAACAGCGGGCCGCGGACGAAGTTGTGACGCGAGAAGCTGACGAGTTCGTCGAGGGCCGGTGGTTCGCCGTGCTCGAGCGCAGGCATGCGACGCGTGTGCAACCGGGGCAGCGCCGGAGACGAGGTCGAGCCGTCGTCCGCCTGCTCGGTGATCGTGAAGATCGCGTCGGCCAGGAGCCGACCATTCGACGACAGTGTCGCACCGAACCGGCCGCCAGGCTCCAGCTTGGGGGCGGCGATGCCGAAAGGGGCGGGACGTGTCATCGACACCGCACCGAGGCGCTTGGGATAGCCCTGCACGTGGCCGCGCAGCATCGCGAAGTCCTTGTCCACCCAGATGAGGATGACGCGCCCATAGCGATCGCCGTCGTAGACGACCGAAACGTCGATGTAGGCCTCGCGGTACTGAGCCATGACGGGATCGAGCAACTCCGCCTCGGAGTCCGAGCAGGATTGCCAGTCCGCGAACACGATGGCGGCGGTGCCGGCGTCCTGCGGGTCGAGGTCGATGCCGTCGGGCAGGAAGTGACGCAGAGCGTCCGGGTCGGTCCGGAACCGGATCGTCAACAGGTCGCCGACGTAGTGCCACGGCGGGTTGGGCAGGATCGAGGCCTTGCCGGTCCTCGACTGTGGAAAGAGAAACCCGTGCAGATCCGTCATGTGGTAGCTCCTGGGTCTTTCGTCGTGCGGTCGGCGCGGCTAGTCGAGGCCGTGCTCGAAGAAGTCGGCGACAAGCATGTTGAAGCGCCGTGCGTGCTCGATCTGTGCCCAGTGCCCGCAATGGGCGAAGACGACCAGGTGCGCGTTCGGCAGCGCGGAAAGGAGCGCCCAGCTGGCCTCGACGGGGATGACGTGGTCGTCCTTGCCGTGCACCAGCAGCGTCTCGTGCGCGACGTTCGCCACCCGATCGGCGTTCAGCGGCTGCGCTTCGCGGTCGCGGTTGCGGCCGGCAACGGTGGCCTTGAAGGCTTCGGGGGCCCCGGCGCGGCGACTCATGTCGAACCGGTACTCGACGAAATCGTCGGTGATGAGACTCGTATCCCACACGAAGCCCTCGAGCACGGCACGCATGTTCTCGAGGCTGGGCTCGTACTGCTGGTGCTGCCGCAGGCGCGGCGTCGACGACCCGGGTGTGCCGCCCGTGCCCATGAGCACCATCCGGCCGACGCGGTCGGGGTGGGCGCGGGCCAGTTCGGCCGAGACCCATCCACCGAGCGAGTTGCCGACGAAGTGGGCTCGTTCCAGCTCGAGCGCATCCAGGAACCCGACCAGGTGCTCGACCCACAGGTCGATCCCGTAGCCCCGGTCGGGGTCCAGGTCCGAGTCCCCGAATCCGGCGAGGTCCGGCGCGAGCACGCGGTGGGTCTGCGACAGGGCCGGGATATTGGTGTACCAGTTGGCCAGGGCCGAGACGCCGGCACCGGATCCGTGTACGAGCACGACCGGGTCGCCGGTGCCCTCATCGAAGTATCCCGTCGGGATACCGCCTGCAGTGATGCGGTGGCTCTCAAGTTCAGGGAAGCCTCCCAAGAACCTCTCCTCGTTCGAACGCGATCGGCGATCTCCGTCAGCGCGCCTCACGCCATCCATGCACACGCGTGACGCATTCCCCCGCTGCCGGCTCTCCTTCGTCGCTGGGACGGTAGCGCTCGCGCCCCAGCGACTCCCGGGCCATCTCTCGCAAAAGCCGAAGGGCCTACGCGACCTCCCTGGGGTTCTTGCTACACGGTCGGTCGATTGGTACGAGCGGGGTCTCCAACGACGAGCGTGCAGGCTGGCGGTCGCTGCCGCCGCGACCGCCGGCCCCCCGGGGCAGTTCGAGGAGACAATGAGCTTGGTCTCCTCGTTCGACCACACGGATCTACGCAACGCTCGGCGACATCGCGAGTTGCTCGGCATCAGCCGCTCCGCCGCGTATCGCGCCGTCGCCCGCGGCGAGATCCCCTCGGTCCGCATCGGACGGCGTCCGCTCGTCCCGACCGCCCAGCTCGACGCCATGCTGGGCTGGCTGCCCGAACCATCGGCTGAAGGCACCGGCGTCCACAGCCCGGCGCCCCGTCGGCGAGCACACCCGCGGGGCGCCCGGCATCGTGGTCGGACCGATGCGGAGTTGGATCGTGGACGGCGACGACGATCTGTTCGTTACGGCCGAGCGCCAGGAGTTCGGCTACTACCTCACCGTCGCGTACATGAGCGCCGACCCGAACGATTGGCCCACCTTCCGCCGCGCGATCCACGGTGCGCTCGTCGGGTCATACCTCGACCGTGACCTCGCCCACGACGTCCCGGTCGACGAGACGCCCGACCAGCAACACACCATGCGACTGCTCGACGAGATCCGGGCCAGCCACAACCCGGCCATCAGCTGGGCGGGCTTCGTGCTCGCGCTGATCCGCGACAACGGTCGCACGCGTGGGACCGGTCCGCTTTCGTTGAAGTCGGTCCGCGAGGTCCACGTCACCCTGCACCGTGCGCTCGAGGACGCGGTCCGGTGGGAGTACTTCGAGACCAACCCGTCGGACCGGGCGACCGCGCCACCGGCGACCGCAGCACGCAACGAGCGGCGCAAGCGGATCCGTACCTGGTCGGCCGCGGAGGTCAACGCCTTCGCCGTGTTCATCGAGGGCCACGAGCTGCATGAGCTGTGGGCGCTGGCAGCCTCGACCGGCCTGCGCCGGTCCGAGCTGCTCGGCCTGCGCTGGATCGACCTCGACCTCGAGCGCCGGCTGCTGTCGGTCCGCCGTGTGTTGGTCAAGGTCGGCGGCGCCTGACACACGGCCCAGTTCAAGGACGCCCCGAAGTCCGCTCACGGGTTCCGCACCATCAGCATCGCCCCGCGCGTGACCCGGCTGCTCACGGAGCTGCGGGCCTCGCAGGCCGTGCAGCCGCTACTCCAGGCGATCCCGCCCGAGGAGGCGCTGGTGTTCTGCCGGCCTGACGGCAAGCCGTGGCACCCGGATCACGTCTCGTCGACGCTTCGAGAGCTCGTGGCTGCGAGCGGCCTGCCAAAGATCCGGCCGATGCAGGATCTACGCCACACGCACGCGACGCTGCTGATTGGCGTGGGCGGTGTCAACGTCAAGGTTGTTCAGGAGCGGCTCGGCCACCACTCCCATTCCTTCACCGCCGACACCTACCAGCATGTCATCCCCGGCATGGACGAAGCCGCGGCCGACCGCTTCGACCAGCTCGTGTTCGGCGAGCAAGCGGCCGATGCCTCGGCAGAGGATGCATGATCAAACGGAGTCATCTCAGGTCAGGTGACCGGTGACTGCTGCGGTGAATCCGACGAGGTGATGCGTCTCCCGAAGGCCTGCGAGCAGGCCATCGAGGGATGCCGGTGGAGCGGTCAGAGCCGCAACCTGCTCCTGGAGCACCTGCACGACGACTGCAGGAGCCAAGTCCACGAGGTAGGTCAGGAACGGGTCGGGATGCTGCGCGACGATCCCGAAC